>Ga0307470_10001017_pt1 | contig 11586 bp, 8 predicted proteins | sample atmos_gasesAM3C__FD_204565 | JGI IMG/M metagenome (GOLD analysis project Ga0307470, IMG submission 204565) | Hardwood forest soil microbial communities from Morgan-Monroe State Forest, Indiana, United States - atmos_gasesAM3C_05 | ecosystem: Environmental > Terrestrial > Soil > Temperate forest... | reverse complement strand
AACATCCTCGCGTGATCGAAGAAGTGGTGACCGTTGCCGTCGGCGGGATGCTTGGTGAAAGGGTAGCGGCCGTAGTAGCAACAGTAACGGGAGGTCACGGCGATGTCGGCTATCCGATCGCCATGTGCGTACACGCCGAGCCTCGCATCGACAGGCCTGCCTTGAGGACGGTCGGGCACGGCGTATCGGACAGTCAGGGCATTGGCCGGCGCGGAAAGCGTGAACTCGACATAATCCCCCTGACTTTCGAGCAAGACCGCCCGCCGGCCGGATGCTTCAGAAGCGAGAGTCGTAAAAGTACGGTCGGGCCCGACGATGCGGCCATTGGTGGCGCCGTTCTCCGCCTCATACTCCACGAATTCGAGCGGTGAGCCGACACCGGCCGTGATGCCGGGGTCCAAGGCTGCGACCGTTGCAGCCGATGGCAGCTCGCCGAACGCCACAGTCGAGAGGGACGGTACGATCAGCAATACCGCAATCAAGCGCCTCGTTGGGCCGGATCGGAGCGGAATCACCTTAAAGCCAGTGCCTCTTGGGTTGAAAGTGACCGACATGCATGGGCGCGATTGATCGGATGATCCGCGATGCGTACGACACCTGAGAGGACCAAAACCCCCATTCGAGTTGCGAGAGTTGCCGTAGGGCCCCGGATAGGCGTAGCGTAGATCCAACGGATATAACACGGCAATGCCGACAACCTCTGAGTCCCGCACCGAGATTTTCACGAAGCTCTTCGCTGAGAGCCGCCAGGCGTTGCACCGCTACATTCAGCGCTTCGTCGGGTCGAGTGAAACGGCGAAAGAAATCGTGCAGGAAGCGTTTCTTCGTACCTATCGGCAGCGCGAGTCGGTGACGACGCTCAGAGCGTTTCTGTTTTCGACGGCGCGCAATCTTGCCGCGAACGAATACCGTCATCGACGGGTCATGGAGAGGGGCGCACTGGGGCATTTCGGCGATTCGCGGGTCAAAACTGAGCACGAGTCGCTGGAGACCGAAGTGCTCAGAGACGAACGGAATCGGCTGATACAGGAGGCCATCGACCGGCTGCCTCCGCAATGCCGCGCGGCATTTGCGCTGCGGGTATTTCACGAGTGTTCCTACAAGGAGGTTGCCGACCGCCTCGGCATCTCGGCCAAGACGGTTGAAAAACATATCGCGCGCGGCCTGCGCGAGACTCACAGCTATATCAACCGACGCTATAGCACCACGGGGCGGGGCCATGGGTGACGTTCATAGGCTGCCGAACAGCGACGACGCCGAGCGCGAGGCAAGCACATGGTTTGCGCGCATGAACGCCGATGATGTCACCGCTGACGACCGCACTCGCTTTGACGCGTGGCTCCGCACTCATTCATGCAATGCGAAGGCCTATGCAGAGGTATCTGCCACCTGGCAGGAACTCGTGAAGTCCGGTCCCCTCGTTCGGGCTGTCTATTTCGGCCAAGTGATGAATGCGGCCTTGGCGCCGCCTGCGTCGCGCAGACGCTGGGCGGCTGCCGCCGTGGCCGCCGGCATCGGAGCGATCGTTCTCGGCGTAGGCTGGAACCTGTACAAGCAAAAGGAAGAGACCCGCTTTCAAACGGCGATCGGCGAGCAGGTCGCGGTGGCATTGCCTGACGGTTCTTCGTTCGACCTCAATACCGACAGCCGGATATGGGTCGACTACAGCCAGCGCCGGCGTGTCATTCGTCTCGAACGCGGCGAGGCCTATTTCAAAGTAGCCCATGATACGCAGCGGCCGTTTTGGGTGCGCGCCGGCGACTACTGGGTGCGCGCCGTCGGTACGGCGTTCAATGTCTACTTGAGGCCAACCGGGGTAGAAGTGACGGTGAGCGAGGGCACGGTCAGCGTCGTCAAAGCGACGGCGAACGAGTCCCCTCCATCCGATCCTGCGATTACCGGCTCTGCGGCCGCCGTGACCGCCGGTGAACAGGCCGACGTTCACGGCCGCGCTGAGGTGATCCACGAACTCAATTCGACCCAGCTCAGCCGGCTGCTGGCGTGGAGAAAGAGCAGCCTCTACTTCCAGGGTCAGCCGCTGGGCGACGTCGTCAATGAGCTGATGCGATACACCACACTGAAGATCGAAATCGACGATGACACCCTGCGCCAGCTGCCCGTCGGAGGTACGTTTCAGACGAGCCCTGAAGGGGCGGAAGCGCTGCTGACGATGTTGCACGACGGATTCGGCACGACCATCCGGCGGGATGGGGAAGGTCACGCCTACATCGAAGGACCTGCCAAGTAAGGGTCTGGATCAACCCCAGAACGGGCACAGGCCATCGCTCCATATTATTTCGGCGACTGCGGTAAATCGACCGGGGGTTTTTTCCCCCTCGAGGGTCGTAGTATCAGACGGCTCATCAAGAGCCGCAGCACTAGAACAATGAATGGGGGAGTTCATGAAATCGAACAACGGCTTGGTTCGGCTGGCGGTGTTGCAGGCGCTGGCATGCGCATCGGGACTGATTCTAGCCACGCCCGGCAAGGCGAGCGCCGACCCGGCGCGATTCGACATTGCCGCACAACCGCTGCCCAACGCGCTCAAGAACTTTGCCGCACAGGCGAAGATGCAGCTGCTGTACCGATACGATGTGGTCAGCCGTGCGACGGCAAGTCCGGTGACAGGGCAGCTCGAGAAGCATGCTGCCCTGGAGCTGTTGTTGCGGGGGACGGGATTGGAGGCGGTTTACAGCAACGACAATACCGCGACCATTCGTTCCATTTCCGCGGGAGATAAAGCAGGCCCCGGCACCAAAACCGCAACCGGCGATAAGGTTGGCCCGGCGAATTCGCCTCCGACCACCTCGACGGCGGCAGAACAGAATCCGGGGTATCTCAGGGTTGCTCAAGTCAATACGAGCGCGCAGCCGGATCAAGGCGGCGCCCTTGCCAATAACGCCTCGGAGCAGACCACGGCTCCGGAAATCGTCGTCGTCGGCGTGAGACAGGCACTGGCGACGTCGCAGGAGATCAAGAAAGACGCCATAACGTTCGTCGATTCGATCACGGCGACCGATATCGGCGCGTTCCCCGACAAGTCGGCGTCCGACGCACTCCAGCGCCTGCCGGGCATCACCGTCAATCGCCTGCAGTCGAACGACGACAGCACGCACCCCTCGGGCGAACCCACGAATATTCTCATCCGCGGCCTGACCCAGGTGCGCACTGAATTCAATGGGCGCGACACCTTTTCGGCCGACTCCGGCCGAGGTTTGAACTTCAACGACATCTCGCCGGAATTGCTCAGCCGCGCCGATGCCTACAAGAACCAGACCGCCGACATGATCGAGGGCGGCATCGCCGGTACGGTGGATCTGCGAACTCGGCTGCCCTTCGATCAAAATGGTCCCGTCATCGTCGGCGCCTTCCAGGGCGACTACGGTGACCGGTCGAATCAGCTGACCCCTGCCTATTCGGTTCTGGCCAGCGACTCCATGACCACGGACTTCGGCCGGTTTGGATTGCTCGTGGATTACGCGCGCTCGCACGTCGTCACGCGAACCGAAAGCGTGATCATGGACAAGATCGACACGTATTGCTCGTCCGGATATGGGACGGCGGCACACGCAATCGTCAATCCCGACGGCAGTATCCCTTGCACCGGCAACGTATTCGGCGGCTCGGGCTGGGCCTTCGCTCCCGACGGCATCCGCTACTCGCAGGTCGACTACGACCGCGACCGGATCGGCAGCACCATCGCGACTCAATACGAGAGCAATTCGAAAGCCGTGCTCGCCACGGTTCAATACACCGATTCGAGCTACCACAATAAATGGCTCGAGGACGCGAGCCACGCGATACTCGACGGCTCGTATTACGGAACACCCGCCTTCAACCCGCGGGGGAGTTCGCTCCTGGCCGGCTCATCGGGGCTGGTCTTCGGCTCGAACGGCATGCTGCAGTCGGGGCTGCTGACGCAACCTCACGGCAGCTGGCGCGGGAGTTCCACGCAGGATGCAATCAACACAGGTTCGGCCGTGCCGGGTCTGCCGTTCGTCAATTATTGCAACCCATGCGCGGACAACCGGGACGGCCTGTACTTCCAGAATGAAGCCCGGGACTTCAACCACACCGAGGGCACGAAGGAGGTCTCGGCACACCTCAAGTGGGAGATCGTTCCGCGGCTCCACACCGATTTCGACGCCCAGTACATCGATGCGAAGGTCGACAACCACGACATCCTGGTGGCCACGGGTTCGATGGCCAACTATCAGTACAGCCTGGGCAACAACGGAGTCCCGCAGGTCCAATACTTGCCGGGTTCCAACGTCAATTATGCGCCGGGGGATCTGTCGAATCCGCACAACTACTGGATCCCGTTCATTCAAGGGCATGAAGAGAAAGACCGCGGCAGGGAATCCGCGTTTGCCATGGATGCGAAATACGATATCAGCGAGGGCGGCTGGCTGGATTCTCTGAAAGCCGGCGTTCGCTATGCGGATCGAAACCAGACCGTGCGCTATTCGACGTTCAATTGGACGCCGATCGCCGCGAGCTGGAACTGCAATGGCCCCGGCTTCAATGTCGACAACACGACGCCGGCTGCCTATCCGGCCTGCGCGCAGCCCCATGCCGATTTCAAAGGCTATGGCGCGGGAATCTGGGGCACCACGAATTTCAATAATTTCTACGACAAGGGTGTCTATCCGAACGGGCAGCTGGTTTTCCTCAACAAGGGGACCATCACGAACATGTCGAGGCTGCTCGCGAGTTTGAGCGGCGCCAACACCAACTCACCGCTTGGAACGGGGTACACCTCGATCTGCGATCGGACGGGAGCCGTCGACTGCTATATACCCCCCGACGTCATGCAGCTCGAGGAACAGACGAAAGCCGCGTACGTCATGTTGAACTTCGGCGGTAAGGACGCAAACATCTTTGGACAGGTCAACGTCGTGGGCAACGTCGGTGTGCGCGTCGTTCAGACCGAGGAAATCAGCGGAGGCAGTGTCGGTTATCCAACCTCGACGAATCTTCTGGCGCTCGGCGCGTGCACTCCCCCCCTGGGGACCAACGTCGTCAATCCGGCTTGCTATCTGACGCCCGACCTCATCGCTTTCTCCAACGGCGGCGGCTCGCCCGACACGTTCAAAAGCACCCACACCAACGCGCTGCCGAGCTTCAACGTGCGCTTCGGATTGGATGAGAAGGACTTCATCCGTTTTGCCTATTCGCGCGCCATATCCCGTCCGGATGTCGGGCTGCTTCGGAACTATGTCCAGATAAACTCGCCGGTCATCAATACGGGGCCGGACTCGCCCTACGTCATCTACAATTCGCCCACGGCGGCCCACGTCGCCGCGAATGTCACCGGCTATAAGTTCGTGTTCAATTCCACCGCCGGCAACGCGGGTCTGAAGCCGGAATCGGCCGACCAGTTCGATCTGTCGTACGAACGGTACTTTGGGCCGACCAGTTCGCTCACCCTGGGAGCGTTCTACAAGAAGCTGTCGAACAGCGAGAATCAGGCCAATTACACCCGCACCTTCACGAATAACGGCGTGACGGAGACCGCGCAAATCCTGGGCCCGGTCAATGAAAAGGATGGCGGTAAGATCGCGGGTGCTGAGTTCGCCTACCAGACCTTCTTCGACTTCCTGCCCGGGCTCCTGAGCGGCTTGGGGATGCAGGCCAATTATACTTATGTCAATCAATCCGGGATCCACAACTCCAATCTGATCGACGTCGGCGGACTGACCAACGGCGGCGTGGGCGCGTTCGGCGCCGGGCAGGAGGCCGTCGGAGGCGTCGTGATCGACTCCCACAAGCTGCAAGGGGTTTCCACCCATACCTTCAATCTCGTCGGACTCTATGAGAAGGGACCGATCGGAATCCGCCTTGCTTACAACTGGCGCTCAAGTTACGAAACGGCCAATCTGGATTGCTGCATCGGTTTGCCGGTGTTCCAGAAGGATGCGGGGTTCCTCGACGGCTCGGTTCGCTACTCGATCGGCTCCCATGTCGAGTTGTCGCTCGATGCGACCAACTTGCTGGATACCAGGACCCAGTACGAGCAGCAAATATTCGGCGATACCTCGGCAACCCCGGGAGCCAAGGCGGTTTTCAGGGATTCGGGCTGGTCTCGGGTTGATCGGCGCTACCAGCTCGGTGTCCGCTTCAAGTTTTGATATCCAAGGCGCTGCCCCGCTCCCAGCATCAAGTATCATTGCGCGAGACGGGAGTGCCTGGGGGGGCGATGGGCGAAGCCATTCGGGATGATAATCGATCACCGCCGTTCCGCGTTGTCATCGTGGGCGGAGGCACGGCGGGCTGGATGAGCGCTGCCGGCATCCGGCGTCAGCTTGGGCCGGACGGCTACGCCGTCACCCTCATTGAATCCGATGAGATTGGAATTGTCGGCGTCGGTGAGGCGACGCTGCCGCATATCAAGATCTTCAACGACATGCTCGGGATCAACGAGGCGCAATTCATGCGCGAGACGCGGGCAACGTTCAAATTGGGGATACAGTTTCGCGACTGGGATCGACCGGGTGATTGCTACATTCACCCGTTCGGGGCGTTCGGCGAACCCTGGGGCGGGGTGGAATTTCAGCACCATTGGCTCCGGGCGCAACAAGCCGGACAGCTGCGCTTTCCACTTCAAGATTATTCTTATTCCGTGGTTGCGGCTCGGAACAATGCCTTCGAGTTCCCCAACGAAGATAAAAAGTCGATCCGCTCGACTTATTCCTATGCCTACCACTTCGACGCAGGTCTTTATGCGGCTTACCTGCGCTCCTGGGCAATCGAGCGCGGCGTGCGCCGCATCGAGGGCCAGGTGTGCGATGTCAGCCGCGACCCGACGACCGGCGATCTCAAGGAATTGACGCTCAAGTCGGGCGAGCGGATTGCCGGCGACCTCTTCATCGACTGTTCGGGCTTCAGATCTCTTCTGCTGGGAGGCATCCTGGGCGTTGCCTGGCAGGATTGGACTCACTGGCTTCCCTGCGATCGAGCGTTCGCCGTACCCTGCAAGAGGGTTGCTCCGCTGACATCTTACACGCGCGCGACGGCCCGCCGGGCGGGATGGACTTGGCGAATCGCTCTTCAGCATCGAACCGGCAACGGCTACGTCTTCTCGAGCCGGTTCATCGATGACGGCGCGGCGCGAGACACTCTCTTGGCCGCGCTGGACGGCGCTGCGCTGGGGGAGCCGCGTCTGCTGCGGTTCTCACCCGGACGGCGCGAACGGGCTTGGGCTGGGAATTGCGTCGCGATCGGCCTCGCGAGCGGCTTTCTCGAACCGCTCGAATCCACCAGCATCTACCTGATCCAGGCAGCGGTTATCGATCTCATCAATCTCATGCCGAGGCCGGGATCGCGGACAGACCCACGGCTCGCCGATGAGTTCAACCGCCTCAACGAAATGCAGTACGAGCGCATCCGCGATTTTCTCGTTCTTCATTACACCGCGAATAGCCGGGTCGGCGAACCCCTGTGGGACTATGTCCGATCGATGCCCTTGCCGGACAGCCTCGTGCATAAGCTTCAGCTGTTTCGCTCGCGCGCCGCTCTCCCGAACTACCAATACGGCCTGTTTGCCCGCGACAGCTGGCTATCGGTCCTGGTGGGACAGGGGATCGTTCCTACGGGGTACGATCGACTCGCGGATGGATTCACGCTCCCCGCGCTCGAAGAGCGGTTGACCGAATTTCGGAATCGAATTCAGACCAACGTCGATGCCATGTCATCGCACGGCGCATTCATCGCGGACTACGCCCAAGCGGCGGAGGCGGCGGTCTCCGAAGAAGCGGCGGCATGACCGCCCATCGACCGATTTCCCGCGTGGTGGTGATAGGGCGCGACGCCGACCTGTGGCTTAGCGTCAACGCCATCAGCCGTGCCCTTGGCCCGGTGGGCGTGCACGTGGCTGCGATCGAGCTCCCGACCCGATTGACTCCGTCTCATGTCAGCGCAACCCTGCCGCCGCTCGAAGCCTTTCACGCAAAACTCGGCATCAAAGAGTCGTCGCTGCTTCGCGTCACCGGAGGGAGCTTCTCGTTCGGCCAGAATATCGTTGCCGGCGGCGGCGCGCCGGCCGTCGGCCGGACCCCCAACTTCTTTCACGCCTGGGGAGCCTATGGGGCACCCATCGATGGAAGTGCGTTCTTTCCCTGCTGGCTGAAGGCGACGCGCCATGGCTTGAACATCTCTTTTCAAAATTTCTGCCTCACCGCCGTGGCGGCGCTGAACGGGCGCATGCTGCTCCCCGACGAGGCCACATCGGCCTTTGGCCGAACCGACTACGGCTATCACATGCAGACGATGGCCTATGCCGGCTACCTCAAGTCCGTCGCGGCGACGCTCGGCATCGACATGCACGAGGCGCAGCGCGTCATGGTCGAGCGCGAAGAGAACGGATCCATCGCAGCGCTGATCATCAATGCGTCGCAGCGCGTCGAGGGCCAGCTCTTCGTCGACGCAACCGGCGAAGACGCAATGCTCATCGGCCGGTCGCTCGGCGTCCCGCTCGAATATTGGCGGCAATACTTCAGTGTCGACCGTGTTCTGTCGGCGCGCGCGCCTGCGTTCACTTCGATTCCGCCCTTTGCGGAAATACGGACGGCACGCGCCGGTTGGACGGCGCTTCATCCCGCCCGGGCTGCGACGGGCGTGGTCCACGCGTATTCGAACGGCATCTCCAGCGATGAAGCCGCTCTCGAGTCGGCGAACGCCGCGTCCGGGGTCAAACTCGCCGACGTATCCGTCCATTCAGCGAATCCAGGCGTCCGAGCCCGGGCATGGGAAGGCAATTGTGTCGCTGTCGGCGGATCGGCGTGCATCCTCGATCCGATTCACGATGTCGATCTTCATGCTCTGCAGCTGGGGGTAGTCCACTTGCTGTCGCTGTTCCCGGTCACCGGGGAGTGCGCGGCCGAGCGGGCGGAGTACAATCGAATCATGCGCTCGCACTATGAACGTATCCGTGATTTTCAGTGCGCATTCTATGCACTGTCGTCCTTCGGCGGCGAATTCTGGCAGCGGGCGCGTGCCCAAGCCGTGCCCCAACCGCTGCTGCACAAGATCGCCACCTTCCGCGCGCGCGGGGATATTGCGCCCATGGAAGACGAGACCTTCTCTCCGGAAAGCTGGAGGGCGATTTGCACCGGCCTCGGCGTGATGCCGGAGAGCTGGCCGCCCTCGATCGACCGAATTTCGCCGAACCGTTTCAAAGCGGAATTCAGCCGCACGCTCGAGTTCATCAAGGGTAAAGTCCTCGAGCAACCGACGCACGACGGATATCTGGACAGCCTATGCCGGACCTCGACCGCATGACGGCCAACGTTGCCCGCTCTTCCGCAGGGGAGACGGACGGCGTTCTCAGCAAGCTTCCCGGAATACCGGTCGCTTCGATCAAGACCGCGGCGGAGCTTGATCTGGCGGCCAAGGCGTCGAAACCCTTGGTGCTGCAAGGTCTCATCGAGCATTGGCCTTCGCTCGCGGCCGGCCGGAATTCACCTTCGGCGCTGAACGATTACCTCAAATCCATGGACCGCGGCATCCCCGGCCCCGTCATGGAAGCCCCCGCGAGCACTCACGGACGCTTCGGGTACAGCGCAGATCTTCGGGAATTCACGTTCTCGAAGCGCCAGCGCGGCATCAGCGAGACGCTCGACCGCATAGAACGCCAGGCTGATCGTCCGAGCGCACCGATCATCGCGATCCAGATGCTGCCGCTTGCCACTCATCTGCCGGAATTCGTTCCACAGAATCCGATGTCCCTGCTTCCGCGGATTGAACCGCTGCTGTGGCTCGGCGGCCGAGTCCGGACGCAGATCCATCATGATCGGGACCACAACCTTGCCTGTGTGATCGCAGGCCGGCGCCGGTTCGTGCTCTTCCCGCCCGAGCAGGTGGTCAATCTCTACATCGGTCCGATGGAAAATCCGCCGCCGCTGTCGATCGTCGATCTCGAGGCGCCTGATTTCCCGCGCTTCCCGCGTTTTGAACAGGCGCTGGCAAGTGCGCAGATGGCTGAACTCGGGCCCGGCGACGCGCTCCTCATGCCCCGGCACTGGTGGCACCACGTGACGTCGCTCGACCCTTACAATGCGATGGTCAATTACTGGTGGGGCACGCACGCGCAAGGGATCGACAATCCCTACGACTGCTTTTTGACGGCGCTGCTGGCGCTCAAGGATCTCCCGCCGGCCGAGCGGATCTACTGGCAGGCGATGTTCAACGCCTACGTGTTCCAATCCGAAGGCAGCGCAGTCGAGCATATTCCACCCGGCCTTCGGGGCGTCCTTGGGTCGATTGATTCCGGAATCCGGGCGGCGGTGAAGCAGAAGCTCAAGGCGTCTTATCTGAAGTCACCGTAAACCCCGATAGGGTGGGGGAGGCGGTCAAGCGGGAGTCGACCGCTGAAGAGCGCTGATCCCCTAGGTAACATGGCGCGTGGGTAAGACCGAGTACTACGCTCCGCTCGTGGTGGTTCAGATCGACAGATGCAACACCACGGTTGCGCCAGTATGTTCATGAGCCGTCTTAAAACACTTATACGAATCGCAGTTGTTGCTTGCGCCGGGATAGGGTTTGCGATCGTAGGCGCATGGGGTTTTGCTCTTCCAATCTCCTCAGCTCTACAGACGGGCAGGGTCACCATCGTTACTGTGATCAAGGGTCGCGGAATAACTTGGTCTCACACCTATGGTATCCGAGACCACATGGCCTATTTCACTCTAGGGGTACTCACGGACGTGTCCGGCGCCGTGACATTTGTGGGGCTCGGAGCGATACTCCTCTACGCCGCCATCCGCGTCGTGCTTGATCCATCGGGTGCAACCGTAAGCGCAGGTGCACGGCGGATAGGGGCCATCTGGGCCTTTGCCTGCCTTGGGAGCTTCATCCTGTTTCTCGCTCTGCAGGTCTTCCCGTACCTTCTGAAGTATCGCATCTTGACGTGAACTACTCGCTTGCTTGAGTGAACGGCCGGATGGTCATGCAGATCGGGCTGCGGTTGGTCGCTCATGTCGTGGACTACGCGCTCGATGTCATGCGGCCGCCGGGCCCGCGTCAGGCCAAGGACTATTCACGATGACCGTAAACACAAGAGAGTCTGTATGGTCGCTTCTGTCTGACTTGTTCGTGGATACGACGCGCACAGACGAGGAGTTGCGCAGGCTCGGGGTCGCGTTGAAGAAGACCGGCTTTGGTGCAGACGAGGTCGAGCGGATTCTCAGACGTGAAGTGGCTCCTGTGTGCGGCCGGTGGATGACTTATCCCGGAGCAATCGGGCCATGGCCGCAGTTCGATCGAGAGGGCATTGAAGCGCGTATTCGCGCGTATGTTCAGCGCCCATGGTACAAGGCCCCACTGTTCGGAGCGCCTCTCTGGCTATTCCCGAGAGTTCGGCGCGAGTGGTCGGTTGTGAAGGGCGCGATGGAAGACCCGGAATAAAGCCGCTGTGGCAGACCTCAACTGCCCTCAATCGAAACGATCGCCTGCTGCACGGGGTCGCTGCTGGGACGCTCGGTCACTCGCTCGCGGCTCGGGGACACTGAGACCTCAAAACGGCCGGTCGCCTCATCATAAGTAACCTGGTCCGCAAACCCGGTCTGCGCTGCAATCATGGGTCGCCGC
>Ga0307470_10001016_pt1 | contig 11590 bp, 9 predicted proteins | sample atmos_gasesAM3C__FD_204565 | JGI IMG/M metagenome (GOLD analysis project Ga0307470, IMG submission 204565) | Hardwood forest soil microbial communities from Morgan-Monroe State Forest, Indiana, United States - atmos_gasesAM3C_05 | ecosystem: Environmental > Terrestrial > Soil > Temperate forest... | reverse complement strand
GTGTCGCCCGATATCGGCGGCGGCTTCGGACACAAGGGAATCTTGCTGCCCGAGGAAGTCTGCCTTTCCTGGCTCGCTCTATATAAGGGCCTGACCGTCCGCTGGATCGAGGACCGGCGCGAGCATCTGAGCGCCAGCGCCAATTGCCGTGAACATCACTACAAGATCACCGTCTATGCCGATCGCGACGGCAGGTTGCGCGGCATCGACTGCGAGGCAATCGTCGATTCCGGCGCGTACTCTTCCTATCCATTCTCGGCGTGCCTGGAAGCCGCGCAAGTCGTCAGTATTTTGCCCGGCCCCTATCGGATGCCGGCCTATCGCTGCCGGACCTATTCGGCGGCCACCAACAAATGTCCGATTTTGCCCTATCGCGGCGTGGCGCGAACCGGCGTCTGCTTCGCGCTCGAGCTCATGCTGGATTCGGTGGCCAAGGAAGCTGGGCTTGAGCCTCACGAGGTCAGGCTGCGCAATCTGGTCGGCCCGGAAGAGATGCCGTTCGAAAACATCACCAACAAGCATTTCGACAGCGGCAACTACCCGGAAGCGATGCGGCGCATGCTAGAGGCGGTCGACGTCGCCGCGATCCGCGCGCGACAGAAAGCCGGAGAGCCGGATGGACGGCTGATCGGTTTTGGGCTTTCCGTCTACTGCGAACAGGCGGCGCACGGCACGTCGGTCTACTCCGGCTGGGGCATTCCCATGGTGCCCGGTCACGAGCAGGCGACCGCGCGCATGACGCCCGATGGCGGGCTGGAGCTGCGGGTCGGCGTGCAATCGCACGGCCAAAGCATGGAAACGACGCTGGCCCAGGTCGCGCATCAGATTCTCGGCATCGATACCGCCAAGATACGCGTGATCCACGGCGACACCGCGATGACGCCCTATTCGACCGGGACCTGGGGTTCGCGCTCGGCGGTGATGGCCGGTGGCGCGGTCGGCACCGCCTGCGAGATCATCGCGGAGCGCGCCAAGCGCATCGGCGCCAAACTGCTGCAACTCGATCCGGCGTCCGTCACTCTGAGCGACGGACGTGTCTGCGGACCAAACAGCAGCATCGGCCTTTCCGAGATCGCGCACACCTGGTACCGGCGGCCGCAGGATTTGCCGCCCGATGTCGATCCCGGCGGGCTGGAAGCAACCGGCGGCTACAAGCCGCAGCGCGACAGCGGCACGTTCAGCTACGCGGTGCATGCGGTGACCGTCGCGGTCGATCCCGACCTCGGCGACATCGAGATTCTGGATTATGTGATCGTCGAAGACGGCGGCGTGCTGCTCAATCCGATGGTGGTCGACGGCCAGATTTTTGGCGGGCTCGCGCAAGGCATCGGCACGGCGATGTACGAGGAAATGCCGTTCGATGCCGCAGGCCAGCCGCTCAACACGACGCTGGCGGATTATCTGCTGCCGGGGCCGACCGAGGTGCCGGAGGCACGCGTCGATCACATGGAGACGCCGTCGCCCTATACGATGTTCGGCGTCAAGGGCATCGGCGAAGGCGGCGCAATCGCGCCGCCGGCGGCAATCACCAACGCCGTCAACGACGCGCTGCGGTCGTTCGGCGTCAAGCTGCTGCACTCGCCGATCTCGCCGCGCCGGATTGTCGAAGCCGTGCTGGAAGCGCGCGCATCGAAAGGCGAAGCCGCATGAAAGCTGCGCCCTTCGCCTATGAACGGCCGTCAAACCTGAAAGCGGCCATCGCCTTGATGGCCGAGACGAACGGCGCCGCCAAGATCATGGCCGGCGGCCAATCGCTCGGCCCGATGCTCAATCTGCGTCTGGTTCAGCCGGATATGATCATCGACATCACCGGCCTCGCCGAACTCAAGCAGGCCGATCGCGACGGCGACGAACTCGTGATCGGCGCCTGCGTCACCCATGGCGACATCGAAGACGGCCGTGTCCCCGACGTGACACGCCAGGCGATGCAGCGGGTCGCGGGCGGCATCGCCTATCGCGCGGTTCGGAACCGCGGCACCATCGGCGGTTCGCTCTCGCACGCCGATCCCGCGGCGGATTGGGTTTCCGCATTGCCGGCGCTCGGTGCCAGGATTCGGCTGGGCGGTCCCAACGGGCATCGCGATATCGCGGTGGAAGATTTCATGACGGGCGCGCTGGAGTCGGCGCTTCAGGCAAACGAGCTGGTCGAGTCCGTGCGCATTCCCGCCATGCGCGCTTCCGCGCGCTGGGCTTACGTCAAGGCCTGCCGCAAGCCCGGCGAATTCGCCCACGCCATAGCCGCCGTGCTGATCGATCCGGAGACAGCTACCGGACGCGTCGTGATCGGCGCGATCGAAGCGCCGCCGATCGTGTTGCGCGATGCGTCTTCGCTGTTCGGCGGGAAGATCACCGGCAATTTCAGGCGAGAGTTCGTGCCAAGCGCGGCCGACTCGCTTCTGATGAAAGCCGGTGTCGCGAACGCGGCCGACCGGCATATTCACGTCGCGATCCTGCGCCGCGCCATCGAGGAGGCGGCGGCGTGACCACGATCGGCCTCACCGTCAACGGACGCGCGGTCAACAAACCGGTCGATCCGCGCACGCATCTCGCAGACTTCCTGCGCGACCAGCTCGACCTGACCGGCACGCATCTCGGCTGCGAACACGGCGTGTGCGGCGCCTGCACGCTGCTGGTCGACGACATGCCGGCGCGCTCCTGCATCACCTTTGCGGCAGCCTGTGACGGCGCGCGCGTCACCACGATCGAAGGCCTCGATCACGACGAGGTCGCGACCGAATTGCGCGCCGCGTTCAGCCGCGAGCACGCGCTGCAATGCGGCTATTGTACGCCGGGCATGCTGGTCTCGGCGCGCGATCTCGTGCTGCGTCTTGCGACATCGGATGAGCACGCCATTCGCGTTGGCATGAGCGGCAATCTCTGCCGCTGCACCGGTTATGTCGGAATCGTGCGCGCGATCCGCTCGGTGATCGATGCACGGCGAGGCCGCGGCATCGCAGCGATCCCGGGCGCGGGACGACAACAGCTTGGTCCCGTCGGCTCCGGCCATGGCGCAGCGACCCCATCAAACGGCGCCGCGCGATTGATTGCTGCGGACGTTCGGGAGCGGCCGGAAGCCGCCGCCACATTCGACGTGCCGGACTTCGTGCCCGACAAGAACTTTGACGAACATTTCACAGTCGCTTTCTCGCCGGAAAAAGTGTTCGAGATGTTCGGAGACGTCAAACGCGTCGCGGCCTGCCTTCCCGGCGCGTCGCTGACTTCGGCCCCTTCGCCCGACCGTGCCGAAGGCCAGATCAGCGTCAAGCTCGGCCCGATCTCGGCGAATTTTCGCGGCGCGGTCCGGATCGAGCGCGATCCCGAGAATCTCTCGGGCCGGATCATCGGCATCGGGAACGACCAGCGCAGCCGCTCGTCCACGCAAGGCGACGTCCGCTATCGCCTGCTGCCGATCGATGGTGGAACGGCCACCCGCGTGGAGCTTTCGATCGGCTATAGCTTGCGGGGCTTTCTGGCCCAAATCGCGCGCGAAGGACTGGTGCGCGATCTCGCCAAGCGGCTGACGGCGGAGTTTGCCCGCAATCTCGGCTCAAGCCTCTCGGGCGCGGCGCCCGCGCAGCCGAAGCAGCTCAATGGCCTGATTCTGGCCTTTGATCTCATCAAAGGGCTTTTGAAAGGCCTGCGCAGAGACCGGGGCGCGTGAGCCTAACGCTGCATCCGCATGATCTGATCCATCGGCGGCATGTTCTGGTTCAGATTGGCCATGATCCAGAGCGAGCCCGCGACCACCAGGAACACGATCAACAGACCAAAGGCCAAAGCCAGGATGTTGTTGGTGTTGTCGGGATCGGTGGTGATGTGGATGAAGAACACCAGATGCACGCCCATCTGCGCAATCGCGAGCACGACCAGCGCCACGGGAATTGAGGGCTGCCAGACGAGGTTGGTGCCGGCGATGAAGAACGAGGTCGCCGTCAGGACGATCGCGAGTCCGAAGCCGATGCAATAGCCGGCCAAGCGCGGGCCGACGCGAACTTCCTCTTCGTCGCCGGGGGCAAGGTCACTGGGATAATGCAGATGTTGATCGCTCATGCCGCACTCCCGAGCAGATAGACGACGGAAAAGATCGCGACCCAGATGATGTCGAGCGCGTGCCAGAACAGCGCAAAGCACAACAGGCGCCGCATGATGTCGGCGCGAAATCCCTTGGCGAATACCTGCGCCATCATGGTGAGCAGCCAGAGGATGCCCGCCGAGACGTGCGCGCCATGGCATCCGACCAGGGTGAAGAACGAGGAGAGAAACGCGCTGCGCGTGGGGCCCGCACCGCGCCCGACCAGTTCGGCGAATTCGCGGAATTCGAGCAGCAGAAAGCCAAGTCCCAACAGGCAAGTGACGGCCATGCCGATCTGGTACCAGAACGCGTTCCGGATATCGGCGGCGATCATGGCAAGCCCGCAGGTGAAGCTCGACAGCAACAGCAAGGCCGTTTCCGCCGCCACGCTTCTGAGATCGAACAGCTCCGCGCCTTTCGGGCCACCCGCGGTCTGCCCCAGCAGCACGGCATAGGCTGCGAAGAAGCAGGAGAACATCACGATGTCGCTGAGCAGGAAAATCCAGAATCCAAAGCCGGTCGTGATCCGCTTCGACGCCGGGCCCTCATGCGGCCGGCCGCCCAGCAGGGCCGGATGGCCATGTCCGTGCAGCGCTGCGTCGGTCACGATCGGCTCCCCGCAAGATTTAGAGCCGCGCGGCGGGCCTCGCGATTGAGGCCGTCGATGCGCGCGACCTCTGCGGCCGGAATGACGTATTCGTCATGGTCACGCCAGGCGAAGACCACGAAGGTGGCGAAGGCGCCGATCCCACCGAGAATAACCATCCACCAGATGTGCCAGATCAGCGCAAAACCCATGACGGTGGCGAAGAAGGCGCAGACAAAGCCGGTCGGCGAGTTCCTTGGCATCTCGATATCCCTGTAGTCCGGCTCGGCCGGCGCGAGAACCTGCTCGCGCGCATGCGCCTTCATCAGCCAATAGGCGTCTTCGCCGGTTACGTCCGGAGGGATTGCAAAATTGAATACCGGCGGCGGTGAGGCCGTTGCCCATTCCAGCGTACGCCCGTCCCAGGGATCGCCGGTAACGTCGTGCAGCGCGTCGCGATCGCGGATACTGGTCACAAGCTGCATGACCTGGCAGATGATCGCGACCAGGATCATGACAGCGCCGACGCCTGCGACCATCAGCCATGGCCGCCACTCCGGCACGTCGTAGTGCTGCATCCGCCGGGTCATGCCGAGGAAGCCAACGGCATAGAGCGGCATGAAGGAGACATAGAAGCCGATCAGCCAGAGCCAGAAGGCTGCCTTGCCCCAGCCCTCGTGCAGGCGGAAGCCGAAAGCCTTGGGAAACCAGTAGGTGTAGCCGGCGAAAGCGCCGAACAGCACGCCGCCGATGATGACGTTATGGAAATGCGCCACCAGGAACATGCTGTTGTGCAGCAGGAAATCCGCCGGGGGGACAGCGACAAGAACGCCGGTCAACCCACCGAGGATGAAGGTCACCATGAACCCCAGCGACCACAACATCGGCGTCGCAAACCGGATTCGGCCGCCATACATCGTGAACAGCCAGTTGTAGATCTTCACGCCCGTCGGGACCGCGATGATCATGCTGGCGATGCCGAAGATCGCGTTGACGTTGGGCCCCGCTCCCATCGTGAAGAAGTGGTGCAGCCACACCGTAAACGAGATGATGCAGATCGCCATGGTCGCGAGCACCATGGAGCGGTAGCCGAACAGCGGCTTGCCGGAAAATGTCGGCACGACTTCGGAAAAAATGCCGAAGGCCGGCAACACCAGGATGTACACCTCGGGATGTCCCCAGGCCCAGATCAGGTTCATGAACATCATGACGTTTCCGCCGGCTTCATTGGTGAAGAAATGGAAGCCGAAATAGCGATCGAGGATCAGCATCGCGAGCGTTGCCGTCAGGATCGGAAACGCCGCGATGATCAAGAGATTTGAGGCGAGCGTGGTCCAGCAGAACATCGGCATGCGCAAGTAAGTCATGCCCTTGGTGCGCAGCTTCAGCACGGTGGTGACGAGATTGATTCCGGCGACCAGCGTGCCCACGCCGGAAATCTCCAGTGACCAGAGATAATAGTCGACGCCGACACCGGGCGAATAGGTCAGTTCCGACAGCGGCGGATACGGCAGCCATCCGGTACGCGCGAATTCGCCGACCACGAGCGAGATGTTGACGAGCAGCGCGCCGGTTGCGGTAAGCCAGAAACCCACCGAGTTGAGCGTCGGAAACGCGACATCGCGCACGCCGAGCTGCAACGGCACCACCAGATTCATCAGGCCAATGACGAACGGCATCGCGACGAAAAAGATCATGATGGTGCCGTGCGCCGAAAAGATCTGGTTGTAATGCTCGGGCGGCAGATAGCCCTGCGACTGGAAGGCGACCGCCTGCTGGGCGCGCATCATGATCGCGTCCGAAAATCCGCGCAGCAGCATCACGCAGGCGAGCAGCGTGTACATCACGCCGATTCGCTTGTGGTCGACGCTGGTGATCCATTCGCGCCAGAGATAAGGCAGATGGCCCGCGATCACGACCCATGCAACCATGCCCAGAATGATGACCAGCACCGCAGCGCCCGTGACCAGCGGGATCGGCTGATCGAAGGGGATGGCGGCCCAAGTTAATTTACCTAACACGGCAATTTACCTAACACTGGTTGCTCCCCTCTCGGGAATCGGCTTTGCCGGATTGTCGACCAGCTTCGGTCCAGGACCGGGCGGAATGCGTTGACTGGCGATATCATCGAACAGCCGAGGGTCAGGCAGCCGGTAGGTCGGCCGGCCGCTCTCCACAAACTGCTGCATCAGTTGCTTGTAGGCCTCAGTGGTCAGTTCATTGTTGCTTTTCGCGGTTGCGCTGACCCAATTCGGGAAGTCGAGCGGCGAAACGACGTGGACGTCGAACATCATCTCGGGAAAGCCGTCGCCGGAAAAATGCGCCGAGAGGCCTTTGTAGTCGCCTTCCTGGTCCGCACGCAGATTGAGGCGCGTGACCATGCCGTTCATCGTGTAGATCATGCTGCCGAGCTGCGGGATGAAGAAGACATTCATCACGCTTGACGATGTGAGCTCCAGTTGCAGCGGCGCGCCGACCGGCACGGTAAGCGCATTGACGGTCGCGACCCGCTGATCCGGATAGATGAAGAGCCACTTCCAGTCGAGCGAGACAACCTGAACCCTGACCGGGCTTCCGGTGCCCGCGACCGGCGCCGCAGGATCGAGCTGATGCGATCCGATCCAGGCAACGCCGCCGAGCAGGATGATGGTGAGCGTGGGGATCGACCACACGACAAGCTCGATCCGGCCGGAATGGGCGAAATCGGGAAGATAAAACGCCCGCGTGTTCGACTGACGAAAATAGTAGGCAAATGCAAAGATCGCGAAGATCGTAGGCAGGACGATCGCGAGCATGATCGCGATTGAATCGATGAGGATGACCTTCTCGGCAGCCGCAATCGGGCCCTGTGGAGCGAGAATATTCATCGGCCGGTCCGGGTATCGCGACAACGGGAAGCCGTGTCGTCGGGTTAGGTTCCTGCCACGCGTGCATTCTTCTGATCGACGAGGCCGGGGTCAAGCCAAATTTGCCTGTCACGTCGATCAATTGATGGCGGAGCGAAGCGTCGGACGATCAGTTTACCGGCATCGTGTAGACCGCGTGAGACGGGCGAGAGCGGCATATTAGTATAGTAATGGATGACGGCGATATCGCTATCGCCACGGCTGCCGCGCGCGGTTGGAAACGGCTGCGAGTTCTGCCATGTTGCTAGTGAAGTGGATTTGGCATTCGCTACCCGTTACCCGCGGGCGCGCGATGCGAATGTCAAATCCGGAACTCCACTAGAAATTTATACTTAGTAGTGGCCCTTTGATTCCAGCATTTGCAAAAGTGCCAGCCTCACCGGGATGCAAATGTTAGAATCGGGCCACTAGCAACAGAAGAAAATATTCGGGAGACTTTTGCCATGGCCACGACAGTCGAAGTGCTTGCCGCTGCGTTCAGGGACGCCGGCACCCCGTTCATTGTCGGGCACCCCGGCGGGGAATCGGTGGAATTGATGGAAGCCGCGCGCCAGCGCCAGATGCGCTTCCTGCTGATGAAGCAGGAAGTCGCCGGCGCGATGCTGGCCTCCACCTGGGGCGATCTCACCGGCAGTCCCGGCATCTGCCTTTCAACGCGCGGCCCCGGTGCGGCCAATATGGTCAATGGCGTGGCCCACGCCTTCCTCGATCGTTCGCCGCTGATCGCGATCACCGACACCTATTCGCGCCCCGTATTCGAGACCGGCCTGCGCCAGCGCATCAACCAGCAGGCCATTTACGAGCCGATCGTGAAGTGGAGCACTGTCATCGACGCCAAAACCGTGCGTCAGCAGGTGCGCCGCGCCATGCGCACCGCGACCGCGACGCCGCCCGGCCCGGTGCATTTCGAATTTCCGCAAAGCGAGACCACGCGGGAGGCCGGCGAACTCGTCGCCGAGCCGCCGTTAACGCCAAACTGGATCACGCCCGGCCCCGACCGCGCCGATCTCAAACCGGCGCTGGACATGCTGAGCCGCGCCAAGCGGCCGATCCTTATCGCCGGCATGGGCGTCTACTGGTGCAACGCATCCGCCGAATTCGTGAAGTTTGCCGAACATCTCGGCGCGCCGGTGCTCACCACCACCAAATGCAAGGGCATGATCCCGGAAGATCACCCCTTGCGCGCCGGCTGCATCATCGGCGGGCTGATCGAGCGCAAGCTGGTGCTGGAATCTGATCTCATCATCACCGTCGGCCTCGATGCAGTCGAGCTGCAACCGAAGCCATGGCCGTACACACTGCCAGTGCTGTCGCTGTCCTCGGTACCGAGCACGGATGCGCTGGTGCCGGCCGATCCTGAAATCATCGGCGACCTCAAGGCGCTGCTCGCAGGGCTCGCGCAATGGGCGCCGGAGGGCGGCAATTGGGGCGAGAAATCCGCGAAAACCTTTCGCAGCGAGGTGCGCGACGCGCTCAACACGCCCGCCACCGGCCTGTCACCACAGCGGACGATGGAAGTCGCGCGTGCGATCCTGCCACGCGACACGATTGCCACCTGCGACGCCGGCGCCAGCCGTCTTCTTGTGGTGCAGAAGTGGGAGTCCTACGGTCCGCGCGAATTCCTCACCTCCAACGGTCTCGCCTCGATGGGCTATGCGGTGCCCGGCGCGCTCGCCGCCCGCATGGCCCATCCGGATCGGCCGGTGGTTGCCTTTACCGGCGACGGCGGCTTCCTGATGACGGTTGCGGAATTGCAGACCGCGCAGATCGAGAAACTGCCGATCATCATCATCGTGTTCGACGATCAGGAAATCGGCCTGATCCGCGTCAAGCAGGAGATCAAGGGGATTCCGCGCAACGGCGTCGCGATCGGCGGCATCGATTGGGAGAAGCTCGCGCAATCCTTTGGCGCGGATGGCTGCACAGTGGAAACCGAGCAGGCCTTCAGCAACGCGCTCTCAAGTGCGCTGAAAACCAAAAAGACCACGGTCATCGGCGTACGGATCGACGCGTCGGGCTATGTGGCGCAATTCAATGCATTGAGAGAACTATAAATTCGTCATTCCGCGTCTGGTCCTTCGGACCATCCCGGAATGACAGCATTCGCCTCACTTCAACCCGTCGCGGATCTGCGACGTCCACGCGGACGCCGCGGCCGACAGGAAGCCTATATCCGACTGTGTCGTGATGAAGCGGCAGCCCTTCTTGATCAGCTCCAACTGGCTCGCCGGATCGCGGTTGCCGCCGCAGCCGGCAAAAATGCCGTTGGCACGGCAGGCGGCGATGACGCGCTCTTGCGCCGCGACCAATTCCGGATCGTCGAATTTCCCCGGTTTGCCCATATTGGCCAGCAAATCGTTGCTGCCGACATGCAGCACGTCGACGCCTTTCACGGCCGCGATCGCCTCGACGTTGTTCAGCCCTTCGACCGTCTCGATCATGCAGACGAGCAGACAATTGTCGTTGAGCAGCGGCACGCCGGTTGAGAGCGGCACCGAACGATAGTCGAAATGCGGGTAGCCGCCGCTGACCGAACGTTTGCCGATCGGCGCAAACTTGCAAGTCTCGACGGCGCGCCTGGCCTCTTCCGCGGTATTGATGTCGGGATAGACGATGCCCATCGCGCCGTTGTCGAGCAACAGCGAGACATCGGGATCGTTGATACCGCGCACGCGCACGAGCGGCGCAATGCCGCACGACATCGCGGTGCTGATGATGTGGCCGATGGTTTCGAGATTGAACAGCGAGTGCTGGCAATCGATGAACAGGAAATCGTGGCCGGTGGATTTCGCGACCCGCGCGACATCGCCGGAACGCCCGAGCCGCACCGGCATGCCGAGCGCGACGTCGCCGGCCTGCAAGCGCTGCCTGATCGGATGAACGAGTTTTTCCGCGGCTGACATGACGTGACGCGCCTCAGGCGACCTGGCCGAGCGGCTGACCGCCGGCCAGCGCTTCCAGCAACTGCGAGGCTGCCAGCATGGAACTGCGCGCCTGGGTTTCGACCGTGCCGGCGGCCGCGTGCGGCGTTCCCACAAACGTCGGCAGCGACATCAGCGGGTGATCCGAGGTCGGCGGTTCGGCTTCGAAGACGTCGAAACCGGCGCCGAATAACTTGTCCGACGAGATCGCCTGATGCAGCGCAACCTCATTGACGATGCCGCCGCGCGAGGTGTTCACCACGATCGCGGTCGGCTTCATCAATGCCAGCCTGGCGGCGTCGATCATGTTGCCGCTTTCCGGAGTCAGCGGCAGGTGCAGTGACAGGATGTCAACTTGCGGCAGCATTTCTTCGAGCGAAGCGGCGCGCTTGTGCGGCAGCTCGGACCAGCGGCTAGCAGGCACGTAAGGGTCGTAGCCAATGAGCTTGGCGTCGAACGCTCCGCGCCATTTCCGCGCCACCAGTGTGCCGATATTGCCCATACCGACGATACCAACGGTCTTCTGCCAGGACTCGTGCCCAAGAAAATCCGCGCGCTGCACCTTGCCACCGGCTCTCGTCATCCGGTCGAATTCCGTGACGCGCCGCACGACGCTGAGCCCCAGCGACAACGCCATCTCCGCAACCGCCTCGCTGTTAACGCCTGGCGTTCTGCACACGGCAATTCCGTGGGCCTTTGCAGCTTCCAGGTCGATGTTATCGATCCCGACACCCTGCTTGGAAATGACACGCAGCTTTTTGGCGCGCGCCATGTCCTCGGCGGTAACCTTCTTGCCGCGAACCATCAGTCCGTCGGCGTCTTCGTGCCAGTTCTTGGCTCTCGGGTCGTCCCACCGAATGACCTCCGCCTGCTTTTCGGCCAATTCGACGCCGCTCAGGTGAAATGCATCAAGCACGTAAATCTTCATTCATCATCTCCTGAAGCGATGTTAGCCGCCGGCGAGTTCATGGCATTCCGGCATGTAGAGGTCTTTCCACGAAGCGGGCTGCCGCTTCATGGTGCCGACCTTGTGCATGAACCCGGCGAAGGTCATGGTCTGTTGCGGCGTGGTGGTCCAGATATTGTCGGGGTCGGAAATGAACCT
>Ga0307470_10001015_pt1 | contig 11594 bp, 7 predicted proteins | sample atmos_gasesAM3C__FD_204565 | JGI IMG/M metagenome (GOLD analysis project Ga0307470, IMG submission 204565) | Hardwood forest soil microbial communities from Morgan-Monroe State Forest, Indiana, United States - atmos_gasesAM3C_05 | ecosystem: Environmental > Terrestrial > Soil > Temperate forest... | reverse complement strand
GAAACTTTCTCTCTGCGGAGTGAAACCTTCTCTGCGCGTAGTGAAACCTTCTCTGCGCGTAGTGAAACCTTCTCTTCGCGGAGTGAAACCTTCTCTTCGCGGAGTGAAACCTTCTCTGTGCGGAGTGAAACCTTCTCTTCGTGGAGTGAAACTTTCTCTTCGCGGAGTGAAACCTTCTCTGTGCGGAGTGAAACTTTCTCTACGCGGAGTAAGACTTTCTCTACGCGGAGTAAGACTTTCTATAGCTGGAGTAAAACTTTCTCTAGCCGGAACGAAACTTTCTCTCCGCGGAGCAGAGTCTTTCGCAACTACTCCGAAGTCTTTCGCGCGCCGGCTGAGATCTTTCAGAATCCGGACGAGATCATCGAGACGCCGGCTGACATTACGCTGGCCGCGGCTGCCATCACGCCGCGCGAGCGCGACGGCCTTCTGCTGGAAACGGAGCAGGCGCCGTTGGAGAGGGAACTTCCTCTGCCGCCGGCCTTTGATCGTGAACTTGCTCCGCCGGCTGCGGGCATGCCGACGCCGCTTGATCGCACGCCTGTGCCGGCGGATCTCCAGCTTGCTCTCGCTGACACGCAGCCGGAAGCGGGTCGTCTGCCGGTCGAACCGCGCGAGCGCACGCTTGCAGCGCTTGATCTCACGCCTGCAGCGTTTGATCTCGAGCTGCTCTCGATCGACGTTGATCCCCGGCCTTGCTCCCGGATCCACGACCGCAGATTCCCAACGCCAGTAAAGGCCCGTTCGATCAGAACTGCCATCCGCCAGACTCTCTTTGAAGGACCCGATAGGTTGCAAACCGGACATGACTCGCCTCCGTCTTTTGGGATATGTCCGTTAGACGAATGAGCTCGGACGAGGTTCCACGGCTGTGGAAAGTGCTCGGGGAACAGGCGGCAGGCGGCGGCTCAAAACGCGCCACCGGCGGATGGAACGCTGGCGTTCCGCCGGCTCAAGACTTCATCTCGATCAGGAGATCGAGGAGTTCGAGTTGGTGACGCTGTAGGGGGGAATTTCACCGGCCTGGCCTTCTAAACGGTTTGAGGAGGTCTGCATGAGACGCCGTTTTTCTCTGTTAGTCGTTTTATTGGCTCTTCTGCCCTGCGCGCTGGTTCGTGCTCAAGGGCTCGAGGACATCGATGTCCCGGGATTTCAAGGGCAGCCGCAGGAGGAGTCGAACTGGTGCTGGGCGGCCTCGATCCAGTCGCTCTTCGCCACCAAAGGGCTCAATGTCGAGCAGACTGCGATCGTTCGCGCGGCGTACGGGAGTGTCGTGAACGCCACAGCTCCCGGCTTCGAAGGAACGCTTCGCCTGCTCAATGGCGTGGTTGTCGATATCGACGGCGAAACGTGGATAGTTCACGCTCGCGCAGGCAGCACTTATCCAGAAGCCGGTTGGCTGTTGCGGCGTTTCGAGCACGGGGAGCCGTTGATGATCTGGTTTCGCGATCCGTACGCGAACCACTCGATCGTTCTGCACGGCGGCACGTACTACACCGATGGTTCCGGAACGTTCCGCGGCTGGCGAACGCTCACCGCGTACGATCCGCTGCTCGACCGCGACATGAACATTGACGCGGCAAATATCCCTCGGTACGTTTACGGCACCTTCGACGTCTCGATCCGTCGCCGGTGACGTTCACGGAACGGGCCGCCATGTACCGAGAGGCTGCGCCTCCGCCGACCACAGTCGAGCGGTGGCGGGGCCTCCCCGGCGCGCCGCGAGGCCGGCGTTGGAAGGATCGATCGCGGCGCCGGCGCCGAGGTTGTGAAGCGCCTGGTAAAACTCGAACGCGGTCTGGGGCGATCGCGGTTGTAACGACGGCGAAGCCGTTGCCAGAAACAACTTGAACCACTGCCGCCCGCGCCGGAGCTCGTCGAGCTCCGCCCTCGATCGGTCGCCGGCGAGCGGCGTGACGAACGTCAGAACGGCCGTTTGAGAGTTGCCGCCGCTGGGGGCAACTTCCGTGTACGCAAAACGCCCGTCTTTCCGGGCGAAGATCCGCGCCCGTGTGAGCAGGCGCAGCGTCTTTCCAGCGATCTCCCGGGGGCGGACGCCGACTCCGTCGATTGACAAATCGTCCGGCTCCTCCGTCCATTGGATCGCGACGTTCTGCAGCTTCACCACCACCGAATCCGGCTCGACGAGTGAGGCAGGATCGCCGAAGTACTCGTCTCCGGCGATGTCGCGCAGCTTCTCGGCGCGCCTCTCCATCACTTCCGCATCGGCCGGCCGCTGGCTGGAATCGCGAAGCCATCGCAGGACCGCAAAGGGCGCAGCGATGACCGCCGCGCGAATGCGGCTTTCAAGACGGTCATCGTCGCCGCTCGCTTTCGGCGCAGCGGCGAGGAGCATGCGCCAGGCCTCGCGGTCGGCGGCAATCTCTTCGTCGAGCGAATGAACCTTCTTCTGCTGATGTCCGAGCAGACGGTGGCCTAGTTCATGTGCGACGACGAAGCCGATCGTGCCGAGGATCGTCGCGGAGCCCTGAGGCTCGGCGCAGAGTATGGCGTTTGCGGGGCAGCGGATCAGTTGTTGTGGGATGCCGAGCAGCAACTGTGTCAAATGCGGCAACACCGGCAGAATCGGCCGCGTCCTGTAGGGATAGATGAGGAATGAGGAGGGGATCGGGAATTCGTCACCATGAAGCACGTAGAGATCGTGTCCGAGATACATGCCGAGGCCGATCAATTGCGCCAGCGCCGTCGACGAGACGTAGATCCCGTCTTCGTCCGTCCAGGCGGTCGGCGCGTTGTCGTCATCGATCGCGCGAATCGGGACGGCTTCGAAGCGCGCGCGATCCGCATCGGTCATCCCGTGGATGAGCATCTCGCGCGTCATGGCAAGGGCGGTCCGCTCCATGTCGTCGAAATCGGACTTGGTCCAGCTCGCGGCCGGCTTGCTCTGCAGTTGCAGCAGCCGTTTTTGCAACTCCGGCGAGAACTGCGCCTCCCCTACCGGCGTTGATGCGAGCAGAGCGACGAGGATCGCGGCCGATGCGGCGATTCTCATGGCCGCGGTCCGGCGTCGACCGGCACGCGTGCGTTACGCGCGAGTGCTACGTCGGCTTCGTAAACGACCTTCGTTCCGTCGGCCGCGCGGATGCGGTAGCGGCCAGGCGGGAGCCGCAACAGCAGGCGGGTGTACCCGAGCCATTGCTCTCCCGATCCGGCCAGGTCCGTGACTGTAACGAAGAGCGTCTTTGGGGAGACGATGTCGAAGATGCCGGAGGCGACGCTCCAGATCTCCGCAATCGACATGAGCCGATCGACCAGCTCTCCCGGCGAAAGATTCGGAGCTTCCGCGGCTTCGCGTGCCGCGCGAAGGATAGCGGCCAATGCCTTTCCCGCCGCCACCCCCGTTTCCGGACTGCCGTCGCGTAGCGCGGTGTAGCGCACCGCGTCGAGCATCGTCGCGGCGACCGCGCAGCGGTCGCTCTTCGCTACATGCAACTCCTGCCGCGCAACGAGATGTTCGACCAGCCGCGCCGCGTCGTCGGTTGCCGCCGTCGGCAGCGCGGTGGAGTGAATCTCGGCCCAGGAGCGGGCGCAATCTTTGTACGCCGGGTCCGCCGAGGCCGCGCGGCAGGCGAGTACCGCGACAAACGCAGCCGCGAGCGTCGCGCGGCGCGGCCGCCGGAACAGCGCCGCGGCGACGATCACGACGCCGGCGAAGAGGAACCAGAACTGGCATAGGATCGGATAACTCAGTATTGGGCCGAACATGTCGTCGAGCGATGCATCCATGCAGCGGCTAACCCCGATTTGAAAGAGAAACGCCGCGTAGGCCGATGCCAGGAGCAGTCCGGCCGCGGCGAAGATGCCGCGTTCCGAGAAGTACGCGCGCCTCTTCTCCGAGAGCTGTAGTCCGATCAGCGCGGCGAGCGCCGCGAATGCGATTTTGAACAAGAGATCAGAGGTGCTGGTGCGCGCAGCGAGGTACAGCTTCTGCGCGTCGGTTGCCGCCCCGTCGTATGGACGAATCGTCTTGTGCGGAGGCGCCAGCGAGACGTTCTGCGCAATGCGGAAGAGAAGCGTGGAGGCGATGATTCCGGCTAGCATCGTGACGATGAACAGAGCGAACGGCGTGGGGCTGCGTAGCGAGAATCTCATCGTTTCGTAACCTCCCGCAGCGCCGATTCATAGATCACTTTTGCCCGCTTCGCCTCTTCGTCTCCGGCGGACGCGCGCGCGCCGGCGATGGCGGCGGCGACGCGAATCAACTCGACGCGGAGCTCCGGGTCGACCAGATCCGTTCCGGCCTCCCGCTCCGTTTTCCGAATCAGCAGCCACGCTTCCAGCGTGCGGCCGGCCGCACGCCAGACGTCGGCGAGCAGCGTGGCCGCCGCGAACATGTCGTGGACGTTCTCCGCAGCCGCCAACCGCTGCTCGAGATGCGCTGCCGCCGCGGCTGCGCGGCCGCCGGCGACGGCGCGTTGTGCGACGACCTTCTCCGCCTGCCAGTAGCCGCGCCGCGCCAGAACATCGAGGGCCCGTTCGACGGCCGGCCAATGCGGCGACTGCTCGTCGAGAAGCGGCACGACAGCGATGAGCGCGCGCAGCTGGATCAGCGACTCGGCCCCTCGCGCCACGTCCATCAAGCGGGCGACCGCGGCGCTCCTCTCTCCCTTTTGAAGGAGTTGTTGCGCGCGGGCGAGCGTCAACGCATCGCGAGCGAGGGCGAGGAGATCGCGGTCACTCGGCGTCAGTGCTGCATCGCCGGCCAATTGCGCGATCGCGGTGTTGAGCTCGACTTCGGCCTCGGTGGCACAACCGAAGTCATAGAGGCTGAGGCCGCGGTTGTAATGGACGAAACCCGGGCGTCCCGTCAGTAGATCCATCTGCAGCCGGACCTCGGGAGGGAGAGCGCACTCTGCATACAGCGCTGGCGCTGCAAGCAATGCCGCCACGATCCACGACCGCGTGACCATCCGCTTCATGAACGCCCTCCGGAATTCGATTAGTGTAGTCGGTGTGATCTGCGTGTGCGAGGCTTCTGCATCGAGGCGGAACGACCCGCTCGTGCGGCCTGGCTTCGCGAGTCATTGAAACTCTGACCTACCGCCTCATAACCACGTCCCAATGTGCGAACAGACCCTGGGCCGTGGCGCGCGGCGCACGTACACCCAGCGGCGCCACGCTGCGACATGATCGCTGGGGTCAGGTCTCAAGTCTAAAGTGCCTAAGACGGGTGTCGCCACGGCGGCAGGACAGCGCTGGCACTTTAGACTTTGGACCTGACCCTAGATCGCCTCGCGGTTGCGGCGCAGACGGACTGCGGCGGCGATGCATGTTGCGGCGATGGCGAGGCCGATCCAAAGGCCGGGTCTCGTCAGGAATTCGAGGGGATGGGAGGGCCAGGGCATCATCGTCATCGCGGCTCCTTTTGACGGGGCAGCTTCCATCCCGCCGCTGATGCGTGAGCTCAGCATGGTGGCGAAATGCGTGGTGTTGAAGACGATCTTCTCGATGAAGCCAATCGCGGCCAGCGGCAGGAACGCCCATAGAAACGGCATGCGCTTCGCCCAGGCGGAGACCAGCAGCAGCCAGCCGAAGATCGGCGCGTAGTAGAGGGAGTGGACCGTGATGAGGTGATAGAGCATGCCCGACGTCATTTGCAGCCACGGCAAGTTCCATAACGCGGCCGCGCTCTGACCCTTCATCGACAGATAGGCGCTGGCTGCCAGCAGCATGATCCACTGTGTAACGATGGTGAGCACGAACGTCACCAACGGAAGAATGACCATCGGCACGGCCATCTTCGACAGCACAGCCGTCCAATCCGAGACCGGCATCGATTTCCAGAAGAGAACACTGCGGTCGCGGCGCTCGCCATAGAGCGCGTCGAGACAATAAAAGATGGCCACGATCAAGGTCGTGCCCATCAGTACCCCGGCTACGAGCTCGTCATGCGCGGCCAGCTTGTCCGGCTGCAAATTGTGCCTGACGGCGCCGAGGGAGGCGAGCGCGATCAGCGCCGCTACGATCAGCGGGGCAAGGTAGATCGAACGGTTTTCCCACAGCTCGCGACGTACTGACCAAAGCATCGATCCTCCGTGATCCATGGCGCCGTCCTCCTTGCCCCTCCATCACCGCCGCGAACTGATCGGCGATGCTCGGAACTTGATTGGACGATCAACGAGAATGCCGGTGTGGAGCAGAACTTCGCCAGTCATGAAATGAAGCGCGTCATGAATCGGGGCCGATCCAGCGCGATTGCCTCGATTTCCGCGATTTGCTCAGCGGTCAAACCTTCGTAAATCTGACCGGCCAGCGAAAGAGAGTCCTCGCCCTGAATCGCACCTTCCACACGCAGCTGCACGCGCGCGCTCTCTGGCAGCGCTGGCGCAGTGAGGGGCTCGAACACCCCATCGTGATACACGGCGTCGAGATCCTGCATCAGAGATTCGCCCACTTGGAAAACTCTAACACGCCAACAGTATGGAGCGGCAAAAGGACGGCACATCGCAAAGCCGATACGAATATCTGGCGGACTTCTCCGTCTCTCTTCGCCACCATCGACGTCATCTACCATGAATGAAACATCGATGGAGCGACCGGCTGCATGATCGACGTCATGCATGCCTCACTTTTCGATAGACAAGATATATGTGATTCGAGCATACTGCGCGGCTCTTAACGTAGCCAGGCTTCAAAAACAACGGGAAAGTAATGGGTTGGGTGAGTGCCCGAAGAGGATTCGTTTACCTTCTTCGCCGGCGCGTGGCGTGTCGACACTTTCTTCAAGGGGTCAAACATTGCGACGCATCCTTCCGCTCACAGTCATTGCATTCTCCGCCCTCTCCGCCTTCGCGGCGGGGGACACGCTCCTTTTCCCGAAGGCGCTGCATCTCACACGTGAAGTCGTCGATCCAATCTCGGGAAAGACCTCGCACCTGGAGCAGTACTGCTTCGCGAACCGCGTCGTCTCCATTGCCGGAGCGCGGACCGTCATCGCCGATTACGACCGCTCCGAGCTGACGGAGATCGACCGCGAGCACGGAACCTACAGCGTCACGCCCTTCTCCACCGTTGCCAGCGCGCGGCCGCATCGGAAAGTGGTCCGCGCGGCGACGACCGCCTCGGCGGCAAGCGCTGCGCCGGCCATGGAGCACCGCGGCACCGATCGACGGGCCGGGCGCAGCGTCGACCTTTACGCCGGCGATGACGCCGCACACGCGCTGCACGCGGAGGTCGCTGTCGATCAAGGCGCTGCGCTGTCGCGCGATGCATTTGACGTACTCACCGGCGCCGCCTTCCCCAGCGAAGGCGACGCGTCGACGGAGTTGGTCCGCAGCGCGTCGCGCCGGTCGGGCTCGGGCGTCTCTGCCAATAGCACGACCAGCACGGCCGCAAGCGAGAGCTACGGATTGCCGATCGAACAGACCACGCGATGGAACGTGAACGGCCGCACCATCACAGCCACGAACCGCGTGACGCGTATCGGCGACGACGTTGCGCCGTCCGATCTCGTGGCCATCCCTCCCGGCGCCCGCCGCGTCGATTCCCACATCGTCGTCACCGCCCGGGAGAGCGAACAGCTCGATGCCCTCCCCGGAAAAGCCCATCCCTGAAGACCGCCATCTAAACGAGAGTGACCGGTGTCCAACTTCCGAAGACGCTTTACAGAGTCTGCCGCCGCGGCAATCGCGGCAATCCTCTTCGTCCTTCCGGCGCACGCCGAGGTCGTGACGAAAGCCGATCTGCAAATTCAGGGATCGAGTCTCTCTGTCGTCGACACCGTAGTGACGACGCAACTCGGGACGACCGCCTTCGTTCACACCAAGTTCGGCGGTCTGCAGGACGATCAAGCGCCGGTCATTGAAGGCCTTTCCGCAGCCGGCGATCTGACCGGCCCCGGCATCACGACGCCGATTCAGATCGTCACCGCGCCCGGACACGCGTTCCAGATCTCCGGCCTCTCGCAGGAGGGCGTTTACTACCTGCAGAACGTTCGCTTGATGAACGGTACGCAGCTCCTGCAGCTCGCCGCTCCGAGCGCGGCAGCCATTCAAGTCGCCAACACACTGAAAACCAGCGTCACGGTGCGCCAGCTCACGCCCGACGAAATGCGCGCCCGCGGCATCAACATCGATCCGTCGAATTACGACGTCTTCGAATACACCTTCTCGTTCCTGGTCAATGGACAGACCGTAACGGTTCCCTATCCCGTCATCATCAATCGAACGACACACCAGCCTGAACCGGGCGCGCATGAGGATCCCTACGGCCTCCCTTCGGACACGCAGGGGGCTCCGCCGCGATGGGTGCCGCCCGGCAACGGCCAAGTCATCATCCTTCCCGATCTTCTCGACTTCGGCGACAGCCCCGACCCGCCCTCGGGTCCTCTGCCTGGGAAGTCGCATCCGCAAATCCATTGTGCGATCGTCATTCCGAACAGCCTGGCCGTTCTGCACCAATTCTTCGCCGTCGGATTGGTCGTGGCCAACGGCGCGCCGGCCGGCAGCAACGTCAAGCTCGATTCCATTACCGCATCGATCGACGTTCCGAATCAGCTTCGCATCGCCAAGGTCAATCCCCCGACCACGTTCGGGCAGCCGGTCACCATTAAAGATCCGAACAATCCCAACGTGACGTTCCTCATCGCTCAGGCGACGGGACAGGCTGACTGGACCTTGGAAGGGCTGAAGGCGGGCACATACACCGTCAATCTCGACGTCAAGGGTACGTTCCAGTCGCCCGGGCAGCCCGATCTGCCGCTGGAGACGAAGCCTCAGGCAACGGTGGTGATCCACGATGCGCGCTTCAACATCACCTTCTCGCATCCAGACACGATTCGTAAGGACCTGCAGTACAGCACCTATACGTACATCACGAACATCAGCGACGCAGCGCAGACGATTACGTTGTCCGATCAAGGCCTGCCCACCTGCTCCAGCGGCGGCTACCTCGCCAACGTCTGCCGCATCGATACTTCGCCAAGCTCGTTCACTCTGACGCTGCAGCCGGGCGAGACGAAGAGCGTGCAGTACAAGCTGCAGTCGTCGCTGACCGGACACATCTTCGCGACCGCCGCGTCGATCGACGGCGACAACTCCGCCATCGCCTCGGCGGCATTCCAGCTGGTCATGGGCGTGAGCCCGACCGGCGTGCCGCTCTCGCCGGCGACGCTGATCCTCCCCCACTACGCGACCACGCCGTACATCTCGCAGAACCTGCTGGACGCGGAGCTCGGCTACCTCGGCATCGCCTACAGTCTGGCCACCGCGCCGCTGAACAACCAGACCGCGAAGTTTCCGCGTCTGATCACCACTGACGTCTTCACACGCGCGGTCGATCTGGCGCGCGCCGGCGAACGGATCTTCATCGGCGAGGATCCACGTGCCTCGCTTTCGAACTTCACTCTCGACTCGCTCGGCAACGGCAACGCCCTCGCGGAGTGGGACCAGTTCTTACGCCAGGAAGTCACCGATCCGGCCGGCGACGCGGCGCGCGCTCTGGAGAGCGCCATGGGCGCCGAGCTGTCGACCGCCTTCTCACAACCGGACGGAACCTTCCATGACATGGCCGATCGTTTCGCTGGATCGACCACCGACCGCGGACCGTATGTCTTCGCGCTGGTACATGGCCCGAAGAGCGGCACGGCAGCGAGCGCCTTCGACGTCCAGGTCACATCCGTGGCCACGGGGCAGGTGCTCGGTGTCGACGCCACACAGAGCTCCGGATGGAAGCGGCAGATTCCGTGGGGCGGGCTGTTCCCGCTGAGCGGCAGCGTCGAAGCCGGAACGCTCGCGGTCATCGGACGATCGAACGAAGCGCTCGACCTCACGATCACACCGTCCGTCAGCGGCGCCGCCACGATCGATCTGATCTTCCCCGCGCCCGACGGCGTCACGCTGATGCGCGAATCCGCGCCATTCACCGCGACCGCAGGCCAGGTGGTACACATCCACATTGCCAACGGCGTCGCCACGAGCAACGACGTCGCGCCGGTCGGGCATTCTGTTCCGGTCGCACCGGTCAGCATCGTCGCCGCACGGCAGGACACGTTCCTCGACCCCGACGGCCACACCGTATCGATCCTCTTCAACCGCCGCCTGCCGGCGACGACCGCCGATCTCAGCCCGGACTTCGACACCGACGTCGTGCTCGATTCGAGCAAGTTCGGCGTCAGCTACACAGGCACGCGCACCGTCGCAGGCGCGGCGCTGCAGCCGGACCGGCGGATCATCCACGTCAACTACGACACCGCATTGTCGAGCGACGTCCAGTACCAGATCCACACGAGCCATCTGGTCGACCCGGCCAGCAATGCCACCGTCGTTCCGGTAGTCGATCCGCGCAACTCCGCACTGCTGCTCGGAACGGTCCTGCATGGGGACAACACCATCGTGGCCGGCGCGCAACTGTTTCTCACGACCAAGAGCGGCCGCCAGTATCAGCTCAGCGATACGCACGGCAAGTTCCTCTTCGAGTACATCCCGCGCGATACCGACGCCGGACAGAACGGCGACTACAACATCTACGCTGTCGCAGAGGGACGAAGTGCCTCGCTCGACGGCACGGTCCGGCTGCTACATACGCTCTCGCAGATCAGCGTGGTCTTCCTCGGCCGCGGCTCGGCGCAGGGAACGGTGCGGTATGAGGACGGCACGCGCGTACCGAACGCCACCGTCGTCGTCGGCAGCACGCTCTTCCGCCAGTTCCGCAGCACCACCACGAAGAGCGACGGCACGTTTTCGGTCACCGATCTTCCGGTCGGACCGCTCACATTCAGCGCCCAGGATGCGGCCGGGAACGTCTCCTACGCTGCGAACGAGCTCCACGCCGGCGGCGAAGTCGCCGTGCAGGACATCTCCATCTACCGGCAGCCCTTCCCGGGCGTCGGCACGGTCTACGGCCGCGTCCTCCGCAATGACACGAACGCGCCGGTTGCCAACGCGCACGTCGGCGTATACAGCCAGGGTTACGGATTCAGCGAGATCTTCACCGACGCCACCGGCACCTTCTTCTTCCCGAAAGTGCCGGCCGGCTTCGTCACTGTGCTGGCCGCGAACTTCGCGATCTCGCCGACCGAGGTTGCCGTCGACTTCGATCTGAAGGCGAACGAATCGCGCAACATGGGCGACTTCAAACTCGTCATCCCGACCACGAACACAGTCATGGTCAGCGTCGACGGCGACGTCACTGCGGAGGACCCGCTGAACCCGGGTCTCTTCCACGCGGTACCGAACGCGCAGGTACAAATCAAAGGTATGCCGGTCGTCGTCGCCAACGCGGCCGGGCACTATCGCTACGACTCCGTCCCTCAGTCGGTATCGGGGTCAAGCATCTCCGCGTACGACCCGGCCACGAGACGCGGCATCAGCAAGTCGCTCCCCGACCTCGTGCCATACAGCCAGACCACGCCGACGAACAACGTACCGGTGTCGATCACCAACACCTCCGGCTCCGGGAAGGGAACGATCCGCGTCCACCTGCTCAGCGCATCCGGGCAGCCGGTCAGCGGCTATCACGTCTTCTGGACGGACACCGCGCAAATGTGGTCCGCCGAAGAGACCAGCCTGGGCGTTTACGAGTTCCAGAACCTGGCCGTCGGCACGACGCTGCCGATCGTCGCCGCGCCGCTCTCG
>Ga0307470_10001014_pt1 | contig 11615 bp, 5 predicted proteins | sample atmos_gasesAM3C__FD_204565 | JGI IMG/M metagenome (GOLD analysis project Ga0307470, IMG submission 204565) | Hardwood forest soil microbial communities from Morgan-Monroe State Forest, Indiana, United States - atmos_gasesAM3C_05 | ecosystem: Environmental > Terrestrial > Soil > Temperate forest... | reverse complement strand
GTTACGGTCATCGTGTTCAACAACAGCCAATGGGGCGCCGAGAAAAAGAATCACGTGGATTTCTATTCACGCCGTTACCAGGGCGTCAACCTCGAGAACCCCAGCTGGGCCGGCGTTGCGCGGGCCCTCGGCTGCGACGGAGTCACGGTGGAACGGCTTGGCGATGTGGGACCCGCCCTGCAGGCGGCGGCACGCGCACAGGCGGAGGGCCGCACAACGGTGCTCGAAGTCATGGTCACGCAGGAACTGGGCGATCCGTTCCGCCGCGATGCCTTGTCGAAGCCGGTGCGGTGGCTGCAAAAATACAAGGCGTTTGAGTGAGGTGGATCAAACCCTGAGCGACAATACTCGATGACGCAAGCCGCCTTCCTCCGTAAATCGCTGCAGCGGCGGCACATGCAGATGATCGCGCTCGGTGGCGTGATCGGTGCGGGCCTGTTCGTCGGCAGCGGCGTCGTCATCGGCTCGGCCGGCCCCGCGGCCGTCATTTCCTTCGCCATCACCGGCATGCTGGTCGTGCTCGTGATGCGCATGCTGGCGGAAATGGCGGTGGCGTACCCGGTGTTGGGTGGATTCTATGAATACAGCCGGCTCGCGATGGGAGGACTCGCCGCGTTCCTGACCGGCTGGATGTATTGGTATTTCTGGATCATCGTCGTCGCGCTCGAAGCGGTGGCCGGCGCGAATCTGCTGAAAACCTGGTGGCCCGGTGTGCGGCCGTGGGAATTCACGCTGGGGCTGACGGCGCTGTTCACGGTCGTGAACCTGTTGTCGGTGCGCTCCTATGGCGAAGCCGAGTTCTGGTTCGCGTCGATCAAAGTGGTCGCGATCGTACTGTTTCTGTGCGCCGGCGTCCTCTTCATTGCCGGGATCTGGCCCGACGCGCCGGGCGGCATGCCGCATCTGACCGTCCACGGCGGCTTCATGCCCAATGGCATCATCCCGGTGCTCACCGGCGCGGTGGCGGCGACCGGGTTTTATTTCGGCACCGAGATCGTCGCGGTCGCCGCCGCGGAATCCGCGGAACCGGAAAAATCCGTGGCCGATGCGATGCAATCGGTCATCTGGCGCGTGCTGATCTTCTACGTCGGCTCGATATTCCTGGTCGTATCGATCGTCGCCTGGAACGACAAGACCGGCATGCAACAGCCCTACGTAAGTGTGTTGCGCGCCCTACACGTTCCCGGGGCGACCCTGGTCATGAGCGCGATCATCTTGACGGCCGTGCTGTCGGCGTTGAACTCAGGCCTATTCGCGTCCTCCCGCATGCTGATGGCGCTTGCGGTCAACGGCGATGCGCCGAAAATTTTTGCAAAGCTTGATGCGCGCGGCGTTCCCGCCGCGGCGATTCTGGCTGGCACGGCGTTCGCGTATCTGGCGGTCGTGATGAGTTATGTCTCACCCGACAAGGTGTTCGCGTTTCTCGTGAACTCCTATGGCACCGTGGCGATTTTTGTTTACGTCCTCATCGCCGTGTCTGAAATGAAGTTGCGCAGACGGCTGGAGACCGACAACCCGGAGCGGCTGCGCGTTCGCATGTGGGGATTCCCGCACCTGACGCGGCTTGCGATTGCAGGCATGCTGGCCATTGTGGCCGCCATGGGATTCATTCCCGACCAGCGGGCGCCGCTGTTGTTCGGCATTGTGAGCGTCGCCGTCATGCTGGCCGGCTATGGCATTCGGCAAGGGCTGCGCCCGGCCAACGCTCAACCCAGGACGCCTTGATGAGCGTCACCAGTTTCCTGCGGCATTGAGTTCATGCGACTGCTCGTCTTCAATGCCGGCAGCTCGTCGCTGAAATTCGATCTGCTCGATCTATCGATTGGCGCAGCGGCGCGGCGCGTAGCCGCCGCCAGCTTTGCCGATTCCGGCGACGGCCCAGGCCGATACGTATTGCGCACGGCCGCGCCGCCGGACGGAGCGGACCTGCGCGTCGGCACACTCGCCCAAGCCGCCGAATCCGCGTTGGACTGGCTCGGAAACGCTCAGATTCACGGCAGTAACCTGCTGGATGGCGTCGCGGCAACCGTGCATCGCATCGTGCACGGCGGGGAGCAATTTCGCGCAACGACCGAATTGAAAGAACCGGAGATTGAAGCGCTCGCCAAACTGAGCCCCTTGGCGCCGCTGCACAATCCGCCGGCATTGTCGGTGATTACCGCGGTCCGCCGTCGGCCCGGGCTCTCTGTCCCGACCATCGGTGTATTCGATACCGCTTACTACGCCGACCTTCCGGAGGCCGCGCATCGCTACGCCGTGCCGTCGCGATGGCATCGCGAGCTCGGGGTGCGGCGCTACGGATTTCATGGCCTCGCGCACCGCTATTTGAGCCAGCGCGCCTGCGCGCTGCTGCACTTGCAGCCGGCAACGGCCCGGATCGTCAGCTTGCAGCTCGGACGAGGATGCTCGGTGACGGCGACCGCCGGCGGCCGCGCGATGGCGACGAGCATGGGCTTCACACCGCTGGAAGGATTGGTCATGGGCACGCGTTCCGGCGACATCGATCCGGGCGCGATCTTGTATGTGATGGAACGCAGCGGCATGTCCCCCGCCGCGATGAACCGCGAGTTGAACGAAATGAGCGGACTGATGGGACTGTCGGGCCGGTCCGCCGACATGCGCGAGCTGATGGATCATGCGCAGCGCGGCGACGCGGAAGCCGCGCTGGCGGTCGAGATATTTTGCCGGCGCGCGCGGCACTACCTGGCCGCCTATGTCGCGGAGCTCGGCGGTGTCGATGCGATCGTGTTCGGCGGCGGCATCGGCGAGAACTCGCCTGCTGTCCGGCGCCGCATTGCCGGGGGGCTGCAGTGGGCGGGAATCGAGATCGATACCGGCACGAACAGCGCAAGCGTCGGGACCGAAGCGACGATCTCCACACCGGACAGCCGCGCCGCCGTGCTCGCCGTGCCGGTGGACGAAGCCAGCGTCATCGCCGGTGAAGCCGCCAGCTTCCTGACGCGCTGATCGTGGCGCTACTCGGCACCGAGAGCGCGCGCATGAGGGACTGACAGAAAGCGAAGCATACGCCACCTGCCAGAGACCCGTGGAATTGGTACTATCCCATGCGGACAGGAAGTCTCACGGAGCGATTATGCGCGATGATGCCGCGGCCAACCCGGAAAAAAGCGAAGCCCCCGACGCAGATCTTGCATCCACGCAGCGGAAGGTGCGATTCGGCTTCGCGTTCGCTCTCGGCTGTTTGGCTATCGTCGGTGTGGTTTCCTATTTGAGTGTGATGCGTCTGAACGAGGATGCGGCCTGGGTCGAGCACACGCACGAGGTTCTGGGCCGCCTCGAATTGTTGCTGGCAGCGGTAACCGATTCCGAGACCGCGGAGCGGGGGTATGTCATCACGGGCGATGAGAGCTATCTCGAACCCTACCGAAACTCCGCCAATGTCGCCGACGCCCAGGCGACTCGGCTGCGCGAGCTGACGGTGGACAATCAAGTGCAGCAGCAGCGGCTCGCCTCGCTGGTGCCGCTCGTCTCGGATCGCCTTGCGGGATTACAGAAAGTCATCGAACTGCGGCGGATTTCGGGTTACGCATCGGCACAGAGCGAGATTCTCACGGGGAAAGGCAAGCAAAGTCACGACCGGATTCGCGGCCTCATCGATCAGATGAAGGGGACCGAGACCTCCTTGCTCCAGGAGCGCCGCCGACTGGCCGACCGGAGCGCCACGACTACTGAAGCGGTCATTGTCGGGGGTGGATTGCTCGCATGCGGACTGGCGGGCCTGGCACTGTGGGCCATCCGCCGCGACTTTGCCGGCCGATCGCGAGCCGACCGAGCATTGCGCGACGCCAAGGATCAGCTCGAAGTGCGAGTCCAGCAACGCACCGCGGATCTTGCGCGGCTCGCCTCCATCGTCGAATCCTCCGACGATGCGATCGCCAGCAAGGATCTGGACGGCACCATCACCAGCTGGAACCCCGGCGCTGAGCGGCTGTTCGGCTATTCCGCACAAGAGGCCGTGGGCAAGCCGATGGCCATGTTGATCCCGCCGGATCGCGCGACCGAGGAGCCCACCATCCTCGCTCGAATCGCGCGCGGTGAAACCACCGATCATTTCGAGACGGTACGCATTGGAAAGGACGGGCGGAAAATCGATGTTTCCGTCACCATTTCCCCCCTTCGGGACAGTCAGGGCCGAATCATCGGCGCATCCAAGATCGCTCGTGACACCACGGAGCGCAAGCTCGCGGAAGTCAAAGTGCAGGCGCAGCTGGCACGGTTGAGCCTGCTCCAGCAGATTACCCGGGCCATCGGCGAGCGCCAGGACATCCAGAGCATCTTTCAGGTCGTCATCCGAACGCTCGAAGAGCACCTGCCGGTGGATTTCTGCTGTATCTGTCTGTATGACCCGGCGGAGAATTGCCTGATCGTCACGAGCGTGGGCGCCCACAGCGAAGCGCTGGCCATGGAGCTTGCGATGACCGAACAGGCTCGCGTCGAAATCGATGAGAACGGATTGTCGCATTGTGTGCGCGGCCGGCTGGTTTACGAGCCGGATATCAGTCCAGTCCGGTTCCCGTTTCCCCAACGGTTGGCGAGAGGCGGGTTGAACTCGATGGTAGCGGCTCCCCTTCTGGTCGAAAGCAAGGTGTTCGGCGTCCTCATCGCGGCACGCCAGCAAGCGGGCAGCTTCAGCAGCGGTGAATGCGAGTTTCTGCGCCAGTCGAGCGAGCACGTCGCGCTGGCAGCCCATCAGGCGCAACTTTACAGCGCTCTGCAGCAGGCGTACGACGACCTGCGTCAGACGCAGAAGGCGGTGATGCAGCAGGAGCGTCTGCTTGCCCTGGGTCAAATGGCGAGCGGTATCGCGCACGACATCAACAATGCAATCTCTCCGGTGGCGCTCTATACCGAATCGCTTTTGGAGAAGGAGCCCGGTCTCAGTCCACGCACCCGAAGCTGTCTCGAAATGATTCAGCGCTCCGTCGATGACGTGGGGCGCACCGTCGCGCGCATGCGCGAGTTCTATCGCCAACGTGAGCCGCAGCTGATGCTGGTTCCGGTGGACCTGAACCTCCTGGTGAGCCAGGTCGTGGATCTGACGCGCGCCCGCTGGAGCGATATGGCGCAGCAGCGCGGCATCGCCATCGAGGTGCGAACCGATCTCGTCCCGGACCTGCCGGCGATCATGGGCGCCGACAATGAGATCCGCGAAGCGCTCATCAATCTGATCTTCAATGCCGTCGATGCCATGCCCGACGGGGGGCCGCTGACATTGCGGACCCGTGTCGCGGAGGAGAAAGGACCCCATTCGGCAGAGTCTCCGGCCCGCAAATTCGCTCAGGTCGAAGTGCGCGATGCCGGCATCGGGATGGATGAGGATACTCGGCGCAGATGCCTGGAGCCGTTCTTCACCACCAAGGGTGAGCGTGGCACGGGGCTCGGACTCGCGATGGTCTATGGGACGATGCAGCGCCATAGCGCGGACATTGAAATCGAAAGTGCGGCGGGAAAGGGCACCACCATGCGCTTGAGTTTTGCGATACCGACCACGCCTGCCGTTGCTGCGGCGGCCTCGGCCGCGGCCGGCGCGGTGCCGCCGCCGCTGCGTATCTTGGTGGTGGACGATGATCCCCTAGTGCTCAAATCGCTGCGCGACGCCTTGGAGGGCGACGGTCACGGCGTGACCACGGCGGACGGCGGCCAAGCCGGCATCGACGCCTTCCTCGCGGCACAAACGCAGGACAATCCGTTTCCTGTGGTGATCACGGATCTCGGAATGCCTTACGTCGATGGGCGTAAGGTCTCCAGCGCCGTGAAGACCGCTGCTCCCGGGACGACGGTCTTGATGTTGACCGGTTGGGGGCAGCGACTGGTTGCCGACGGGGACATTCCGCCGCATGTGGATCGTGTCTTGAGCAAGCCGCCCAAGCTGCGCGAGCTGCGCGAGGCATTGGCGCAATTCGCGGGTGTTCAAGCCGCACCCGGCGCGCGAAAGGCGCCGGCCGGCCCGGATTTGCCGCTCGATCGGAAAGACTCGTCAATACGTGGCTAGAACGGATCCGTCTTGACGCACCCTGGGCTTCGACTGGGCATCGACGATCAGCTCGAATTCCGCCGGTGGAACCGCTCTGCTGAATAGAAATCCCTGATATTCATCGCAGCGGGAGCGTCGTAGAATTTCCAGCTGAGCCGCGGATTCGACGCCCTCCGCAACCACCTTCAATCCCATCGAATGCCCCAGCGCGATGATGGCTTTGGTGATGGCAAGATCATTCGGGTTCGCGGCGATTTCATGGATGAACGTGTGATCGATTTTGACGCTGTCGACCGGGAATCGCTTGAGGTAGGCGAGCGAGGAGTGTCCCGTGCCAAAATCGTCGATCGCGATGGTGATTCCATGCTCCTTGATCTGCTTGAGCAGCAGCAGGGCTTTGTCCGGACTCGTCATGACAACGCTCTCGGTGATCTCGAACTCCAAGGAGCGGGGATCGCATCCGGTCTCGCGCAGCACGCTGTCCAAATCCTCGAGCAGGCGGGAATCCGCGAATTGTTGGGCGGATAGATTGATGGCAAGCCGGATCGGGGCCATCCCTTGATCGCTCCAGCGCTTGGCATCGGCACATACCGTGTCCAGGACCAATCGGCCTATCGAGCCGATGAGTCCCACCTCCTCGGCAACACCGATGAATTCGCCCGGCGGCAAGGTACCCCGCTGCGGATGCCGCCACCTGACCAAGGCTTCCGCTCCCGCGATGCGGCCGGTTTGGATATTGATCTTCGGTTGATAGTGAACTTCGAATTCGCGCCGCGCCACCGCATGACGCAGCTGATTCTCGAGGGAAAGTCTCTCGACGCTGTGCTCATTGATCTCGTTCGAGTAGAACTGATAGTTGTTCCTGCCGGAAGTTTTTGCCCGATACATCGCGATGTCGGCATTCTTGAGCAATGAGGCACTGTCCCCGCCGTCTTTCGGGTAGATCGCAATGCCGATGCTCCCCGACAGATGGTATTCCTGGCCATTGACCGTCAGGGTCCTGGCGGCGGCCGTAAGGAGCTTCTGAGCGATGTCGCCAAGGTCTTGCGGATCGCGGAATTGCTCGACGAGCACGGTAAATTCATCTCCTCCAACACGGGCCAAGGTGTCCGTGGCGCGCACGCATTCGAGCAGATGTTTCGAAACCTGGCGAAGGACGTCGTCACCCGCACCGTGCCCCAGCGTGTCATTGATGACCTTGAAGCGATCGAGGTCGAGAAATAACACGCCGACCGCGCCTCCGGCTCGTTGTGCGCGAGCCAGCGCCCGGGGCAGGTGATAATTGAAAAGCAGGCGATTCGGCAGCCCCGTCAGATCATCATGGTGCGCCAGGTGCCGGATGCGATCGGCAGCCCAGCGACTCTCAATGGCGATGCCGGCGAGGTCGGTGCAAATGCCGACCAGATGCACGTTCTGCCAAAGGGGGTTATCGCGCCGCCGGCTGTAAATCGACAGTGCACCCAAGATCTGGCCCGTGCTCCCGAGAATAGGCCAGGCGCTGACCGAATGCAGGCAGGCCTCGCGCACTAGCTCGCGCAGGGCCGCATCGAGCGGGTAGCCGGCGAGATCTTCAACTACGACGGGAGAGCGGGCGCAAATGGCTTCGGCGCAGGGTGCCGAAATCTCTTCATGCGAGGCACCAACGACCGCGTGGTCGAACCCCGTGGGCAAGGACGGAGCTACGCTCAGGGCATAGCGCGATTCTTTTTGATCCAGCGCTACCAACGAGCAAAAAACACCGTCGGATTGAGCCTCCACGAACTGCGCCAGGGTCGTGAAAATCACCTTGAGATCTGCGCCCGAGGCGACCAAATTGAGAATGCGATTCTGGTCGGCGAGAATAGCCGCTTGGTAGCGGCGATCTGCCTCGCGCCGGAGGCTCTCCAATGCGAAGGATGCTTCCATCGCCAGCTGCTCCATGAGGTCGATGATGTCCTTCTGGAAAAACTGTTCCTCCTTCGAAAAAACGCACAGCACTCCGATAACCTCGTCCTGGCATCGCAGCGGAAACGACGCCAACGCGCGAAACATGCTGCCGGACGCCCGCACGTCGTTGAATACGTGCGCTCGAGGATCGCGCAGTGCGAGACGCACCACCTCGAAGTGAGTGGAAGTATCCGTTGAAACCGCGGCTGCGAGCGCCTGCAGGTGCCGCTGGTGCTCGCCGTGCGACGCGATGAATTCTATGGTGGGACTGTCGCGCTCCAGCAGACCGACCGCGGCAAGGTTCAACCCGCTGGTGCCCACGCAAATGCGGCACAGCTCATCGAACAGATGACCCCGATCGCTCACACGCGAGATCAGCTGGCTGGTCCGGCTCAGCGCAGCATACAATTCAGTCAGGCGCGCCAGCCCGCGCTCTTTTGCTTCGCGCTCGCTCACGCGCGCGTGAGTTACGCGGATACATAAAAACCCGGTCAACAAGGTGCCGATGGTCAACGCAAGGATCAATAGGCTGCGGGTCATCCGCGCAAGCTCGCCCAAGGTCGACGAGAAGCGAGCCGCCAAGGGAGTGAGCTCGCGGTTGATGAGGTTCAATTCCGACCGTATTGCGGCTTGCTCTTCCGGCGGTGGTTGGGCTTGGGGCACTGGATGCATGCGGGCAGCCAATGCGCAGATGCGCTGCGTGTAGGCATCGCCCTCGGTCCAGATTTCGACAGCCCGGCGCACCCGGCCGACATTTCCAAACAATCGAAACAGCACGATGATGCTGTCGATGTCGGCCGAATGACTCCCGCCTGCGAGGAATCCCTCACGAGCGGCTTGCAGGTCAACCGGATTTCGTTGCAGGGCGAGACGCGCCTTCTGATCGCCGAGCGGGAAAGCGATGGCGACCAGGTATTGCTGGAAGTCCTCTTCCGAATGGGTGACGGAGTACTGCGCCAAGTAGTACGTGGCGTTCTTCTGTCCCTTCGAATACAGCCCTTCGCCGCCGACCCAGGCACGAATGGTCGAGAGCAACTCGATGCTGAGCACCGCCGCAACCAACATCACGCTCAAGGACACGAGCACGGGCACCACGAAACGAATCGCGGATCGAGACATCCCAGTCGACCCGACGCGGTTGCTGCGCCCGGATTTCATCATACGCATGGTCCTGAAGGTATGGGGCCAGGTGATCTCTTAGAGGGTGCGCATTGGGCTAGCCTCGACGGACCGACATGGGCGCGGACAACTTGGAAGTCTGGTATGCACCTTGAAGGACCCGCCGGAGTAACAGTCCAGTACAGCTTATCGTTCGACGGCGGGCCAAAATGAGAGCGGTTTCGCGGCTCACGCAGACTCTGCCGAGAGATGCCGAAGAAATTCGCCCGACGGCTCATAGTGACCCAAGTCGAATCCTTGACCGGGGGCCCAATGTTGCGTAGAAGCAACGTGTGTCGGAACGAGATTAAGTCAAAAGCCGTTGATTCCAAAATAATTGCTGCGGCAGCTCATGCGCGAGTTGCTCAAATTCGAATGGCCTCGTAGACTGAACATAACGCGCAAAGAATATGTTTGATTTCATCGAGACCGGCCACGATGCTCAAGCGATTTATGACATCAGCCTCGAGTACGCACGGCGGAACGCCGATCCGGGGAATGGAATTTGACGGTGTTCTTCTGTGTTATGGAATATTGCTGGACCGGCAGATCCGTTTGATCCAACGAAGAACAATTCCATTTGGAAGCGGCACCTAGACAGTTTTGTAGGCAACCAAACTTGCCTGCGTATCCTTCACGAATGGAGTTCAAATGGGAATCCCGCACGAGCCGCCGGTCGACATGAAATGGATTGAAACGCTCAAGAGCTTTGTTCAGCCCGAGTGGCACAATCTTGTGGCCGGCGAGTGGGCCACCAACCTCAATGATGGAACATGGTCCACCAATGCCATGCGCGGCTGGTGCTTGCAGCTCTATCCGTTCATTCATGCATTTCCCAAGTTCCTCGCCGAGGCGCTCATCAAGGTGGAAGACGAGTATTCGCGGTCTTTCCTGATCGACAATATCAGGGTCGAGAAGACGCATGCCGAACACTGGCTTTGGATGGGTGAGGGCCTCGGTATCCCACGCAGTGAAATGACGGCGGTCGCCGAGGGCGAACGCCCATTGTTGCGCGACGTACAATCGCTGACTGACTGGATCTGGTACATCAACGCGAAGGGTTCGCTCGCCGAAGCGGTGGCGGCGACCAGCTTTGCGATCGAAGGCGCCACCGGCGACCTTTCCCGGACTCTGCTGCAGGGCTTCGAGGCATACGGCTCGCGCGAGGGCGTGAACATGAACCCGCGCACCACCAAGTGGTTCCGCAACCATGCCAAGTATGACGATGATCATCCGCGCATTGCGCTGCAGATCGTGGCGCGCTATGCCCGGACGGAGCGCGACAGAATGAAGGTCATGAATGCCGCGCGGCGCAGCCTGCAATTGCTCAATCTGGCCTTGCTGACCTCGAGCCGCGCCTATTCCACCGTTGCCGCCCATGGGATTTCGACGGAGCCCGAGAGGCGCGTCACCGATCGGCGGCAAGTGCAGGAGCCCATCGCGTTCCCCGATCGCCGCGTCATGGATCGTCGCGGGACTGCCGTTTCGCGGGCGGCGTGAGCGACACCGTCGTATTGAGACCGCCCTAGGATGTCCGGGCGGCGTGACCGGTCGCGCCGCCGCGGGAGAACTCGAAGCGCAGCAACCACGTGCGAGAGTTTTGGTCGTCCGCGGGTGCGAACTTCCATTTTCTGGCCGCTTGGGTCGCCAAGCGGGCGAAATACTTGCATGGACCCGGTTTTTCGAGAGTTTCGTCGACGACATTGCCTGAGCTGTCGACGGTCACGCGAACCGCGACCTTGATGAGGCCGCGGATCGTGGCACGGGCATGGCCCGGAACCTCAGGAATTTCTTCATGGAACACGGACGCCGACCCGTTCGCCGGCGGCTGTGCACGTTGACCTGATGGACCAGACACGTGGCGCGAGGCGGGCGATGTTGAACCTACGGACTTCGCGTTGGAAGAAGGAGCAAAGACCTCGGTAGGCGGCGCGGGTGCCGGCGTCTCCGGATTCGGTGAAGCGGCCGAAGGCGGGGCGGATCGTTCCAAGGAAGTCCGAGAACTGCGCAAGTGCAGGCCAGCCCAAACTGCGACCGTCACGATGAGAAGCACTGCGATCGCCGGGATGAAACGCTGTTTCGGCGACTCCGAAACGGGCGGCTGAGTTGGCGAAGCCCGCGGCTGAGTTGGCGAAGCGGGCGGCTGAGTTGGCGAAGCGGGCGGCTGAGTTGGCGAAGCGGGCGGCTGAGACACCGAAATGCCCGCCGGTTCGATCTTGGCTTCCACGTCCGCGACGGTAGGACGTTTGGCGGGATCGCGATTCAAGCATTGCCGCGCGATCTCCGCAAACGTTGCAGGAAGAGCGGCGGGGAAGGAGAGAGCGTCGGATTTATCGTCCGGCCACGAGGGAGGGTACTGAGTGAGAGCCTCCACCATGGTTACGCCGAGACTCCATATGTCACCGGATGTGGAAAAACTGCCGTCTTTTGCTTCCGGCGGATCGTACACGGAAGACTTCGCGATACTTGCCGTGGACGCACCGGCGGGACGGACGGTATCGCTCGCCAGTTTCAGTTGATCGTCGACGACCAGAAT
>Ga0307470_10001013_pt1 | contig 11631 bp, 8 predicted proteins | sample atmos_gasesAM3C__FD_204565 | JGI IMG/M metagenome (GOLD analysis project Ga0307470, IMG submission 204565) | Hardwood forest soil microbial communities from Morgan-Monroe State Forest, Indiana, United States - atmos_gasesAM3C_05 | ecosystem: Environmental > Terrestrial > Soil > Temperate forest... | reverse complement strand
GTAGGGGTTTTCCCGGCTCTCCAATCCGATGTACCGCAGCGCGTCATTCGTCGGCGCTTGGGTATAATCCACAAAAAAGGAAGCGAATGGCAACCAAGCGGCATGTACCGAAATTCCACCGCGCGACTCCCGCGGTACGCCGTGAGCTGCTCGTGGACGCGACCCTGCGCTGCCTCAAGCAGTTTGGACATGAAGGCGTGTCGGTGCGCCGTATCAGCGCCGCGGCCGGTGTGTCCATCGGCCTGATCAACCATCATTTTCCGAGCAAGTCGGGTCTCGTCGCGGAAACGTATGAGACCCTGGCTCTGTCCTTGCTGGAGTCGATCCGCCGCCAGGCGGAAAACCATGCGGTTTCGCCGCGCGACCGATTGAGCAATTTTTTCCGCGCGTCGTTCGCGCCGGAGATCCTGGACCCGCAAATATTCAATGTGTGGCTGGTCTTTTGGAGCATGGTGGCGCACTCGGCCGAAATACGCGCCGTCCACTTCAGCACCTACGGCAAGTACCGATCCGTGTTGGAGGCGCTGCTGGGCCAGCTCGTCGACTCCGGCGCCGCGCCGCCCTTCAGACTGCGCCCCGCCGCAATCGCGCTGTCGGCGCTGCTCGACGGGCTTTGGGTGGAATTGAGCTTGGGCCGGACGGTTTTCAAGCCTCGCGAGGCGATCGCGCTGTGCGAGGATTGGGTCAATGCTCTGTGCAGCGGCGGCTTCCCGCGGCTCTTGGCGACCCCCCGCGGGAAGAAGGCCGATGCCGCCCCGAAACGCCGCAAGGCGTAGGACCCCGCCTGCGACCTCGTTCTTTGCGGTGCGCCGGGTGGGACCGCTCATGCGGCGCGTGCGCCGCACTCCGGGCGTTCTAGTCAGCCTGACGGCTGACTAGTGGGCAATGCCCGCTGTTGTTATACTACCGTTCAATAAGATGTCGAATAGGCCATCGAACATGGACGCCAAGCGCTCGGTGCACGCCGACTCCTCCCCGCAAATTCCCGCCCACCTGGAAGGATTCAGTCTTCCGGGGTGGATCTATCGGGATGCGGACTTCCTGGAAGCCGAGAAGGAGCGCGTATTTGCGACTTCCTGGCAAGTGATATGTCACCTCAACGACATCCCCAATCCCGGCGACTACCACACGCTGGATTTCCTGGGTGAACCCCTGGTTGCCGTGCGCGGCCCGGACCATGGCGTGAAAGCGTTTTTCAACGTGTGCCGCCATCGCGCGGCACGGCTCATGGACGGCGGTTCGGGACATTGTTCCGGAAGAATCGTGTGTCCCTATCACGCCTGGACCTATGACCTGGGCGGCCGTCTCACCGCCGTTCCGCACCGCAGGGAATTTGCCGACTTCGCTCTGGATCAATACGGCCTCAAACCGGTCGAGACCGAAATCTACAAGGGATTCGTGTTCGTGCGCCTGAAGCCTGGCTTGCCGAGCGTCGCCCACATGCTCGCCCCGTATGAGACCGAATTGGCGGCGTATCGCCTCGAAGAACTGCAGCCGATGGGCCGCGTCACATTGCGCACGCGTCATGTGAATTGGAAGAACGTGACCGACAACTATTCCGATGCCATGCACATCACGGTGGCGCACCCCGGCCTCACGCGCTTATTCGGCCAGAGTTACGGCGTGGAAGCACAGCCCTGGGTCGATAAAATGTGGGGCTACCTGCGCGACGTCCCCTCCTCGCAGCTATCGGAGCGCTTGTACCAGTCGGTGCTGCCGAATTCGCCGCACTTGCCCGACGATCGTCAGAGGCTGTGGACCTACTTCAAGCTGTGGCCGAACGTAGCCTTCGACGTTTATCCGGATCAGATCGATTTCATGCAAATGATACCGATCTCGCCCACGGAAACCCTGATCCGCGAGATTGCCTACGCCCACCCCGATGACCGGCGCGAAATGCGCGCCGCTCGCTACCTCAATTGGCGCATCAATCGCCGGGTGAGCCTCGAGGACAAGGCGCTCATCGAACGGGTGCAGGCCGGCATGGGGTCACGGAGCTACACGCCGGGTCCCCTGGGACGCACCGAGGTAAGCTTGCGAAGCTTCGCGCGGCATATTCGCGAACTCATTCCGGAGAGCCGCCTCGACCGCGCCCCCGGCGCCGGCTGGCACGGACGCAACGATCCGCGCAAGAACCATGGTTGATTCAAAGCCGCGCGATGTCGTCATCGTCGGCGGCGGACACAACGGACTCGTCTGTGCGGCCTATCTCGCGGCCGCCGGTCTCAAAGTGACCGTGCTCGAGAGGCGCGGCGTGGTGGGCGGCGCGGCGGTGACCGAGGAATTTCATCCGGGCTTTCGCAATTCCGTGGCGGCTTACACCGTGTCCTTGCTCAACCCCAAAGTCATCCGGGACCTGGAATTGGCCCGGCACGGCTTGCGGGTGGTTGAGCGCAAATTGGCCAACTTTCTGCCCCTGGACGCGAGCCGATACCTCAAGATCGGCGCCGGCAAGACCGAACAGGAGGTGGCGAAATTCTCTGCGCGCGATGCCGCCCGGCTCGCGCCGTATGCCGAGCGCCTCGAGGTGATCGCCGATGTGCTGCGCGACCTCGTGCTCGAGACGCCGCCGAATGTCACCGCCGGCAGCTGGCTTGGGGCCATGCCTGAATTGCTGCGCGGCGCGCGATTGGGCAAACGAATCGCCAAGCTCGATATGCCCATGCGCCGCGAGCTCCTGGATCTGTTCGTGAAATCCGCGGGGGACTACTTGGACGGCTGGTTCGAGAGTGCGCCCATCAAGGCGGCGTACGGTTTCGACGGCATCGTCGGCAACTACGCGAGTCCCTATTCAGCCGGCTCCGGCTATGTCCTGCTGCACCATGTGTTCGGCGAGGTCAACGGCAAGAAAGGCGCCTGGGGACATGCGATCGGCGGCATGGGCGCGATCAGCCAGGCAATGGCCAAAGCGGCGGCCGAGCGCGGCGTGGAGATCCGAGTGGCAAGCCCGGTGCGCGAAGTGCTGGTCGAATCGGGCCGCGCGGTGGGTGTGGTCACCGAGAAAGGCGAGGCGATCCGGGCGCGCAGCGTCGTATCGAACTTGAATCCGAAACTGCTGTACGGGTCGCTCATCGACCCTATGGCCCTTCCGCAGGATTTTCGCGAGCGCATCGGCCGCTGGCGCTGCGGATCCGGCACCTTCCGCATGAACGTCGCGCTGTCGGAGTTGCCCGACTTCACCGTGCTCCCGGGCCGCTCTCTCGCCGAGCATCACACCTCCGGCATCATCATGGCGCCGAGCCTGGCCTACATGGACCAGGCCTATCTCGATGCCAAGTCCGGCGGATGGTCGAAGCGTCCCATCGTCGAAATGCTGATTCCCTCGACTCTGGACGACTCCCTGGCACCCCCGGGGCAGCACGTGGCGAGCCTGTTCTGCCAACACGTCGCTCCGGTGCTGCCCGACGGGGCGTCCTGGGACCGGCACCGCGACCAAGTCGCAGACGTCATGATCGATCTCGTCAACAGCCATGCGCCGAATTTCAAAGCGTCCGTGCTGGGCCGGCAGATCATGAGCCCGCTCGATCTGGAGCGTACCTTCGGCCTGATCGGCGGCGATATCTTTCACGGCGCCCTGAGTCTGGATCAGATGTTCTCGGCGAGGCCGATGTTGGGACACGGCGACTATCGCGGCCCACTGAAGGGACTGTACATGTGCGGATCGGGCACTCACCCCGGCGGCGGCGTGACCGGCGCACCCGGCCACAACGCCGCACGCGAAATCATTGCCGATTTCCGGCGCGGGCGCTTGAAACAGGCTTGAGGCCCCGGGACGACTGGTCGCCGAACGCTACGCCTCCAGTCCTTGCCCCTTGAGGTATTCGTCATAGGTCCCGCGGAAATCGGTGATGGTGCCGCCCGGGCGAAGCTCGATGATTCGAGTGGCGAGTCCGCCCACGAATTCGCGGTCGTGCGACACGAAAATGAGCGTGCCGGGATAGTGCTCGAGACCGATCTGCAGTGACTCGATGGTTTCCATGTCCATGTGGTTGGTGGGCTCGTCCATCAGCAGCACGTTGGGCTTGGTCAGCATCAGCTTGCCGTAAATCATGCGTCCTTTCTCGCCTCCGGAAAGAACCCGCACTGATTTCTTGGTCTCCTCGCCGGAAAACAACAGCCGGCCCAAGGTGGCACGAACGATCTGGTCGTCGTCGGCCTTACCCGTATATTGCGACATCCAGGAAAATAGATCCGCCTTGTCGTCGAACTCAGCCTGGGGGTCCTGAGGCATGTATCCGGGCTGGGCGTTTTCCACCCACACGATGCGTCCGGCGGTGGGGCGCAATTCGCCGGCGAGGCAGCGCATCAGCGTGGTCTTGCCGGCGCCGTTCGGACCGATGATGGCGATGCGTTCGCCGCCTTCGACGTTGAAGGTGACATTGCCGAGCACTTTCTCGTCCGACCCCGGATAACTGAAACTCAAGCGTTCCACGGACACCGCCGACCGATAAAGCTTCTTGCCCTGCTCGAATCGGATGTAAGGGTTCTGACGCGACGACGGCCTGATTTCCTCGATCTTGATTTTTTCGAGCTGCTTCTTGCGCGAAGTCGCCTGCCGCGCCTTGGACGCGTTCGCCGAAAAGCGCCGCACGAATTCCTGCAGGTCGGAAATCCGGTCCTTGGCTTTGGCGTTCGCCGCTTCGACGCGCGCCCGTGCTTGAACCGAGGCCAACATGAAGTCGTCGTAGTTGCCGGGGTAAATCTTGAGCTGCTGAAAATCCAGATCTGCGACGTGGGTGCACACCTGGTTCAAGAAGTGCCGATCGTGGCTGATGATCACCATGGTCGCGTCGTAGTTGTTGAGCGCGCTTTCGAGCCAGCGTATCGAATTGATGTCGAGATTGTTGGTCGGTTCATCCAGCAGCAGCACGTCCGGCCTCGAGAACAGCGCCTGTGCCAGCAGCACGCGCAGCTTGAGCCCCGGGGGCACTTCGCGCATCGGCCCGTCGTGGCGCGATTCATGAATACCGGCATCGGTGAGAATGCTGCCCGCCCGCGCCTCGGCGTCGTAGCCGCCGTATTCGGCGAACACTCCCTCGAGTTCTGCGGCTTTCATGTAGTCGGCGTCGGTGGCATTGGGATCGGCGTAGATGCGGTCGCGTTCCTTCATCGCCGCCCACAATTCCGTATGGCCGCGCATGACCACGTCGAGCACGCGCTCATCTTCGTAGCCGAATTGGTTTTGATTCAGCTTGCCCAGCCGCATTCCGGCCTGCAGCATGACGTCGCCGGCGCTCGGCTCGAGATCGCCGCCCAGCACTTTCATGAGCGTGGATTTGCCGGAACCGTTGGCGCCGATGAGCCCGTAGCGATTGCCGTCGGAGAACTTGACCGTGACCTGCTCGAAGAGCGGCTTGGCACCGAACTGGATGGCGACGTTGGAGGTAGAAAGCATGTTAATCCGATCAACTGATGGACGGCCGGTTCGGCCGCGGTTGCACTCATAGGGGGTACTCGGATGGGCTCGCGCCGCTATGCGTCGCGCCTATTCCGGCGCGCATATTCTAACCGAGCCGGAGCCCTGAGTCATCAAACCTCGCGCAGGAACTTGAGCAGGTGCTTGAAATAAGCCTCCTGGTCGTCCCACATGCATAGATGGCTGCCGTTGGGGCAGAAGGCATGGCCGGCATTCGGCATGAGACCCGCCATCTTCTTCATGTCTTCGGGATCCATCTCGTCGTATTGGGCGCCGATCGTGAGCGCCTTGACCTTGATTTCATGCAGGCGGTCCCAGCGTTCCCAATTCTTGAGGTTGCCCGTGACGAGGAATTCGCTCTTACCCTGCATGAGGTTGTAGATCTTGTCGTTCACGTGCCGAAAACAACGGGACACCGGCTCCGGCCACGGTTGGACTCGGCAGACCATTTTGGGGTACAGATCTTCCATCATGATCTTCTGATACTCGGGCGAATCGTAGTCCTCTTTGGCTTCGAGAGCCGTGAGGCGGGCCAGCGTGTCCGGCGGGAGCTGGTGCTTGATGAAATCAGCCCGCTTGAGAAAGGATTGAACCCCCGCCGTCATATCCGAGATCACCAGTCCGCGCAGGTGCTCCTGATGGCGAAGAGCGTACTCAATGGCCAGGATTCCGCCCCATGAGTGTCCGTAGAGGACGAAGTGTTCCAGTCCGAGGCCGCGCCGCACTTCCTCCACTTCCGTGGTGTAGCGATCGAGAGTCCAAAGCGCGGGGTCATCGGGCTGATCGGAGTTGTTGCAGCCGAGCTGATCGTAGTAGTACATCTCGATTCCTGCCTGCGGCAGGAACGATTCGCAGGCCTCGAGATACTCGTGGCTGAAGCCCGGTCCGCCATGGAGCAGCAGCACCTTGACGGGGCCGGAGCCCATCTTCTTGGTCCAGACTTTGTACTTGCCGCCCACCACCGGGAGCATTCGAATGCCGGCAACGCGAATCCCCGGAGGATTGAGGCCGGGACGCCCGGTCGGGGTGTCGGAAGACTGAGTCGAACCCGAAGACGCCGGCGCTGCGGTGCGCGCGGCGCCAATCAAGACCGATGCGGCGGCGGCGCCAAGAAGACTACGGCGGTTCAGATGGGTTGCCATACGCGCCTCGATGCAGTGTCCTACACCGCAGCATTTTACCCAGATCGGCGGCCGAGGCTGCGGGGGGTTGACTCTGATGCAGCGGAAGGATTTATGCTGCCTTCATGGCGGCATGGATTCGAATCGGTGATTTCGCCCGGCCGGCGGTTCTGTGCGCATTCCTGTTGGGCGGGGGCCTCCAGTCCGTTTGGCCGCTCCCGGCAGCGGCGGGCAGCGACCTCCCGCGCCGGCCAAACGCCCCCACCGAGAGCTACGCGCACGCCGACGTCATATACGACTCAGTGCGCGACAGCCGCGGCGAGCGAGCCCGCGTGATCCTCACCCGTCCACGCGAGGGCAGCGGCAAATACCCGGCCATCTTCGTGGCCGGCTGGCTGAGTTGCGATTCGGTGGAGGCCCCGGCGGATACCAACGATGCGAGCGGCCAAGTGTTCCGGGTACTGGCCGAGTTGCCGGGATTCGTCACCGTGCGGCTGGACAAGCCGGGCGTCGGCGACAGCGAAGGGGTATGCAGGGAGACGGATTTCGAGACCGAGCTCAGCGCTTACCGCGCGGCGTTCCGCAATCTGTCCCGATACGGCTTCATCGATCCGGCCAAGGTCTTTGTCTTCGGCATCAGCAACGGCGGCGGTTTCGCGCCGCTGATCGCGGAAGGGTCTCCCGTGAGCGGTTATGTGATCGATGGCGGCTGGATCAAGACGTGGTTCGAACACATGATCGAGATCGAGCGTCGCCGCTTTGTGCTTTCCGGCAAGCCGCCGGGCGAGGTTAACGACCTCATGCGGTCGGTAACGCGGCTGTACGAAGCCTATCTGCTCGAAAAGCAGCGCCCGGCGGAAGTGTTTGCGCACCATCCCGATTTGCGCGCGGCTTGGGCCGGGGACGATGACGAGCACCTCTACGGCCGGCCGGTTGCGTTCTACCAGCAGCTGCAGCAGCTCAATCTCGAGAGTGCATGGTCCAAGGTGAGTGCACCGGTGCTGGCCCTGCACGGCCAGTACGACTGGATCATGAGCCGAGCAGACCACGAGCGCATCGTCGAACTGGTCAACTTGAGGCTCCCCGGCGCAGCCAAGTTCGTTGAGCTATCCGCGACGGGCCACACCTTCGAGCACTATGAGAATGCGCAGGCGGCATTCAAGTTCAAGGCGTCAGCCTTCGATCCCCGAAACGCCGACTTGATCGCCGATTGGTTTCGTCGGCACCGATAGGCCAAGGCAGATCTCCGGTTCGATCCTTTCGGGGGGTCGAACCGGTTTTTGCGGCGTTCACGACAGCTGTGCCGTGAGGTTCGTCACAGAGGTTGCGCGGTATTGACACTATAGTTTCGGCTTCGTTTTCGAAAACCGTGGCGCCTAGGATCATATGGATTGCCCCAAGTGCGGCCATAAACAGCTCGACGAAGTCCGCTGCGAGTCGTGCGGCATCTATTTCGAAAAGTATCGTCGCCGACAAGCAAAGAGCCAATCCGCGGATTCGGGCGTAAAGAACCCTGGCGGTCCGCTCGAATCCAGCCGCAGCAACACGATCAAAATCGTACTCGTTACGTCCGCAGTCATCGGTCTTGGACTCTTCGTCTACACGAAGATGAGTACCGGTACAAAGAATCCGCCGGTAGCGACAGCACCGCCACGACGCGCTCCGTTGCCTGTCCCTTCCGGCCGGCCAGCCTCGACAGCGGCTGAAGAGAGTCGGCCGCAACTCACGGGTCTTGCGGCGCAGCTCGCAAAATCAAATCCGCCCGGCAACATCATCGAAACAGCGCGCAACGCGACAGTCTTCATCAAAACCGGTTGGGGCGCCTTCGGTTCGGGATTCCTCGTCGATGCGGAGTGTCATGGCGTCACCAATCGGCACGTCCTTGAGTTCAATCCGGACAGGCTTTTTCGCAAGTACCGCGAAGATCCCGCTTTTCGGGCAAAGGTCAGCGACGTTCAACAGGAACTTCGGGGCGAGATCGACCGGCTGCGCTTACGGGAGACGGAAAACGTCGCGAATAGAGGCTCTATTCTTGACCTCCAACAGATAAGCCAAAAGAGAATGGCATTGGAGGTCGAACTGGCCAACTTGCCGAAGAGGGCCGAGGCGGAAATGCGCGAAGAACTGGAGCGCGCGGCGCCGGCTGAGAACGCGAAAGGATTTACCGTGGTGCTGATCGACGGCACCGAGTATTCGATGTCGCAGGCGGAATATGCGGATCAAACGGATCTGGCGCTCTTCCAGCTTCCGGCGACTTCTTGTCCTTACCTCAAGCGCGCGAGTTCCGAAAAAATCAATCAAGGCGATCGACTGTACACCATTGGAAATCCGTCCGGCCTGAAATTTACCGTGACCTCCGGCATCTTCTCTGGATATGGGGAACTCGACAAACATCGTTCACTGCAAACCGATGCGCCCATCAATCCCGGCAACAGCGGCGGACCTTTGATTAACGATGCGGGACAGGTCCTTGGAGTGAATACCGCCATCTTGACCGGCACGCAGGGTATCGGTTTTGCCATTCCAATCGAGCAGGTCTTCGATAGCTTCTTCATGCTTCGCAATGCTCGGTAGCTGCATTTCTTAGAACGGCCCGTTTCACTACGAACTCAGCGGCGACACCCTGAACAAGCGCAGATGCGCCCACCCGATCAGGAGCGCGTAGATCGCAAGCCCGAGCACGACCGCAATGGCATCGTTCCACGGCCCGGGCGGCGCGGCAGGCGGTGCCTGGGGTGTCGAACGGCGCTTCAACGAGATGCGATCCGCCACGGCCCAGGCCAGGAATGCGCCGAACAGCGCTACGTCAGCCAACATGCCGTTGGCGAGCAAGTGCGCGAACGCCCATAACTTGACGGCGGCCAACATCGGGTGTTTGGCCGCCGTCTTGATCCGTCCCGGCATGTACGCCGCTAGAACCAACGGGAACACAGGCAACATCAGGATCACCGCAACATACCGCAGCCAGGTCGGCGGTGAATACAGAACTACCGGTGCTTGGCGCGCCAGACCGAACCCGTAGCAGATCAGCACGAAGCCGAGCAGCGAGACCAGCGCGTACAGTCCCTTCCATGCGCCCTCGCCGAGTGCGTGGACCGTTCCGGCGCGCAGCGCCGGCGCGAAGATGGCGACGGAATGAACCCCGAGGAACAGCACCAGGCCGGCGATCAGAAGCGACATTGCAGCGCCCTCCTATTTTTTTCTGCGCGCTTTTACTTCTTGCCGCGCGCTTTGCTAATGCGACGCACCGCTTTGCTATTGCGACGCACCGCTTTGGCCGCGGCGCGGCGGGATTTTGCGGCGACCATCTTGCGTTTTGCGACTTTGCGCTTCGCCCGTTTGACGCGCGTAGTCGGCTTGGCGCGTTTGGCCGCAACCTTGGCCTTCTTCGCCTTGGGGCGGGCTGCGACTTTCTTGGCGGCGACGACAGCCTTAGGTTCTACAGCACGCTTGGGTTGCGCCTCGCGCTTGGCAGAAGCGGTGCGCTTGGCAGGCGCGGCGCGTTTGGCCGGAGCGGCACGTTTCATCTCCGCCGGCGCGGCCGCCCCACCCTTGAGCTGCTCGAGGATCCCCGGATTCTCGAGCGTCGTCACGTCTTGCGTGATCTCCTCTCCCCGCGCAATCGAGCGCAGCAATCGGCGCATGATCTTCCCCGACCGAGTCTTCGGCAGATTGTCCGTCAAACGAATTTCATCGGGCTTGGCGATGGGACTCAATTGCTCACCGACCCAGTTGCGAAGTTCATCGATCAGTGATTTCGCCGCCGCTCCTTCCGGTCGCGGGACATTGAGCACGACATAGGCGAAGACCGACTCGCCCTTGATGTCGTGGGGCTTGCTGACCACCGCGGATTCCGCGACCAGGCGGTGCGCGACCAGCGCCGATTCGATTTCCATGGTGCCGAGGCGGTGACCCGCGACATTCAGCACATCGTCGATGCGGCCCATGATCCAGTAGTAGCCGTCTTTGTCGCGGCGCGCAGAATCGCCGGCCACATAGTAGCGATTCTGGAATTTCTCCCAGTAAGTCTGAAGATAGCGCTCGTTGTCGCCCCAAATCGTGCGCAGCATCGAGGGCCAGGGGCGTGTGATCACGAGGTAGCCGCCGGCGTCCGGCGTTTTCACGGGCCGGCCCTCGTCATCGACGATGTCGACAAAAATCCCGGGCAGCGGTTTGGTGCAGGAGCCGGGTTTGGTTGCCGTCACGCTCGGAACGGGCGCCATCATGGCGGCGCCGGTTTCGGTCTGCCACCAAGTGTCCACGATGGGGCAGCGCTCTCCGCCGATGATTTTGTGGTACCACATCCACGCTTCCGGATTGATGGGCTCACCCACGGTACCCAGCAGGCGCAGCTTGCGCAGATCGTACTTGGCCGGGATGGCATCGCCCAATTTCATGAGCGCGCGGATCGCGGTCGGCGCCGTGTAGAGAATGGTGACGCCGTGCGTTTCGCAGATCTTCCAGAAGCGCCCGCCGTCGGGGAAGGTCGGCGCTCCCTCGTACATGAGGACGGTTGCGCCGGCCGCCAGGGGTCCGTAAGCCACGTAGGTATGTCCGGTGACCCAGCCCACGTCGGCCGTGCACCAGAAAACATCGGTAGCGTTGAGGTCGAATGCCCAGCGTACGCTCGTCTTGGCGTTGAGCAGGTATCCTGCGCTGGCGTGCTGTATTCCCTTCGGTTTGCCGGTCGATCCCGACGTGTAGAGCAGGAACAGAGGATGCTCTGCATCCACCCATTCGGGTTCACAGGTCGTGCGCATTCCGGATACGGCGTCCTGCCACCATACATCGCGCCCGGCGCGCATCGGGCAGTCGGCACCGGTGCGCGGGTACACGATCACGTTCTGCACCGTAGGACAGCCGTCGGCGAGCGCCTTGTCGACCGCGCGCTTGAGCTCGATTGGATGGCCGCCGCGCCAGCCGCCGTCGGCCGTGATCACGAGCTTCGCACCCGCATCTTCGATGCGGTCCTTGACCGCGTTGGATGAAAATCCGCCGAAAACCACCGAGTGCACGGCGCCGATACGGGCGCAGGCCTGCATGGCGATCACCGTCTCCGGAATCAGGGGCATATAGATCACGACCCGGTCGCCG
>Ga0307470_10001012_pt1 | contig 11638 bp, 5 predicted proteins | sample atmos_gasesAM3C__FD_204565 | JGI IMG/M metagenome (GOLD analysis project Ga0307470, IMG submission 204565) | Hardwood forest soil microbial communities from Morgan-Monroe State Forest, Indiana, United States - atmos_gasesAM3C_05 | ecosystem: Environmental > Terrestrial > Soil > Temperate forest... | reverse complement strand
GACCAACGTCCGCGCCGGGAATTCCCGTGACATCAACCTGAGCTTGATCCATGCTTATGCTTCCTACCAACGGAGCGGGTATGCCCTCAACGAGGACTTGCCCAGCCCCAGAGAGCCGCCATGGTAGACCATCATCATAGCCGAAAGGAATCACACCGACCATAATCTTCCGCGAGGCTACATACGTTCCATGGTAACCTAACTTGGCTCCAGCTGGGAATTCCTGAAGACTGGCAAAGCGGCTAGTGACTCCGATTGCCAGCTCCAGATCCATCGCCTCCCGAACCGCATTTGATGGATAGATGCCATAGAGCCCGAGGCCAATACGAACCATATTATAGTGAGCTTGTGGAAAGCGAACAGTGGCAGCAGTATTTGCTGCATGAATCTGAAGGTTTTCAAAGCCCTCGGCCCGTAAAGCCTCCACCGCACGATCAAAAGTCCTGATCTGTTGTAGGGTAAACTCATCCGCTCCTGGATCGTCTGCGGCTGCGAAGTGAGTACAGATTCCAGTCAGTCGCATCACGCCGCTATCTCTGATGCGACGCGCGATCTCGACCGCAACCTCTGGGTTGACTCCTAATCGATGCATCCCTGTGTCGAGTTTTAAATGTACATCCAGAGGCAGAGAACGGCCACCCAAAATATTGCCGCGCTCGGCGAGAGCACGAATAAATACCTCAACCAGTTCAGCCGAGTATAGGACTGGGGTCAACCCATAGCGAACCAGGTTGTCTATATCGTCGCGGTCACAAAGAAATACAAAGATGTCTTGCAGAATGCCCGCCTTGCGAATAGATATTCCTTCGTTTGCTGATGATACACCGATTTGCTGAATGCCCAGGCGCGACAGCCAGAAAGAGAGCTGGACTAGCTCTGTCCCATAGGCGAGCGCCTTCAGCATAGCGAGGATCCCTGCTCGTCCCTCCGTATGCCGGCGAAATCGCGTCAGATTGCCTTCTATTGCGGCGAGGTCTACCCACAGGCAACGCTGAGATACCGAGCCGGTGAGGTTTCGCGCCGCCTTAACCAAACCTGCGGCAAAGGGTCCCTTAAAGAGCACGGTATCATCCCACCGTAACTTGGGGAACACTTTCTCTGTCAGTTCTTCAGCATTCTCAACGTTCACTACCGAACCATTCGGCTGGGCAGCTCTAAAACCTGTAGCAGTATGTTGAAGATCACCATCGCCGACAAGATATAAGTGCGTGAAGCCGCACTCACCTGCATAGGTGCCAGCCTTCAGGTGCTCGCTCGCTGAGTTTTCGCCGAGTTCATTGATACCCGCAAAAACGAATATTTTCCGACCTGTAAGCGGAGCGCCTAGAGCTGCCGACTGAAGTGCCGAGCGTACCGAAATAGGATCAGAGCTGTATGCGTCATTGATGATACGAATGCCTGACGACGACGACCACAGCTCTAATCGAGTGGGTGTAGGCAGATAGCCATCAAGCTCCGCTGCGATGTCTTCCAGCCTCATACCAAGCAAATACGCAGCCGATGCCGCGAAGTGAAGATCCGAAATTATGTGTGGTGATTGCGCCTCGATACGGACTTCAATAGATTGGCCCCAGCGAGTCGAAAGCTTAAACAAATAGCCGTCATCCGCAGATGAAGACGGTGCAAGTGATAACACTTGACGGTCGGAGCCAACTTCGTAGACTTGGCACTTCAGTTGTCGAGCAGCGCTAGCGATGGTCGGCTCGTTTGCTGGGAGTAGAACCCATCCATCCTCAGGAATTCGACGAAAGAGCTCCATCTTCTCTCTCGCAATGGCCTCTCGGCTTCCAAATGAAGCGAGATGTGCCATTCCTATATTTGTCAGTACGCCGAAATTCGGACGGGCAATATCCTCAAGACAGGCCATCGTATGAGGTTCAGAGACCCCAACTTCAAGTATTGCGAGCTCAGATCGCCGTTCAGCCGCTAAGATGGCGAGCGGCAGTCCAACTTTGCTGTTGTAGCTTCCCGGTGAGGCAAGAATCCGCTTGCTAGAAAACAAAGCCTTCAGAGCATCTTTAACGATGGTCTTCCCATTGCTACCAGTGATGGCCAACACTTTATCAAAGGCCATTTGCCGAAACCAGCGGGCAAGGGACTGTAATGCCTCGAGCGTCGAAGGAACGACAATCAGCGGCCAATCAGGATCAATCTCGATCTCGGCTATTGTAGCTTCCGTAACAATTGCGCCGCTAGCTCCATTTTGAAATGAACTACTGAGAAAGAAATGGCCATCGGTTCGTTGCCCCTGAAGCGCAATGAAGAGTGCTTTCGGTGAGGTTTCGCGAGAGTCAATACAAATCCGCTCAATTTTGGTAGACGACACACACCCCTGCAGATCACCGCCGACTAGGCGCGCAATCTCAGATATTTCAGTCGGTATCAAGAGTCCTCCTCAAACGTCCCGTATCAGCGCTCAAGTATACCCGAGCCGGGGCGCAGGATATCACCTGTCTCTTCCAAAGTCTATGCCACTGCCAGACTATTGAGGAGACGATTACGCGGGCCTACCTCTGCTGCACACGAGACGGCGAGTCTTCTCGAAGTCACAGTAAAGGACTCAGCGGCCAGTCTGGTTACCATCGCCGGGACCGCCTTGTTGCGGTCCTAGATTCTAGTTTTGTGCGGCACCGTGGGCGCCTGTATTCGTGATCACAGGGGCGGCTGACATATTGATTTCGAAGAATCCCCAGGCAATGCCATTGCCTGGCAAGATCCAGGAAGGATAGCGGAACATTACATACCCTGGCCGCGAACTCCGGCTCGCGAGTTCGGAGGCTTGCACAAATTCTTTAACCTCAAGCTTATATCTCGGAGGGTAAATCAGTATGACTGTCAGATCGCGCGTTGGATTAAGCATCCACCAGGTTTGAATACGATCCTTGCGTATCTTGTAGCGCGCCTTGACCATGACTTCCAGACCATCTTCTATGCACTCAGGGGGAATGTTTACGGAGGCTCTATAGCTTCCACGTGGAGTTTTTTCTAGAGCCACGTTTTCAAGCAGTGTTTGTATTTCCGACCCGCTTGCTAAACGTCTAAGTGCAATATCGATACTTCCTCCGTCGACAGACTCCCCGGGCTGGAGTTCAACTCCCGCTGTCTTCTGTCGTTCGCCACCGACAGACTGCGTGAAGTAGTTGAAATTTTCTTCAACCGTGAAGAGAGCATCGTCTCCAGGGTCGTCTGCGTAATAGATCTCGGCTGTCGCCTTTTCTCGATATGGAACAAAGATGAACCCGTGCAAGTAGTCCTCAAAATATTGGAGAAATCCACCTTGCCGGTCCACGACCATTTCTGGAGCCTGTGCCTTGATTGCAGCATGCATTAGACGTTTGAGCTCGGGACGGCCTAGGCGACTGAGGTAGCCTTGTTCCACGACAATCTTTTGCAGTCTATCTTCGAAGTATTCCTGCCAATCGGCACGAGACAGTATAAAGTTGAATATACCTAGAACAACGAAACCAATGCCGATGTCTCGAATAAGGTGCAGTAGGATTTGCCCCGTCACGGCGCATCTCATTAAATCGAAGTTGTCAAGCCATGCATGGGCGCAAAGAAGTAGAATTCCGATTAGGGCAAAGAATATGCCGACTGTGCCCCTCCCCTTCATGCGTTATCTCCCATGGAAGATAAAAGGATTAACTTTGCCACGCTTGACATATCCCTGAATGATGGTATTTTAATTCAAGCACTGGATCGAGCGTCCCTTGTGCATCGCGTTGAGATATAGCGAAGGCAGCGATCAAGCTGATTTCGCTCGTCTCGACGAGAAGGGGGATGCGATGCCGATTCACGATATACGGGAGCGAGTCGTAAATGTTCAAGTGTTCGAGGCTGACCTCGCAAGCCTCGCTAAGTCGCTAGGCGTGAGCCGGGGGATCGCCCTCAATTGGGCGATGAATGTTGCCGGTACAATCGCCCGTGAGCTTGGTGAGGGCCACCGAGTTGTAGTCCTTAACGTAGACGGTACAGTTTGTAGGGAACTCATTCCGCTCCCATGAAGCACTGGTGCCACCTTACGACAAATCGAGGTGGCATTTTTTTGTTTGCATCTTGCGAAGGATCTAGCTCTCTTACTCCTAACCACCGCTGGAGTACCAGAAAGAGACCCAACCTGGTGAAGACCACTTCTGCGGAGCTTTCTCGCCGATCATAACCTAGATTTATCCGAACTCACAATTATCCTCACCACTTCGCGGCAGCACCGTCAGTGACAAAGCGTAGCCAAGTGGTCAGTGTGTAATGGCCAATTGGCAATGCAACGATCGGCTTGGCCATAGGCCAAGGATACCAGAGGCTTAGAGGGTTTTGTTAGACGCTCTGAGGAGCTTTAATCGGCTCCGCACGGGGTAAATATAGTAGGCTTATGCGGCTCGCTAGCTCTTAGCGCCAGACTTCATGAGCAAACTTCCCCAAGTCCTCGGCCACTGGCACACCCTGATCGAGGGCTTCTCGACCTCCTCCCTGGACTTCTACGAGCTGGTCAAAGCCGGGCTTGCGAGGCGGCAGATCCCGGACCTCAAGATCAAGTCGGTGAAGTGGAAGCAGAGCGGCTTCGGCTCCGGCAAGCGCGTCTACCTGCGGGTGAGCCGTGAGGGTCTGAACTTCGACATCTGCGCCGCGCCCTTCGGCACCGGGTACTTCTTCTCCTGGTGGCTCGCGAGAATCCCGCGCATCCTCCTCGACATCCTGTTCCTTCTCCTCATTTTGGTCGTGGTCGGTGCCGACGTGCACTCGGCTATGGGACAAGGCCAGGAGGGCCAGACAGCGATCCAGGCCCTGAACTCAGGGTGCTCGGTGATCCTCCGCATGTTCGTCCTCGTCCCTGTAATCCTCTTCGGGCTCGGCCTTCTCGTCCGCTACGGGAATCTCGGCCTTGAGCCGACGGTCCTTTCGATGCCCATTACGGGCTTCTTCTACGCGCTCGTCTTCCGGCCCGTCACATACTTCAACGAGGACACCGCGATCATGTTCAAGGAGTCCGTCCACCACGCCGTCCTGGAGGCCATCGATCAGGTGACCACGGCTCAAGGCGTGCGCGGGCTCTCGGAGGAGGCGCGTAAGATAACCTTTGAGCCCCGCGGCAGGAGGAGCTGAGCCGCTGGCGCTAAGCGATGCCTCAGCCCACCCTGCCAGAGCGCCTGACCGAGCAGTTCTATGCCTGGGAACTCCGGGGCCGCGGCTGGCAGGAGTTCCCGTTCCTAGTCGCCCTCGAGCCGCCCTTTCGCCCCTTTCCCGGATACGTTCTCCCGCCGGTCCAGGATGACGGCCACCGGCCGAGCTTCCTCAGTCGCATCCTCGCGCCGCCCCGGCCGGCGGAGAATCTGCCGGAACTTGAGGAGCCCGAACCGGAGGCGTTCGATTCCGAGGAGCCTCTCGTTGAGTGCGTGGTCTCCCTGCCTTCCGGTGAGGCGGTGAGCCCCGCGAACGCCGAGCGATTTCTCCTCTCCCTCTCCGGCACAGAGCTGCCGCTCGCCTTCGAGGTCGTGGGGCTCCCGGAGGAGATCAGGGTAGCGCTCGTCTCGCGCCGACCGGATGCCGGGCTTCTCGGAAACCAGCTCCGCGCGTTCTTCCCCGAAGTTTCGATCCAGGCGGAGCCGGAGGGACTCCGGCACGCATGGACGAGGGAGAAGGGCGAGACCGTTCTCGTCCAGTTCGGCCTGGCCCGCGAGTTCATGCTGCCGCTCACCTCCTTCCGCTCCCTTGATCCCGACCCGCTCCTGCCGCTCTTCGGGGCGCTCTCCGAGCTTGAGCCCGGAGAAGCCGGGCTGGTGCAGATCCTCTTTGAGCGGGTGCGGGAAGAGTGGGCCGAGAGCGTGATGCGGGCGGTCCACTCGGCCCGCGGCGAGCCCTTTTTCGCCGACTACCCGGAACTCACGAAGCAAGCGCTGGAGAAAGTCTCCCGCCCCTTGTATGCGGCCTGCCTCAGGGTTGCCGCGAAGAGCGACTCGAGCTCCGGCGCCTGGCGCATCGTCCGCGATCTCGCGGGAGCCTTGACTCACTTCGGTGTTCCAACCGGGAACGAGCTTCTGCCCCTCGCCACAGAAGAGGGCGGGGAGGCTGTGGCGGAGATGTTCTCGCGTACCTCCCGCCGGCCGGGCATGATCCTCGGGAGCGACGAGCTGGCGGCGCTCGCACACCTCCCGAGCGCCTCGGTGAGGATTCCGAAGCTCGCGAGGGAAATCCGGCGTTCCAAGGCGGCGCCCGCTCTTTCTCAGGGAGCGGGAGTCCTCCTCGGCGAGAACTTGCACCATGGCAAGACCATGCTGGTGCACCTGCTTGCCGAGCTGCGCCTCCGGCACCTGCACGTGATCGGCGCCACGGGCACCGGCAAGTCCACGCTGCTCCTCAACCTCATTGCGCAGGACATCGAAGAGGGCCGGGGCGTGGGCGTCTTGGACCCGCAGGGAGATCTGGTGGACGAGCTCCTCGGACGCATTCCCGAAGACCGCTTGGAGGAGGCGATCTTCTTCGATCCGGCAAACACTGAGCACCCCATCGCCTGGAACATCCTCGAAGCCCACTCCGAGCTTGAGCGGACCCTGCTCGCCTCGGACCTCGTCGGGATCTTCCGGCGCTTCTCGACTTCCTGGGGCGACCAGATGACCTCGGTCCTCGGGAACGCGGTCCTCGTGCTCCTCGAGAACCCCGGCTCCACGCTTCTTGACCTCCGAGAGTTCCTCGTGGACCGGCAGACTCGGGAGCGTCTCCTCGGTGCAGTCACGGACCCATATCTCCTCTCATACTTCCGGCATGAGTTCCAGCTCGCGGCCGGGAAGAGCGTGGGGGCGATACTCACCCGCCTCGACGGGTTCTTGAGGAGCCGCACGGTGCGGGCGATTGTAGGCGCCAAAGAGAGCCGGCTCGATCTGCGCGCGGTCGTGGACCGGGGCCAGATCTTCCTCGCGAGACTCTCGCAAGGTGCGATCGGCGAAGAGAATGCCGCCCTCCTCGGGAGCCTCCTCGTCTCCAAGTTCCACCAGATCACGATGAGCCGGCAGGAGGTGAAGCGGGAGGAGCGTAGGCCCTTCTTCCTCTACGCCGACGAGTGCCAGGAGGTCGCAACCGCTTCGATGGCTCAGCTCCTCGTGGGGGCCAGGAAATATGGACTCGGGCTCACCCTCGCCCATCAGGATCTCCGGCAGCTTGAAGGCAAGGCCCCGGAGGTCGCCTCTGCCCTCCTCGGGAACGCCGGGACGAGGATCGCGTTCCGGGTCGGGGAGCGGGATGCGAAGGCCCTCGCCGAGGGCCTGTCCTTCTTCGGGCCGGCCGATCTCATGAGCCTCAGGGTCGGCGAGGCCATCGCGAGGATCGACAACTCCCAAGGGGATTGCAACCTGAAGACCCGGCTCTTACCGGCGATTGCGGCGGAGAGAGCGAGCGAACGGCGTGAGGCGGTCACCGCCCGATCGCGGGAGCGGTATGCCATGAGGCCAGAGGTGCTGCAGAGAGCGGAGACGACGCGGGAGGCTCCAGTTCCGAGAGCCGTGCCGGAAACGCTGCGGCCTTCGGCGCCCGTACCGACCGTCCCGCCGCCAACGCCTCCGGCCCGCGAGCGCCGATCAGTGCCGGTCGCGCCCCCGCCCTTGGGCCGCGGCGGGCCGGAGCATCAGTACCTCCAGGAACTCGTGCAGCGGTGGGGCGAGGCCAAGGGCTACCGGGCGGTCATTGAGGAGCCGCTCCCTGGCGGCGGGAGCGTGGATGTCTCTCTTCGCCGTGAGGGGCATTCTCTCGCCTGCGAGATCTCCGTAACCTCTACCGTGGAGCAGGAGATCGGCAACGTGGAGAAGTGCCTCAAGGCCGGCTTCGATGAGGTCATCCTCCTCTCGCTGCATCGAGGTACACTCGGGAAAGTGCGGGAGGCGCTCTTCGCCCGCGTGGCCGAGAAGGACCGCAGTCGCCTCCGCTTCTTGAGTCCCGAGGAGTTTTTCACCGCGCTCGATGCGCCCGCACCGGTAGCGCATGAGACCACGGTCGGAGGGTACAAGGTGAAGGTGAAGTACCGGCCGGAGAGCGATGAGACGGCGCTCCGCAAGAGCCGCGCGGTAGCGGAGATTCTCCTCAAAAGTCTGAAGCGCATGAAGGAGAAGAAGTAACCGCGTCGAAGGGAGTTCGCATGACGAGGGCAAGAGCTGCCGCGTTCGTCCCGAGGGATCGCGCAACCGAGAAGCTTGAGGAGCATGCTCCGAAGCGCGTCGCGCTCTGGATTAGGGTCTCGACCGAAGACCAGGCCAGGGGCGAGAGCCCCGAGCACCACGAGCACCGCGCCAGGGCATACGCGGAGTCGAAGGGCTGGGAGGTCGTGACGGTCTACCACCTCGAAGGCGTCTCCGGCAAAGCCGTCATGGCCCATCCCGAAGCCCGCCGGATGATGGAGGATGTAAAGGCCGGGAGGATCTCGGGCCTCATCTTCTCCAAGCTCGCGCGGCTCGCGCGAAACACCAAGGAACTCCTGGAGTTCGCCGAGTTCTTCAAGGCCGAGGGCGCCGACCTCATCTCCCTCCAGGAGTCCATCGACACTTCGACCCCTGCCGGCCGTTTCTTCTACACCATGATCGCCGCGATGGCCGCCTGGGAGCGGGAAGAGATCGCCGACCGCGTCGCGGCCTCGATCCCCATCCGCGCCAAGCTCGGCAAGCCCCTGGGCGGGTCCACGCCCTTCGGGTACATGTGGAAGGAAAAGAAGCTCGTGCCCCACCCGGAGGAGGCCCCGGTCCGCCGCCTCATGTACGAGCTCTTCTTGGAGCACCGCCGCTTCCAGACGGTGGCAAGGGTCCTGAACGACCGCGGCTACCGCACAAGAAGCGGCGCCCGCTTCACGACGAGCACCGTTGGCCGCCTCCTCACCGACTCGACCGCCAAGGGCCTCCGCCGCGCGAACTACACGAAGAGCCGCGGCGACGGCCGAGGCTGGGAGCTGAAGCCCGAAGACCAGTGGGTGACCTATGCCGTGGAACCTGTGGTCTCCGAGGAGGTCTGGCAGGCGGCGAACGACCTGATCTCCGCCCGCCGCGGCAAGCGCGAGCGCGCCCCCCGGCGGCCGGTCCACCTCTTCGCCGGAGTCACCTTCTGCCACTGCGGGCAGAAGATGTACGTGAAGTCGAACAGCCCGAAGTACGTCTGCATCCAGAAGGGCTGCCGGAACAAGGTGCCCCAGGTGGACCTGGAGCGGGTCTTCCAGGTGGAACTCGCGCGCTTCGCCGACTCGCCCGAAGAGATCGCCGCCTGCCTCGAAAGCACGGACGAGGCGCTCCGGGAAAAGACCGAACTCCTCACCGCCCTTCTGCGGGAGGCCGACCGCCTCCGGGCCGAGAGCGAGAAGCTCTACCGCCTCTACCTGGGGGACGACCTTACCGCCCGCGGCTTCGGGGAGCGCAACCGCCCCATCGAGGAGCGCCTCCTTGCCCTCGAAGAGGAGATCCCCCGGCTCCAGGGCGAGATCGACTTCCTGAAGATCCAGCACCTCTCCCGCGAGGAAGTGGCCCTGGAAGCTGCCGCCCTCGCCAACCAATGGGAGCAGCTCACCCAGGAAGAGCGCCGGGCGATCGTCCAGACGCTCGTGGAGCGCGTCACGGTGGGCAAAGACGAGATCGAGATCTCCCTGGGCTCCCTCCCGCGCACCCCGCCGCCCCCACCTCCCCTAGAGATGGTGGCAACTCATGACCACAACCTTCCCGTTGCGCGACGCGCTGTAAGCGGAAGAGCCGAGCTTTTCCCCTTACACACCGCAGCGAACGGGGAAGAGACGGGCTCTTTCGCTTACAGGCCGCGCGCTCGCCCGATCCCACCGTGCGGAGCGATGGGATTTCTCTTCGCTCGGCCTTTCGAACGACGCCGAGCGTCCCGCGATGGGGGCGGAGCGGTCTCGCGGCGTCCAGGAGGGCTGGGGCAGCGAAGCGGCCACGCGGCCGCGCGGCCGGGCTCCCGGTTCAGCCGATCCCCAGCCGCTTCAGCCGCTGCTTGAGGCCGGATTTCGAGACCTCCAGGCGGCTCGCCATGGCGGCGAGGTCGCCGGCGTGCTCGCGCTGGCATTCGAGGATCTCGGCGCGGTTCAGATCGCCCGCCTTGCGGAGGCCGGGGCACTTCGCCATCAGGAGATAGAGGGAGGGGCGCGAGATGCCGAGGCGGATGGCCGCCGGCTTGATCTCCCAGCGGCTGGCGGCGAGGGCCTCCAGGAGCTCGGCCTCCGTCACCTCGGCGGGGCTGCGGTAGGGGCCGGCCGCGGCCCGTTGGCGCGCCGGAGACGCGATCGACGGAGCGGGCTCGGCCGGCGAGCCGGGATCCGACGCCGCGGCCGACACAGTCTCGCGCAGCAGCCTCTCGAGCTGCGGCCCGACCTGCACCACCTCCGCGCCGCGGCTCTCGATCGCCAACTGGCGCGCCACGTTCCTGAGCTGGCGGACGTTGCCGGGCCAGGCGCAGCGGGCCAGGCGGGCGACGATCGAGGCCGGCATCCAGGGGGTGGCGCCGGGCGCCGGCGGCGCCAGCCGGCGCTCTTCGCCGAGCGCCGCCAGCTCCTGGCGTAGGAAATGGACGAGCAGCCGGCCGAAATCGTCGCGGCGCTCGCGCAACGGGGGGAGGTCGAGCTCGCAGCCCGCCAGGCGATGCAGGAGGGCGGCGCGGAAGCGGCCCTGGGCGATCGCCAGCTCGAGGTCGGCGTCGGTGCCGGCGATCAGCCGCACGTCGACCGGCTGCGGCTGCGCGGCGCCGACGCGCTGGATCTCGCCCTGCTCGAGGACGCGCAGCAGGCTGACCTGGACCTCGGGCGGGGCGTCGCCGATCTCGTCGAGGAAGAGCGTGCCGCCCTGGGCGCGCTCGAAGTAGCCGGAGTGGCCCTGCACGGCACCGGTGTAGGCGCCGCGGGCGGCGCCGAAGAGCTCGGAGGCGGCGAGGCCGGCGGGGACGGCGGCCATGTTGATGGCCAGGAACGGACCGCCGCGGCGCCGGCCGGCGCGATGGATGGCCTCCGCCGCCAGCTCCTTGCCGGTCCCCGTCTCGCCGCGCAGGAGGACCGGCACCTCGACCCCGGCGAGCTGGGCGATCTCGCGGCGCACGCGGGCGATGGCGTCGCTCTCGCCGACCAGGCCGAAGCGCTCGCGCGGCGCCGGCGCCGGGCTGGCGCCGCCGGCCGCCCCGTGCAGCAGGAGCACTGCCCGGCCGGCCAGCTCGAGGACGACGCCGCGCTCGAGGTCGGCCGCCGCCAGCTCGCGGACGTCCTCGACCGGCACGCCGTCGGCCACCAGCCGCATGGGGCTGGCGCCGACGATCAGCCGGAGGCCGCCGGACGGGCCCGGCGCCAGCCGGACGGGGGTGCGCGAGAGGCAGGCGTCGTCGAGCCCACGGGGGAGGGTCTCCCCCGGGGGGGCGAAGCCGGGGGTGCGGCGCGACAGCGGCACCTCGCCGCCGGCTTTGAGGGGCGCGAGCGAGGCGCGCTCGCCGATCCGCGTGACGTCGGCGTGCCAGAGGACGGTGAGGACGGGGGTGCCGTCGCGGGCGCGCCGCCGCCGCTCGCCGTGGGCGGGCCATCCCGCGATGGCCACCTGCTGCGTACCGCTGTCGCCCGAGGGCATGGAGAGCCACAGTCTAAGGGGCAATTCCTTCGCAGGCAAGAATGCGAAAACGCTCCCCGGCGGAG
>Ga0307470_10001011_pt1 | contig 11638 bp, 8 predicted proteins | sample atmos_gasesAM3C__FD_204565 | JGI IMG/M metagenome (GOLD analysis project Ga0307470, IMG submission 204565) | Hardwood forest soil microbial communities from Morgan-Monroe State Forest, Indiana, United States - atmos_gasesAM3C_05 | ecosystem: Environmental > Terrestrial > Soil > Temperate forest... | reverse complement strand
TGGCAGCGGCACATGGGGCGTGGTGATGCGCGTAATCGGCGCATCCAGGTCCCAGAACAATTCCTCGGCCACCAGGCTCGCGATCTCGGCGCCCCAGCCGCATAGCCGCGGATTCTCTTCGACCGTGTAGAGACGGCCGGTCTTTGCAACGGCGGCGAAAATCGTCTGGGTGTCGAGCGGCACCAAGGAGCGGAGGTCGATCACTGCCGCGGAAATGCCGTGCTCGGCTTGAAGTTTTTCGGCGGCTTCGAGCGCGCGCGGCACCATCAGTGCGAGCGCCGCGATGGTCAAGTCCGATCCCTCGCGGCGTATCACGGCAGTGCCGAGCTTCTCGACATGCTCGCCGTCCGGCACCTCGCCCTTGGTTGCGTAGAGTGCTTTGTGTTCGAAGAAAATGACGGGGTCAGGATCGCGTATGGCGGCCGCCAGCAGGCCCTTGACGTCCGCCGGTGTCGACGGCGCCACCACCTTGAGGCCCGGTATGGCCATCGCCCAATTCTCGACGCTTTGCGAGTGCTGCGCGCCGAAGCGCGAGCCCCCGCCGTTGCCCGTGCGAATCACCAACGGCAGCGAAATTTGGCCGTTGGTCATATAGCGCGTCTTGGCGATCTCGTTGGCGACTATATCCCAGCACACCGCCAGAAAGTCCGAGAACATGATTTCGGCGACCGGCTTGAGGCCGGTCATCGCCGCTCCCATGGCGGCGCCCAAGATCGCCTGCTCGGCGATGGGCGTATCACGCACCCGCAACGGCCCGAATTTTTCGAGCAGGCCGACCGTGGCTTTGAATACGCCGCCCGCGGCCGCGATATCCTCTCCCAGGCATACGACCGAGTTGTCGCGCTCCATTTCCTGCGCGATGCCCGCGGCGACCGCGTCGCGGTAGGTTAATTCCGCCATGCCCAGCCTCCATCCGCCCAGACGTCCTTGTAAATCAACTCGTCCGCCGGCGGCCGCGATGCTTTGGCCGTTTCGGTCGCTTGATCGACCAGTTGTTTGATTTCTTCTTCGACGGCCAAGATCGTCGATTCAGCCACGCCGAAATCGATCAGGCGCCTGCGATAGAGGGGTATTGGATCGCGCTTCATCCACGCTTCGACCTCTTCGGTAGGCCGATATTTGGCCGGGTCGGCCCGCGAATGGCCGTGGTGGCGATACGTCAGCGCTTCGATGAGCGACGGGCCGGCGCCGGCGCGGGCCCGCGCGATGGCAGACTGCGCGGTGCGATAAACCTCGTCGGCATCATTGCCGTCGATCAGAATTCTCTCGAGCCCGTAGGCGGAGGCGCGGTCGGCGGCAGGATTCTTGACCGGCGTCACGGCAGAAATCGGCGTGTACTCCATGTAGAGATTGTTCTCGCAGACGAACACAACCGGAAGCTTCCAGATCGCGGCCATGGACAGCGCCTCGTGGAACGCGCCGATGTTGGTCGTACCGTCGCCGAAGAAGCACACCGCGACCTGATCGGTGCCGCGATATTGCGCCGACCAAGCGGCGCCCATCGCGATCGGCAGATGGGCGCCGATGATTGCATAAGACCCCATCACGCCCCTGTCGACATCCGTCAGGTGCATGGAACCGCCCTTTCCGCCCATCAAACCGCACTCGCGCCCCATGAGTTCGCCCAATACGCCCGTCATCGAGGCGCCGCGCGCCAGGGTATGCGCGTGGCCCCGATAAGTGCAGAAACTCCAATCGCCGGGCTTCATGGCTGCACCGAAAGCGGCGGCAATCGCCTCTTGCCCGATCGCCAAATGGCTGGTGCCCTTGATCAGGTTCTGGAGAAACAAATCATAGGCGCGTTTCTCGACCGCGCGAATCTCGTACTGGCTGCGGTACAGGGCGAGCCGCGTGGGCGCGTCGATCTCGTCGGTTGCTCGCGGCCGCGACCTGGCCGCCGTGTGTTCTATTTGCAAGACCATTTCCTCTTGATTCGAAGCGTTCCGTTGCAGCGCCGAGCGCTCAATATCGATTGGCGATCGGCAGTTCCTGCGCGGGGAACAAAGTGATGACCTCGCAGCCCGTGGCGGTGACCACCAATTCCTCCTCGATGCGCGCGGCGGAGCGGCCATCCGATGCGGGGCAGTAAGTCTCGAGCGCAAACACCATGCCTTCCTTGATTTCGAGCGGATGATCCAGCGAGACCAGGCGCGAGATGATCGGCCGTTCGTGGAGCGCGACTCCGAGGCCGTGGCCGAACTGCAGCGCGAAGGCTTCCATCTCGTTGGGGAAACCGAATTCCTCGGCGCGCGGAAACACGGCCGCGATCTCGTCGGTGCCGACGCCGGGTCGAACCTTGGAGATCCCGGCATCCATCCATTCGCGCGCCTTGGTGTAGGCATCCTTTTGCGGTGCACTGGCCTTTCCCACTGCAAAGGTGCGGTAGTAGCAGGTACGGTAGCCCATATAGGCCTGGATGATGTCGAAGAACGCCTGGTCGCCGGGACGGATGATTCGATCGGTGAAATTGTGGGGGTGCGGACTGCAGCGTTCGCCGGCCACGGCGTTGATCGCCTCGACGTCGTCGGAGCCCATTTCGAACAGGCGCTTGGTCGCCATCGCGACGATGTCGGACTCGCGAACTCCCGGCTTGAGAGCTTCATAAATGTTTTGATAGACACCATCGACCATGGCGGCGGCGGTATTCAAGAGCATGATCTCGTCGCGGCTCTTGATTTCACGCGCATCCAGCATGACCTGTTGGCCGTCGACGATCGTGAGTCCGAGCTTTTGCAGTGCGAACAGCATCGGGGGTTCGATCACATCGATGCCCAGAGGCATGTGGGCGACGCCCTGCTCTTTGAGCACGTCGTAGATTTCCTGCGCCGCGCGCTTGACCAATCCCTGATCGGGCGGAATGGTGCCGCGCAGACCCACATTGCCGGCGTGGCAGCAAATCGGCTGCAGCCAGGGAGCGTAAATACGGTGATGGGCGGCGGCCGAGCCGAAATCCCATAAATGCGGCTCGCCATTGCCGGTCAGCACCGCGAAGCGGCAGAATTTGTCCCGCGACCACTCGCCGATCGCAGTCGAGGTGATGTAGCGGATGTTGTTGTTGTCGAAGCATAGAAGCGCGCCGAGCGTGGAATTGCGGACAGCCTGCCGGGCACGTCCCAAGCGGTAGCGGTGAAGCCGCCGAAAATCGACGCGCTCCTCGAAATCGACGTTCATCACCCCATGGGCATTGAGGCGCGACCAATCGTGATGCGGATCGATATCCTCGGGCCTGATTTCGAGGCGTTCGGAGACCGCCGCCTTCGTCGGCTCTTCGCGCGGGGCCTTCCGGTTCTTTTGCTGCTGCTCATTCATGATTTGCTCCGATTCCGCTCTCTCATGTGCCTCGATCGGGTCGAATGAACAAAGCGTATTTGACCTCTCGCAATCGTTTGCACTGCGTTGGACACGATACCGCCAGTTGCGCCAAAAGGCCAGCCTATCGCCAGGCCTGAATTCTCTACGCTTGTAATTGCGCGGTCGAGACGGTATAACTATGCAAACGTTTGCACGCCGAGAGTAATAAAATGCCGGAGCACGGAAGTTGTGAGAGGAAGTTACGATGACGCAGGCGAACCTCAGAGACTATCGGCTGGGCTGGGTTGGAACCGGTCGCATGGGTTACGCCATGGCCGCGAGGCTGCTGAAGAACGGCTGCGACGTTGCGGTGTACAACCGCACCCGGGCCAAGGCGGAATCCTTGGTCGAATTCGGCGCCGACATTGTCGAATCGCCCGCCGCCCTGGCCGATCGCGATATCGTATTCACCATGGTATCGGGCCCCGACGATCTCATCGAAGTCGTAACCGGAAGCAAGGGCGTCCTTTCGCACTCGAATCGAGCACCCAAGCTCTTGATCGATTGTTCGAGCGTGTCGACCGAGGCCTCCGCTACGGTCCGCGAACAGGCGGCGGCTCGCGGCGTCGCGATGCTGGCGGCGCCGGTATCCGGCAATGCCAAGGTGGTCAAAGCCGGACTGCTGTCGGTGGTCGCTTCGGGGCCGGAAGCACAATTCAAGATTGCCGAGCCCTATCTCGCCCTGCTCGGCCGCGGAGTTTCCTACGTCGGCGAGGGCGAACTCGCGCGCATGGTCAAGATCTGCCACAACATACTTTTGGGTGTGGTAACCCAATCGCTGGCCGAGATCACGGTGCTGGCGGAAAAAGGCGGCGTGCCGCGCCATGCCTTTCTCGACTTCATCAATAAAAGCGTGATGGGTTCATTGTTTACGAAATATAAGTCGCCGGCCTTCGTCAATCTTGATTGGACCCCGACCTTCACGCCTTATCTGCTGCGAAAGGATCTCGATCTCGGGCTCGAGGCAGGCCGCAATCTGGGCGTCCCGCAGCCCCTGACCGCCCTCACTCGTGAGATCGTGCAGGGCATGATCGGCAACGGTTATGAAGACGTCGATTTCGGCGCGCTGCTGGAGCTCGAGGCCAAGGCCGCGGGACTCGAACTCAAATCAGAAAACAAAAAGGTCGATGACGGTCTCGGCGGCACGAGCTGAGTCGCCGCCGGCCGCGCCGACGACAGGGATCGAGCGCGATCGCGTCGTGATCCGCCGTCACTTGCTCGAACCTGAAATCTCCCAAGGCGGATTGGGTTACCCGCACCGCCGCGACATCAGTGTTTCACCCAGGGTTTGAATCCAACGCTGCGCCAAAGCGGCGCAGGATCGTAGAGCCTTCCGTTCGCGACGACCAATTCCACATTTCGAGTATTGCCTATGTCAGCGAGTGGATCACCGTTGATCACGATGAGGTCGGCTCGCTTGCCGGCCTCGAGCGTTCCGGAGTCTTGATCCAGCCCTAGGGCCTTCGCCGGGACTTGGGTCGCCGCCTGGATGGCCTCCATGGGCGTGAAGCCCGCCGTGACGTATAGCTCGAGCTCCCGGTGCAGGCTGTGGCCCGGAATGGTCTGATCGGTCCCCGCCATGATCGGGATTCCGGCTCGATGCAGGGCTCCCAAAATGCTCAGGTACTTGACGATCAACTCTTCTTGGAGCTTCGAGGTTTCTGAGGGCGGTTCCACATCGGTCAGGATTTGGACGAGTTCCGGCGCAACATAGTCCGCGCCCGGCTCGATGCTGTCGACCGGCCTATCCGTCGTCGCCTCATCCATTTCAAATACCGCAATGGTTGGGTCAAGGACCGTGCCGTGCGCCTTCAGAAATTCGATCGCCTTTTGCACCTCGATCGACTTGAGATCGATCGCGACGGCCGCCCGCTTGCGCGCAACACGGTCCGCGCCGGGAGGGAGTGGTGAGTGCATGATGTCGGCGATATAGGTAATGTGGTTGATCTGGTCTTGTCCCGCTTCGATCGTTTGATAGGCATTCAGTCCGTCGGGTACGTGACCGGTGACGCTCATGCCTAAGCGATGGGCTTCCTCGATCACCGCTTTCTCTTCGTCCAACGTCACCGAACTATAGATTTTCATTTGCTGAAAGCCGGCATCGTGATAGCGATGCGTCCAGAAGCGAGCCTGTTCAAGCGTATCGACTCGCTGAACGCCGGCCGCTTCCGGACTCGTGCCGTCGACGACACCCGCCAGCAGCAGCCGGGGTCCCACGCCTCGCCCATCGCGAACCGCATCGCGAACAGCCGTGATGAACTCAAATTCATTGCCGCAGTCGCGCACGGTGGTGACGCCGGCGGCAAGATAGATTGGGCCCCATTCGACCTGTTCGAAATGTGCGTGCATGTCCCAGAGTCCCGGCATTACTGTCTTGCCGCGTGCATTCACTCGATATGCTTCCTTCGGAATTGTGATGTCCGCCTGCCGGCCTAGCGCGGCGATTCGTCCATTTCGCACCACAATGGATGCATCGGTCAGCGGCGCGCCGCCCCTGCCGTCGATCAGCATCCCGCCCACGATCGCGATCGTATCGGCGCTGCCAACCGCCGCTACTTGGTTCGATAGTTCCGCGAGCGCCGCCATCCCATCCTTGCCTGCCAAACCTACCAGGGTGCCGAGCGCCTCCTCGTACCCGTCTCGAATCGCCTCGAAGTGCGCGAGCTCGGCGCTGACTGTTACCGCCGCAACCAGTTCCCCGTGAGCGTCCGCCCAAAGCAACTCGTGGCCCCAAATCAACCCCTCCACCATGTAGCGATTCAGCACCACCCGGCGTCCGTTCACCGTGACTACGTCCCGCCCTCGGGCCGTAACCTTGACGTCGCCACCTCCCGGAAAAGAATGTATTTCTCGAGGTGAACCGTGCGCTCGCCAGTAACGCAGGAGCAGCATCTGCATCGTGATCGGCGCATAGCCGGCAATCGTAAAAAAGCGCTTCGGCATGGCCACGTCCGTCCACTGGGAGCGGCTTCGTATGCGCAGCCGGTTTGCGTGAACCTCTACCGCCTGGTCAATGGTGCTCAGGCGCGACGTGTTGCCCTTGATCTCGAACGCCGTCGGAGTCCAATCCGAACCGGCGTCGAAGTTGGCGGAGAGCGGCACCGCCCGGCCGCGGTCGGTGTACTTGAACTGCATCGATACCTTGAAGCCGCCGCCGGCGGGCGTCACCGTATACGTCTCTTCGCCCGCTGCCTGCTCTTCGACGTGTAGACGAAAGGTGCCATGCTCGCCCGATACTTTTCGGGCATTGTCCGCAAGCGCAACCGGCGTCAGAAGCACCGAAGCCGTGATGACGATAAATCGTGTGCAACGCATTCGTGTTCCCCGAGGGCGGATACTTCCCTTAATCACGCGCCGGCAAGAAGTAGGTGCTTTTGAACCTCTCTGCCGGCTGCGCGCTTTCGCTGCTCCGGCAGATTCATCTTACGCAGGCTCACTCTGATGTTGCACTAGAATTCGGAAGGCTAGCCCGTGTGTGATCAGCAATAGCGGCACAACGAGAGTCGGAATGAAGTAGGTGGCGCCCAACTGGCCCGGCATGAGCCCGGCGCCATTGGCCTGGTAGAACGCGTTTAATATGTCGGCTGACCCCCAGAGGTTGAAGATCCATGCGATCACAACGCCGGCCCCGCGTGGCAGCGATGCCAGCGAGACCCACGCTAGTGTCGCAGCGACGATGTCCCCGTAGGCGGCGGAATGCGCGAAGGCAGACGGCAGCGCGGGCGACACGACGCCTGGGACCAGGAATGCCAACCCGATGAAGCGGAAGCTGTGCAGGATGAAAAGAGGCCGCAGCGCTTCGACGCGCCGCAGGAGGCGGAGTTTTGGCCAGATGTATCGCTTCGCGACGATCCCCCACGCGATGAAGCTGAATGCGATGCTCACGAAAAAGCAGAGTTCCGGTGACATGAGTTCTCCTGATTAGAATTCCAGCCTCTGATCCCGGCTGGCAACGGCTGAAGGGGACTTGTCGCGTCCCAGCGCAGCGGACTTGGCGATTTCGGCGGCGGCGTGCTCACGGCGCCACGCCTTCGAGTCGGTCACGAACTTGGGCACCGACGGGAACGGACGCCGCAGTTCGCGATCGTAGCGGTCCAGATCGAACTTAGGCCTGAGTGGGGCGAGCATGAACTGCACGAACTGGCGAAGCCAATTGCCGAAGGTCCGCTGGTTGTGGGGCAGCGCTGCATAACGACGAGCGATCGTCTCGAAGTCCTCGGCGGGGCGGCCGGTCACATCGAGAACGTCCGTGGTCGGCGCGCCCAGCTCAAAAGCCCCGCGTTTGTGATCTTCGATGTAGTAGCGAACGGCGCTGATCAGATCGATCGGCAATCCGCCCGTCCGGGCGGCCTTCATGAATAGCCAGGTCGGCGTCGGCACGGCCCTGACCGATCGCCCGACAGCCCGGCCGATTGCCTTTGCCATGTCCTTCGCGCCAAGGAGTTCCGGCCCAGTAGGGCGGTAACTCTTCCCGGCGTGCCGCGCCGGATCCATCAGGGCCGCGACGGCGACTCGCGCGATATCCTCGCTGGACGGTGGCGCGTTGCGGCTCTCGCCATAGATCCAAGGAAATACACCGAGGTGCGCGGCAAGCCCGGTCAGCACGAGGTAGGCGTCAGCGAAGAAGCCCGGCCTCACGATCGTATGCGCGACTCCGGGCGTTATCGAGAACAGCCGGTCAACGAGCCAGTGCTGGCGGGTCATGAGGGCCGGATGCGAGGGGCTCGACAGCCATTGGGTCAGGCCCACAATGTGTTCGAGCCGGGATTCCCTGGCGGCGACGGCGAACGCGACCGCGCCCTGAATCATGTAGGGATCGAAAGGCGGACAATAGTAGGCACGCTGAACGTCCGTCAGCGCGTCGGCGACGCGCTCGACATCGCTCATGTCGGCGACCGCGATTTCGGCCCCCTGCGCCTGCAGCCGCGCGCTGCGGCCATCTTCTCGATGCACCATTGCGCGCACGGGATAGCCGGCCTTCAGCAGCTCAGCAACGACGGCGCTGCCTGTCTTCCCGGTCGCGCCGGTCACGAGGATTCTTGGCTTGAGCATGAGCATCTCCCGGCAAACGGTGGTACCCATTGGTACCATCAGGTTGCGGCATTGTGGTACTATGCGGTACCGACTGTCAAGAGAGACGATGATGACTACGGTATTGCCGTCAACGGAGCGTCAGGAAGGCAGCGACGAAACTGCGGTGCGCGCCCGCATCCTCGATGCGGCGTTCGCGGCGTTCATGAAGAGCGGCTATGCGGCTACCAGCACACTCGAGATCGCCACGCGCGCTCGCGTTTCGAAAAGAGAACTGTACGCGCTGGTGGGCAACAAGCAGGAAATGCTGATCGCATGCATCGGCGCGCGCGCCAAGCGGCTGCAGGTGCCGGCTGGCTTGCCCGTGCCGCAAGATCGCGAGACCCTCGCGCACGTACTGGCTTCCTTCGGGACGCGGCTCGTCCGCGAGATAACCGATCCAACGGTCATTGCGGTATTCCGGCTGGCGATCGCCGAGGCGGTCCACGCGCCCGAGGTGGCGCAGGCGCTCGACTCCATCGGGCGCGAGACGAGTCGTGCCGCCCTGCGCCAAATCATGGCTCGGGCGCAGGCGTCCGAACTTCTCCATGGTCATCCTGCCGAACTTGCCGAACAGTTCGGCGGGTTGCTGTGGGGTAATTTGATGGTCAGCCTGCTGCTGGGCGTCGCCGAGCGGCCGAATTCACGCGAAGTCGCGGCACGTGTCCGCGACGCGACAGCCGCATTTCTGCAACTTCATCCGCTCCCGATTGACGCTACGATGCCCCGCCGGCACTTGTAATGTTTTTTGCTGCCCAGCCTTGTCGGTCACCGATATGAGCGGCGGACTCTTACTGCCGCCGGCCGGAAGTGAACCATAGCAGCAGCGCAAAGCCAAAGCCGAGCGAGCTGACTGCGCCGAAGAACAGCATCATCGGCTGGTAACCGGCCGGGTTGTGCGCGCTTGCGGCGGTCCAGTCGTTGAGTGAGCCGGCCACCAAGTTGGCGCAGGCAATACCGGTGTTCTGCACTACCGACATGAGGCCGAGCGCGGTGCCGAGCCGTGTGAAAGAAACAAGCTTGCTGGTGAGCGGCCACATGACGGCCGGTACCAACGAAAAACTCACGCCGATCATCGTTGTGGCCACCCATAGGCTCCAGTGGGTCAGCGCCATGACGGCGATCGACAAGGGCAACAGCAGCGCGCCGAACGCAAGCATCGGTGCGTACCGGCCGGTCCGGTCGCACACCCACCCAAAGGCGGGCGTCGTGAACATGGCGGCCAGGAACACGTAGCTGTTCATCGCCCCGGCAGTGGCGAGATCCAGGCCATGCGCGTGCTGGAAATACTCTATCGAGAAAGTGCTGCGAAACGCGAATATCACCGCGTACCAGAGCACGCACAGCGCCAGCAGATACCAGTAGGCCGGCCCGAAACGCAGCAGGTCGCCGAGCACGAAGCGCTGGATCGCACCTGGCAATCGGACCGGTGTATTGCCGCGTATCCGGCGGTCGAACCACCAGTAGCCCACGGCCGCGGCAAACGATGTTGCTGCAACGAGCGCGGCGATGATGAGCGGTGGTTGCCACCCTTGACGGTAGGCTTCGGCAAACCACGTTGGCGACATGTCCGCAGAGAACGAGCCCAGGCGGCCGATGCCAATCGACAAGCCCATTGCAAAGGCGACGTTGCCGCCCGCGAATTTCTCCGCGATCGCCACAAGCATGGAGATGATGAAAGGCTCGGCGCCGATGCCGAAGAGCAGCCGGCCGGCGGCCATCCCGGCGAAGCTCGGACTGAACGCAGTGAGCGCCGCGCCGGCGAGACACGCAGCCGCGGTACACAATGTCATGCGGGCCGCACCGTATCGATCGACGAGGACGCCCCCCACGAGGATGAGCACGACGTTGGGCAGGTTGTAGATGGCGTTGAGCATGCCGATTTGAGTGCTGTTGAACCCGCGCTGCCGTTGAAGCAGATCTGCGACCGGTCCAATTGAGTCGTAGAGATAGAAATTGCCATACATGACTATGGCCAGCAGGGCGAAGCCTGCCCACGCAGTGCCCCGGCCATAGCCGCTATCGCTCATTATTTATCCCCCATGATGAGCTCGAAGTGTAGTGACAGCGTCAGCCGCCTGTCGATGATATGGGGTCGGGGACCACTTTTGGCACGCTGCAGCTTAGCGTCGCCAATATGAACGATCCGTGGCGGGTTACGAAAATCGGCTCTTGCCAATATCGCCGCGAAAGGATCAAAGTGCAGACAGCACAGTGACGGGAGAAGGGCTTTGAATTGGATCCTCGCTCCGCCGCTCGCCGCGGCCTGTCTAGCGTCAGTGTCCGGTATGGCTGCATCGCCGTCTCCCATCAGCCCACCGAGGATGTCGGCGACGGTGAAGACGCTTGCATCGGATGCATTCGAGGGACGTGCACCCGGCACAGCCGGCGAGCAAAAGGCGGTGGAGTACCTGATCCATCGTTTTCGGGCTCTCGGGCTTCAGCCGGCCGGGGAACATGGCAGCTGGACTCAACAGGTGCCATTGGTCCACAACACCGCCGGTGTGCCCACGCGGCTCGAGGTCAGCGTGGGCGGGTCAATCTTGCCGTTAGTTGCCGGGCGCGATATCAGCCCGAGGACGATTCGCCCCCTGTCGCAAGTCACGATTCACGGCGCACCGATGGTCTTTGTGGGCTACGGCGTGACCGCACCGGAACGGGATTGGGATGATTTCAAGGGCTTCGACCTGCATGGCAAAGTGGCCATCTTCCTCGTCAACGATCCGCATTTTGACGCGAATCCCGGCGAGCCCGCGGCGAGGAAATTTGCCGGCCCTGCGATGACATATTACGGCCGCTGGACTTACAAATTCGAAGAGGCCGCTCGTCGCGGCGCGATCGCGGCGCTTGTCATACACGAGACGGCGGCTGCGGGCTACGATTGGAAAGTCGCCTCCAGCACGATCGTCGGCTCGTATGGCATCCTTCGATCCGCCGACGAAGCGCAACCCGTTTTGATGCAGGCGTGGATCGCACGCGAGAGCGCTGTCACGCTATTCATGAAGGCGGGACTCGACTTCGAGGCTGTGAAGCGAAAGGCGCGCGATGCGGACTTCCGGCCGGTTGAACTCGGCGACGCCCGGTTTAGCATCGAGATGCCGGTCACGACCGAGCGTGTGCAAAGCCGCAATGTTCTCGCCAAACTCACCGGGACGACACATCCGGACGAGGTCATCCTATTCGGCGCCCACTGGCACGCCGGATCCCAAGCCGGAGC
>Ga0307470_10001008_pt1 | contig 11653 bp, 7 predicted proteins | sample atmos_gasesAM3C__FD_204565 | JGI IMG/M metagenome (GOLD analysis project Ga0307470, IMG submission 204565) | Hardwood forest soil microbial communities from Morgan-Monroe State Forest, Indiana, United States - atmos_gasesAM3C_05 | ecosystem: Environmental > Terrestrial > Soil > Temperate forest... | reverse complement strand
AAGTCCGGGTAGCGCGAGCGTCTCGCTCGTTGGTTTCGGCGTCTCGCCGAAACCAGCTTCCCAAAAGTTCGCGATGGCGAGACGCCATCGCCCACACGCGAGACGCGTGCGCTACCCGGGCATCTGCTTCAACGCGCGATCGAGCCGAGCGAGGACTTTTTCTTTCCCGAGGATCTCGAGCAGATGATAGAGGCTGGGGCCGGCGTTGCTGCCGGTGACGGCGAGACGAGTCGGATGAACCAGCGCGCCAACCTTCAGGCCGAGATTTGCCGCGGTCGATTTGAGCGTCGCTTCCAGATTCGCGGCGTCGAAATTCTCGAGCCCGGCGAGCGCAGCGCGAACTGCTTCGAGGCGCGACTTGTTTTCCGCAACGAAATGTTTCGCGACGCTTTCGGGATTGTATTCGAAGTCGTCTCGAAAATAGAAGCCGCCGTAAGCCGGCAATTCGCTAAAGATCCGGAACTTCCCTTTGCAGGTGTCGAGCGCGGCGCTCACGTAATCAGCTGGGAATTGTGAGAGATCGAATCCGGCGCGTTCGAGCGCCTGCCGCCCCATTTCCCGAAACCGCTCGTCGCTCAATTCGCGGAGGTATTCGCCATTGAGCCAGGTGCATTTCTCCAGATCGAAGGCCGCGTGCTTGCGATGGACTTTCGCGAGATCAAAAAGCTGGACGACTTCCGCCAGGTCGAGTTTTTCGCGATCGTCCTTCGGCGACCAACCGAGCAGGCAGAGAAAATTGCGGACGGCCTCGGGCAAATAACCGTTCTCTATATAAGTGATGAGACTGGCGCCCTGGTCGCGCTTGCTCATCTTCGAACCGTCGAGATTGAGGATGAGCGGAATGTGGGCGAAGCGCGGCGGCGTTGCGCCCAGGGCGCGGTAAAGCTGAATGTGTTTCGGCGTGTTCGATAAATGATCCTCTCCGCGGATCACGTCGGAGATTCTCATCTCGATGTCGTCGACCACGTTGACGAAGTGGAAAATCCACGAGCCGTCGGCGCGACGGATCGTCATGTCGGGATTGGTTTCCGCGTCGGAAAGATCGAACTCGACGTGACCGCAGATCGTGTCGTCGACGACGACTTTCTCGCGCGCGAAGCGAAAACGGACCGCGCCTTCGTCGTCGTAAACGCAACCGGCGACGCGCAGTTTCTCCAGGTAAGCTTGGTAAATTTCCTCGCGCTGGCTTTGGAAATACGGACCAAAATTCCCACCGACCTGCGGACCTTCATCCCAGCCCAATTCGAGCCAGCGCAATCCATCGTAGATCGCCTGCGCGGCCACATCCGTGTTCCGCGCGCGATCGGTGTCTTCGACGCGCAGCACAAAAGTTCCGCCGGTGTGTTTCGCGTGGAGCCAGTTGAACAGCGCTGTCCGCGCGCCTCCGATATGGAGATAGCCCGTGGGCGACGGAGCGAAGCGAACGCGAACAGGCGCAGTCATTGGAGTAATGGAGTGGTGGAGTAATGCAGTGATGTCATCTTCTCAAGCCTCACTCATTACTCCATTACTCCATTACTCCAACACACCGACTGCCTGCTACTCGATAAAAAGTTTTCCGGCGCGCCGGCGAGCATGTCGGTCACGCGGCAAATTCGTCTTGGCCTCGCGCGCATCCGGATCGAGGAGGGCGCGCACCCGCTCGATGGTTTCGAAATTCAGATCCTCGATGTCGCGAGATTGCAACCAGCGGTGAATGGTGCGCCGCTGCAACGCGCGCGGTTGTTCGCGCAGTTCTTTCACGCCGAGCTCGGGATTTTCAATTGCGAGCGACTCGACCTGCGACTCCGCCCATTCGGCTTCGTCCGCCGCGATGATCGCGGCTCGCCGGAGCGCGCCACTTACCTTCCGGCCAAGCTGCTTTTCAATATAAGGGATGATTCGGTGGCGGACCCGGTTGCGGAACGCATCCAAGGTAGCATTCGTCGGGTCGTCGCGAAATTTCAGGTGACGTTCGTCGAGATAAGCGTCGATTTCTTCTCGTGTCGTTCCGAGAAGGGGGCGAACGATCGTCAGCTCCACGCCATCGCGTCGACGCGTGGCAATTTGCCTGATGGCGCCCAATCCGGACGGCCCCGCGCCGCGAAAGAGATTGAGCAGAAACGTCTCGACCAAATCGTCGGCATGATGACCGAGAAAAATTATCCGGCAACGTCGGCGACGCGCGATCCGCGCGAAGAATTCATACCGGGCGTTGCGTCCAGCCGTCTCGATAGATTGTTTGGAACGTCGGGCGAGCGCGCCAACGTCGGTGCGGCCAACTTCGCATTGCAGTTTCAACTTTGTCGCGAGGGTCTGGACGAACTTTGCATCGCCGGCGCTCGATCGCGCGCGCAACTGATGGTCGAGATGACACACAATCAGCCGCCGGTAACCAAGATTCGTTAGGCCATGTAACAGCGCGACCGAATCGCGCCCGCCGGAGACGCCAATGAGATAACGCCCGCTCGGCGGAAAGTTGGCGACGATTTCTTTCGGGAGCGACAACTCCATGCCTTGAGCAGGCCACTCGCACCGGGTGGCGTCAAGCTATGACGAAAGCGGGGGTTGGTGCGCGGAAAGGGTTCGCGGCTCGACGCATTTGACAATGAATGAACGTTCATTCATCGTTCTCGACCATGTCACAAGTCCCGTCCGACCCGTCGCTTGATCGCCGCTCTCAAATCCTCGAAGCGGCCATCGTTTGCTTCGCCAAACGCGGATTTCACCAGACCAGCATGCACGATATCAGCGCCGAGGCCGGGATCAGCGTGGGTCTGATTTATCGCTATTTCGCCAACAAAGAGGCGGTGATCTCCGCCATGGCGGACCGGCACAAGAGCGAGATTCAGGAATTACTCGATCGCGCCAAACAGGCCCCGACTTTGTTCGAATCGCTGGAGATTCTTTTCACCGCCCATTGTTGCGAGAATTCGCCGAAGGTTCTTTCCGCGTTCGTAGTCGATCTCTACGCGGAGGCGTCGCGCAACCCGCAAATCGCCGACTTGGTCCGCGATGTCTTGGACACGGCAATGGGAGGCGTGACCGATCTGATTTCACGTTCGCCGGAAGCGCAGAGCGGCGCGACGCACGGACTCGAGCCGCACGAGCTCGCGGAACTAATCTTCGCCGTCGCTCGCGGCATGTTGATGCTCGATGTGCTTCAGCCGCAGGAAATGACCTCGGCGGAACGACGCACGCGGCAACTCGAAGTGACGCGCCGGCTCTGGCGCTTGTTGTTCAAAACGGAAAGCGAACCAGCTTATGCATGACGTGGCCAGACGTGTGAAAGAAAGAGACCAAAGTCGCTTCGCCAAAATGTTCCGGGGACGCCCGGTGCTTTTCGGCGTTCTGGGAGTGCTCCTGATTTTCGTGCTCCTCGCGCTGATCAAGTTCATGCAGATCCGCAAGATGATGGCGATGCCAATGGTGATCCCGCCGACGACTGTTTCGAGCGTGGAGGTGAAACAGGAAGACTGGCCGCCGATTTTCTCGTCGATCGGGACAATCTCAGCGGTGCAAGGGGCGACCGTGTCCGCGGAGTTGGCCGGGACGGTGGCGGAAATCAAATTCGAAAACGGCGGAATCGCGAAAAAGGGCGAGCTTCTTGTGAAGCTCGATACGTCAGCAGAGGAAGGCCTTTTAAAGAATGCCCAGTCCGATCGGGAACTGGCGCGCGCGAACCTCGAGCGGACCCGTGACCTCGCCCGTGGAAAAGTCGTCTCAAAGCAGGAGCTCGATGCGGCCGAATCTCTTTTTGGTCAAAAGCAGGGCACGGTGGACAACATCAACGCGACCATGCGCAAGAAGCAGGTGCTCGCTCCATTCGACGGTCAGTTAGGCATTCGACAGGTCAACGTCGGCCAGATGATCACCGCCGGCCAGCAGGTCGTGTCGCTCCAGGCGCTCGATCCGCTCTACGTCGACTTCGCGCTGCCGCAGCAGGATTTGCCGAGACTATCGGCGGGCCTTGAAGTGCGCGTTCACACGGATGTCGTGGCCGGCCGCGAGTTCAGTGGAAAATTGACTGCGCTCAATTCCTCCGTCGATCCGGTAACGCGCAACGTGACGTTGCAGGCAACGATCGAGAACAAAGACCACGCGCTGCGGCCGGGCATGTTCGCGAAGATCGATGTTCTCCTGCTGGACAAGCAGCAGACGCTGGTCGTGCCTGGAACGGCAGTCTCGTACGCGCCTTACGGCGACTCGGTTTTCGTGATCGAGAAAAAGAAGGACGAGAAAACGGGCAAGGAAACGCAAATCCTACGGCAGCAATTCGTGCGCGTGGGCGAAGCGCGCGGCGATTTTGTTTCGATCACGAAAGGGCTTGAACCCGGCCAGCAGATCGTGAGCACCGGGGTGTTCAAATTGCGCAACGGAATGGGAGTCGTGATCAACAACGATCTCGCGCCGAAACCGCAGTTGAATCCAAAGCCGTCGGATACCTGAGGCGACGCCGATGAAATCGTTTACTGACCTTTTCATCCGCCGGCCGGTCCTGGCGCTGGTCGTGAGCTTCGTCATTCTGATCGCGGGATCGAAGGCGTTATTGCCGATCCTTTTTCCAAATCTGCAAGGCCTGGGCGGTTTGGTCGTTAGGCAATATCCGCGCAGCGACATTGCTTCGATCACGGTTACGACCATTTATGTGGGCGCAGACGCAGAGCTGGTCCAGGGGTTCATCACGACGCCGCTCGAACGCGCCATCGCGGCGGCGGATGGAATCGATTACATCCAATCATCCAGCTCGCAGAGTGTTTCCACGATCACCGCGCGCCTGAAGCTGAACTACGACGGCAACAAGGCGCTAGCCGACATCAGCACGCGCGTCGACGCGATCCGCAACAATCTGCCGCCCGAATCGCAGATCCCGATCATCGCACTAAATGCCGCGGACTCACAATTTGCGGCCTGCTATCTCAGCTTTACCTCGACGATTCTTCAGCCGAACGAAGTCACCGATTATCTGGTGCGACTGGTGCAACCGCGCCTCACTGCGATCGCCGGGGTGCAGAAAGCGGACATTCTCGGCGGCCGCACTTTTGCGATGCGGATCTGGATGAAACCGGAACGGATGGCCGCGCTCAACATCAGCCCGTCGGACGTCCGCAGCTCGCTCTCGAAGAACAATTATCTTGCCGCAGTCGGGAGCACGAAAGGCTCGCTCCTCCAGGTGAACCTGACGGCGAATACCGATCTCCACACGGCCGACGATTTCAAGAAGCTCGTCGTGAAGCAGAGCAACGGAACACTCGTTAGGCTGGGCGACATCGCCGACGTCGTCCTCGGCGCGGAAGACTACAACACCGAAGTGCGTTTCTCCCAGCAGAACGCCGTCTTCATGGGCGTGTGGGTTTTGCCAAATGCGAACTCGATCGACGTTATCAGGCGCGTCCGCACCGAGATGGACCAGATCCAGAAGGAGCTGCCCACCGGAATGACCGGGGTCATCGCCTACGATTCGACTGCCTACATCAACGACGCCATCAGCGAAGTGGTGAAGACGCTGATCGATACGTTGCTCATCGTGATGCTCGTCATCTTCCTGTTTCTTGGCTCTGTCCGCTCCGTCATGGTGCCGATTGTCGCGATTCCCATTTCGCTGATTGGCGCGCTGTTCCTGATGCAGGTGTTTGGGTTCAGTCTGAACCTGCTCACGCTTCTCGCGATCGTGTTGTCGGTCGGTCTGGTGGTCGATGACGCAATCGTGGTCGTAGAAAACGTCGAGCGCCACATGCGCGAAGGCATGACGCGGATGAACGCCGCGTTGAAAGGCGCGCGCGAGCTCATCGGTCCGATTATCGCGATGACGATCACGCTCGCGGCGGTCTACACGCCGATCGCGTTGCAGGGCGGATTGACGGGCGCACTCTTCCGCGAATTCGCTCTTACCCTCGCTGGCGCGGTCACCATCTCTGGAGTCGTGGCGTTGACCCTTTCGCCGATGATGTCCGCTTATCTGCTGCGGGCCGGCCATTCGGACAAAGGATTTACCGGGCTGGTGAATCGCACCTTCGATCGGTTTCGCGATTGGTACGGCGCCCGGCTCGATCGCACCCTTGCGGCGCGGCCGATGGTTTACACAGTCTGGATCGGGCTCTCGCTGCTCGCGATTATTTTCTACCTGCAATCGCCGAAGGAACAGGCGCCCGTCGAAGACCAGGGAGTGATCTTCGGCATCGTTACCGCGCCGGCGAATGCGACGATCGACGACACGATTCGTTATGCCGATGCCGCCGGGCGCGCATTCCACACCGTTCCCGATACGCAGTTTAGTTTTCAGATCACGAATCCGAGCGGCGGGTTCGGTGGAATGGTGCTCAAGCCGTGGGGCATTCGCAAAACGCCGACCGCGGCTTACGTGCCGGTATTGCAGCAGAAGCTCGGCGCGATTCCCGGCATCCAAATGTTCCCGGTCATGCCGCCGCCGTTGCCCGGCGGCGAGACCATGCCGGTCAGCTTCGTCATCGCTTCAACCGCTGACCAGGACCGCATCCTAGATCTGGCGAAAGAGCTGCAGGGGAAAGCCATGCAGGCCGGCATGTTCCGCTTTTCCGACATCGACACGAAGATCGATCAGCCGCAGTCGCAGATTGTTTTCGATCACGACAAGGTCGCGTCGATGGGGCTCGATATGTCACAGGTCGGCGCCGACTTGTCGGCAGCGATCGGCGGCAATTACGTCAACTGGTTCAACATCTCGGGCCGCAGTTACAAGGTTATCCCGCAAATCAAACGCATCGATCGCCTCAATCCCGAACAGCTCGAGAGCATTTACGTCACGGGTCCGGACAAGAAACTTATTCCGCTCAGTACCGTCGCGCACATCGAACGCCGGACCGTTGCGCGCTCGCTCAACCGCATGCAGCAGTTGAACGCCGTCACTCTCAGCGGCGTGCCCACGCGGTCGCTCGACACCGTCCTCAAGTTTCTCGAGGAGGAAGCCGGGAGAACTCTTCCGAAAGGCTACGTGGTGGATTATACCGGCGAGTCGCGCCAGTTGCGGACTGAAGGCAACAAATTTCTGCCGTCATTCGCGCTCGCCGTCACCCTGATCTTTTTGGTTCTGGCGGCGCAGTTCAACAGCTTCCGCGATCCCTTCATCATTCTTCTCGGTTCCGTGCCGCTGGCGATGTTTGGCGCGCTGCTGTTCACGTTCCTCAAAATGCCGTTCGGCCAATTTTGGACGGATCCATTTACAACCACGTTGAACATCTACTCCCAGGTCGGCCTGGTGACGCTGGTGGGACTAGTAGCAAAGAACGGCATCCTAATTGTGGAGTTCGCAAATAAACTGCAGCAAGGCGGTTCAACGAAACTCGAGGCAATCGCGCAGGCGGCGCGGATTCGGTTGCGCCCGGTGATGATGACGACCGTCGCGACAGTCGCCGGTCACTTCCCGCTCACGCTCGTCACAGGCGCAGGAGCCGCCGCTCGAAACTCGATCGGCCTGGTGCTCGTCGGCGGGATGACGATCGGAACGATCTTCACGCTCTTCATCGTTCCGTCCCTCTACATGTTGATCGCGAAGGAACACCATGAAGGCCGGGAGGACGAAGTCGACGCCGACGCCGAGGAGTCGCCAGAGTCTTCGGATGCGCGCGAATTGCCCGAGCCCGCTCTCGCCCGCGACGGCGATCTCGATTGGCGCCCGGCGTAGCAACTACTTCCGCTTTTCCACTTCCGTCGTCACGATCGGCACTGCGTGTTCGCTCGGCTTGACTCTGCGCCCAGCCTGGTTCGCATAAACCTGGGTGAACTCGGCGCCGAAAAGAAGAATCTGCGACGAATAATAAATCCAGAGCAGCAACGTGATCAGCGAGCTGGCCGCGCCGTACGCAGACGCCGCCGCGCCGCTGCCGAGATACAGACCCAACGCCCATTTGCCGATTCCGAAAAATACGGCGGTCATGGCCGCGCCGATCCAGACGTCGCGCCACTGAATTTCGGCGTCGGGCAGGAATTTGAAAATCATCGCGAACAGGACGGTCACGACTGCGAAATCGAAAACGAGATAAACGGACACCGCGATTGTCAGACCGCCGGGAAGCGCATGCTGCACGTATTGGCTAAACCCTTTCAAGAGCGCTTCGACGGTCAGCGACACGAGGAGCAGAAAGAAAACGCCGCCGAGCATCGCGAAGGAGATGAAACGCGCCCGAAGAAACGACATGATCCCCTCGCCCGGTTTCGCTTTCACGCCCCAGATCGTGTTCAGCGCATCCTGCAATTGGCCGAAAACTCCACTCGCGCCAAACAGCGCCAGTCCAATGCCGATCGCCGTCGCCAGAGTGCTCTTACCCGGCTTCGACGCATCTTTCGCGATATCGGTCACGACCTGGACCGCGCTTCTATCGAGGAAATAACCCATCTGCGCGGTGACCCGCGTCCAGGCGCCCGAGGGATCGTCTCGAAAAAGCACGCCGATGATCGCAAGCAGCAACAACACGAGCGGTGCGAGCGAGAAGACTGTGTAATAAGCGAGCGCGGCGCCGAGCTGCGGCGCCTTGTCATCGCGCCACTCGATCGCGGTTTGTTTCAACAGACTAAAACCATTCGAGAAAAAAGACGGTCGTTTCGCCATGGTTCCAAAAACCAATCGCAACGTGTTCGCGAAAGGGCCGTTTTCGTTTGGCTCGCGCGAGGCTAGACCGGCTGATGGGCGGCGAACTTTTCCCACTCAGAATTCAGCCACTCCAAATCTTCCGTGATCGCCAAGAGCTCGCGATTCAACTGCGTCGCGGCTCCGCCGCGTTCGTAGATTTCGGGCTTTTCCAATTCCTCAGTGAGCTCTTTTTGGCGGCCTTCGAGTTTCAAAATCTGCATTTCCAGATCGCGAACTTTCTTTTCGTGATCTCGTTTTGCTTTTGCCTCGGCTTTCCGTTCTTCGGCGGCAACGCGGCGTTGCTCGCGCACTTCGCGCATTCCCGGTTTGTTGTAGCCGGGATCGGTGATGCCGGCCTTCGAGGGGACATTTTCATTCCGGCCGGGATCACCGATCCCGGCTACAACGCCGGCGCGCGCGGAAGTGGCGCGCGATTTATCCAGGTAATAATCGTAATCCCCGGCGTACGGCGTCAGTTTTCCGGCGTTGATGTGCAACACAATCCTGGCCACCGCGCGAATGAAATAAACGTCGTGGCTGATGAAAATGAGTGTGCCCTCATATTGTCCGAGCGCGCCGATCAGCGCATCGCTGCTGCCGACATCGAGGTGCGTCGTGGGCTCGTCCATGAGAAGAAGATTTGGCGGATCGAGAAGCAGCCTCACGAGTGCGAGTCGCGTTTTCTCGCCGCCGCTCAAGACCGTAGTTGGTTTGAAAACGTCGTCGCCGCGAAAGAGAAAAGATCCCAACACCGTTCGCGCGACTTGTTCCGAAACGGGATTTGCCATGTCTCGCGCCGTTTCGAGTACCGTCATTTTCGGGTCGAGCATGTCGACGCGATACTGCGAGAAGTAACCGACTTTTACATTGTGACCGAGCTCGCGCGCGCCGCGTTGCACAGGCAAGACTCCAGCGAGCAATTTCAACAACGTCGATTTTCCGGCACCGTTCGGACCGACGAGCACTGTCCGCTGCCCACGTTCTGCTTCGAAGTTGAGATCCCGATAAACGACGAGGTCGCCGTAAGCGTGATCCACTTCCTTCAACGTGATCACGCGATGCCCGCTCCGCGGCGGTTGCGGAAAACGAAAGTGCACAGTCTTCTCTCGCGCGACCGGCGCTTCGATCTTCTCCATCCGATCGATTTGCTTGAGTTTGCTCTGGGCCTGGGATGCTTTGCTCGCCTTGGCGCGGAAGCGGTCCGCGAAGAGTTGGAGCGACGCGATTTCTTTTTGCTGGTTCTTGTAAGCCGAGAGCTGCTGCTGTTCGCGCGCGGCTTTCTGCTCGACGTAACTGTCCCAGTTCCCGCGATACCGATTCAAACGGCGATGCGAAATCTCGACGATCGATCCCACCAGCTGATTCAGAAATTCGCGATCGTGCGAGATCATGAGGATCGCGCCGGGATAATTCCTCAAGTATTCCTGAAACCAGACCAGCGATTCGAGATCGAGATGGTTCGTCGGCTCGTCGAGAAGAAGAAGCTCCGGCTCTTGGACGAGAAGGCGCGCGAGGTGTGCGCGCATCACCCAGCCGCCACTCAGGGTTTTCGTCGACCGCTCGAAATCCGATTCGCGAAAAGCGAGTCCGGCCAGGATGCGCTTTGCTCTCGGCTCGATCTGCCAGTCGGTATCGATCACCGCGGGGTCGTGCGCTCTTCTCTCGCACGCCAACTCTAAAACTGTCTCATCAGTTGCCGGCGCGTGCTCCTGCGGGAGGAACCCAATTGTCGCAGACTTCTCGAGCGCGATCTTCCCTTCGTCCGGCAGCGCGTCTCCTAGAATGAGCGAGAAGAGCGTCGATTTCCCGGCGCCGTTCGGACCCACGAGTCCGATGCGATCGCCGCGATTGACCTGAAGGGACGCTTCTTCAAAAAGGGTGCGACCGCCAAAGGCCTTGGTGACTTGAGAAATCGTGAGCATGCGAGCGGCGGCGAATCTCGCGAATCGCCGCGCCAGCGCAACCGCTCTGCTAATATCACGAGGCGACCATCGGACAAACGCTCTGTAGAATTAGCGCTCGACACTTCGCAATTATTCGGTGCACACTCCAAGGCGTGGAACGGTCTGAGTCTGGCGGCCAGAAACTTCCCCCCGGGAAGTTTCTCCCCACTTTCAGATCTGCCACCTCAGGAAATAGCAAATCGGCGAACACCTTTATTCAAATGAAACCACTAACAAAGCTTTGGCTTCCCTTGCTCGGGCTGATTCTAACTTCGTCGCCACTACTAGCGGCGGCTCCAACCATTATTAGCGCGAGCGCCAACGCGAGTAACACCGCGATTACCGTTACTGGAACCAATTTTGTTGCTCAGGACGCCAAGCACCCGCTGGTGGCCAATCTCAACAATACTCAGTTAACGATTACAGCATCCTCGCCGACTTCATTGACTGCGACCTTGCCGGCGAATTTTCCGCCGGGCTCTTATCAGCTACTGGTTTCCACCACCGGAAACGTTAATGACACTGGTCACACGGCGGAACTAGACGTAACGATCGGAACGACTGGCCCTCAAGGGCCCACCGGCGCAACCGGACCTACCGGTTCACCAGGCGCGAACGGAATGAATGGCGCTCCGGGCGCAACTGGTGCGACAGGTCCGCAAGGGTCAACGGGTCCAACCGGAGCGACTGGCGCGACCGGACCTATCGGGCCGACAGGCGCAAAAGGCGATACGGGCGCCACTGGCGCAACAGGTCCGCAAGGGGCGACTGGTCCTACTGGTCCGGCCGGGGGTGGCGGGTCTGCGATTATTCCAGTTATCTCAATGGTGTGGTCGTCTTCGACTACTCCTATTGTGCACCCTGTCGACGGACAAATTGGCTGTAATAACGCCGATCCTACCGACTCTGGAGTCACTCAAATTTGGTCGAGCGTCAAGGGCACCGACCACATTGATTACAGTTCTTTGTTTAACGCCTTTTCGTTTGAGGCGGGCGGCTATCTCGTTATCCGAAACGTTTCGGCTGGCGATGGCTCGCCGCAAAACATTTTGGTCTTCCCGCTGTCCAGATTTGGCTACGGCGTCAGCGTTGCGAACGGTTATCAAACCATGAGCTGCACGGCCTC
>Ga0307470_10001007_pt1 | contig 11658 bp, 12 predicted proteins | sample atmos_gasesAM3C__FD_204565 | JGI IMG/M metagenome (GOLD analysis project Ga0307470, IMG submission 204565) | Hardwood forest soil microbial communities from Morgan-Monroe State Forest, Indiana, United States - atmos_gasesAM3C_05 | ecosystem: Environmental > Terrestrial > Soil > Temperate forest... | reverse complement strand
AATGTTAACTGTCGTTCCGGGGCACGCGAAGCGTGAACCCGGAACCTCGATCAACAACTTCTGGATTCCGGGTTCAGTCCTGCGGACTGCCCCGGAATGACGGAAAAGGAAAAAGCGACAATGACAAAACTCACCCACGAGGCCAAAGGCACCTTCGCGATCGCGCCGACGCCGTTTCACGACGATGGCCGGATCGACGAGAAATCGATCGACCGCTTGACGGATTTCTACGCCGAGATCGGCTGCGAGGGCGTCACCGTGCTCGGCATCATGGGGGAGGCGCCGAAGCTCGAGGGAACCGAGTCCGAGGAAGTCGCAAAGCGCTTCATCAAGCGCGCCAAGAACATGCAGGTCATCGTCGGTGTTTCCACTCCGGGATTTGCCGCGATGCGTTCTCTGGCACGCGCCTCGATGGATGCGGGCGCGGCCGGCGTCATGATCGCACCGCCGCCGACCTTGCGCACGGATGATCAGATCACGGGCTATTTCAAGCAGGCGGTGGAAGCGGTCGGCACCGACATTCCCTGGTGTTTGCAGGACTATCCGCTGACGCTGAACGTGATCTTCACGCCCGGCGTGATCCGCAAGATCGTGATGGACAATCCCTCGTGCGTGATGCTCAAGCATGAGGACTGGCCAGGACTGGAGAAGATTTCCACGCTGCGCGGTTTCCAGAAGGATGGCTCCTTGCGGCCGCTGTCGATTCTGACCGGCAACGGCGCGACGTTCCTCGATTTCGAAATGGAGCGCGGCGCGGACGGCGCCATGACCGGTTACGCCTTCCCGGAAATGCTGATCGATGTGGTTCGCCTGTCGAAGGAGGGCAAGCGCGATGCCGCGCACGATCTGTTCGACGCGCATCTGCCACTGATCCGCTACGAGCAGCAGCCCGCCATTGGGCTCGCCGTGCGCAAATACGTGCTGCAAAAGCGCGGCGTCATTGCCTCCAGCGCACAGCGCAAGCCGGGATCGAGCATCACCGCGATCGCCAAATCGGAAGTGGATTATCTGCTGTCGCGCGTCGCCCGGGTCGATCGTCGCGCTCAACTGCAGCCGCAATCGAGCGCCGCGGGCTAGCTTTCGTGACAGAAATCGCCGCCGCGCGTCCGGCCTCGACCATCCTGCTGCTGCGCGACGGCGCGCAGGGGCCCGACGACAAGCGTCGCGGGGAAATCGAGATATTCATGATGGTGCGCCATCATGAGATCGAGTTCTCGTCCGGGGCGCTGGTGTTTCCCGGCGGCGGCGTCGATGCCAACGATCGCGAGATCATCGCGCGGCCCGAACTTTACGCGGGCGGCGAGGGATCTGACGCCGATGCGCTGAGTTTCCGGATCGCAGCGATCCGCGAGACCTTCGAGGAGAGCGGCATTCTGCTAGCGCGCCCGCGCGGTTCAACGAGCCTTGTGGACGCAAAGCGGGCCGCCGAAGTCGCAGGCCGCCATCGTGCGGCGCTGGCGGAGCGAAAGACGACATTTCTCGACGTGCTGACCGAAGGCGACATGGCGCTCGCGCTTGATGAGCTCGTGCCCTATGCGCGCTGGATCACGCCGGAAGCCATGCCGAAGCGGTACGATACCTGGTTCTTCCTGGCGGCCGCGCCACCGGACCAGCTTGGCGCGCATGACGGCCGGGAATCGACCGATTCGCTCTGGCTGTCGGCGCGCGAGGCGGTGGCAGGTGGCGAGAGCGGACGGTTCAAGCTGCCGTTCCCGACCACGCGCAACCTGATCAAGCTCGGCAAGCAGCCGAACGTGAAGGCGGCAATCGAGGACGCGAAGAAGAGCACGGTGGTCACTGTGATGCCCGAGCTGATGCGGCTGAACGGCGGCCGCCAGCTGCGCATTCCGCGCGAGGCCGGTTACGACGGCGAACTGTTCGAGATGAGAAGCGCCGACAGGTGATTTTACAATTCGACCGCCAACGAAGCATTGGCTCACTCCCGCCGGTTACGGCTTTGCTCTGACATCGAACGGAGCGCTCGCCGTGGCCGAGGCGACAACGACAAAGGCAACAACGATCAAGACAGGCGCGCGTGAGCCGGCGCTCGGGTTCGAACTGGTGCGGTTGCTGGTGCTCGCAACCCTTTGGGGCGGCTCGTACAGCTTCATCAAGCTCGGCGTTGCGACCATTCCGCCGATCACGCTGATTGCGGGACGGACGTTGATTGCGGGCCTGTTGCTGCTGCTGATCATGCGGTGGCGGGGGATACAGTTGCCTGACGATGCCGCGACCTGGCGGCGCTTCCTGTTTCAGGCCGGCCTCAACAGTGTCGTCCCCTGGACGCTGATTGCCTGGGCCGAGCGTTCGGTCGATGCGGGGTTGGCGACGATCCTCAATTCGACGTCGCCGATCTTCACGTTTTTCCTGACGCTGGCGATCGCGCATCAGGACAAGCCATCCTGGCGCAAGCTGTTCGGCGTGGTCGCGGGCATGGCGGGCATCTGCCTGATCATCGGCACGCAGGCCTTGCACGATCTCGGCGAGCAGCTCGTTGCGCAAATCGCGATTGTCGCCGCGACCGTCTGCTATGCGGGCGGCGCGGTGTTCAGCCGTGGGTTCAAGGGGCTTGACCCGATGGCGCCGGCCGCGGGCTCCCTGCTGTGTGGCGCGGCAATCCTGGTGCCGGTCAGCGCTATCGTAGAGCGGCCGTGGACGATAATGCCGTCGTCCACATCGGTGCTGGCGTTGCTGGGACTTGCGATATTTTCGACCGCGATCGCCTTCGTGATCTACTTCCGCCTGATCCAGACGCTTGGTTCCGTCGGCACGACGGCGCAGGCCTACTTGCGTGTTCCGATCGGCGTGGCGCTCGGTGTGCTGTTGCTCGGCGAAAGCCTGTCGCCGACCGCCTGGATCGGGCTTGCCTGCGTCGTGGTTGGCGTCGCCGCGATGACTATTCCGTCGCGAAAGCCCGCAGGTTCCGCCTGAAGCGAAGCTTGCCCGGCGAACGGATTGTCGGCATCCTGACCGCAAGCGGCAGTTTTCAACGCCGCGAGCAGGGCAGGACGCGCGGCCGCGATGACGAAACGCCTCGGCGCAATGATGGCGGCATGGCTATTGGCCGTGCTCTCGTTCGCGCCAGTGAGCGCGCAAGAAAACTTCCCCAATCGGCCGATCCGCGTCGTCAATCCCTATTCGGTCGGCAGCGTCGCCGACGTGTTCGGCCGCATCGTCACCCAGCACATGGCCGAACGGTGGAAGGCCTCGATCATTCTGGAATCCAAATCCGGGGCCAACGGCTCGATCGCGGCCGAGGATGTCGCCCGCGCCGAGCCGGATGGATATACGTGGCTATTGGTGACGACGTTTTTCACGACGAGTCCGTCGCTCAATCTTGTCATGCGCTGGGACCCGGTCCGCGATTTCATTCCGATCGGGATGATCTGCCAGGCGCCGAACGTCTTCATCGTTCCGGCATCCTCGCCGGTGAACAACGTCGCCGAGTTTATCGCGCTCGCCAAATCCAGGCCGGGCATTCTGAACTACGGTCATCCCGGCAAGGGTTCGACCGGCCATCTCGGCTTCGAGCTGTTCAAGCGGCTGGCCGGGATCGAGGTCAATCCGATCGGCTATCGCGGTTATCCGCAAATGGTCGCCGATATTGCCACCGGCCTGCTCAATTCGTCGTTTTTCTCCACCAACCAGGCGCTGGCGCTGACGCAGAGCGGCAACGTCCGGATCATCGCATCGATCAGCGACGGACGCTCGAAATACTTTCCGGACGTGCCGACCATGGCCGAGCAGGGGTTCGCCGAGGCGCAGGTGACGCCATGGTTTGGCATTGTGGTACCATCGAAGACCCCGCAGCCGATTATTGCCAAAATCAGTCAGGCGTTAGAGGCGGCGGTGGCCGCGCCAGAGGTGGGCGAAAAGCTGGATTTGGCCGGTTGTTCGGCGAAAAGCGCACCGCTCGGTGAATTCGCCGCAATCATCAAGTCCGACATCGCCCTTTGGGCCAAGGTCGTGAAGGACGCCGGCATCCCCACAGACTGAGTTTCGCCGGCCAAATCAGGCCTGGCCGGTTTCCCCCGGCCGATAAAATCGTCGTATAAAGCGGTATTTAGCCGGCCAGTGGCCGGTACTTACAGAGTCTTTTGCTTCTATGGTTGGACCTACAAAGTCGTTTTCGTTTTCGATCGGGCAGCTGACCTTCGGCAGTTTTGCAGTGCTGCTCGCGATGATCGCGATGACGAGCATCGCCAGCGTCGTCTCCATCCGCCATATCGATACGACCTTCGCCGAACTGCAACACCTGCAAAGCCTGGGTGAAGCCGCCGAGGAGATCGACCGCCGCACCAAGGAATTGCGGCTGGCGGCGCGGGACTTTGTCACCGATCCGGCGGCGCCGTCCGGTCGCGTCAAGGAGGCGGCCACCTCGCTGAGCACGCTGCTGAAGAGCACCCGGCTCCAGCTCGCGCCCGAACAGCGGGAGATGATCGACGGCGTCTCGCAGCGTCTTGTGAACTACGAGGAGGGCATCGAGCGGATCACCGCGTTGATTTCCCGCCGCGCGGAACTTGTTGCGGCCTTGCCGGCGGCCCGCGCCCGGTTCGAACAGGCGATTTCCGACATCCCGGAGCGGACCACCGCACGCCAGCTTTTTCGCGCGCAAAATCAGGTTACGGCCGCTTTGTTGGGGCACGACACCGCCGCAACGGATCGGGCGGCCCGCGCCATGAAGGCGCTGACCATCGACGATGCCGCGCTTCGCGCCGCCACCGACGCCTATGCTGACGCTGTCCTTTCAATCTCCGGCACCGAAGGCCAGATCGCCCAGCTCGACCGGGACGTGCTGGGCACTGAAGGGCAGATGATCAGCCGGGTCACCGATTTGCTGCGCGACCTCGGCGACCGGCGAGGGCGGGTGCTGGCGCGCGACTTCGCCCGTACGCTCGCCAGCGACAAATGGCAAAGCATTCTGCTCGGGTTTGCCGGCGTGCTGATTGGGCTTGCGGCCGCCTTGTTCGTGGTGCGGCAGACGGTCCGCCCGCTCAAGGCGATTGCCACCGCGATCCGTGCCTTGGCCGGTGGCGAAAAAGATACGTCCATTCCGGCTACCGAAGTGAAGAATGAAATTGGCGACATTGCGCGCGCTGCGGAAGTATTTCGCCGCTCGCTGGTCGATGCGGATGCGGCACGCGAAGCGGCCATCCACGCTCTCGCCGAGCAGCGCCTCGCCGAGGAGAGCTATCGCAAGCTGTTCGAAGGCTCCGTCGACGGGATTTACGTGACGACGCCGGGAGGAGAAATTCTCAACGCCAACCCGGCACTGGCGCGCATGATGGCTTATGGCTCGCCGGAAGCGCTCATTCGCGGTATCAACGACGTTTCCCACGGCGTCTACGTCGACCCTCAAGCGCGCACGCAATATCAGCAACTGATGCAGCGCGACGGCATGGTGCGCGATTTTGAATATCAGGTGCGGCGGCGCGACGGGTCGATCCTGTGGCTGTCGGACAGCGCGGGCGCCGTTCGCGACGAGAGCGGCGAGATCGTCCGTTACGAAGGAACGGTACGCGACATCACCGATCAGAAGCGCGCGGAGGAGGCGATCGCGGAAGGACGGCGGCTGTTGCAACTCGTGATCGATACCGTTCCCGCGGTCATCAACGTCAAGGACAAGGATCTGCGTTACGTCCTGATGAACCGCTATATGGCCGGCATTTTCGCGATCGAGCCCAAAGAGGCCATCGGCCGGACAACGACGGACCTGATGTCGCGCTACGGCGCGCAGAAGACCGACGAAAACGACAGGCGGGTACTGGCGACGGGCAAGGAGCTTGGCTTTTACGAAGACGAATACCGGGATTCCTTCGGTAACCTTCGCTATTGGCTGGTGAACAAGCTGCCGCTGCTCGATGCCGAGGGGCACGTCGAGAGCATCGTGACGGTTGCGCTCGATATTGGCGAGCGCAAGCGCGGCGAACAGGAGATGCGCGAGGCCAAGGACGCTGCGGAAGCCGCCTTGCGCAATTTGCGCGAGACCCAAAATTCGCTGATCGAAGCTGAAAAGCTCGCCGCGCTCGGCCGTCTCGTGGCCGGCGTCGCGCATGAGGTCAACAATCCCGTCGGCATCAGCCTGACGGTGGCTTCTTCGCTGGAGCGCAAGACCGCGTCGTTCACGGCGGAAGTCGCGCGCGGCGATCTCCGCCGCTCAAGCCTGACGGATTTCCTCGACGCGGCCCGCGATGCATCAGGCCAGCTTGTCGCCAATCTCAATCGCGCGGCGGAGCTGATCGCGTCCTTCAAACAGGTCGCCGCCGACCGTAATTACTCGGACCAGCGGTCGTTCGACCTTGGCGATCTCACCGAGCAGGTTGTGATGAGCTTGCGGCCCGGCCTGCGCAAGCATCGGCTTTCGCTCAATGTGGAATGCGAACCGAACCTCGTCATGAACTCCTATCCCGGTCCTTATGGGCAGGTGCTCACCAATCTGTTTCTCAATTCGGTGGCGCACGCCTTTCCGGATGGTCGGGCGGGGACGGTCGACATCAAGGTGCGAGCGGCGGGGCCGGACCATGTCGAAGTCATTTTCGCCGACGACGGTTGCGGCATGAGCCTGGATGTTCGGCGGCGCGCCTTCGATCCGTTCTTCACGACCCGCCGCGATCAAGGCGGCACGGGGCTCGGTCTCCACATCGTCTACAGCATCGTCACCAATCGCCTCGGCGGCCGGCTCGACCTCGATTCCGAGCCGGGACGCGGCACGCGCGTCCAAATGGTCTTGCCGCGTATAGCGCCGCTGGAGCAGGCCAAGGAAAAAGCGTCGGTGGCTTGAAAAGGCTTAGTCGGTGTCGACCAGCTTGCGGAGCGTGGCGGTGAAGATCTGGCTGGCTTTGCCCACCAGTGCCGTGCCGCTCATGTCGGCGGCCTTTTCGGTGAACGTGCCGGAGACGCCAATGCCAACCGGGTCCGGCCCGCCGAACAGCGGGGTGACATCGGGGCTCGGCGTGTGGCGCTGGACCAGAATTTCGCCCTTGAAGGTATTTTCCTTCACACTGTAGCTGCCGACATAGAACAGGAATGCGTCGCCGCCGAGGATCTTGCCGTCGCGAAACAGCACGACGCCGCTGCCCTTGCCGGAGCGGCCGTCCTGAAGGACGACATGGATCGAATACAGCCCATTCTTCATGGCTTGTTGGCGCCAGGCCCCACTATTGCCGGTTCGTTATGCCAAAGCACGGCGTCCGCCGCAACGCGGCAGGTTGACCGCCAGCATGGCCATTTTCCTCAAGCTTTACGCGTATTTCTTGTCACGCTCGAGCAATTCGATCGAAATACCCTGGGGCCCGCGGATGAAGCAGATGCGCACGCCCGGCCGAATGGTGTGGGGCTCCTTGGTGAATTCGACGCCCTTGGCCTTGATCTCGGCGGCGACCGCGTCGATGTCCTTGACCGTCAGCCCGAAGTGATCGAGTCCCTGGTAGGGGGTGATCGGTGGTGAATTGACGCCGTCACCTGACGTGACGGGCGCAATGAAGACCATACCGCCGCCGAGTTTGACGTCGATGCGGCCGGGGCCGCGAATGATCTCGCCGCCAAGAATGTCTTCGAGCCAGGCGGCGGTTGCCTCCGGATCGGGACTGCGCAGATGGACGTGGTCCCAGGTCACTACCGGCATACTGTTTTCTCCAAGCGATGATTTTTGCGCCGCCCGCGGCGGCGGAAAGAATTGCGATACGCCGACGACTTTAGCCGTGAGGCCGCGGCGTGGCTATCCCGGCGGCCAGCCGTGGGCCGAACCGTGTTCGATATGTCACGCTTTGATGCAACTAATTTCGGCTTTGTGAGTTGTGATCTCGGCGAGGAAATTGGCCCCACTTGGCCCAGGTGGCGCGAATGACCGATGGATTTCTCAACATTGATTCGATCGGAATCACCGGGCGTGTCAGTCTGGCTTGGGGACATCATTCAGATCGCGCTGACGATATGTCTGCGGGCAATCTCAGGACAGCAGTCGGGTGGTTGCCGCTCGTCGTGATTTTCGCGGCGGCCGGTTGGCTACTGTTTCTGAATCACACCCGGGAGCGGGCACCGGTGCATCTGGCCGCGGCCGCTTCGGCGAAGCCGGCTCCAGCGGCGACGGTGGGCTTGGCGAAAGAACCTGTTTTCAATCCCGCAACCTCCGAAGCCATCGTGCCAGGGCAGCCGGCACCGGTCGATCGCCTGAAGATAGCGTCGCAGTCGTGGCGCAGGGGCGGTCTCGGCTCCAATGCGCTGGTGACGATGACGCTGCGCAATGACAATAGTTTTGCCGTCAAGAACGTCGAACTTTCGTGCGCTTTCCTGCGGCCGGACGGCAGCCGTCTGACAGACCGCTCGCGGGTGATTACGGACGTCATCAACATGAAGAGTCGAAAAACCTTCGCGCGACTGCATGTCGGTTTCGTCAATGTGAACGCCGCCAAGGCGAAGTGTTCGCTGGTTGCCGCCAGCCACGTCTAGGCCCCGTCCAGAACGGCGCCGCTCCCCTTCCAGCCACTTCTTAAAATGAAGCCTGGGTCTGGAATCGTCGAACCTTTTGCTTACATCAGGAACAAACAAAGTAACCGCCGGTTGAGCCTGGAACCGTGTTGCCGTGCGGGATGGAGCGCAATCTGATGCCGCTGATGCGTTATTTTGTATACGTCGGTGGCGCCTTGCTTGCGCTTCTGCTCATCGCGAGTGCCTGTATGCCGGCCTTGCCGGTGGCAGAAGCCGCCCGTTCCACGGCCGCGGCTGACCGTTCCGTCATACGGATTCATTCCGACCGGAAATGGCCGGAGCGCGTGGTTTTCGATACGTCGCGCCCCACTATCACACCGGTTCCCGCGCCGGCGCCTGTGGTAGCGGAAGCCGCCCCTCCGCCGGCGAAAGCTGCCGCTCCCGCGCTCAAAGCTGGGGTACGAGAGGCTTTTGCCGAATTGCCAGCCAATCCGGCCCGTATGGAACCAAAACGGAAGCGAAAATCGGTGGCCAGGAATTACTCCGGACAGCCACGGATTCTGGTTGCCCAGCAGCGGCCTAGCGCCTTTTTCGGCAGCAATTTCTGGTGAGGCAGGGGTGTCCAGAGCCTATCCGTTTTTGATTAAAACCGGGCTCTAGATTCTTGTTTTGACGCGTTTTCTTCACGCGAACCGGGCATCCACTTCGCGCGAAAACGCTCTAGCCTAGCGACGCTGTCGCTGCTTGACCCCGATCCAGGTACCCGAACAACCGTCGGATCGGTCATACGTCCCAGAGCCTGAATCCCCTGACAAGCGCCCCTCGGCCGTGAGCGTCATTCCATTGCCGGCGCCGACGGTGTGGATGATGCCGTCCGGCGTGACGTTTCCGCCGCCGCCCCGGACGATCACTTTACCGCCCTTGATCACTGCCGACACCGGGCCCGCGCCCCGGCATCCGGCGCCCGTGAATATCCATCTTCCGTCGTAGGGGTTGGCTTCCAGAGGTGCAGGAAGCGTGGGGACGTCGACGATGGCGGGGGCCTTCTCCTTCTCCGAGTTGGACAGAAAAGCCAACCGGGCCTCGCTGGCGCAAGAGGCCATCGCACTGAGCAGAACAGGAGTGGAAAGGAGGAGCGCCGCTAACCACGCAGATCGCGTCACGATGAGAGTCCGTCGGCCCATTCGATTTTGCCCCGAAAGTCGCCCGATCTATAGCATGGGACCGGAGGCTGAAACCAAGGCAGAATCGAATATCCCGAGAGGGCGAGAGACCCGCCTAGCCAAAAATTTGGAAAGCGAATGTCAAATTTTAAACTCCGCTAGAACCATTAATTTGCTGGCGCTCACATGATGCCAACATTCGCAAAAGTGCTCGCTGCAGCGGAATGCGAATGTCGGAATCGAACCACCAGACGATCACCACCTTGGTGCGCCAAACAACGACTGACCCTGTGCATTGAAGCTGCACTCTCCGGGTACGAAAGCGGGATTGTGGATGCAGGCATTATCAAGAGAACTGTCCCAGCCGCCTCGCTGACGCCATTTGCTCCAGGCGATGTAGTCGCAATACTTGCTGTGGGGATTTCCTGCGTCCCTGGTTGCGCAGAAGAGGCTCTGACCCGGATGCGCGGGGCCGGAAACGATGGGCCTGCCGATCGCGGGAGCTGCGAGCGCGGAAAGAAAAACGGCGGCAGTGCCGAGAAGTCCAAATTTTGTCATTGCGTTCCTCCGTGGGTTTCCAAACATGAAAACCATAGGGCACCCGCGAAATTCCTCTCGCTGACCCTAAAAGATATTTGATTCAGCGCGCGGCTGCCATCAGGGCGCATCGCGGCTGAGCCCTGGCGCGCCTTACTCGACGGCCCGGTTTATCGCGCTCGCCGGAGTCGTGCTGCTATCGATGTCACGACAGTCGGTTCTGTCGGAGGCGGCGTGAGGCGTGGATATGCTCTTGCCAGGGAATGCCGTCGCGCTAACCGGGAATTAACTCCGCAAACCTATGATGCAAGCCAGTTTTGAGTGAGTAGTCGCGCAAAGGGCCGCCGCTGATCACTCATGCGGCGGCTTTTCTATTTCCTATTTATCCGAGGCTGATGCACGTGACCAACGTACCGGAAACGCAACCTGAGGCCGAGATGCCAGACAAAGCGAAGCAGCTCGAGCCTGTGCTGCAAAGCGGGCAATCCAGCCGCAAGTCGATCTTGATGCTGTCCTTGTTCGCTCTGCTGCTGAATGGCGGGGCAGCCGTCTACACGATGCCATCTTTCGACATGGCGTTGCCGAATCTCGCCAGTCTTGCCGAACTGCTTCCCCACGAGAAAGCTTCCGCGCCAATACCGGATCCGATCGTCACCTCGGCGCTGAAGGATATTCAGTCGACGCAGCAGCAATATCTGGTCGCGCTGCAGGAAAACGAATCCTCACTTCAGCAAAACACGGTCCTCTTGCTGCGGGGTACAACTACCCTCGATTCCCTCAAGCAGGGCCTGGCATCTCAGCAAACCGACGTGAAAAAACTCTCTACTCAGCTTTCACTGCTGACAGCGAAGGTTGACGCACTACAGAGTGCTCTCTCTCCGGAGACGACTTCCTCGATCTCGCAGATGCGAGGGCGTGCCCGCATGTCCGCGATGGCGCGCAAGAAGATGTCCCGGCTGCCGAAGCCTGCCGGACCGGTCTCGGTTGGAGGCGCGCCGCTTACCTTCATCCCGGCGTCAGTAACAGTGCAAAGCCCCGAAGGCTAGGGCGATCCTTCGCAGAGGTGCCCGAAAGGATTCGAGCCATCGTTATTGATGGCCCTCAATCCTCGTCTGTTTCCTCGAGTTCTTCGTCGAGTTCCGCTTGCTCGAGCTCTTCGATCGCGAAGTCAATCACTTCGATCGCCCGCTGAACCTCAACGATAGACCGGATCGCATTATCGGGGGCATCGCCCGGAGCCGCGATGGTTTGGGCGCACGTGAGACGCTTTTGGACGAGAACTTCGCGCGCGTTCATCAGATGTTTGAGGTCTTCATCGGCCATGGCGTTACTCCGAGCTTTCTCGCTGGGATTAGCAACGGCTGATGTCGCCAGTATGTCCCAAGGCCCAAAAAATATTGATATCTTGTCGGGATTGCCCTTCCTGAGAGAAGGGTGACAGTTCATTCCGGAGACATGGGTTACACAATTGGGCCTTTTGCGAGGAGAGCAAAATGCCCTGGCAGGAGTGTAGTCCTATGGATGAACGGCT
>Ga0307470_10001005_pt1 | contig 11686 bp, 9 predicted proteins | sample atmos_gasesAM3C__FD_204565 | JGI IMG/M metagenome (GOLD analysis project Ga0307470, IMG submission 204565) | Hardwood forest soil microbial communities from Morgan-Monroe State Forest, Indiana, United States - atmos_gasesAM3C_05 | ecosystem: Environmental > Terrestrial > Soil > Temperate forest... | reverse complement strand
CGCCGCTGCCGTTTCTCCGGACTACCGCATCGGCCCGGGCGACACATTGAAGGTTTCCGTGTTTCAAAACGACGAGTTGACGGCCACGCTTCCGGTGCGGCCCGACGGCAAGATCTCCACGCCGCTGGTGGAGGACATGGTCGCGGTGGGCAAGACGCCGTCGCAGCTGGCTCGCGATATCGAAAAGTCCTTGGCCGAGTACATCAAGGCGCCGAAGGTCAGCGTGGTCGTCACGGTGGCCCTGAGCGTCTACAGCCAAGTCAAGGTCATTGGCCAGGTGAAAACTCCGCAGTCGCTGCCGTACCGAGATGGAATGACGGTGTTGGATGCGGTGCTTGCGGTGGGCGGGTTGAGCCAGTTCGCGGCGGGAAATCGCGCCCGTTTGGTCCGAACGGAGAACGGCAAACAGACGGAAATCAAAGTGAAGCTCGACGCGCTCCTGAATGACGGCGACATGAAGCAAAATCTGGCGCTCAAGCCCAGCGATGTGCTGGTGGTGCCGGAAACCCGATTCTGATGCCCAGGGCTCCGTCATGAAACAGGAATTGGACCGAGTTCTGGAAGAAGTGCGCAGCGCCTGGCGCTTTCGATGGTTGGCGTTGGCCGCGGCGTCCATCGTTTCCGTGATCGGCTGGAGCATCGTGTTTACGCTTCCGGATCGGTATGCAGCCGATGCGCGCATCTTCGTGGACACGCGCACGGCGCTGAAGCCGGCCCTGCAGGGGTTGACCACCGACCAGAATGTCGACGCGCAAATCAATTACGTGCGCCAATCGTTGCTGGAAGGCCCGCAATTGGAACAGATCGCCAAGGAAACGGGCGTGCTGCCGGTGCCTGTCACGGACGAGCGCGCCCGCACCCGAATCCTCACGATGCTGAGCGACCGCATCGCGCTTACCGTGGTCAGTGCGGGCAGCCAGGGCGATGAGCGCAGTACGGCCGGCACGATTTACAGCTTTCACTATACGGACGCGAGCCGTGAGCGGGCCCTGCGCGTGGTCGAGGCGCTCCTGACAACCTTCGTCGAGCAAACCCTGGGAGGCAAGCGCCAGGGGTCGGAGCACGCACAGAAGTTCCTGGAGACGCAGATCAAGGATTACGAGCAGCGCTTGAGCTCGGCCGAGGACCGCTTGGCCGCGTTCAAAAAGAAGAACGTCGGCCTGATGCCGAGCGAACAGGGCGGCTATTTCGCGCAATTGCAGAGCGAAACGGATGCGGCCAAGAAAGCCGAGACTGACCTGTCGATCGCTCTGAGCCGCCGCGACGAACTCTCAAAGCAGCTGCATAGCGACGCGGCCATATCGGCGGCGGGGACCTCGATTCCCATGCCGGGCGGTCGAGGCATGAGCAGCGGCAGCGACACGCTCAGCCGCATCCAAGAGGCTCAGGCGAAGCTGGATGAGCTGCTGCTCAAATTCACGGACAAACATCCGGATGTGATCGCCGCACGCGCGACCTTGGATGAACTGAAACAGCGGCGCGTGGTTGAACTGGCGAGCCTGCGGCGCGGCGACGCCAGCGCGGTCGCGTCGAGCGGCGCCGGCAACAACCCCGTGTATCAAAACATCCAGCTCGAGCTCAACAAGGAAGATGTCGAGATTGCCGCGTTGCGGCGCCAATTGGTGCAGCACCAGAACACGGTGGCGGAGCTGCGGCAGCGTTTGAACAGCGCGCCGCAGGTGGAAGCTGAGTTTCAGCAGCTCAATCGCGATTACGATGTCAACAAGGCGCAGTACACGGCGCTGCTAGAGAGCTACCAGAAGGCGCGGCTGGGCGAGCGGGCGGATAACGCGGGATCGGTTCGATTTGAAGTGGTGCTGCCGCCCACCGCATCGGTAACCCCGGTATGGCCGAAGCGCACGATGATGCTCGGCGGCATTTGGGTGGCCGCCATGGTGCTGGGCGGCGCCTTGGCCTACGCGCTGCACGTATTGAAACCGATCGTGAGTTCAGTGGTGGCCGTGAACGAATTGACCAGCTTTCCCGTCCTCGGTGTGGTCAGTGTGGCGTTTCCGAGCCGGCAGCGGCGGGAATTTCGCCGCGATATGTGGCGGTTCTCGGCCGCGATGGCCTGCCTGATGGTCGCCTTGATGGCCGCGTTGGTCTTGAACTGGGCGGGCGCCAGGCTGACCGTCCACGCCATTCGCTCGTTGGTGAACACATGAGTCTGGTCGAACAGGCGATCGCTCGGATGAGGAATCAGGCGCGCGCCGCCGCGCCCATTGCGGATGCGGCACCGAAGCCCGCAGCGCAGCCTCCGATCGTCGATCAAGTGGCGGAACCGGCGGCGACGCCGGCGAAGCGTATGACGCTGAACATGGACGCGTTGCGCGCCCGTGGATATTTACCGGAGGCGGGCCAGGATCAGCAGTTTGCCGACCACTATCGCCGGATCAAGCGCCCGCTCATCGATAGGGCCATGTCGGGGGTTACCGCGGTCGGCGAACCGCGCGTCATCATGATCACGAGCGCACTGCCCGGCGACGGCAAGACCTTCACCAGCATCAATCTCGCGCTCAATATGGCGCTCGAACGGGACATCTCGGTGCTGCTGATGGACTGCGATGTGGCCAGGCGGCACGTCAGCGACATCGTCGGATTGCACGATGAACCCGGTCTCTTGGATGCATTGGTCGACGAATCTCTGAACGTCGAATCGCTGGTGGTGCAGACGAATTTGGGCGGCCTGTCCATCCTGCCGGCAGGAAGGCGGGCGGAGGCAACGGCGGAGCTCTTGAGCAGCAACCGCATGCGGCAAATCCTCGCAAATCTGTGCACCCGCAACCCGCGCCGCGTCTTGCTGCTCGATTCGCCGCCGCTGCTCATCACCAACGAAGGGCGCACATTGGCAAGGATGGCCGGGCAGATCGTTCTCGTGGTTCGTGCCGGACACACACCGCGGCAGGCGGTGCAGGACGCGATTGCATTGTTCGATGCCCAACAGAGCGGCGGCATCATCCTGAATCAGGTCCAGGCGAGTCCGGAGGAAGGGTACTACGGGTATGGATCGTACGGGATCGATCGCGATGCGAGTTAGATCGGGTACGCCGCATCTACCGATTGCTGCCGTCTCTTTCCTCGTACTGGTCGCCGCCTCCAAGGCGCAGACAGTGACCCCCGGGCCCGCTTCCAGGCCGGACCCATCCACCTCCAGCGTCGCCGCCAAAGCGCAGACCTTGACCTACGGCGTCGATGCGGGCGTTGCCGAATCCGACAACGTGACTCTGGTTTCCACGGACAAAGTCAGCCAGACCATGGCGGTCGCGGACGCGGACTTCGACTTCAAACACCAAAGCCGCCGGCTGGACGTGGATGCAAAAGGCAATTTCACCTACTTGGACTACTTACAGGGCGCGTACAGCAGCCAAGTGATCGGCCGTTTCGACGGACTTGCGCACGTCGCTCTGATCCCGGAGCGGCTCGTGTGGGTGCTGCAGGACGATTTCGGGCAGGCGGCGCTCGATGCGTTTACGCCCGTGACGCCGAACAATCTCGAGAACATCAACTACGTGAGCACGGGTCCCGACGTGGCTTTGCGCCTGGGCGCTAGCAGCTATGTGAACGTGAGTGCGCGCTATGCGCGTGCGCAGTATGCAACCAGCCCGTTCAACAGCAATCGGCTGCTCGGCAACCTCGCCTGGGGACTGCAGCTGTCGGCGCGTTCCAGCGTATCGTTGAACGCGGATACCGAGCGCGTGTTGTTCGAGAATACGCTGCTCAACAGCGATTTCGACCGCACCAGCGGCTTCGGACGCTACGAAGTGCATGGCGCCCGCACCGATTTGACCGCGGATCTTGGCGCCACCACCATCCGGCAAAACGGTACCTCCACCACCGGCCCTCTCGCCAAGGTGGAGTTGGCCCGCAAGCTATCGTCCGCGGCCAAGCTGACGGTATCGGTCGGCCGAGACTTAACGGACGCCAGTACGAGTTTCAGCAACCTTCAAAGCGGAGCGACCGGCGTGGTCGGGACGGCGCCGGCTGCGCAGACAGCGGATAATTATACGAGCACCTATGTGTCAGCCGGGTGGCAGTATGAGCGCAACCGCACCACGGTTGGTCTCAGCGGCCGATGGGAAAAGGCCGCCTATGACGGTGCGCCGCTGCTCGACAACACCCGCAGCGGCGCTGAGTTCAGAGTGGCGCGAAGATTGACCCGCGCGTTGACCGCCGAGGTTTTGGGTCGATACTACAAAACCGACTATGTTCACAGCATCGTCGCGTCCGCAAATGGAACGTCTCGATTCGACGATGAATTGGTGAGCGCCGGCCTGACTTGGCGGCACGGCCGCGGGCTCGAGGTCAAGCTTCGCGGCGAGCACAGCTCTCGCATGACCACGGGCATCTTCGGATACGGGGAGAATCGAGCTATTTTGACCGTGGGTTATCGGCCCAGCACGAGCCGGCCTGAAAGCGACCCAGGCGCCTAGGGCGCCCGGGTAATCCAGGGTTCGGCTTCAATCCTTAGAGATTATTCTGCGACGGCCGCGCAACACGGCCAAGCCACCCGCCAACATCGTGAGGCCCGCCATGGCCGAGGCCGGATCGATTTCGGGAGCCTTGACCGGCGGCGAATTCGTGGACGGCGGACAGAAGGAAAACCACAGAATCTGAAAGCATTTGTCCGAGTCGCCATCCCGGGCTGACGCAATGCCGGCCATGGCCATCAACACGAGCGCCAAACTGATCTTTCGAACCACTGTGAAATCCTCGGGCTAAAACGGGGAGAGAGCGCAAAAATAGTATCGGGACCGTCGCCATATGGCAACAGGCCATTTCGAAACCGCGACTCGGGAATAACTTTCGAAAATAATATGTTATATCGCTCGAGCGCTGCGGCTCACCATAGCTGCCATTGATTCCACCCCAAGACGCTCGCGGCGACCAGCGCGTTGGTGGTGGCATGCGCGGCGACGGCTTCGCCGATGCGGCCGGTGCGAACGAGTATCAGGCCGTACGCCAGGCCCGCGGCGACGCCCGGCAACCATAGTGCGCCATGCGCAAGCCCGAATACGATTGCCGTTACCATCACTGCGGGCCAATGCACGGATCGGAACGGCACCGATTCAAATTCCGGTGCGGTCAAGCGCCGCATGAGATAGCCGCGATAGGCGAGTTCCTCGGCGATGGGCACGATCAGAATGGAACCCGCGATTCGGCTCGCGATCCAAAATCCACGCAGCGCGGTTGGAACCGCCGCCAGCTTTTCGGGCATCGCCCTTTCCGGGAGCAGAAAATGCGCGGCGACAATCCATAGCAGAAAGACCAGAGCACCCACGGCGGCCCCGCGCCAACTCCAGTGCCAATCGATGGTCGCCAACCTGCGCCGGTAACGGGCGAGCATCAGCAAACCCGCGATCACCCGCAGGGGATAAAAGAACTCGAAGCCGCTCGATACGGCCCGGGCAACGGTGCCGGCCGCCAGAATCGCCAACAAAGGCACGAGGTAGGTGGCGGTCGGGTTGTACATCGCGTGCGGCGCGGAGTGCGCGGCATCGCGGTTCAACCAGGCGCTGCGCCGGCTCAAAAGAACCAAGCCGCACGCCACCGCAATGAACGCGATCCACCCGGCCTGCGAGTGAAATCCATAAACGGCGACTTCGGGGAAGCCGGCATCTCCGATCGCTATCAACGCGGCAATGCGCAATACGTTCAGGCCGAAGATTGCCGCAACACCAGCAGGGATCAGCAGCAGGGCGCGCGGGAAGATGTATTCGCGTCGAAAATATAGAAGCCATGCGGCAGAGAAAGCCAGTATCAAGCCCACGCCCTCGAGACCCGAGCACACGTCGGCTATCTGCACCGCAAACCGATGGGTGCTGAGCACCAGGGTGTGGGGGTCGGCGGACAGCGTCGGCATGATTGGCGCCAGCAATCGCCTGACGAGATCGAAGGTGAGCGCCGCAGTGGGGTGCCAGAGTGATTGGGCCAACTGCATGGCGCCGCTGCCGAGCAACGCCGCTGCCGCGGCGTACCACCAAATCACGCCCAGCGCGCGCGCCGCATCCAGCCAAAGACGGAGGGGCGCCAATGCCGACAGGGCAGTCAGCGCCGCGCCGATGCCCACCACGCTCCAAACAACGACGATGCCCGCGACGGACAGATCCGTGGCCGTATATCGATACAAAAGATAGCTCAGCGGCGCAAGAAGAGCCACGAGCAGCAGGTGCGCGAGCAGCCACCCTCCGCGAACCGGCGCTGCCCGTACCTCCGCCGCGACGATCCGCAAGTTCTGCCAGCCGCGGACATAGGCAAACAGCGCGATGGCTGCGGCAAAAGCGACTAGAAAGCGAAAACCCCAGTGTTGCGCGACACGCAGTATTGCTCCGAGGCCTTGCGCGGTCTGCGCACGTTCGAAGTCCACGAACTCGTTGAGGAAAATCTTCTCGGCGAAGAATGCCGAACCGAGAATGGCAAGGCGTGCGGGAAGGCCGGGCCGAAATCTATAACTTGCCGGCGCTGAAGTTGAAACCTGATTCACGCACGAATCGTTGGATTAGCTGTGGCTGCCGGTCGCGGCGGTTATTGCCGGAGCGCTCGGCATGCTGGGAACTTCGCGCGGCACCGATATCGGCCGCCGCAGCCGTAGTTCGATATGCGGCAGCAGCAAGAAAATACGGGGGCCGCGCAGCAGATATCGCCTCGCCAGCCGTTTCGGATTCTGGATGAGGCGGAACAGCCATTCAAATCCCGATTTTCGGATCCACGGCGGCGCGCGCTTTTCCATGCCGGTAATGAAATTGATCGAGGCGCCGATGCATAACGCCAGACCGCGGGCGACGCCGCGCTCCTTGAGCTTTTGTGCGATGACTTCTTGCTGAGGCGAACCAACGGCCAAAAAGCAGAACCGGAAAGGACTAGTCGCCTCGATCGCCCGCAGACAGGATTCGACCGCTGCTTCGTCGTGGATAAAATTCATGGGCGGATTGATGTGATGCAGGGCCTTGAGTCCGAACCGCGCCCGAAGTTCTTGAGCCTGCTCCGCGCTGCCGCCCACCATCACCGCCACGTCGTTCGGTTTGATCACGCTGGACATCACTGCCTCGGTCAAATCGCTGCCCGGGCTCACGCGATGGCGCCGCCGCTTGAGGAGACCGATGATATATGCCAGAAAGTGGCTGTCCAGAAACACATAGGCCGCTTGCGCATACGAGGCGCGAAACTCGGGATCGTAGTAGTGACGAATCACATGATCGACATTGGGCGTGACTACGTAGCCGAAGCGCTCGCTCCCGAAAGCCGTCACGATTGCTCGCGCTTCGCGAAGTTCGTAGTCGTCGATATCTAAAACGTTGGCCATGTTTTCGAAAAACCGCACCTTCAGGGCTTTTGATGTTCTGCAGATCTCGCGATGGCCAAAGCTTAGTGGGCTGCGCCGGATCAAGATGAGCGCTATGTCTCGCTTTGGCGACACCGCGCCTAGCTTGTACATAAAAGTTAGTAGTTTTGCTAGTGTTGATTGCGGCAATTAGATGAATCCGACCCGCCTAGCGCGCAGAATCACCTCATGGCGCCTTATATTTCGTATATAAAACAACAAATTGTATCGTTCGCACGGAACAGAAATCTGTGTGGCGCGGCCGACGAGAGCCGTCGTCGAGGACCGCTATATAAAACAGAGGGTTAGTGATTTTTTTTGTGCTGATTTGTTAGAGTCGAAGAGCTCGGCGGACTCACTGTTGCGCTGGATTGTGAAGCCAACAGCAACCAGGAGCTCTTAAGGGTCCGGTCGAGCGTCAGCTCGTACCGCCCGCTCTTGTACGGAGCCGGCACGGGCCGCAATTTCGATTTGGCCGCATCCCAAGCATGCAGAGTGAGACCCGCCGGTGCGCTGATCATGATGCTTCCCTCGACCGGTTCCGAGTAATACGGCAGGGAGTGGGCCGTCTCGGGCACCGAGCGAGCGCCCATCGAGATCATGATGCTCTTCGACCGGTTGATCGCATTGCCGTCCAAGCTCTGTACTGCGACGACCGCGTTTCTCGTGGTCACCGCGATCTCAACATCTGAAAGGACGATCGGATTTGCGGCAATCCAACCCATCGCGGCCTGGGTCCGCGATGTATCGACTGTGAAAACGCCCTGATCCCAATTGCGCTTGAGTTCCCCGGTGTCCGAAACGACCTCAGAGGAGCCGGTACGGATTTGAGATTGGCGTGGATCATGAATGATCCGCGCTCCGGCGGGGATGACGCCCGGTTGGAGCCAGGGCAATTCGGCGACCTGCGGCAACGCGATCAACAGTTTGCCTCGCTCCGAGGCGGTGCGCAGTGCCACGGAGTTTGCGGCCGATATCGCCTGATCGAACAGCATTTCCTTGCTGGGCGTGAACACGTACGTAGTACTTGCTTCTTTGACGTGGCCCTGCCGAAAGAGCAACGCCGCCGCTGGTAGGCTCGCCATCAGCGCTGGATCGTTGTACGCCTGGTAGATCGAGGGCGTGCTGCGGTCCTCGGTGAGGGGTTCATATGAATATGCATAGAACATCACGCCATTCCACCCTTGCATCGACGCGGAACTTGCAATGTAAAGGGGTATGTCTTGTCGATCAGGAGCCAGAGAACCGTGATTATCAACTCCCCATTCGGTCACGGTGAGCGGCTTCCCGACGACGTGCGCTGCCGCGATCCAGTGCACGAGATTTGCACCGGAGATCGGGTTCTTTTCCAACTCTCCCACGCCGCCATACGAGTGCGCATCGACAATGTCGCCCATAGTCAGGGCGGGCAGGGAACTCAAAGGATTCATTCCCCAGGTGCTGGTGGTGACGATCGGCGACCTGACTCCCAGCATGCGCAAATACCCGATCATGTCGGTGTCGAAGCGATGTTCGAGATCGTTGAGGAATAATTTGGACGGACCGTCCTCCCACGCTCGCCAGACTCTATCTTTCGGAAGCCCGTACTTGGCGGCGAAGGTCTCAGCCTCCCGTAGGTAGATCGCCGTGTGCTTGGGCACGCCCTTGTTCGGCAGCAAGGCGTTTCCGAAATGGTGGGTAAGGTCGTTCTCGTTGGTGATCAACAAGGCGACGATCGCGGGGTCGTCCTTGTAGCGCAGCCGCGTGAAGCGGTTCTGGTGGTTCACGTAGCCTTCGTTGAACCGCTTCATTGCCTCCTGGATGCTCGCATTGATGTAGCTGTAACCGAACAGACTCGCCGTGGGCTGGCCCTGGCGGATTTCTTCAAAGCCATCAATCCCATCGGCCGCCTTCACCCGGCGACCCACGTGAAGGTCGAGCCAGACATAGATGCCTTCGTCCTCCAGGCACTTGATCCACCAATCCAGCTTTTCGAGCATGGACGGATCCAAAGTCCGCGTCGTCGGGTTGTTCCGGCCACCGAAGATGTTCGGATCGACCCACTCCGAGTCATGGTGGTGTACACGCACCAGATTGAAGCCGAGCTCGGAAAGCCGGCGTGTCTGTCTCCTGACGTCGTCCTGCGAGGTTGCGAAGAGCGCATGGGCCGTCAAATTCGTTCCCCAGAACCGCGCCACCGTATCATCGTCGAATGCCAGCCTGTCCCCGCGCGCTCTCAGGAAACCGCGCTTGCCAGCCGGCTTATCAGCCGCGTTGAGAAAGGACAGATCGACGGGCGAGGTATTCCAGTCCAGGATCCCTGCCGGCCAGGCATTGTGGTCATCGAGCGCGAAATTCTTCGGGGCAGCCGCAATCCCCTGGGCCCTCCACGGAGACGCAATTGCAACACAGGAGATGCAATATGCCGCTAGGGCAAGGAACCAGACTTGCGTTCGGCCCATACGATCGGAGTATGCGCCAGGGGAGGGGGGAAGGTTTGCAGGCTGGAAAGATCAGCCGGGAAAGCGGGAGTCCGACGAGGGCGCGCTCATTTCGAATGATTCTCGTAAAGACGTACGAAATCGCCGAACGTGACCGGAAATTTCATGTCCTGATCGGTGTCGAAGGGATCGAACCCGACCGCGTCTTCGAGACGCGCAACGATCAAGGCAAAACTGAGAGAATCAAGGCCCGACTCCAGAAGCTTCAAGTCATCGGAGAGGCGCGCGAGTTTGCGTTTTTGCTCGACCGCAACCTGCTCGAATTGCGCGGTAATGGTAGATCTGAGCGACATGAATGGGCCCCCGCTGGATGATGGAAGCCAAAGTATAAGACCTTGCATCTTGAATTGCATTGGAACCAAACGTGAATTTGGGCATGGATCGCAATTTGGGCACACTTCAAGTTCCCGCCGGGCCCTTGTACTCGATCAGGTGCGACGCACGCCCCATCAAGCGATTTCGGTGATACTCGGCAAATCCCAAAAGTTGAGGAACCTTGCCGATCATCAACAGCGCGCCCGAGACGGCGGCCACTTTCACGTTCAACCCTGCGCGCACCTTACGCAGCGCAAGCTGCAGAATGCGCACCGGCCAGGGAAAAAAGAAAAGACCGGCAATGTACCACCAAAGGAGATTGTCAAGGACCGCCAGCGTCACTGCAGTGATCAGCGCCAGCGGCATGACGCCGCCCCAAAACACGATGCTATAAGTCGTATGCGGCCAATTCGGATTGCGGGCATCCGGATGACGATGCGCAAGTTCGCCGTAGGCGTGTCCAGTCCGACGAGTACGCTTCCACCATTGAGCGAATCGAGTAATATTCGCATCGTGGAATCCCATCTCGGCGTCGATTCGGCGTAATCGCCACCCGTTTTTTCGCAAGCGCATCGACAAATCAGGTTCTTCGCCGGCGATAATTGCAGGGTCATACAAATCCACCTGGCGCAACGGGGATACGCGAAAAAGAGCAATTCCTCCGACAATGGGCGCCTCTCCAATCGGCGAGTTCCAATCGTCGTCGCAGAGGGCGTTATAGACTGAGCGAGTCGGATAGCGCTCGCGAAGCCGGCCATAGACCGCCGCAAGGTCCGGCTCGGCACGCAGAGCCGCCAAACTCGCCGTGATCCAGTCCGGGTGGATTTCGCAGTCGCCGTCCACCATTTGAACGAATTCCAGGTCGGGATTTCCGGCGAGCAACTTCACGAGTCCGGCATTTCGCGCGCGTGCGGCCGTAAAATTCGGCGGAACCTCCAACTCGATGACCGAAACGCCTTCGCGAATGGCACGTTCGACGCTCCCGTCGGTGGAACCCGAATCCACGTAAACTCGATTGACTATGGAGCGCACCGACTCGAGGCAGCGTACGAGACGGTCTCCCTCATTACGCCCAATTACGACGAGGCCGACACTGTCGAGCCCCGCTGCCGACACTATTTCAGACATATCAGGGCGCCCGAATACGGTAGCTTCGCTGGGGTTCCCCAATCCCGATTCGAGGTCTTCATCTCGGCTCACAACGCTCCGGTATGGGACCATCCGATGAGGAGCAATATAATCATCGGAAGGGTCGCGCGGTTTTCCGCCGGCACAACGTCTACATAGGGCCACGACGTCGAAACAGACGTTAATTCATTATGATGGCATCTTGAGGAATATTAGCCGCTTATGACAATAACATGGAAGTTATTTGCTCAACACGATGATTGAGTTCACGATTTTACTGCCCTGCGGGGCATAAATGCGACCCGTCGCGCGCGTGCGGCCGAGTGCGGTCAAGAATATTCGAAGGATGAGCAGGATGAATGACATCGATATCGCGGTCGTGATCGTGACCTACAAGTCCGCAGAATTGGCAATCGAGTCTCTAGCCTCGATCCAATCGGAGCGA
>Ga0307470_10001004_pt1 | contig 11687 bp, 6 predicted proteins | sample atmos_gasesAM3C__FD_204565 | JGI IMG/M metagenome (GOLD analysis project Ga0307470, IMG submission 204565) | Hardwood forest soil microbial communities from Morgan-Monroe State Forest, Indiana, United States - atmos_gasesAM3C_05 | ecosystem: Environmental > Terrestrial > Soil > Temperate forest... | reverse complement strand
GGGAAACGCGGCATGGCATCGACGAATTCCCGCTGGGCGAACACGACACGCCAGACCGGCTGCTGATTCCAGAGAAACTGTACGGGCGGGAATCCGAAATCGATGCCTTGCTCGCTTCCTTCTACCGCGTTGTAGCCGGGGGCAGGCCGGAGCTGGTGCTTGTTTCCGGATACTCCGGGATCGGCAAGTCCTCCGTCGTCCGTGAGCTGCATAAATCACTTGTTCCGCCGCGCGGCCTGTTTGCATCGGGAAAATTCGATCAGTACAAGCGCGACATCCCGTATTCAACGCTCGCACAGGCCTTTCAGAGCCTTATCCGCCCCCTGCTGAGCAGGAGCGAAGGGGAGCTGAGCAGCTGGCGCAATGCGCTTCGCGATGCGCTCGGTGCGAACGGCAGGCTCATTGTGAACCTGGTTCCTGAATTGCAACTCATCATCGGAGAGCCGCCGCCCGTTCCCGAGCTTCCACTACAGGATGCCCAACGCCGGTTCCAGCTCGTCCTGCGGCGATTCACTGGAGTGTTCGCGAGTCCGGATCATCCGCTTGCTTTGTTCCTCGACGATCTGCAATGGCTCGACTCGGCAACTCTCGATTGGATCGAGGATCTTCTAACCCAATCCGATGTGCGGCACTTGATGTTGATCGGCGCGTACCGGGACAATGAAGTTGATTCCTTCCATCCGCTGAGAGCCAAGCTGGATGCGATCCGCAAAGCCGGGGCGCCCGTGCACGAGATCGTTCTTGCGCCGCTCACGCGTGACGACCTGACAGGTTTGATCATCGATTCCCTGCACTGCGAACCAGAACGTGCCGCCGGGCTGGCAGCACTGATCCATGAGAAGACGGCGGGCAATCCTTTTTTCGCCATTCAGTTCATTTCTGCGCTGGTCGAGGAGGGCTTAATCGCATTCGATTACGCCGCACGGCGATGGTCCTGGGACTTGAATCGCATTCGCGCCAAGGATTATACCGACAATGTGGTGGACCTCATGGTCGGCAAGTTGCACCGCCTGCCCATCGAAACGCAGCATGCATTGCAGCTACTCGGATGCATGGGCAACAGTGCGGAGTCCGCCCTGCTGGAGATGGTTTCCCAGCAGTCGAGCGAGAAATTGCATGGCCAGCTCTGGGAAGCGATTCGCGCGGGCCTCATCTTCCGCACGGATCGGTCCTATAAGTTCCTCCACGATCGGGTCCAGGAGGCAGCGTACTCGTTGCTTCCAGAAGACGTGCGCGCCGAGACCCATCTGCGAATAGGAAGGCTGCTCGCAGCATGCATTTCGCCGGAAAAGCAGGAGGAGGCGATCTTCGAGATCGTCAATCAGCTGAACCGGGGATCTCACCTGATCAAGTCAGCCGACGAGCGTAAGCGTCTCGCCGAATTGAATCTCATTGCGGGCAGACGGGCCAAGGGCTCGACGGCATACATCTCGGCGCTTGCGTACCTCAGCGCCGGCCGGGCGTTGTTGGCCGAAGAGAGCTGGGAGGAGGAGTACGAGCTCATCTTCGCAATCGAATCTCATATGGCCGAGTGTGAATTGCTGAGCGCTGACATGGCTGCGGCGGAGAACCGGCTCTTGATGCTGGCACAACGCGCCAAACGCGCTCGCGATATCGCGCTCGTCACAAGTTTGCGTGTGACGCTTTACACCATCTCGGATCAGAGCGACCGCGGTATCGAGGTGGCGCTCGAATATCTGCGGAACGGCGGCACCGATTGGTCGATGCACCCGTCTCGCGAGGAAGTAGTGAGGGAGTACGATCGGATCTGGTCTCAGCTGGGAAGCCGAAAAGTCGAAGAACTCCTCGACTTGCCCTTGATGACCGACCCGAATGTTCTCTACACCATGAACGTCCTGAACGAAATTATCGTGCCGGCACACTACTGCGACGACAATCTTCCTCCCCTTATCATTTGCCGGATGGTGAATCTCAGCCTCGAGCACGGCAACGGCGACGGCTCGTGTGTTGCCTATCTGGGGCTCGCCATGATTGCGGGTCCGATTTTCGGCAATTACGGCGGCACAGTATTGCGATTTGGTCAGCTCGGCTATGACCTGGTCGAGCAGCGCGGATTGAAGCGCTTCCGCGCGCGCGTGTATGCGGTTTTCGGAAGTATCATCATGCCTTGGACGAGGCATGTCCGGGCCGGTCGCGATCTCATACGTCGCGCCTTTGATGCCGCGAACGAAATGGGTGACCTTACCTGGGCGGCTAGCCGTAGCCTCCTTGTCGGTAATCTTCTCGCGTCCGGGGAACAGCTTGCGGACGTGCAGCGTGAAGCCGAGGATTCTCTCGCGTTTCCGAGGAAAGTGGGCTTCGGCCTTGTCATTGACATCGTCACGACGCAGCTTGCGCTCATTCGGACGCTCCGCGGCTTGACCCCGAAATTCGGCTGCCTCGATGATGGGGATATGGATGAGCCTCGGATGGAACGCCATTTATCCGGCAACCCGGTGCTGGCGATGGCCGCGTGCTGGTACTGGATCCGGAAATTGCAAGCGCGTTATCTTGCGGGCGACCATACCGCGGCCATGGATGCCTCATCGAAGGCGCAACGGTTGCTTTGGACATCACCTTCACGTTGGGAGACGGCAGAGTTTAGCTTCTATGGCGCGCTTTCCCACGCGGCATCCTGGGATTCCGCGCCTCCCGATCAAAAACTGCAGCATGTCGAGGCATTGAAAGCCCACCACAACCAGCTCGACATCTGGGTGCGGAACTGCCCCGAGAATTTCGAGAACCGCGCTGCGCTTGTCGGCGCAGAGATCTCCCGGATCGAAGGCCGCGAGCTCGATGCTGAGCGCCTCTACGAGCAGGCGATCGGCTCGGCCCGCGCAAATGGCTTTGTTCACAATGAGGCGCTCGCTTACGAACTGGCCGCGCGCTTTTACGCGGCGCGCGGTTTCGAAGAGTTTGCGCGCGTGTATCTGCGGCGCGCACGCGAAGCTTATCGGCGCTGGGGAGCCGTCGGGAAGGTGCGTCAACTCGAGGAGTTGCATCCGCACCTCGTCGAGCAAGAGCGACTTCCGACGAACATAACCGGTGCGCCGGTCGAGCACCTCGACCTCGCGACCGTCATCAAGGTTTCGCAAGCCGTGTCGGGCGAGATGGTCCTCGAGAAACTGATCGACACACTCATGCGCACGGCGATCGAGCACGCAGGCGCCGAGCGAGCATTGTTGATTCTCACCGTAGGCGATGAGCAGCGGATCGCGGCGGAAGCAACGACCAGCGGCGAAACAGTGATCGTGCATGTGCTTGACGACAGGGTAAGCCCGGTCGCGTTGCCGGAATCGGTTCTCCATTGCGTCGTGCGCACGCAGGAGAGTGTGATTCTCGATGACGCTTCGACCCAGAATCTGTTTTCAGCCGACCCGTATTTCCACGGGCGCCGCACTCGTTCGGTTCTCTGCCTGCCGCTCTCGAATCGCGGCAAGCTCATCGGGGTGCTCTATGTCGAGAACAACCTCGCCCCTCGCGTTTTCGCGCCGGCCCGTATCGCGGTGCTAAAACTGCTCGCGTCGCAAGCCGCAATGTCGCTCGAGAATACCCGCCTGTACCGCGAGCTTGCCCAACGCGAGGCGAAGATCCGGCGGTTGGTAGACGCCAATATCGTCGGGATCGAGATTTGGGACCTCGATGGCACCCTTCTCGAGGCCAATGACGCGTTTCTCCGTATGCTGGGATACGACCGGGAGGATCTCGTCTCAGGTTTGCGCTGGACCGATTTGTCAGCCGCCCGATTGCGCGACCGTGATCGTGAAGATGTCTTGGCCGAGCTCCAGCGCACTGGGCGCGTGCAACCGCTTGAATGGGAGTGCATTCGGAAGGACGGTAGCACAGTGCCCGTTCTGGTTGGCCTTGCGATGTTTGAAGGTGAGAATCAAGGTGTCGGCTTCGTGCTCGACCTGACTGAGCGCAAGCGCGTAGAACAGGCTTTGAGACAAAGTGAAGCGTATCTCGCCGAAGCGCAGCGGCTGGCGCATACGGGGAGTTGGGCCTACGATCACATCCTCGGGAAGGTGAAGCACTACTCGGATGAGGCGTTCCGTCTGTTTGGACTGGATCCCCGCCGCCCCAGCGGCCCGCCCCAGCTCGAAGAGACCCGCGAACTGATTCACCCGGAAGATCGCGAGTGCGTGTTCGAACAGCTCGCGCAGGTATTCCGCGAAAAAGCCGAATACGAGCAGGAGTACAGGATCGTGCTGCCTGATGGAACGGTCCGGCACCTGCACTCGATTGGGCATCCGGTTCTGAACCAGGCCGGAGAGCTGGTCGAATACGTCGGAACCGTAATGGATGTGACCGAGCGCAGGCGCGCCGAGCAACGACTGCTTGCGCAACACCGCGTCACCCGCATCTTGGCGGAGGCTGCCACGCTCGATGAAGCGGCGCCAAAGATTCTACAAGCAATGTGCGAATGTCTGGAATGGGACCGCGGTTCGCTGTGGCGAATGGACCGGGAAGCGGGTGCACTCCGCCACGCCGAGATGTGGCCGCAGTCCGAATCTGCTACCAGATTGAGCACGTTCCGGCCAGGAAGCGGAATCCTAGGCCGAGTCTGGGCAAGCCGTGCGCCCATATACATTCCAGATGTCGCCCAGGACCCGGAGGTGCGGCACCGAGACGTCGCCGCATGTGAAGGGTTGCACGCGGCCTTTGCCTTTCCGATCCTGCTCGGAAGCGAGGTGCTCGGTGTCATGGTCTTCCTGAGTCGGAATGCCTGGCAGCCCGACCAGAACCTGCTCGACATGATGGCAACCCTCGGCAGCCAGATCGGACAGTTTACGAAGCGCGCCACAGCGGTCGATGAGCTGCAACTCCGGGTTAGCATGCTGCAAAACATTCCCGTCGCGGCCTGGTCGGTGATGCCGGACGGGACTCCCGACATCGTGAATCAGCTTTGGTACGAATATACCGGCCAGACACCCGAATACGTCAATTCACACCCCGAGGCGTGGATGGCTACTCTTCACCCTGAGGATCGAGAGAGCGCATCCCAGAGCTACTGGGAGGGCATACGCTCCGGGCGAGGCTTTACGATGGAAGCCCGGTTTCTTCGCGCCCGCGACGGGACATACCGCTGGCACCTGAATCGTGCGGTGCCGGTACGGGACGCAGAGGGAAACATACTGAGATTCGTCGGCACCTCAACCGACGTGCACGATTGGCGGCAAGCTCAGGAAGCCCTGCGCAACACGCAGACCGAATTTGCGCACATGACGCGTGTGATGACCATGGGGGAGCTCACCGCGTCGATCGCTCATGAGGTGAATCAGCCGCTCGGCGCCATTGTCACGAGTGCCGCCGCCGGCGCACGCTGGCTGGCGACCAAGCCTCCACACATGGACAAGGCCCGGCGGGCGCTGGAGCGCATCGCTAATGATGGTAAGAGGGCGGCCGAAGTCATCGGGCGCATTCGGGCGCTCATGAAGCGCCAGGCGCCGCGCAAGGAATGGCTGGTCATCAGTGAAACGATTCTCGAAGTGATAGCGCTTGCGCAATACCAGCTGCGTCGAAGCGATATCCTGCTCGAAACACAGCTCGGCCACGGTCTACCGCTCGTCCGCTGCGACAGGGTGCAGCTGCAGCAGGTGCTGCTCAACCTGATCATCAATGCGATCGAGGCGATGAGCGGGATCAAAGAGCGGCCCCGCAAGTTGACGATAGTGTCCGCTTCGGATGGGCCGGATACCGTATCCGTTGAAGTGCGCGACTCCGGGACGGGATTGGACCCGGAGCATGCACCTCACCTGTTTGAGCCCTTTTATACGACCAAGGCAGAGGGGCTTGGCATCGGCTTGTCGATCAGTCGCTCGATCGTCGAAGCACATGGCGGTCGCCTTTCGGCGGCAGCTAACGCACCACATGGCACGGTGTTCCTTTTTTCTTTGCCGGTCAACGAACCGGCCCCGTAGATACGCGCGGTGGCTTGGTATAATGATAAAATACACGGCTGTGCGCGGGCCCGGATCGGGTTTAAGGGGAGTCGCATCATGGTTGAGGAGCGAGCCGTCGTCTTCGTCATCGACGATGATCCATCGATGCGCTTGGCGCTCGAGGATCTCGTGCGCAGTGTGGGTCTAGAGGTGCGCGTATTCGCCGCGCCGCAGGAGTTTCTGCAGAGCGAACCGCCGGACGCGCCGGGCTGTCTCGTGCTCGACGTACGATTGCCAGGGATGAGCGGATTGACGTTTCAGCAGGAACTCGCGAAAGAGGGCCTGGCACTGCCCGTGATTTTCATCACCGGCCACGGGGACATCCCGATGAGCGTGCGGGCGATGAAGGCGGGCGCCGTCGAGTTCCTCACCAAGCCGTTTCATGATCAGGATCTGCTCGATGCAATTCACGCGGCGATCGAGCGTGACCGGAAAAGGCGCCGCGAGGCGGTGCGCGTTGCCGAACTGCGCGAGCGCTTTGCTACTCTTACCGAGCGCGAGCGGCAGATCATGACGCTCGTCGTCATCGGGCGGGCCAACAAACAGATCGCAGCGGAGCTCAGCCTGAGCGAGATGACGGTGAAGGTTCACCGCGGCCAAGTCATGCGGAAGATGCACGCGGGATCGCTGCCCGAGCTCGTGCGAATGGCGGACTGGCTGGGCGAGCCCGCCGCAACGTCGTAGCCGATCCATACCAAAGTCGTAGCGCTTGCATACCTTCCTCGCCCGAAATGTCTGCGGGTGCGGATCCGCCCCCCGCTCGGGCAATTGTCTCGGAGGTCCCGGCGCACTAGTGTCGCTCTCAACTGCCCACCGGGAGATCGAAGTGCCCAAGGGGCCGCTGGTAGCGATCGTTGACGATGACGAGTCGATGCGGGTCACAATTAAGGATCTGCTCGAGTCGGCCGGCTTTTCTGCGGCCGTGTTTGCGCGGGCCGCAAGCCTGCTGAAGTCCAGGCGATTGAGTCGGGTCTCCTGTTTGATCGCGGACATGCGCATGCCGAAGAAGACCGGACTCGAGCTACATCAGCATCTGGTCGCCTCGAATCGTGCGATCCCCACCATTCTCATGACCGCCTATCCGGACGAGCGGACGCAGGCGCAAGCAATCAAAGCCAACGTGGTTTGCTATCTCATAAAACCGTTCGCCGCGGACGAATTGCTCGCGTGCGTGCGCCGCGCCGTGCAGAGGCGCGAAGCCGGCGGCGAGTAGCGGCAAGGAATCACGCCAGTTCGAATTCGCCAGGTACACCTCCGCCGCGTCCATCTACTCGTCCAGAGGATTCCACAATCCGGCGTTCTCTACCTACAAGCGCACCTTGATGCCTGTGGTCTAGGCTTCGAGACATGTCATCGCTCGATGCGACGCTCGCGTTCTCTTTTGATCAAAGTGCTGCGGTAACTCCGGACTGGTCTGTCGCCTCCTGCCCGGCTGCGTCGGCCTCGTCCTTAAGTCGTAGCCGACCTCTACCAACGTCCATCTTTTCGTATCCCTCGGTTCGCGGATTTTGCACGCGTGCACTTTTACCTTACGCACGTGCAATAGCTTTACGCCGCGCATCGGTGGTTCCCTATCTCCGCAGCTGATGTTCCAGGTGTCTCAAAAAGAGGGTTTGCTATGTCCGGCCGCGAACGTTTCAGGGTCCATGTGTTGGGGCGCTTTCGCCTACTCACGGGGGATACCCCCATCACCATCCCTCCACGCTTACGCAAACCGCAGGAGCTGCTGCAGGCCCTGATCGCGTTTGGTGGAACCGAAGTGAGCGCGGGCGTGCTGGTCGATGCGCTGTGGCCGGATTCTGAAGGCGATGCTGCGTACCACGCACTCGAAATGGCACTTTATAGGCTGCGCCAGCTGCTCGGTGCGCGCGACGCGGTACGCATGGAGGGCGGCAAGGTCAGCCTGAACCGGGATCAGTTGTGGGTCGACATGTGGGAGTTCGAGGAGGAACTGCAGCGTCCTCATGATCCGGAGGCGAATGGCATCGAAAGGATCGGCCGTCTCCGACTCCTTTATCAAGGGCATTTTCTCCAGCACGAGACCGAAAAGCCCTGGGTCTTGGAGGCACGCCAGGAGTTGCGTGATCGTTTCCTGCGCGCCGTCCGCGATGCAGCGCGTGAGTGCGAACACGCGCGCCGTTGGGACGAAGCGGCGAACTTGTATCGATCCGGGATCGAGCTCGACTCGCTCAACGAAGGTCTGTATCGGGGCTTGATGCTCTGCCACCAGGAGCTCGGAGATCACAGCGAGGCGCTGCAGGCCTACCGGCGCTGCCGCGAGTTGCTGACGCGCTTCCTCGGCATACCGCCCAACGCCAAGACGCAAGCCCTCTATCACAGCGTGCGCGAGCGCGCAGCTTACGCCCCGCTCGGGAGCGCGCTGTGAGCGCGTGCACTTAGGCCGCGGTGATGCTGCCATGCGTCTGTTCAGGCGAGGAGGCAACCATGACGTTCGTTACTCAAGGTGTGAGCGTGCGCTATCTGGCCGGCAACTCAGAGGTGACTGGCGCTTGGTCGGGGACAAAGAACCCCCGTTGGGTTCGCACCTTGTCACACCTCGGCGCGGCTATCTGCATCACGGCATCTACGTCGGTGCCCGCAAGGTCGTTCACTACTCGGGGCTCGCGCGCGGTCTGCGCAGAGGACCGGTGGAAGAAGTTCCTATCGCTCATTTCGCGCGCGGACAGCGTGTCTGGGCGAGATCCGACGCCCCACCCGATTTCGACGTTCGAGAGGTCATCTGCCGAGCACGATCCCGTGTGGGCGAGGACCGCTATCGATTGCTGACCAATACAATAACTGTGAGCACTTCTGCGAATGGTGCCTGCACGGTACGGCTCGAAGCTTCCAAGTCGAAGCGTGGCCTGCACGTCCCAGAGTTACGCTGCTTGCGACACTTCGCCTGATCATCGGTGTGCCGATGTCTTCGCTCTTGCGGTGAGCGACGTGCGGGCTGCGACAGTCCCGCGTCGGGGAGCCCCCCAATCCGAGGGGCTGAGAGTCGTTCGGTAACCGCTATTTCGCCGACGATGCGACATGCTGGGTCTCGATACTCAATTTTGAAACCGCCGTTTGTGCAGCCGTCCCGGATTCAGCGGTCATCAGATTTTCCGCAAGTGATGGGAGCGCGCTTCCCTCGGCCGTCGCGCGAGCCGCTCGATCCAACCAATCGCCGAGTGACGAAACTGCCTGTGCATCGACGTCGCGCGCAAGCGGGTCGCTGGTGACGACAAAAGCGGCACCGGCCAATCGCTCGATCCCGTGCAGGTCAGGCAAGTGCGTCTGTTGCGGCAGCATCTCGATTTCGAAGCGGCTCAGTGCTTCGAAGTTGTCAGCCCGCGTCAGAGCCTCGACTGTGTGCTGTCTATTCGTTGCGGCGTTCTGAGGCGATCTGAGAAGCGCCGCGATACCACGCAGCGCGTCTGCCAAGGCGCCGCGGAATCTCGTGATTGCCGATTCAGGCCATAGCCCACTGAACACGAGCGTCATCACGACATTGCCCAAGAGGATGCCGACCACTCGGTCTCGCAGCACGGTCAAATCCGTGGCAGGAGAGTACGTTTGCAGCATCCCCATGAAGAACGCCAAGGCGATCTGCATACCGGCGTAGGACAGGCGCTCACTGCTGGTGGTGACCCAACCGGCGAACAGCGCAACCACCGCAGTGAGCGCACACAGCTGTCCGATGTCGGTAAAGCGAGGAAGGATGAATACGATCGATAAGCCCGCAAGCAATCCACCGATGATCGCTCCCGAGAGTCGCAGCACGAGCTTGTGAACCGTTTCACCAACGCTCCCGAGCGCGACGAAGAAGACGGTCACGATCGAAGTTAGCAAGCCGGGCCAATCGAGCATCGTGTACACGCTGTACACGATCATGATCGCGAGAGTCGTTTTCAGCGCGAACTGCCAGTGAGCGGGATTGCTCAACGCGTCGGGCACGAACAGCTGCCGTGGCTTGTGCCCAGAGCGAGCAGATTGATGCGCAGGTGTGCGAGAGAACTCGCGTTGCAGCTCAGCGAAGACGTGAGTCGCTGCATATGCTTCCGGCGACGACTCCGTTTCAGGAGGCGCTTCGGCCGGTGGGCTGCGTCGCTCCAACGCGCCAAGGCAGCCTCGAACCAGATCGGCCAGACGTGATCGTCCGCGCGGCGGTATTGGGTCGGGATAAGCCTCGAGAATGACCAATGCATCCAGCAATCGATGAATCGCGGGCGGATTTCGCGACTTTTCGACGAGCGGCACCAGGATTGCGCGCCACTGTGCGAGTCGGCCGGCGACTTGACCATCGGGTAGCGCGGCCTCGAGATCTGTGAGGACCTTCCTAACGCCGCGCTCCGCCACGGCCGCTGCCGAGGGACCGAAGAGTAGGTTGATCAGTATCGTTGTCACCACAGGAACGACAACGACTACCCAAAGCCACAAGGTCGTTCGCGTGAAGACTTCCGGATTTGGCACTTCATCGACGACAGACTGCATCGTCACGATTATGAAGCCGGCGAGGAAGGAAATGGGTCCAAGCGCAAAGGTACGAACGCTGAACATTGCCAAGAAGGTCATCAGGGCCATCGCGGGCAAGCGGATTGCCGGATCGCCCAAGGAGATCTGCGCGAGACCGAGCGTGAAAATGACGGCAAGGGTGACGGCGAGCGATCCGGCCACGGCCATCGTCAGAGTCGCGGCGCTGTCGTCCTTGCTCGTCAGGAAGACCATATAGGCCATGTACGCGGCGAGTGGAATGCGGAACACCATCGCAATCGCAACGGTGATCGTGCACGCCGCGACGATACGCGCCACGGCGAGCCCGCGGCCTTCTCTTGGCGCGAGCTCTTGCGCCAGGAACGTGAGAAAGGGCGTGCCGCGCTCCACGTGTCTAGCGGGAATCGCCATGATGAACTTTGACCGATGCGGTCATATCGACATCTTGCGATTCATCGCGCTCAATGCTTCGTTCCTCGGGGTGCCGTGGGCTCATGGGATCGAATTTGTCCGGTGCCATCCACTGCGATGCGATGTGATCTCTCTGCGCCGTGATGACTAGCTTGTGCGGGCGCCGTTGCCCGACATATCCCCTCAATGGGGGACTGCGCGCAGCGACAGCGGCTCCCGCTAACGGGCTGAGTCGACGGACCTGAACTGCCTTGCACCTCGAGAAGCTCAATGGGGGCCGCTCTGGCTTCCGCGGTAGCAGGTAAGCCCCCCATTGGGGGGATTGGGCAGTGCGCGGGATTTCCACAGAATTCCTACGCATGTCTAACCGCGCCAGTGGATACCGATGGAGTCCGTGATGCACCCCGCCAGCCCCGATCGGATGTCGTCGGAGGTCACTAGAACGCCGCGCGCATCCGCAATGCGGCTGCGAGTGATTTCGATGACGAGTGCCGCGATGTTGATGGCGTCATGTAGCGAGGGTGTGCTCGACCCGCACGGTCCCGTGGGCAAGGCAGAGCGCGTCATTCTCTACGATTCGACCGCGATCATGCTTGCCGTCATCATTCCCGTGATCGTGCTCACGCTGGTATTCGCATGGTGGTTTCGAGCCAGAAACAGTCAAGCGCGTTACCGGCCGGACTGGGAATTTTCCGGTCGGATCGAGATGATTATCTGGTCCATTCCAGCCCTCGTTATCCTGTTTCTCGGCGGGATAGCGTGGACGGGGTCACATGACCTCGATCCCCCGGCGCCGCTAGCAGATTCTACGGCACCGCTCGATATCGAAGTCATCTCCCTCGACTGGCGCTGGCT
>Ga0307470_10001003_pt1 | contig 11687 bp, 9 predicted proteins | sample atmos_gasesAM3C__FD_204565 | JGI IMG/M metagenome (GOLD analysis project Ga0307470, IMG submission 204565) | Hardwood forest soil microbial communities from Morgan-Monroe State Forest, Indiana, United States - atmos_gasesAM3C_05 | ecosystem: Environmental > Terrestrial > Soil > Temperate forest... | reverse complement strand
GGACCCCCGAGAGCCCTGCAAGAAGAACTGGATTGCCAAGATCCAGCTTCGCGGCGGTCCATTTGGTTTGCAATCGAGATCGTAATTTAGCATACTATTCTGGTTGCTAAAGATGCCAACCGGGAGTCGCGAGCAATGCCGGAGATCGGGGTCAAGTCCTATGGCGCGTGCATTCCGCGGTTGCGCATGGACCGCGCCTCGATCGCCGCGGCGCACGCATGGTCGCTGCCTTCCCTGAAGGCGGCCGGTAAGGGCGAGCGTTCATTCTGCAACTGGGACGAGGACTCTATCACCATGGGCGTCGAGGCGACGCGCGCCTGTGTGGCTTCCGGCGCGAAACAACGCATCGGATCGTTGGTCTTCGCGTCGACGACGCCGCCGTTTGCGGACCTGCCGAACGCCAGCGTCATCGTCAATGCCTCCGGGCTGCCTTCGAGCACGGCGACGCTGGACGCCGGCGGATCGCTACGTGCCGGTGTCTCCGCGCTGATCCGCGCGCTCCGATCGCAGGAGGATTCCGACGTGGTAATCGTCGCGGCGGACAACCGCCAGGCAAAGCCCGGCAGTGCGCAGGAGATGCATTATGGCTGCGGAGCGCTTGCTTTGCGGCTCGGATCCGGTGAGACGATCGCAAAGTTCGTGGGGAGTGCTTCGAGCGCCAGTTCGTTCGCCGATCACTTTCGCGCAGAGGGCGAGAAATACGATTATTACTGGGAGGAGCGCTGGGTTCGCGACGAAGGACATCTGAAGATCATCCCGGAAGCGGTCGAAAGGTTGTTTTCGGAGAACGGCGTCGCCGCGGATTCGATCGACTATCTATGCATGCCTTCCACCATTCCCGGCGCGGCCGCAGGGGTGGCGAAGCGCCTGAAAATCAGGCCCGAGGCAGTTGTCGATAATCTGGCATCGAAGTGCGGCGACACCGGGGCGGCCCACGGGCTGATGATGCTGGCCGTGGCTCTGGAAAAAGCGGCGCCGAAGCAAAAAATACTGGTCATCGGATTCGGCGGCGGCTGCGACGCCTTGTTGCTGGAGACGACCGAAGCAATTCGCGGCCACAAGTCCGCCTCGAGCGTGAGTGCGGCGCTGGCGCGAGGCGTTACGGACAAGAATTATACGAAGCTGCTGTCATTCACGGGCGAGATCGACCTCGATTGGGGCATGCGGTCCGAGACGGATGCCAAGACCGCGTTGACGCAGTTGTACCGCGCACAGGATCAGGTCATCAGTTTCATCGGCGGACGATGCGGGGATTGCGGCGCGATTCAGTTTCCGCCTCTCGTGGCCTGCGTCAATTGCGGCTCGATCAGACCGCTGACGCCCTATCCGCTCGCGGACGAGAATGCGAAAGTGGCGACCTTCACGGCGGACTGGCTCATGTTCTATCCTGCACCGCCCCTCTATGTGGGGCTGGTGCAATTCGACAACGGCGCACGGGTGCTGATGGAGATGGTGGACGTCGATCCCGCAAAACTCGACGTCGGGTCGGCGTTGCGCATGGTGTTTCGAATCAAGGAGAAGGACGGCAGGCGGCATTTCAATCGGTATTTTTGGAAGGCTGCTCCCATCTAGGCGAGGAGAAATCAATGGCAACCGGAATCAAGGACAAGGTGGTAATCCTCGGCATGGGCTGCTCGAAATTCGGCGAGCGTTGGAATTGCGGCACCGAACATCTGTTGTCGGAAGCATTTCAGGAGGCATTGCAGGACGCCGGCGTCGAAAGAAAGCAGATTGAAGCCGCCTGGTTTGGGTCCGCCCTGGATAAGGCCAATGTCGGCAACTCCGCGATTCCCCTGTCGACGGCGCTGCGTCTCGAGGGCATCCCCGTCACCCGGGTGGAGAACATGTGCGCAACCGGAACCGAGGCGTTGCGCGGCGCCGTGTACGCGGTCGCAGCGGGCGCCGTGGACATTGCGCTGGCGATCGGCGCAGAAAAGCTCAAGGACACGGGGTATGGCGGACTGCCCGTGCAGACCAAGGGTACTCTCAATGATCTGCTCATGCCCTACAGTTCTGCGCCCGCGGGATTCGCGCAATTGGCCGCCGGATACCGTACACGCTACGGCGTATCGCGGGAAGATCTGAAGCGCGCGATCGGCCGTGTTTCCTGGAAGAGCCACCAGAACGGAGCGAAGAATCCCAAGGCACATATCCAGAAGGAAGTGGATCTTGACACCATCCTCAACGCGCCGATGATCGCGGATCCGCTCGGCCTGTTCGATTGCTGCGGTGTGAGCGATGGATCTGCCTGCGCCATCGTCACGACGCCGGACATAGCGCGCGGTCTCGGTAAGAAGGATTTGGTGACCATCAAGGCGTTGCAGCTGTCTTTGAGCTCGGGACGCGATACGGGCACCGCGGGCTGGGACGGCAGCTACGTGCGCAATACGCGCATCGCCGCCAAGAAAGCGTACGAAGAGGCGGGCATCAAGAATCCGCGCAAGGAACTCAGCATGATGGAGGTTCACGATTGCTTCTCGATCACCGAACTGGTCACGATGGAGGATCTTGGAGTTTCCGAAGACGGCGGGGCCGTGAGGGATGTCATGGACGGATTCTTCGATGCCGACGGCGGGGTCCCTTGTCAAATCGACGGTGGACTGAAGTGCTTCGGTCATCCGATCGGCGCCTCCGGCCTGAGGATGGCATACGAAAACTATTTGCAGCTGCTGGGCCGCGCGGGCCGGCGCCAGCTGAAGAATCCGACGTATGGATTGAGCCATAATCTCGGCGGCGTGCCGTACAGCGGCGTTGCCGCGATTTCGATACTCGGTCTGCTCGCACACTAGACGGAGAGCGCCCTTGGCAGGGTTGTATTTTGAAGACTTCTCGGTTGGAGCGCTGTTCAAGCACGCCATTCGGCGCACGGTCACCGAAGCCGACAACGTATTTTTCACTGCACTCACGCACAACCCCGCAGCCCTGCACCTGGACGAGGAATATTGCAGAACACAGTCGGAATTCGGTCAGCGGATCGTCAACAGCGCGTTCACGCTGGGCTTGATGGTCGGAATTTCCGTCGGCGACACGACCCTGGGCACGACCGTGGCCAATCTGGGCTGGGATGTCGTCAGGTTTCCCAAGCCCTTGTTCCATGGCGATACCGTGCACGTGGAGTCCGAGGTCTGCGAGGTCCGCGACAGCCGCTCGCGGCCTGATAACGGCATCGTCGTGTTCGAGCATCGTGCCTACAATCAGCGCAACGAGCTGGTCGCAACCTGCCGGCGGTCCGCTCTGATGCTGAGAAAGCCAAAGCCATGAGACTGCGTTCGCTGTTGTTCGTGCCGGGCGACAGCGAGCGCAAGCTCGCCAAGAGCGCAGGGGTGAAGGCCGACGTGCTCATTCTCGATTTGGAGGACTCCGTCGCGCCTTCGCAAAAGCCGGCCGCGCGCGAGAGGGTCAGGGCGTACCTGGCGAATTCCCCCGGGCGCGGCCCCACCCAACTCTGGGTGCGCATCAATCCCCTGGATTTGCCGGAGGCAATGACGGACCTCGCGGCGGTGATGAGCGCACGTCCTCACGGCATCATTCAGCCGAAGACCCGCTCGCCCGACGACCTCATCCGTTTATCGCACTATTTGGACGCATTCGAGGCGCAATATCGCCTGGAACCCGGTGCTACGAAAATATTGCCGGTCGCCACGGAAACGCCGCAGGCCATATTCTCCATGGGCGGATTCGCGCGCTGCGGACCCCGGCTTGCGGGACTTACTTGGGGCGCAGAGGATCTCAGCACGGCAATCGGCGCGATGACGAACAAACAGGACGACGGCAGCTGGGCGCACCCGTACCAGCTTGCCCGCTCGCTGTGTCTGTTCGCCGCCCATGCGGCCGGCGTGCCGGCGATCGACACGCTGTTCGCGGACATTCGCGACACGGCGGGCTTGCGGACCGCCTGCGCCCTCGCACGCCGCGACGGCTTCAGCGGCAAAATTGCAATACATCCTGATCAGGTGGGCGTGATCAACGAATGCTTCACGCCGAGTGCGGAGGAGCTGGCGCATGCTCGGCGCATCATCGCGCTGTTCGACGCAAACCCGGGGGTCGGCACGCTGGCCTTGGACGGGCAGATGCTGGATGTTCCGCATCTGCGCCAAGCGCGACGAATTGTTGCGCAAGCGGATCCACCGGCGTCGTGAGCGGCAAATCGCGGAGTTCGAGTGTTACTTGGCCACGTAAACGATGTGGTTCTGGCTGAACTCCGCAAGACCCTCCAGGCCAAGCTCCGCGCCGATGCCGGATTGCTTGGAGCCCCCGGCCGGAATATCCATGTGGAAGTTCATGTGCTGGTTCACCCACATGATGCCGGAATCGACCTTCATGGCGACCTCCAACGCGCGCTCGGGATCGGCTGACCAGACCGTACCGCCGAGGCCGTACGTCGTATCATTGGCTCTCGCAACCGCCTCATCGATATCTTTATATCGCAGCACGGGGACTACGGGGCCGAACTGTTCCTCTCGAACCAGCCTCGCGCCGTCGGAAATGTCCCGCACGATCGACGGCCGGATGAAATAGCCCGGTCCATCGCTAATGCGGCCGCCGGCGATGAACTGCCCATCGCGGCGAGTTTGCTCCATCAGCGCGCCGACCTTCTCGAACTGGGTTCTGTTCTGCAGCGGTCCGTATTGAGTATCATCGTGCATGCCGTTCCCGACCACGGCCGCATCGGCGAGTTCGGCAAGCCCGCCGCAAATGGACTCGTACTGAGACTCGTGCACATAGATGCGCTTGATCGCGAGGCACACCTGACCCGAATTCATCATGGCGCCCGCGAACAGCTTCGGCGCGATAATTTTCGGATCCACATCGTCCAAGACGATCGCCGCATCGTTACCGCCGAGTTCGAGCGTCACGCGCTTCAGAGAGCCGGCGGCGCTCTCCATGACCTTCTTGCCGGTTGCCGTCGAACCCGTGAACGAAACCTTGGCAACGTCCGGATGTGTGGTCAGCAAAGCGCCCAAGTCGTTTTGGTCCGTTATCACGTTGAATACGCCCGGCGGGAGGTGCTCGTTGCAGATCTCCGCAAAACGCAAAGTCGTCAGCGGCGTCGTCGGCGCGGGTTTTGCCACCACCGTGTTCCCCGCCAGCAGTGCGGGCGCCACTTTGATCACCAAAATGGACATTGGATAGTTCCAGGGAGTGATCGCGGCCACCACGCCGAGCGGGGTCCGATGTTCGATGATCTTCTCTTTCGCATCGTCCAACAGCACCTTGTTGGGCAGTTCCAACGACGCCAATATCCTCAAGATTGCTGCGGCGCCGCCAATTTCTGCCATTGCCTCACGCAGCGGTTTGCCTTGCTCGGCCGTCAGAAGACGCGCCAGCTCGTCGAGGCGGCCCTCGATCCCGTCGGCGATGGCCATGATTTTCGCCCGGCGCGCGGCCACGTTGAGCCTCGCCCAGGCGGGGAAGGCGGCTTTCGCCGCCTGCACCGCGGCATCCAGCTGCTTGGCATCCGCGCGCGGGCTTGCCGCAAAGGCCTCGCCCGTTGCCGGGTTGACGACATTCATCGTGAGGGCGCCCGGGGTCAAGCGGCCGTTGATCAGCAAATTGAATTCCTTCATGGAGCCTCCGCTTGGCCGAGTCGGCATTGATGTGCGCGCGTACTAAACGCTAATGTCCTAATATTGAACCTGGAGGCTGCCGGCGTCCAGTCCCTCCCTCCGAAATCGCGCCTTCATGTTTCGGCGGATACGCCATGCTCCGCGAGTACCGTCTGCGTGTCCTGCCCTGGCTCCGAAGTGAGCCGAGCCGCGTGAATAGTTTTGCTCCGCGAGAACTGAACCAGCGGCCCGATGCAATGAACGACTTCGCCGTATCGTTCATCCTGTATGGTACGAACGATGCCGCCCTCCAATCCGGATTCCCAGGCATCGCAGGCGCATGCTTCCGCCCATATGCCCGCCGCCGCCAGCTTGTCGAGGAGGCTCTGCGACGCCCATGAAGCGGTGCGCGAAGCGATTTGCGCGCGCTCGGCGTCGCCCCAAGCCGCGCGTCCGACGGGCAACTGAATCTCCAACACCTGCAAGAGCGCAGCGGCCATGGAATCCGATCTTGCCGCGATGGCGATCCAACCGTCCGCGGTTTGATACAGGCTCTCGGCCGGATTGAAGCTTGTTTGCGTGTGATCCAAGGAGGGTGCCCCATGCAAAGCGCCATCGGGCGCGCGGACGAGCTCCGACAACATATGGGTGCCGACATTCAGGAGATTAGTCTCGACGGCGAGCGCCCGGCCGCTCTTCATCCTCTCCCAGAGGCCGACCAGCAGGCCGACGGCGCCGATGGCACCGGTTGCGAAATCAACCAGCGGCGAGCGGCAACAAAGCGGGGGATTGCCCGTTCCGCCCGCTCGATACTCCAGGCCGCAATGCGCCTGCATGACCATATCGAACCCCGGCGCGGGGGATTTGGGACCGGTCGCGCCATACGCCGTGGTCTCCAAGGTCACCACCGCAGGATTGAGGGCGCGCAACGAACGCCGATCGAGGCCCAGCCGATCGCCTACGCCGGGTCTGAAATTGTGCGACACGACGTCCGCGTCTTTGCACAGCACCGCGACGAGGGCGCGCCCTGCATCGGATTTGGCGTCGATGCAAATACTCCGCTTGCCATGATTTGCGCTGATGATGGTTCGTTCCCCACTCAGCGTCGAGCGGCCCGTCGGCGGCTCGACCTGGATGACGTCGGCACCGTAATCGGCCAGCAGCTTCGACGCATAAGGACCCGCCACGAAGACGCCGAAGTCGATCACGCGGATCCCGGCGAGCGGGGGGGCCGACGGATCGCCGGCCTTCGGCGGGTGCGCCGCGTTCTTTGCCGGTTCGACGAAACGCAGCGGGCTGCCAACCCCGCTCCAGCCGGTTTCGTCCTGCTCGATGATCCCATTGATGCGGGTTTGCGCATCGCTCCAACAATCGCCCGGCGCGAGTACCGCTTCCGCGGGAACTCCGGCCTCGCGCAGCGCGCGAATCAGATTGGGGCGAGTGTGGCGATGAGCGAACGAATTCAACAAGTCGAAATTTCCGTAGAAGTTCGCCGCTCCGCGCGCGGGGTCGGGCATGCCGCGGTCGGAGGGATCGATGCGATCGGTGATGCCGAGCGCCTTGTAGGCCTTGGCGAGGGCGCCGGGCACGCCGAACGTCAGGTGCACGTATTCGTTGCCGGCGCAGCGCAAAATAAGGTGGCGTACGTCGCGCGGCGTGATGCCCGCGAATCCCGCGTCGGCCTTCTCGGCCTTCATCCAGAAAGGCCCCCAAAACATCGCCGCGCCTGCAGCGAGCGAAACGGTGACGATCTGGCCGAGCCCGCTGCGCTCCCGCTCGATCAGCGCGACCCAACTCCCGATCAATCCCTGCAAGGCCGCTCCGTATCCGGTCAGCGGAATCGATGCTGCGACCGGTCTTCCCGAGAACTGCTCATACGCCATGCCGGTGCGCGCTTGCACCAGCAGGTCGACCGCGGGGCGCCGGCGGGCCTCGTCGTCCGGATAGCTGAGGATCCGTAAAACGATCAGCCGCGGGTGCCGGCGGGACAGCGATTCCGCATTTTGTTCGTGCGTGATGCCGGGAAAGTCCTCGCCTCCGACGATGCACAGGTCTGCACTCTCGAGAATCGATTCGGCCTGATCCGCCGATTCTCGCAGCTCACGCCGGCGCCAATGACGGTAAGCCGGGTACACGTCGCAGAACGGATCGCCGCCGGTGGGTTCGATCCGGGAGACCCGAGCGCCGAGCTCCGCGAATTGCTTCGCAATCAGCGCTCCGGTCAGACCGAGCCCGAAGTCGATGACTTTGAGCCCCTGCACCGAGCTCGGCGGGGGCAGGGAGGCGGCCGCAGCGCTCACCGTCGTTATCGGCATACAGATTCCCCCCAGTTGGGAGCCGATACTCTATCTCAAGGCGGCGTTCCCGAGAAACGTCGCGCCGCTGCAGCGGTTCGAAGGGGCACGGCAGGTGAAGCCCCTGCGGACTCGCCGGCCGCCGAGGCTTCGAGGAGTCGCAGGACCCCGGCCGTATCGCGCACCTCCGCAAACACGGCGGCCATGCTCAACAGCGCGGCGTTGTGTTCCTCGTCGGTGAATGCAGCCGTCGCATCGGTCACGAAAACCACCTTGTAGCCCAGCATGTTCGCGTCGCGCGCCGTACTTTCGCAGCACACATTGGTGACCGTGCCGGTGATGATCAATGTATCGATTCCGCGCTGACGCAAGATCGCGTCCAAATCCGACGAATTCGGCATGAAGGCGCTGAACCGATGCTTGTCCACAGTCAGATCGCGCGTCGACACGTCGAGCTCGGGAGAAAGTCGATGGCCGAAGGTGCCGGCCCGCAATTGGAAATCGCCCTCCGCAGTGCGTGGCACCATGCGCGCTTGCCACTCCGTCAGTTTGTAGCGCGGATCGTCGCTGACCGTATGGCGCAGGAAGACCACCAGACCGGCGAGCTGTCGAACCGCCCGAGCAATCGAGTTGACGTTCGGCACGATACCCAGCGCGTGCGGATTCGCCAATGTCTCGCCGGGCGCCAGGAAAGCGTTCTGCAGATCGACGACGATCAGGGCCGTCGCCGTGGGGTTCAACGAACTCAGTCCGCTCCGCGATTTGCCGAGCTCGATGGCCCATGGGGGAATATTCACTCGGTTCATGTCTTTATCCCTTCACTTGGTTCATGGCTCATCGAATCGGCTAGGTCGTCCCCTTGAAAGGACCACGCCCCAGCTGTTCACGGATGGGAGTGAACGCGGCGGGACGCGGGCCATGCGCCAGCGACATCGCGCCGTCGACCACAAAGATCGAGCCGGTCACCATGGAGGCGAAAGGGGAGCACAGGTAGGTGGCTGCCCAGGCCAGTTCATAGGGTCTCCCCAGCCGCAGCGCCGGGGTATTGCCGCCGCCGGAGTCGCCCACGTTGGCGGCGAGAACGTCCTTCGGCAAATCATCATGCGGGAAAAAACCCGGGACCAGGGCGTTGATCCGGATTCCGTAGGGCGCCCATTCGACCGCCAAGGAATAAGTCAGGTTGTGCACGCCCGCTTTGGCGGCGGCAACGTGCGCGAGGCCGGGGCCTCCACCGTGGTAGGTTGGCGACCCGATGTTGAGAATGGCACCCGTGCGCCCCGACGAGATGGCGCGCCTCGCCATTTCGCGCGAGCAATTGAACGTCCCTTGAAGATCGATCTCGACCACGGTGCGAAACCCGTTCGGAGTCAAATCCTCGGCAGGAACGGGGAAATTTCCCGCCGCATTGTTGAGAAGAACATCGACCGGACCCGCCATGCTCTCGATCGCATCGAAGGCGGCGGCGACGGCGGAAGCGTCGCGTACGTCGAGCGGCGCGTGAATCGCCTTGCCGCCGACCGACTCGATCGCGCGCACGCCGCTTTTCCGATGTTCCTCGTTGCGGCTCAATATCGCCACCGTGGCGCCCAGGCGCGCGAACTCCAGGGCGAACGCCTTGCCGAGACCCGTGCCGCCTCCGGTGACGGCGACCACCTTGCCTGCGAAGGTGCCCGCCGGCAGCATGATCGTACCCTCCGGCGGAGGCAGGGGTAATCCGATTGAGGGCTCCTGGATCATATGGTACGCGCAATGGTGAGGCGCTGAATCTCGGAGGTGCCGAGATAGATCCGGTGAACACGCGCAAACGCATACATCTTGGAAATCGGGTAGTCGTCCGAGAAACCGGCTCCGCCGTGAAGCTGCAGCAACTCGTCGAGGACGCGTCCCTCCATCTCCGAGATCCACAACTTGGCCATCGACGCCTCAACCGGGTCCACTCTGCCCTCGACGTTGCGCGCGAGAAGTTCATCCAGATAAATGCGCGCGACGGCAAGCTCCGTCTTCACGGACGCAAGCTTGAATTGCGTATTCTGGAAATCGAACACCTTCTGGCCGAACGCGTCGCGGTTCTTCACGAAATCGACCGTCATCAGAAAGGCCAGCTCGCAGGTCGCGACGATGCGGGCGCTCATGGCGAGGCGCGCGGTGGTGATCGTGTCGAGAGCTGCGCTCATCCCGCGGCCCTCTTCGCCGCCCAGGATGCTCGACGCGGGCACGCGTACGTCCTCGAAAAAAACCTGCGAGACCCCTCCCGCACTCTTGAGCATGAGCTCGAGGGGCTTGGACACCGTGACGCCCTTGGTGCCCTTGATAGGGACGATGAACATCGAGACTTGACCGCGGCCGTCGGGGCGCTCGCCGGTACGTGCGGCCACGATCAACATGGTCATGATCGGGCCGTTGGTCATCCACATCTTCTGACCATTGATGATGTAGTCGCCGCCCGATCGCTTCGCATAGGTCTTCATGCTGCGCGGATCGCTGCCGCTATGCGGCTCGGTGACGCCGACTTCCGAAATCGCCTCGCCCGATGCGAACCGGGGCAGCCACTCATGCTTTTGCGCTTCCGTACCGGCGTGATAGACGGCGTAAGCCGCGGTGTCCGTCGTGAGGCCCGCCTCCATGCCCGGACCGCCCGGAGAAAATCCGTGCTCTTCGTACAGGATGGCATGGTGCAGGAAATCGCCTCCGCCTCCGCCATACGCCTCAGGAATGCCCGCACACAAAAGACCGGCCTGGCCGGCTTTCTTGAACACGTCGGCGGGAAAGAACACGTCATGCTGCCATTCTTTCACGTAGGGCTCGATTTCCCGCTTGAAGAAGCGGCGCGCCGTGGCCCGAAAGTCATCATGGCCGTTCGAGAAGATCTTTCTCCCGTAACCCAGCCCTTCGACCGATTGAAGCAATGCCATAGCAGCGTCCCGTTCGTCAAAAAACCTTGCGCTAGCGTACCACTCGTCGGTGCCCGCGTCACCCACAGGCCGTTCAATTCAAATCGGCCGCTGAGCCGGTCAGGCGCGCCAGCCCATTGCCTACTATCGTACCGTATGCTAGTGTACAAAACTTTCTTCGGAATCGGGTGCCGAGCGTGGGTCATCTCGCACGATTGTTCACGCCGATGACGATCGGCCGGATGCTGATTCAAAACAGGATCATGATGCCGGGCATGTCGGCCGGCATGATGCTGGACAGCGATGCGCAGCCGACGCCGGAAATGATCGCCTACTATATCGAGCGGGCCAAAACCCGCCCGGGCCTGATGGCGATCGGCGCTTCTGCGGTGGTCCCGGCGGCCGCGCCGCGCAAAATGCCGCTGGCGCTCGATCACGACCGCCACATCCCGTCCCTCAAGAGACTGGTCGACGCAGTCCATCGGTACGATACGAAATTCGGTATTCAGCTCTTCGACGGCGGCGTGCAGACCGGCGATCGAGTGCAGCTGTCGCCGTCCGGCGTGCCGGCCATGGCCGCAGCCGTGTTCGACTCGCGCGCGAGCCCGGTCGTCAAGACGCTCACGGTCGACGAGATCGGACAGGTGGTGCGCGATTTTGCCGCCGCGGCGCGCCGCTGCCAGGCGGCCGGCTTCGATTTTGTCGAGATTCACGCCGGCCACGGCTATCTGATCAGTGCGTTCTTGGCGCCCTATTTCAACCGGCGTACCGATCAATACGGCGGCAGCCTGGAAAATCGCGCACGTTTCCTGCTCGAGATCCTGCGCGGTGTGAAATCGGCGATCGGGCAATCGCTGGCTGTCGGCGTGAAGATCAACGGCGATGACTTCATGGTGAAGGACGGCTGGACCCTCGCCGACACCTGCACTCTCGCGCCGACCCTGGAAGCGCAAGGG
>Ga0307470_10001002_pt1 | contig 11690 bp, 7 predicted proteins | sample atmos_gasesAM3C__FD_204565 | JGI IMG/M metagenome (GOLD analysis project Ga0307470, IMG submission 204565) | Hardwood forest soil microbial communities from Morgan-Monroe State Forest, Indiana, United States - atmos_gasesAM3C_05 | ecosystem: Environmental > Terrestrial > Soil > Temperate forest... | reverse complement strand
GGACGCAGTGGTGGGCCTGGCACCACTGGTACGGCCGGTCACAGGCGGGGAACACACCCGCGGTCGCGGAGGATGACGGCGCGGCGCGCCGGCGTGGTGCCGGGCGCCACGCCCGAGGTCCAGCGGCAGGCTCCCCCCGCCGAGGACGGCGGGGATGATGTGGGCGTCGCAGGCGATGCGGCGGACCTGGCTGGCGGGCAGCACGCCACCGGTGGGCAACAGCCCGACACCGGTCGCGGCGGCCAGCTTCTCGTACGGCATCGTCACGACCAGGGTGGGACGCTCGCCGCCGTTGTCCGGCAGCTCCCCACCCGCAGCGCCCGGTCAGCGAGGTCGACCAGGGCGTCGGCCATGCGTTGCCCGTGGGTGCGCTCGTCCCGCACGCCGTTCCCCGGGCCAGCGGGTCCAGCGCGACCCGCAGCGTCTCCGCGCCCTCGGTGTCCAGGAACCCGCAGACCCCCCTCAGCCCCGGCCCAGCCGGACAGATCCGCAGGCCACGCCGGGCGTAGGCCTCGGCGGCCTCACGTTCGACCCGGCGACGGAGCAGCTCGTCGGCGTGGTCGGGGTCCACCACGTCCAGCACCCGCCGGCCAAGCAGCCGGACCACCTCCTCGGGGTCGAACGTGGCGGAGTGCTCGACCGCGCCGGTGACGATGTCCGACATACGGCAAGGCTAAACCGGGCCACTGACAAAACCGGGAGCACGAAGACGACCGTCCCGAAAGAAAACCGAAAAACCTCGGTGAGTGAAACGGCAAGCACACGCGGTAGTCCCCAGGGCAATCGACGAGGGCAATGGGGCGGCAGCCCCAACCCATAACCCCATGAGGAACGGCGGTGCCCTCATCTCGGGAGATAGGTTCAAGCGGTCAAGGGTCGCGTGGCGATGGCGGGACCCGCGCGTCGCCTTATCGAGTGGATACTGGTCCTGCCGCCTCCACTCTGGGTAGGTACGACTGGGTGGAGCAGGACACAAGGGCAACGTCAAAGCATTCCTGGAGGATGAGCCGGACGCGGTCGGGGACTGGTTCGTCAGGAAAGATCTCGGCGCAGAGAGCCAGAGCCTGTTCGGCCGAGGTCAGGCCAAGCGTGGTAACCAAGAGCCGAATGTCCTCCACGTCACGCCGTCTGGCGGCCAGCACCTTCATCGCGAGCAGATGTGCTGGTAATGCAGCCGGCACCCGTAGACCGGCGTGGTCGAACACTCGCGGCGCCGCCGGGTCACCACCTGGCGTGACGTAACTACTCGAGGCGCTCGCCCAGCCGCCGGAATGCCCGCTCGATGCCGGCACGATCCAGCAACGGGCCGGGTTCGGTCACGCGAACTCCAGCTCCTGTGGCGCGACGAACACTCCCCTACGGCGGAACGCGGCCGGGCTGTGGACCAGAGCATCAGCCCGCGCGGCTGGTGCGTTGAACAGAAACCAGATCCGGCGCAGCGCCCGTGGCTCGGCCCACGCCGGGGCGCCGCGCCCGTCGCGGGCAGCCAGATGTTCGGCCAGGGCGGCAAGGAAGACGTCCCAGCGCTCGTCCCCGACCGCAGGCGGCTCCTCGGCCAGCAGGCGCTGCCTGGTCTGGTCCGGCTCCCAGCGATACTCCTCCAGGAACCCCTGCCACCAGCCGCCACCCCAATGACTCGCTAGCGCCCCCCAGGAGGCGCGCCAGCCGGACCAAGGTCATCGGCTGGTATGCGGGGGGGGGACTCGGCGGGCACGGTCCCCTACTGGCAGACGCTAGCGCACCTCAGGTGCCAGGCCAGCGCCGGCTACGCTGCTCCTTCGTCCCGACCAACCTGGAGCCTGGGGTGTCTGCCCCCTCGGCAGGTCGCGGCGGCGGAGCACTGGCATTGGCGCCGCGTCGGCTCCCGAGAACGTCGGGCGCGGTGTGAGCAGGGATGTGTGACAGGCTCGGCAGGGTAGCGGCCAGAGGCTCTTGGGGGCTGAGACCGCCAGCGGCATCCTGCTCAGCCCGGCGTGCTTGCCTGGCCTCCCACCAGCGCAGGAACCAGAATGTCAGCAGTGGGATCATGCCCAGCGCCAGGGCGAACAGGTACACACCCCAGTAGTGCTGGCCGCTGAAGATGGACCAGTGACTGTCGACCTGTGAGGAGTTGATCCCGAAGAAGGTGACCAGGAAACCGATCGGCACGCCGACGAAGCTCAGCGTGCTCACCGCCCTCTCACTGCGTAGCCGCTTCCTTTCTTCCTCCCGACGCTCGTCTTCCCGGCGCCTCGTCTCGTCGTTGCGTCGAGTTTCCTCCTCCCGGCGCTCCTGCTCCTGTCGCTTCGCCTCGTCGTTGCGCCGGGTTTCCTCCTCCTTGCTTTCCCGGATCTCGATCGCGGTCAGCTCAGACTTGATGCTGCTGTCCAGCCGGGAGAACATCCGGCTGACCCGGTTCGCCCGCTCGTGCAGCTCCATCGCCGCGTAGAGCTCCCGGTGGAAGCTCTCGATGCGCAGCGACGGGATCAGCAGGCCCAAGTCGGCCGAGGTCTCCACGCTGAAGCTGAGATCGAGCTCGAGGTTGCCGAGCTCGTCGACCAGCCGTTCCATGTCCTCCTTCTTCTGCCGGCCTGACTCCTCGGCCTGCAGGTTGTACCGGAAGTCCCGCACCTGGCCGTGCGCCCGGTGCCAGATCTGCCTGAACCGGGCGGCCGTGCCCACTGCCTGCACGGTCGTGAGGAACACGCTGTTCTCGATGTAGTCGGGATGGCCGTACAGCAGGCTCGTGTACGGTGTGACGACACCGCGGGTGCACTCGTCCTGGTTGAGTCCGGACGGCTCCTTGATCTCCATGAACTCCTGGCGGAACGGCGGCTCAACGCGGTAGAGGATCTGCTTAACCTGTTCCTCGCCGGGCAGCGGACGCCCCTCGGTGTGCGAGGCGAACACAATCTGGTGCCGCTCCGGCGGCAGCTTGAGGATGTCCCTTGACGTCGCGACCCCGCTCCGCCTGGCCAGGTCCGTGATGTGTGCCTCATAGGTGGCACCGGCAATGGTCAACTGGGCGAAGGCGCAGCTCTGCAGCACATCGACAATCGGGGTCACATCCTCATCCAGGGGTGGGCTGAAGAACTCGATATCTAACGCCGACACGACCTGGTCGGACGGCAGCACGAACAGCCACGAGGCAAGCCGGAACACCACTGTATCGCCCCTGCCACTCGGGACATTTCGCAGGTTCAGCTCCAGGCTGTCGGCCTCCTGCAGGTCGCAGGCCAGCACCTGCGGAAGCTGGTCACGAAAAAGGTCGTGGAAGTCTTCGAGCGCGCCCAGCGGAAGCAGCGACTCGACCGGTTCGGTCGCGCGGTTGTTGTTGTCGGGCCGATACCGCCATGGCGTCGCGTAGATGCTGATGATGCGGACCTCATGCTGGCCCGCTGTCACGTTCTCGGCTGGCAAAGCTCCCCCATATGACCTTAGTGCTGCCCAGACCGGATTTCGCTTGGTCCAGTCTAAGCGGGTAGCTCACCGAGCGTGCCCGGCTGCCCGAATGGGCAGCACACACCACCCGGTCAGGCGAACGCGGCGGCCAGGATCAGTCACATACCCGTACCGGCAGACGCTGTCGCGCCTCCGGCCGTGGGTACGCTCGCGTGATGGCGATCGTGCTCGGCGACAACCGCTACGGGAAGGCGGAGACCCGGCTGGTGTACGTCGACCGGGGCGAGGCTGGCTCACCGGACGGCGAGGCTGGCACGGCCGGCGGGGCGCACCGGCTCACCGACCTGTCGGTGAGCACCACGCTGGCCGGCGACCTGGCCGGCACCCACCTGACCGGCGACAACACCGGCGTGCTGCCCACCGACTCGCAGAAGAACACCGTCTTCGCCTTCGCCCGCGACGGTATCGGCGAGATCGAGGACTTCGCGCTGAGGCTGGCCCGGCACTTCGTCGACAGCCAGCCGGCGATCCGGTGGGCTAGGGTGTGCATCGAGCAGTACGGCTGGGGTCGGGTCGCGGTCGCCGGCCGGCCCCAGCCGTACTCCTTTGTCCGCGAGACCGGCACCCGGACGACGACCGTGACGTACGACGGCGGGTGGCCGTACGTCGTGTCCGGCGTCGCCGACCTGGTGGTGCTGAACACGACCGGTTCGCGGTTCACCGGCTTCGCCCGGGACGCCTACACCACGCTGGCCGAGACCGGCGACCGGATCCTGGCCACCGCGCTGGCGGCCCGCTGGCGGCACGCCGAGCCGGCGTCCGACGACTGGGCCGGCGCGCACCGCGAGACCGTGCGGCACCTGCTCGCCGGCTTCGCCGAGACCAACAGCAGGTCACTGCAGCAGACCCTCTACGCGATGGGCGAGCGGGTGCTCGCGCACCGGGCGGAGCTGGCCGAGATCCGGCTGTCGCTGCCGAACCGGCACCACATCCTGGTCGACCTCACCCCGTTCGGCCGGGACAACCCGGGCATGGTCTTCTACGCCGCCGACCGGCCGTACGGGCTGATCGAAGGCACCGTGCTCCGCGACGACGCGCCGCCGGCCGGACCGGCCTGGTGAGCGCGGGTTGGGAGTGTCCACAGTGGACTTCCTCCGGCCGTCGACGCTGGCTGCGGCGGTCACCGCCAAGGCCGAGCGCCCGGACGCCGTACCGATCGCCGGCGGCACCGACGTGATGGTCGAGCTGAACTTCGACCGCCGCCGGCCGGCCGCGCTGCTCGACCTGTCCGGCGTCGCCGAGCTCGCCGGGTGGTCCAGGCCGGACGGCGCCCAGCACGCTGGCCTGCTGCGGCTCGGCGCGGCGCTGCCGTACGCCCGGATCATCGCCGAGCTCGGTGACATGCTGCCCGGCCTGGCCGCCGCGTCCCGCACCGTCGGCTCGCCGCAGATCCGCAACCGGGGCAGCGTCGGGGGCAACCTGGGCTCGGCCTCGCCGGCCGGAGACGCCCACCCGCCGCTGCTCGCCTCCGGCGCGCGGGTGGAGCTGGCCTCGGTGCGGGGGGTGCGAACGGTGCCGGTGGCGGAGTTCTTCACCGGGCCGAGGCGCAGCGTGCTAGCCGCGGACGAGCTGATCACCGCGGTGCTGGTGCCGCCGGCCCGGGGGCCGCAGCAGTTCGGCAAGGTCGGCACCCGCAACGCGATGGTGATCGCGGTCTGCTCGTTCGCCGTGGCGCTCGACCCGGGCGCCGGCACGGTCGGCACCGGGATCGGCTCGGCCGGCCCGACGCCGCTGCGCGCGCCGGATGCGGAGGACTTCGCCGCCACGGCGCTGGCCGATCGGTGGGCGGCCCGCGCGCCGTTGCCGGCCGAGGTGCCGGCCCGGTTCGGCGCGCTGGTGGCGGCCGCCGCCTGGCCGATCGACGACGTACGCGGCAGTGCGGCGTACCGCCGGCACGCCCTCGCCGTCCTCGCCGCCCGCTGCCTGGCCTGGGCCTGGGCGGAGCACCGCCGCCCGCCGCCCGAGGGTCCACCGGGCGAGGGCCCGCCGCCTGAGGGCCCGCCGTGACCTGCCCGTCGGGCGGACTGCCCGACCCCGCACTACGCAACTTTCCACAAGTAGCGGGTGCGCCCCCCTACTTTCCACAAACTTGCGGGGACAGCCCGCGTGGTCTCCCGCAACTTTCCACAGCTTGCGGGGACAGCACGCGGAACCTCGGGCAACTTTCCACAAGTAGGGAGGCTGGACCGCCTACTTCCCAAAACTTGCGGGAACGGACCAAGACGAACGGCGGGACCAGGACGAACGGCGGCGGGACCGGCGATCGACAGGTACGGAGGCCGCGATGCGGGTGAGCGTTGAGGTGAACGGCGAGCAGCGCACCGCCGAGGACGTGTGGGCGGGCGAGAGCCTGCTCTACGTGCTGCGCGAGCGGCTGGGCCTGCCCGGCTCGAAGAACGCCTGCGAGCAGGGCGAGTGCGGCTCCTGCACGGTCTACCTCGACGAGGTCGTGGTGTGCGCCTGCCTGGTCGCCGCCGGGCAGGCGGAGGGCCGGTCGGTGCGCACCGTCGAGGGGCTGGCCCACGGCGCCACGCTGGACCGGGTGCAGCAGGCGTTCCTGGTCACCGGCGCGGTGCAGTGCGGCTTCTGCACCCCCGGCCTGGTCGTCGCCGCGCACGACCTGCTCCGCCGTGTCCCGGACCCAGGCGACAACGAGATCCGCGAGGCCCTGGCCGGGAACCTCTGCCGCTGCACCGGGTACGAGAAAATCATCGAGGCCGTCCGGCTGGCGGCGGCGGCACCGGCCGCCGCGGGCAGGGCGGCTGCGTCGGACGAAACGGCGGCATCGGACGGAACGGCCCGATGAGCCGGATCGTGATCGACGGCGCGGCGGTGTCCACCATGGACGACCACGGCACGGAGCACGGCGCCGGGCACGTCGTCGTAGAAGACGGCCTGATCACCGCGGTCGGTGCCGGACCGGCCCCGCGCGACCCCGCCCCGGACCGGCTGGTCGACGCCCGAGGCTGCCTGGTCACCCCGGGCCTGGTCAACACCCACCACCACCTCTACCAGTGGGCGACCCGCGGCTACGCCCAGCAGGCCACCCTGTTCGAGTGGCTGACCGAGCTCTACCCGGTCTGGTCCGGGCTGGACGAGGACATCACCGGCGCCGCCGCGGCCGCCGGCCTGGCCCGGCTGGCCCGCACCGGCTGCACCACGGTCGCCGACCACCACTACGTCTTCCCCCGGCACGGCGGCGACGTCTTCGGCGCCGTCGTCCACGCAGCCGGCCGGGTGGGCCTGCGGCTGCACGCCGTACGCGGCTCGATGGACCGGGGGCGGTCGGCCGGCGGGCTGCCCCCCGATGACCTGGTCGAGACCACCGACGCGGCGCTGGCCGGTACCGAGCAGGCGATCAGCCGGCACCACGACGCCCGGCCGGGCTCCCGCGTCCGGGTCGCGGTCGGGCCGTGCTCGCCGTTCTCGGCCAGCCCCGCGCTGATGACGCGTGCCGCCGACCTGGCCCGGGCGACCGGCACCCGGCTGCACACGCACCTCGCCGAGACCGTCGAGGAGGAGGAGCAGTGCTGGGCGGAGCTTCACTGCACCCCGATGGAGTACGCCGACCGGCTCGGCTGGCTCGGCCCGGACGTATGGATCGCGCACGGCGTGCACCTGTCCGAGGAGGCGGTGGCCCGGCTCGGCACGACCGGCACCGGCGTGGCGCACTGCCCCACCTCGAACGGCCGGCTCGGCGCCGGCATCGCCCCGGTCCGGGCGCTGCTGGACGCGGCCGTCCCGGTCGGGCTCGGCGTCGACGGCGCGGCGTCCAACGAGGACGGCGGGCTGGTGGTCGAGCTGCGGCAGGCGGCGTACCTGGCGCGGCTCCAGGACGGCCCGGCGGCACTGACCGCCCGGGAGGCGCTCTGGCTGGCCACGGCGGGCGGGGCGGCCTGCCTCGGCCGGTCCGCCGAGCTGGGCTCGCTGCGGCCCGGGCTGCTGGCCGACATCGCGGTCTGGAAGCTGGACGGCCTGGCCCACGCCGGCATCGACGACCCGGTGGCCGCGCTGGTCCTCGGCCCCCCTCCGCCGCTCGCGCTGCTGCTGGTCGGCGGCGTCCCGGTGGTCGAGGACGACGAGCTGCGTACGGCGTCCGAGCCGGCGCTGGCCGCCGGCCTGCGGGTGGCGAGCCGTACCCTGGCCGAGCGCGCCGGGGCCGCCGCATGACCGGGCCGTTCACCGCGCCGCCGGCCGCCGTACCGCCAGTCGCCGTACCAGCAACCGGAGCGCCCCCTGCCGCCGCGCCGTCGCCCAGCGCACCCTCGCCCAGCGCACCGCCCGCCGCCGCGCCGCCGTTCACCGCGCCGTTGACAGGGGTCGAGGGAGGCGTCGGCAGCAGCCCGGTCCGGCCGGACGGCGTGCTCAAGGTGCGCGGCGAGCTCGCCTACTCCTCCGACCTGTGGGCGGAGGAGATGCTGTGGGGCGCCACCCTGCGCAGCCCGCACCCGTACGCCCGGATCCGCTCGGTCGACCTCGCCGCCGCGCTCGCCCTGCCCGGCGTGTACGCCGTGCTCACCCACGACGACGTGCCGGGGGACAACATCTACGGCCTGGAGCACGCCGACCAGCCGGTGCTCGCCGCCGGCGTGGTGCGCTACGTCGGTGAGCCCGTCGCCGTGGTGGCCGCCGGCCACCCGGAGACCGCCCGCCGCGCGGTGGCCCGGATCCGCGTCGACTACGAGGTGCTCGACCCGGTCACCGACGCCGAGGCCGCGCTGGACCCGGCCGCGCCGCTGCTGCACCCGGCGCACGGCAGCAACGTCGTCCGGCATGTGCGGATCCGGCGCGGCGACCCGGCGGCTCGCGCCGAGGTGGTGGTCCGCGGCGAGTACCGGGTCGGGATGCAGGACCAGGCGTTCCTCGGGCCGGAGTCGGGGCTCGCGGTGCCGGCCGAGGACGGTGGCGTCGAGCTGTACGTAGCGACCCAGTGGCTGCACGTCGACCAGGCCCAGGTGGCGCGGGCGCTCGGCCTGCCGGCGGCCAAGGTGCGGATCACGCTGGCCGGGGTGGGCGGCGCGTTCGGCGCCCGCGAGGACCTGTCCATGCAGGTGCACGCCTGCCTTCTCGCGCTGCGCACTGGCCGGCCGGTCAAGATCGTCTACGGCCGGGAGGAGTCGTTCTACGGGCACGTGCACCGGCATCCCGCCGTGCTGCGGTACGAGCACGGGGCCGACCGGGACGGCCGGCTGGTCCTCGTCCGGGCCGAGATCCTGCTGGACGGCGGCGCCTACGCCTCCACCACGGCGGCAGTGGCGGGCAACGCGGCCAGCCTCGGCGTCGGGCCGTACGTCGTGCCGAACGTGAGCGTCGACTGCTGGGGGGTCTACTCGAACAACCCGCCGTGCGGGGCGATGCGTGGGTTCGGCGCCGTCCAGGCCTGCTTCGGGTACGAGTCGCAGATGGACGCGCTGGCCGCCGAGCTCGGGCTGGACCCGGTGGAGCTGCGGATCCGCAACGCGCTGCACGAGGGGGCGACAATGCCGACCGGCCAGGTGGTCGACTCGGCCGCGCCGGTCGCCGAGCTGCTCCGCCGGGTGCGCGCGATGCCGTTGCCGCTGCCCGGGCCGTCGCCGTACGGGCCGTCGCCGTCGGGACTGCCGCCGTCCGGCGCGGGCGGGTTCGACCTGCGGGAGCTGCCCGGCGGCGTGTCGAACACCACCCACGGCGAAGGGGTGCGGCGCGGGGTCGGGTACGGCGTCGGCATCAAGAACGTCGGCTTCTCCGAGGGCTTCGACGACTACTCCACCGCCCGGGTGCGGCTGGCCGTCCTGGGTGGCGAGCCGGTGGTCGAGGTGCGGACGGCCGCCGCCGAGGTCGGCCAGGGCCTGGTGACGCTGCAGGCGCAGATCGCCCGGACCGAGCTCGGCGTGCAGCGGGTGACGGTCGCGCCGGCCGACACCTCCGTCGGGAGCGCCGGGTCGAGCTCGGCGTCCCGGCAGAGCTACGTGACCGGCGGTGCGGTGCGGGCGGCGTGCGAGCAGGTGCGGGCCGAGCTCGAACGGCGGGCCGGCGGTGGGCCGGTGCCGGCCGCCGCGATCCCGGCCGTGCTGGGCGACGACGTGATCGAGCGGACCGTCGAGTGGCGGCACCGGCCGACCGAGCCGCTGGACCCGTTGACCGGGCAGGGGAACGCGCACGTGCAGTACGCCTTCGCCGCGCACCGGGCCGTGGTCGACGTGGACGTCGAGCTGGGGCTGGTGCGGGTGGTGGAGCTGGCCTGTGCGCAGGACGTGGGGCGGGCGATGAACCCGCAGGCGGTGGTCGGGCAGATCCAGGGCGGGTCGGCCCAGGGGCTCGGGCTGGCGCTGATGGAGGAGATCCAGGTCGCGGGTGGGCGGATCCGCAACCCGTCATTCACCGACTACCTGATCCCGACGATCCTGGACATGCCGCCGATGGCCGTCGACGTCCTGGAGCTCGCCGACCCGCACGCGCCGTACGGCCTGCGTGGCGTGGGCGAGCCGCCGACGATCTCGTCGACGCCGGCCGTGGTGGCGGCGGTCCGCGCGGCCTGCGGGCGTCCGCTGCGGCGGGTGCCCGTCCGCCCCGACGACATCGTGGGTCTCCCGTAGCTCACCCCTGATCCCGCTCCCGGTGTGGTCACCTCTCGGCGTTGTGGTGACCTGTCGTTGCCCGCGCCACCCGTGTGGTGACCTACGCACGTTGTGGTGACCTGTCGTTGTCTGGGCCGCCCGTGTGGTGACCTGTTGGGGATGGGCTCAGGCCGTGTTGCTGCCGCCCCATCGACTTCGTCGATGGGTTTCCCTCAATATTACTGTGGGCACCTGCCGCTGTACTCACCGAAGTTTCTCATCTTTTTCTCCGACCCTCGGGTTAGCGGGGTGGTTCTGTCGGTGGCTCCGTTTATTCTTCTCCTATGTCGAACGCGGTCGCCCTGGTTGAGCAGGTCTCTGCTCTGCTTGACCTGTGTGGTGGTGTTGACTGGTCTTCGCTTTCCGACGCCGAGGTTGACGAGGTGCTGGTGCGGGGGTTCCGGCAGGTCTCTCGGTTCACCGGCATTGTGCTGCTGCCGTTGGTGCGGGAGGCGGAGTCGCGGGGTCTTGCCTCCGCGCATGACGCGCCGGACGCGCGGGCGTGGCTGCGGGACAGCTTGAACGTACGGCCGGCTGAGGCCGGTCGGCTGCTCCGGCTGGCCCGTGCCCTGGACGGCGACCTGCCCGAGACGGCGACGGCGCTGGCGGATGGCGCGGTCAGCGTCGACCACGCGCAGACGATCGCGGAGGCGATGCGGGCGCTGCCGGCGGAGACCCCGGCCGACGTCCGGACCGCGGCGGAGCATGAGCTGGTCGAGCGCAGCGGCACCGTCAACCCCGACGAGGTCGCGCTGCTGGGGCGCCGCGTGCTGGACGTGGTGGACCCCGACGGCAGCGCCGAGCTTCAGGCCCGGCAGGCCGAGCGGGAGGCCGCGGCGGCATACGCACGCCGTGACCTGCGGATCTGTCCCGCCGGCCCGGGGCTGAGGCGGGTCACCGGGTTCCTGGACACCGAAGGCGCCGAGACGCTGCGGGTCGCGCTCGACCCGCTGGCCGCGCCCCGGCCCGCCGACCCCGACACCGGGGTACGCGATGACCGTACGCACGGGCAACGGATGGCGGACGCGCTGGTCGAGCTGGCCAACCGGTCCCTACGGATGGGCGATCTGCCCGACAACGGCGGCGAACGCCCCACCCTCGTGGTGACGATGCCGTACGCAAGCTGGTCGCCGCCACCGGCGTGGGAGAGCTCGACAGCGGTGACATCCTGCCCGCCAGCCAGGTGCGGCGCATCGCCTGCGACGCCCACATCATCCCCGCCGTCCTCGGCGGGGAGAGCCTGCCGCTGGACCTCGGCCGGGGCTCCCGGCACTACGTCGGCGCGGCCCGCCGCGCGATTATTCTCCGCGACCGCGGGTGTGTTTTCCCCGCCTGCGACCGCCCCTACCAGTGGTGCCACTGCCATCACTGCGTCCACTGGGCCAACGGCGGCAGAACCGACCAGAACAACGGCGTGCTCCTATGCGGACATCACCATAGAGTCATCCACCACAACGGCTGGGACGTACGAATAGCAGAAGACGGACTACCAGAATTCCTCCCACCACCATCAATAGACCCCGAACGGTGACTGGATAGGTTCTTCTCCTGGGTTGGCAGCCGTTGAGCGTGCTGGTGTGGCTGTGATCTGAGGTCGTGGGGTTGTGGGTGTGTCGTTCCCGGTGTCTGGGTTCGCGACCTGTTTGGATCTTC
>Ga0307470_10001001_pt1 | contig 11694 bp, 13 predicted proteins | sample atmos_gasesAM3C__FD_204565 | JGI IMG/M metagenome (GOLD analysis project Ga0307470, IMG submission 204565) | Hardwood forest soil microbial communities from Morgan-Monroe State Forest, Indiana, United States - atmos_gasesAM3C_05 | ecosystem: Environmental > Terrestrial > Soil > Temperate forest... | reverse complement strand
CCTCGACGCGGTGAGCGACCGCGATACGCTCCTCGAGTTCCTGGCGGCGGCCGCTATCACCGGCATGCATCTCTCGCGGCTCGCCGCCGACCTGACCCTGTGGGCGACCGCCGAGTTCGGCTTCGTGGAGTTCTCCGACGCGTTCGCGACCGGCTCGTCGATCATGCCCCAGAAGAAGAATCCCGACGTGGCCGAGCTGATCCGCGGCAAGAGCGGACGCCTCTACGGCAACCTCGTCGCGGTGCTGGCGATCATGAAGGGGCTCCCGCTCGCCTACAACTCCGACATGCAGGAGGACAAGGAGCCGTTCTTCGACTCAGTCGACACCCTCGTGGCCATCCTGGGGGTCGTGCCGCCGATGATCGGGTCGCTCACCTTCCGGACCGATCGGATGCGGCGGGCGGCCGGCGAGAACTTCGCGACCGCGACCGACCTCGCCGATTACCTCGTGAAGAAGGGCCTGCCCTTCCGCCAAGCGCACGGAGTCGTCGGGAAGATCGTGCGGTTCTGCGAGACCGAGGGCAAGGGGCTCGATGGCCTCTCGCTGGTCGAGTTCCGCCGCTTCTCGCCGCTCTTCCAGGACGACGCGAAGGACGCGCTCACGGTCGAGGCGTCGCTGCGCGCCCGCGCCGCGACCGGCGGGACCGCGCCGGAGGCCGTGCGCCGCTCGCTCGCCCTCGCCCGCACGCTGATCGCGCGCGCATGAGCCGACGCGGGCGCGGGCTTGCCCCGTGCCTCGGGCTCGCCCTCCTGGCGCTGGCCGCCTGCGGGCGAAAAGGACCGCCGGTCGCGCCCGAGATGCGGGCGCCGCAGCGGGTCCTCGACCTCGACGCCGCTGTGCGCGACACGGCGATCGAGCTCTCGTGGACACCGCCCCTTCGCCGCGCGGACCGGACGCCCATCCGTGACCTCTCGCTGACGACGCGCATCTTCCGCGTGGAGGACAGCGGGGCGGGCGAGCCGAAGACTGCGATCCTCGCCAGAGGTGTGATCGCCGGCTACACGGAGATCGTGTCGCTGCGCGGAGACGATCCGTCCCCCGCGGTCGCCCGCGGCAGCCAGCTCGTCTTCACCGACCGGCAGGCGCTCGAGTTCCGCCGCCGCTACACCTACGTGGTCGTCGTGGGCGATTCCGAGGGACGCATCGGCTCCCCCTCGGCGCGCGCGTCGGTGACCTACGTCCCGGCCGGCGAGCCGCCGGCGGACCTCGTCGCCGAGCCGGGCGATCGTGAGGCGCGCCTGACGTGGCTGCCGCCGCCGCGGCTGATCGACGGGAGCGCGCCGACCGTCCTGTTCACCTACGAGGTCCTGCGAGCGCCGTCGGCCGACGCGGAGCTGAAGCCGGTGACGCCGGTCCCGATCGGTGAGCTCGTCCTGACCGATCGCGGGCTCGACAACGACCACACCTATTACTACGCGGTGCGCGCCGTCCAGGTGGCGTCGAACAGCGTGGTCTACAGCGCGGCAACGCCCCGTGTGGCCGTGACGCCGCGAGACGTGACGCCGCCGTCGCCCCCGGCCAACCTGGTCGCGGTCCCGTCAGGGGCGACCGTGCGCCTGACCTGGAGCGCGAGCCCGGATCGCGATGTCGTGCAGTACATCGTCTACCGGGCGGCCGCCGGCGGCGCCTTCGAGCGCGTCGGCTCGACGCGGGCGCCGACCGCGACGTTCGTCGATCGCGACGTCCCCCGCGGCAGGTACCGCTACGTCGTGACCGCAGAGGACGCGGGCGCCCGGCCGAACGAGAGCGGCCGGTCGAACGAAGTCGCGGTCACCGTACCTTGACTTCACCTGGCCCGGATGCTACCAACAACGGTTACATGGACCACTTCCGGTATCGTGATTCAGAGCTCTGCTGCGAGCAGGTATCGCTGCGCGCGCTGGCCGCCGTCGCCGGCACGCCCCTCTACGTCTACTCGAAGGCCGCGCTGCTCGAAGGGCTCGCCGGCTATCACCGCGCGTTCAAGGACGTGCCTCACATCGTCTGCTACTCGGTCAAGGCGAACTCGAACCTGGGCGTCCTCTCGGTGCTGGCGAAGGCCGGCGCCGGGGCCGACATCGTCTCCGGGGGTGAGCTGTTCCGCGCGCTGCGCGCCGGAATCCCGCCCAAGAAGATCATCTTCTCGGGGGTCGGCAAGAGCCGCGACGAGATGCGCGACGCGCTCAAGGCCGAGATCCTGATGTTCAACGTCGAGTCGCACAGCGAGCTGAAGGTGCTCGACGAGGTGGCGCGCGAGATGGGTGTGCGGGCGCCGGTCGCGATCCGGGTGAACCCGGACGTGGATCCGCAGACGCATCCCTACATCGCCACCGGGCTGAAGACGTCGAAGTTCGGCGTCCCCTACGACGAGGCGCTGGCGGCGTACGAGGAAGCGCGGAAGCTGCCGGGCCTCGAGGTGATCGGCGCCGACATGCACATCGGCTCGCAGCTCACCAAGGCCACCCCGGTCGGCGACGCGGTGCGGCGCGTCGTCGCGCTGGTCAAGACGCTCCGCGAGCGCTCGGTCGAGATCCGCATGATCGACGTCGGCGGCGGGCTCGGCATCCGCTACCGCGACGAGACGCCGCCGACGCACGAGGAGTATGCGACCGTGCTGCTGCCGGCGCTTCGCGAGTCCGGCGCGACGGTCTTGCTGGAGCCGGGCCGGTCGATCGTGGGCAACGCCGGGGTCCTGCTCACGCGGGCCCTCTACCGGAAAGACACGGGCGCCAAGAAGTTCGTAGTGATCGACGCGGCCATGAACGATCTGGTCCGCCCGTCGTTCTACGGCTCCTTCCACGACATCCGCCCGGTCGACGAGGCTGGGCGGGCGCGGCCGGCCGAGACCGTGGACGTCGTGGGCCCGATTTGCGAGTCGGGCGACTTCCTGGCCAAGGATCGCGAGATGCCGCGCGTCGAGCAGGACGAGCTGGTGGCCCTGATGAGCGCAGGCGCCTACGGCTTCGCCATGGCTTCCAACTACAACACGAGACCGCGGGCCGCTGAGGTACTCGTGGACGGCAACCGCTACACGATCGTGCGCCGCCGGGAGACGTACGAAGACCTGGTGGCGGGGGAGACGCCTCTATGAGCCAGACGTTCCAGGGTTCATTCGTCGCGATGGTCACCCCGTTCCGGAACGGCAAGGTCGACGAGGCGAAGCTCCGCGAGCTGGTCGAGCTCCACGTCGCGAACGGCACCGACGGCCTGATCCCGTGCGGGACCACCGGTGAATCCCCCAGCCTGAATCACGACGAGCATCGACGCGTCGTCGAGATCGTCGTCGAGGCGGCGCGCGGCCGGATCCGGGTCGTCGCCGGCACCGGCTCCAACTCGACCGCCGAGGCGATCGACCTGACGAAGCACGCCGAGCGAGCAGGCGCGGCCGGCGCCCTCGTCGTCAATCCGTACTACAACAAGCCGACCCAGGAAGGGCTGTACCGCCATTTCCGGGCGGTCGCCGAGTCGGTCGCGATTCCCGTCCTCGTCTACAACATCCAGAGCCGGACGGCCGTGAACGTCGAAACGGACACGATGGCCCGTCTGGCGCGCGACGTCCGGAACATCGTCGGGGTGAAGGAGGCGTCCGGATCGCTCGACCAGATGAGTCAGGTGATCGCGGCCTGCGGCCCCGACTTCTCCGTCCTGTCGGGCGACGACAACATCACCCTGCCGCTCCTGGCCATCGGGGGCAGCGGCGTCGTGTCGGTCATCGCGAACATCGTGCCGCGCGAGACGGCCGACCTGGTGCACGCGGCGCTCGACGGCGACTGGAAGCGGGCGCGCGACCTGCACTACCGGCTCTTCCCGCTAGCGCGGGCGGCGTTCCTCGAGACCAATCCCATCCCGATCAAAGAGGCCATGGCGATGGCCGGCATGATCGAGCCGGAGTTCCGCCTGCCGATGTGCCGCATGAGCGACGCCAACCGCGAGAAGCTCCGCGCGATCCTCAAGCTGTACTCCCTCGTCAAGTAGTCGGAGTATGAGCGCCGCCGACGGGGACACATCCCCGAGTCCGGGGAACGCGGCGACCCCGACGGCACAGGTGGTCGTCGGCGGCGCCGCCGGCCGCATGGGCAACCGCATCGTCGCGTGTCTGGCCGACACCCCCGGCCTGCGCCTGGTCGCCGCGCTCGAGGCGCCCGGCCATCCCGCGCTCGGCGCCGACGCGGGCGAGCTGGCCGGCGTGCGAAAGGCCGGCGTCGCCCTCGGCGCCGACCCGGCGGCCGCCATTACACCTGATCGGATCCTCATCGAGTTCTCCGTCCCTGAGGCCTCGCTCGACCACCTCCGGCTCGTCGCCAAGAGCGGCGCCCGCGCCGTGATCGGCACCACCGGCTTCAGCGCGGCGCAGCGTGCCGAGATCGGCGAGCTGACGCGCCACGCGGCGATCTTGCTCTCGCCCAACATGTCGGTCGCCACCAACGTCGCGTTCAAGCTCCTGGCGACCATGGCCACGGCGCTCGGTGACGAGTACGACGTCGAGATCACCGAGATCCACCACCGCTTCAAGAAGGACGCGCCGAGCGGCACCGCGCTCCGCATGGCGGAGGTGGTCGCAGCCGCGCTCGGGCGCGACCTGGACCAGGTAAGCGTCTACGGACGACAGGGACTGCCGGGCGAGCGGCCCAAGCGCGAGATCGGCATCCTGTCGCTCCGCTCGGGAGACGTCGTCGGCGAGCACACGGTGTCCTTCGGGACGCTCGGCGAGCGCCTCGAGCTGGTGCACAAGGCCCACAACCGCGACACCTACGCGCGGGGCGCCCTGCGCGCGGCGCGCTTCATCGCCGGGCGTCCGCCGGGTCTCTATTCGATGGCGGACGTCCTCGGCCTCGCGTGAGGGCGTGAGGCGCTGAATGGCCGACAAGCTGCTCCTCGAGGACGTTCGCTTCTACGGCCAGCACGGGCTCACGCGCGCCGAGCAGCTCGTCGGCGCCTGGTTCTCCGTCGACGTCGAGCTGGCCGTCGACCTGCAGCCGGCGGTCCTCTCCGACCAGGTCACCTCGACGCTCGACTACGGCGTGATCGCCCGGCGCATCGTGGAGATCGGAACCAAGAACCGGGTGAACCTCATCGAGCGCCTCGCCGGGCTGATCATCGAGGCGCTGCTGCGCGAGTTCCCCGCGCGCGAGATCCGCGTGCGCGTCCGCAAGCTCACGCCCCCGCTCGAGGGTCTGGTGGGGACGCCCGCCGTCGAGCTCGTCCGGAGCCGGACGTGACCCGCGTCTACCTCTCGCTCGGCTCGAACGTCGGCGATCGGCTCTCCGTGCTGCGGGCCGCGGTGCGCCGGCTCGGGGGGCTCGCGGACGTCCGGTTCGTCGACGCCTCGCCGCTCTACGAGGGCGAGCCGTGGGAGAGCGAGCCCGGCCAGACGACCGGCGAGCAGCGCTGGTACCTCAACTGCGCGGTCGCGCTCGAGACGACGCTGGCGCCGCGCGCGCTCCTGGCCGAGATCCATACGATCGAGGACGCCCTGGGCCGGGTCCGACCGCCCGGAACGCCGGAGGCCCAGCGCTTCGCCACGCGTACGCTCGACATCGACATCCTGTTCTACGGCGACGAGATCGTGAGCGCGGGCGACGATCTCCAGATCCCCCACCTGCTCCTCGCCGAGCGCGAGTTCGTCCTCCGGCCGCTGGCCGATCTGGCGCCGGAGCTGGAGCACCCCGCCCTCTACCGGTCGGTCCGTGAGCTGCTCGCCGAACTCGTGGACGAGCACGACGTGCGCGCCGGCGACTATCCGGCGCGCTGGTTCGAGGACTGAGCGGGCGTGGCTTCCGACGAATTCCATCGCCTCGCGCTCGAGCACCTGGACGCCCTCTACAACTTCGCCATGTACCTGACCCGGAACCCGCCGGAAGCCGACGATCTCGTTCAGGAAACGTACCTGCGGGCCTTCCGGTTTTCGCACCGGTTCCAGGCGGGAACCCATCTGCGCGCCTGGCTGTTTCAAATTTTGAGGAACACGTTCTTGACCTTCTATCGCCTCCGCGAGCGGGAATCGGCGCTCGCGGAGGACGGTGTTCCGACCTGGGACGTTCCGATGTTTCACGACGCGCCCGAGGAGTCGAGCGGCGCCGTCGAGGCGCATACCGATCTCGAGCGCGCGCTCTTGCGCCTGCCCGAGGAATTTCGAACCGTGCTGCTGCTCGCGGAAGTCGAGGGAATGGCCCTCGAGGACGTCGCGCGCGTACTGGGCTGTCCGGTGGGCACGGTCAAGTCGCGCATCTTCCGGGCGAAGGAGCGCCTGCGCGGACTGCTCCAGGACTACACGAACAAATGAGCGGCGACCACTCCCCCGAATCCGACGAAGTGCTGGGCACGCGCCTGCGCGCGGAGCTGAGACGCTACGCGGCGCCGACCAGCCTGCGCGCCGCCATCACCCACGGCGGCGCGCCGCCGCCGCGGCGGGCAATGTGGCTCTCACCGGTGCTGGCCGCCGCCGCGACCGTGCTCGCGCTCGGGCTCGTGTTCCTGCTGATCGGACCCCGGATGGTGCCGGCCGATCCCGCCGAGCGGCTCGTGCGCTCCGTCGTGGCCGAGCACACACGCGCCCTCATGTGGGGCGCTCGCCGCCCGGAGGTCATTCCGACCGCGCTTCCCTGGCTCACGCAGGAATCGGGGATCGGTCTCAAGAAGGTCTTCGCCGGCGACGATCATTTGCGGTTCTCCGGCGCGGAGCCCGTCTACCTGGAGGGGCATCGTGGCATCGCGCTGCACTACCGTGACGCCGACGGCCACCTCTTGAGCTACGTCGTGCTGCCGATCGCGGGCTTCCCGGTTCCCGACCGCCGCCGGGTCCAGATCGAGCGGGGCACGAGCCGCTGGAGGCCGGCGCTGATGCACGACAGCGGCTTCTCGGCCTGGGTATGGCGGCAAGGCGACCTCGCCTGCTTCATCGTGTCGGACATGGTCTCCGACGCCGACGTGGAGCGCTTCAAGGACTACTTCGTTCGCTTGCGGATCTCGACCGACCCCGTTCCCGCGCAGTGAGCGTCGCCGCGAAGCGGCGCCGCTTCAGGCTCCGCTACTTCCGGACCGCCGCCTGTTCGTTGGTCGACTCGCCGTAGCGGGCCGCCCGGGTCGCGCTGTAGACCAGCGTGACGACGGTCGCGGAGTTGTCGGCCAGACGCCGCTGGGCCTGGGCCTGCTTGAGCTGAGCCTCGCGGAGCTGACGCTGGAAGTACTCGGCCTGCCAGGGCGGCGCCTGGCCCACCGCCGCCTGCGCACTGGCGACCTCGCGGGCGGCGCGCCGCAGCTGCTTCCAGTCGGCCGCGGCCGCGTAGAGAGTGGTGCAGGCGTCCGAGACGGGAACCCCGAGCGCCCTGTTATCGCCGCGGCTCAGTGCGATGTGGTAGCGGTACCGGATCGTGGTGAGCCGGTTACCGATGACGCTCATCCTGAGCGTGAATTCGTCGTAGCTCGACTGAGTGTTCAGGAGGGCCGAGGCGGCCCGGACGTCCATGAGCAGCGCGAGGAGCTCCTGACGCAGGTCGACCCGCAGCCGCTCGCTCTCGTAGTGCAGGCGATCAGGGTCGGCCAGAATCGCCTGGATCATGGCGCGCGTGGCCTCGATCGTCTTCTCGCACGTCGGCGTCACGCCGCGAACACAGGTCTGCTTCTGCGCGTCGAGACTCTTGAGTCGCGTCTCGAGCGCCGCCGCGAACACGCGATCATCCGTCGACATTTCCGCCCGCGCGATCGAAGGCGCAAGCGCCAGACACAGCATCAGGCCGCCCGCCGCTATGGTCTTCATGACACCTCCGAATAGAGCAAGCGGCATGCCGCCACACGAATTCGCGGGGTTACAGCGCGGCATGCCCCTCGGAAGGTCCGAATTTGGCGACGGGGTGACGATTTTCGTCCAGCTGATTTCGGATTTCCGTTCAGCTAGTGGACGCTGCCCCCGCCGTCGACCAGGATGGTCTGGCCGGTGATGAAATCGCTGTCGTCCGAGGCGAGGAAGACCAGCGTACCGACGAGATCTTCCGGAACCTCCGCACGCTTGAGCATGCGCAGTCGAATGTTCGCCTCCTTGCCCTCGTCCGGCATGTTCTTCTCGTTCTCGCCGCTCAGGGTGAAGCCCGGCGCGATGGCGTTCACGCGGATGCCGAACTCACCGAGCTCGCGGGCCAGCGAGCGCGTGAACCCCACGACGCCGCCTTTGGACGTCGTGTAGTGGATGTAGTTCGGCACGCCCTTGAAGAACGTGCTGGAGGAGATGTTGATGATCTTGCCCTTGCCGCGCGTCTTCATGGCCGGAAAGACGGCGCGCGCGCAGAGGAAGAGTCCGCGCAGGTTGACCGCCATGACCTGGTCCCATTCCTCGACCGGAATCTGCATGAAGGGGCGGCGCACGATCGTGCCGTAGATCGCGGCGTTGTTCACCAGCACGTCGATCGCGCCGAATCGCGCGAGGGTCTCGGTGGCCAGGCGCAGCGTATCGCTCTCGCGCGAGACATCGCACTCCACTCCCAGCGCCTGCGCGCCCCGGGCCTCGACCTCCTTGACGGTGGGCTTGGGATCGATGACGTCGGCCACCACGACGCGGGCGCCCTCCGCAGCGACACCCAGGCAGTATTCGCGTCCGATGCCTCGCGCGCCGCCCGTGACGATGACGACCTTGTCCTTGAGGCGCATAGGGCCTCCTATAGCTGGAAGGTCTTGACGTACACCCCCGGCGAGCCCTGCGCGTGCCGCATGTGCGGCCGGATGCGCTGCGTCTCCGGCGCGATGTCCCGCTGGGCGGCCCACGCCGCGCTCTCGGACACTTTGGGATTCTGGAACTCGTAGAACGTGAGATAGGTCGGCGTGCCGGTCACCGCGCGGAAGCGCCGGCCGCGAATGACGCCCGGCACCTTCTCGTAGTTCGGAATGTAGATGGTGTTGTACCAGGTGTTGAAGTCCGCATCGATCTCCGCGGGAACGTCCATCCGGCCGAGCTGGAGCGCCGGGGCCATGTCGCTCTCGGCCACGGTGGACGTCAGCGCCCTGGGATGAATGAGCGTGTAGACGTTGCGGATGAAGGTGGTGCCGATGACGTCCGGCGAGCAGCGCTTCGTCCACTCCGTCGGGTTCTTCCGCACCTTCATGTAGGCGTCGGATTCGAGCACGGCGACGTTCTCGAGCTCGTAGACGGCCAGATGCTTCGGGCCGCCCTTGACCGCCTCATAGCGCGCGCCGCTCAGGAATCCGGGGATCCGCACGCGCTCGGCCAGATGCTCCTCGTTGTACCAGCTGTTGAACTCCTTCTCCTTGTCCGCCGGCACGTCGGCCCAGACCATCATGAGTCCCGTGCCCTTCTTCTTGGTCGCCATGGTTGACTCCTTTCGATAGTCGCGCGCCTCGACCGGCGGGGCCCCAGCCCCGCGACGCTCTGCGGCGCGCCCTGCTCGGCTGGATCTTAGACCACCGCTCCGGCGAGCGCCACGCTGGGGAGTGATATAGTCCAGGGCTATCCGAATCGAACCAATGTACCCGATCTCGGGAGGAGACCACTGATGCGTTCGCTCTCACGCATGCTCGTCATCGTCCTGGCGCTGGCGCTCGTCGCCCCGGCTCTCTTCATCCGGCCCGCGCCGGCCGCCGAGGACGTCAAGATCGCGCTCGTCGCGCCGTTGTCGGGCCGCTGGGCGCGTCAGGGTCAGCTCAAGAAGATGGGCGCCGACATGGCGATCGAGGAGATCAACAGCCAGGGCGGCATCAAGGCCCTGGGCGGCGCCAAGCTCGTGCTGCGCGAAGCCGACGCCGGCGACAGCGTCGAGAAGGCGGTGAGCGCGGCGCAGCGCGTCCTGACACGCGAGAAGATCAGCGCCGGCATCGGCTCGTGGCTCAGCTCGTTCACGCTCGGGGTGACCGAGGTGGCCGAGCGGCTGCAGGTGCCGTGGCTCTCGCTGTCCTATGCGGACAGCATCACCGAGCGCGGATTCAAGTACACGTTCCAGACCTCGCCGGTCTCGTCGCTGCAGGCCGAGCAGGCGCTCGATCTGGTCACCGAGCTCGCCAAGAAGAACAACCGCCCGATCAAGAAGGCCGGCATCGTGGGGGACAACACCGCGGCATCGATGTTCTTCTACAAACCGCTGCGTGAGAAGCTCCTGGCCGCCAAGGGCATCGAGCTGATCGTCGACGACGTCTGGACGCCGCCCCTGGCCGACGCGACCGCGATCGTGCAGAAGCTCCGCTCGAGCCAGCCCGACATCGTGTTCTACGGCGCGACCAATTTCCCGGACTCGATCCAGGTGCTCCAGAAGGTCAAGGAGTTCAGCGTGAAGTCGCCGATCCAGGGCGTCGGGGCCTGGCTGGTCACGCCCGAGTACGTGAAGACGGTCGGCAAGGAGGTGCTCGACAACATCCAGACGGTCGTCGCGTCGCACCCGATGAAGGGTCAGGACGAGCTCGTGAAGAAGTTCAAGCAGCGGACCGGCGAGCCGTTCATGACCCAGGACCCGCTCTGCACGTACGCCCACGTGTGGCTCATCAAGGAAGCGATCGAGCAGGCGAAGTCGGCCGACCCCAAGGCCATTCGCGACGCGCTGGCGAAGATCGACATCTCGGCCGGGCCGGCGGTGAGCGCCTTCTATCCGCCGCGCGTGAAGTTCGACGAGCGGGGCCGGCGCGTCGGCGCCACGCCGTTGATCGTGCAGTGGCAGGATGGCGAGCCGTACACGGTGATCCCGACCGCCGTGGCCACGCGGCCGATCGCCTCGCACAAGTAGGCCGGCTCCGGGCCGCGGGTGGTTCTCGCCGAGGTCGTCCAGTACGTCGCCACCGGCCTGCTCGTCGGCGGGGTCTACGCGCTGATGAGCATCGGCCTGGCGCTCATCTTCGGCGTCATGCGGGTCGTCAACTTCGCGCAGGGCGACTTCATGATGCTCGGGATGTATCTGACGTACTTCTACGCCGTCTCCGGCGGGGTCGATCCGCTGCTCGGCGCGCTCCTGACGATCCCGCCGTTCTTCGCGCTCGGCTGGATCGTCCACCGGAGCCTCCTGGCGCGCGTCACCGGCGGCGGCGATCCGCAGCGACAGATGGACGCCCAGCTCATCCTCACCCTCGGGCTCTCGCTCGTGATCACCAACGCGACCACGATGATCCTTTCGCCGACCCCGCTCGGAATCCGCACCGACTACGCGACGCAGGCGTTCGCGCTCGGCCCTGTGCTCCTGAACCAGGCGCGCTCCTACGCGTTCGCGATGGCGCTGGTGCTCGCCGTCGCCGTCTATCTGTTCCTGACGCGGACCGATCTCGGCAAGGCGCTGCGCGCTTCCGCTGACGATCCCGAGGCCGCCAGCTATCAGGGCATCGACGTGCGGGCGATGCACGGACTCGCGTTCGGGATCGGCATCGCGCTCGTGGCGGCGGCCGGTGGCCTCCTGGCCGCCTATCATCCGATCGAGCCGACCGTCGCCGGCAATTTCATCGTCCTGATGTTCGTGGCCGTCGTCCTCGGAGGGCTCGGCAGCATTCCCGGCGCGTTCGTGGGCGGAATCGTCATCGGGCTCGTGCAGTCGCTCACTCTGCTCGTCCTGCCGTTCCAGCTGCAGAACACCGGCGTCTTCATCGTTTTCCTGCTGGTGCTCTATCTACGGCCCCAGGGCTTTTTCGGCCGTCGCGCCCGGGCGGTCTAGCGTGGAGTCGCCGGGCACGGCTGGGTGGGGCGTGGGAGGGTTCGAGTGACCACGCGGCACGCGTGCGCTGCTCCTCTGCGGCAG
>Ga0307470_10001000_pt1 | contig 11697 bp, 8 predicted proteins | sample atmos_gasesAM3C__FD_204565 | JGI IMG/M metagenome (GOLD analysis project Ga0307470, IMG submission 204565) | Hardwood forest soil microbial communities from Morgan-Monroe State Forest, Indiana, United States - atmos_gasesAM3C_05 | ecosystem: Environmental > Terrestrial > Soil > Temperate forest... | reverse complement strand
CCGAACCGACCGGCGCCGAGCCGCGGTACTTTGGACACTGAGCGTTATGTCCGTCGCAGCACTCGTGACGGCCGCTCGTGTCGATGCTGCGGCTGGAGCCATTGCTCACCCTTCCTTGTGGCCGGGGCCGCTCGATTCGCTTGAGGGATTTGACCGGGCGTCGCGCGCAGTCCTCATCGAGTACGCCGCCGCCCTCGACGACGCGGAACGAATGAGTACCGCGGAACTGCAGGGCGCGCTGGCGGTGAAGTCGTTCGATGCTGGCTCAGTGGCACATTGGCTGGACAACGAACGTCGGCGCGTCATGCTGAACTATCAACGCGCCTCGAATCGATGCGAACACAAGGATTGGACCTGTCCGGCGAAGGCTACGTCGGTCGCAGTACTTGCGGCCGTGGGGCACTCGTTGCCGGCAGCCGCACCGGCGAAATTCCGGCGGTGGCATGAGGACCTCGCCGCCTTCGCGAAGAATTTCTTGCTTGAGCAGTTGCGGCTCGCGGCAGTGTTTCCGGCTGCGAACAACGAGACAGAAGTCTTCAGCGACATTGAATGGACGGGCGAGTCTTTGCCCGACCGGACGTTTGCGCTGACATTCGACGATGGGCCGACTTCGGCCGGCGGCACTACCGACCAGACGCTGGCCCTCCTCCAGGCGCTGAACAAGAGCGCGTCGTTTTTCCTTCTGGGCGTGCACCTCGAGGCGCGAATTGCGAACGACGGTGCCGCTGCGGTCGCGGCGCTCTACGCGCACCAATGCGTCGCGAGCCACGGGTGGGAGCATCATTCGCACGCGACATGGGACGACTGGCAGGGCTCGGTCATGAGGACGAAGGCGCTGTTGACAACGACGTTTGAGCCGATCGCTGTCTTGCCATTGTTTCGGCCGCCCAACGGTCAGCGCAAACCTGACAGTCGCGCGTTCTTCGCCTCCCAGTCCTTACACGTCGCGCTATGGAATATCGACGCGTATGACTGGAACAGCAGCTTCGACGGCGACGCGGTTGCGGGACGCGTCATAACACTGATACTGCTCCGCCGCCATGGAGTCGCGCTGTTCCACGACATATACGGCAATGCGCTGTCGGCCCTACCCAAGGTGTTTGCGAGCTTCGGACGGGTGATTCATTGGCCCGACTGTCATCAACTGGCGCGGCTCTGAGAACGGTGTGATGAGTTTCGGGACATCGGGCCGTGCTGCCACGGCGATCGGCGCAGCGCTCACGGTTGCCGCCATGTGGACGCAAGGCGTCGCCGCCGCGACCCTCTCAACCGAGGGCTGGACGGTGACCGCCGATGCCGGCGAAAGCGTACTGATGGTCGGCCACGAAAAACTCGGCACGTTGATGCAGGATGTGCGGCTCAACCTCCGCGCCCCGTCGGGCTGGACCGCGTTGCGGCACTGGTCCGTTGAAAAAACGGCGCCGAATCAGCTCTCCATTGCAACGGATCAACCGCGAACGATGTGGCTCATCCGCATTACTCGCGGTGTGCTGACGGTTTCGAGCACGTCCGCCGACTCGGCCCTGACCGCGACTCTGCCGGCCTCGATCGACCGCATGCCGGTGCGATTGATCGACGTGCAAGGCGTGCCGGTAACCTGGGTCGGCACCGACGAGGTCATGCGCTCAGGCGGCGCCGAAACGCGCAACGCGTCGTTTCTCCCTCGCCGCAACCCGGACGTCATGAACTTTTCCTTGGGTTTGACCTCGGCCTCGAATCTGCACGAATTGTTCGATCGCAAGACCGATACCGCGGTCGAGTTCGACGAACAGACTGTGATGCGGCGCCGCGCAGGGGATTCCGGGTTGCTCGAGGCGACGATTCCTGTGCCTGGCAACACGGTGGTACGCGTGTTGCCGGACTACTTTACGCAGACCCTCGGCGTCCCCTATTTCGCGCCTTTCGATGACACTTCCTTCAGGCGGCCCCCGATGGTGTGGAGTAGCTGGACCAACTATTACGACGAGGTTCGCGAAGAAGACATCGTACACAATGCCGACTGGATCGCGGCCAACCTGAAGCCTTACGGCTTCGAATACGTGCAGCTCGACGATGGATACGACCGAGGACCGAATGGCGAGCATTACTGGATCGATCGATGGAACCAGAAGCAATTCCCGCACGGCCCGCGATGGCTGGCGAACTACATCAAGTCGCTGGGGCTGCATCCCGGCCTGTGGCTCGTGCCCAATGCTTACGCGGGCGCCATCACGCAGCACCCGGACTGGTACCTGCGAGACAAAGCCGGCAGCTTGGTACTCGATTACAACACGCCGGCTCTCGATTTCACCAATCCCGAGGTGCTCGATTTCCTGAAGCGGGAGTTTCGCACGCTGACCGACTGGGGGTTCGAGTACTACAAATTCGACGGCGAGTACGCCCTCACCAAATACCTGCCCGGCATCGATCGCGGCCGGCTCCACGATCGATCGATCGATCCGCTCGTCGCCTATCGGAAACGGCTGCAGGTGATCCGCGACGCGATCGGGCCTGGTCGGTTCATCGAAGGGTGTCCGGCCGGCACGCCGCTCGACGCCGTCGGCTATTTCAACTCGTATTTCAACGGGCAGGATCTCTATAACAGCTGGCAGGGCATGTACCCGCTGTTCAGCTCCATCAATGCGAATGCGTTCCTCAATCGGATGATCGTCTACGTGATGCCCGGCGAAGGGATGGAATTGTCTCCGCCGAGGAAGGTGGAGGAAGCCGCCGAACCCAGGGATCGTCGCGTCGCAGAGACCGTGCGACAGCGGGAAAACCCGATGATGGGTTTCGGCACGACGCTCGCCGAAGCACGAACGGTGGTCAGTTACGTCGCGCTCTCGGGCGTCGCCTATCCAATTGCCAGCGTGATGTTCGAGTTGCCGGAAGAGCGGGTCGACCTCCTGCAGCGCACGCTGCCCACAATGCCCATTCTGCCGGTTGATTTGTACAGCCGTGGAACGGACATGCTGTGGGATACGTTCAAGCGCACTACGCCCGACAACTACATTCACAATTACCCGGAGATCCTGGATCTGAAAGTCAACGCCGCGTCCGGTGTCTATGATGTGGCGGCACTGACGAATTGGCGGAGCGCACCGGTCACGCGGGTACTGTCGATCGCCGACACGTTTGGACTGTCGCCGGGTGTGCCCTACGTCGTCTTCGATTTTTGGCGCCAGAAGCTGCTCGGAGTGTTCGTCGATCGCCTAACCGTCGAGATCGAGCCGCACGACACGCGCGTGCTCTTTATCCGTCCGGCGCTCGATCGGCCGCAGCTCGTCGGCATATCGCGCCACATCAGCGGCGCCTATTCGATCCTCGATCTCGGGTGGGACCCGTCGCGAAACCAGCTCCACGGTGCTTCCCAGGGCGTCGAGGGCAAGGCTTACACGCTCACCGTGCGCGTGCCTCCCGAAATGCAGGTGTCCCGTATGACGGCCACAGCGAAAGGGAACCGGACGCTCGAGGTGCGCCACGAGGTTTTCGGAGAGTCGGTGCAGGCCACTTTTCAGGGGCAACGTGACGTCGTGGACTGGACGATGACGTTCGTCCCCAAATCCGGAAGATGAACGCCATCCACGAGGTACTGTCGCCCCGAGAGAACAATCGCGGTGCCGATGGCCGCAACGATCGGTTCATGGGCCGTGCATTTCGCGAGTGTGCGCGGCCTTTCGAGCTGCCGCCGAGCGGCGAGTCGGACCCTTGGTTCTGGCCGCCTTCATCGCCGCGGCCGAGCGTTCGCGGGCGGTGCGCGCTCGCGCGGCGAGTGCGTCATGACTGGCTGCCTCATGCCCTTCACGCTTGAGGGCCGTTTCCAAAGCGCGTGCCCGTTTCGGCGTCGCCGTACGACGGGGTGGTGCTCCGTGGCCGAGGGCATAGGCTCGTGCTGCATTCTTGCGTGTCTTCTCGGACGTCTTGCCTTTCGCTGGCGGCGGTAGGTCGACTCCAGCCCGGCGCGCCTGCGAGAGGCCGATGGCAATCGCCTGCTTGGCTGAGCGGGCACCGTGCTTACCCCTGCGGATGTGCTCGATTTGCTCGCGAACGAACTCGCCTGCTTGGGTGCTCGGCGCCCTACCCTCGCGCCGGTCCCGGCGCGCCCTTTCCAATGTTTGCTTTTCCGGCATCGCATCCCCCTGGGTAAGGTGGAGGTTAATGTAACGGCGCATCGGCAGTTGCGGCGCAGGCGCGGCTCAAGCGTCGCGGTGAAAGGCCTTGCGCAGCGCGTCCTTGGCACGTTCCAACTCGGTCTTGCGTCGCTCCGTCAAATTGACGCCCGCACGATTGATGTAGAAATTCAGCATCGACATCGCCGACTGGTAAGGCGAGCCTTTCCGCCGCGTGCTCCTCTCCGCCGAACGCTTCAATGACCGGGCAATCCGAACAGGGCTCCCCGTTTTGAAAATCGACTTCTCCAGATCGAGCGCATCACTCTGTTGAGTGACCGTGCCAGACCACCGGCGCTTTGATGCGCGCGGACCAGATTTTTTGCTGGTCGTTTTGCGTACGGTGCTCATTCGATCGTTGCGCCCTCGAAATCATGATGACTGCGCCATCCGCCCTTCCCCATCGTCTGAGCTTGCTATCACGGGTCAGCGCATTCCGACATGCCGAATTGTTCGACACGCGGCTCTGCACGGCAGGAACCCCGCGGAGCCGCGCGGAGACATCCACATGTAGGAATGCGCTGGCAATGAGGTGCGTTAGCTGTCCGCAAACTGCGAGGGCACTCGCATGGCCTTGTAGGAACTTGGACCACATCAGTTGTCGAGAAAACGGGACGTTTTGCTTGCCCGCCTCTGGGCTATGCTCAGGTTCGCTGAGACACGACACAGGAGAGTTTCATGATCAATGCAAAACAAATCCTCAATGGCGGCTTCTTATTGGGATTGATTGCCCTTGCATCTGCCTGCGTCGTTGCGCCGCGCGAAGGCTATTACCGCGAAGGCTACTATGATCGCGATCATCACCGCTATTATCACGAACGAGGATGGCATGACTGCGGCGAACACGACGAGCACTGCCGCTGATCCCTGCTTGCAATGATGCAGATCGTGGCGCTCCTGAGTGAAGGCGAAACCGACTCAGGGCAGCGTCACCGCCGTCTACGGGGAACTTGAAATGCGCATTTCATGCCTGGCTGCATCGTTGATGGCAATCGTGTCGCTGGCGAGCGGATGTAATCGTCCGGCGCCGCCCCCGGCGCTGGAACCCTCGCAACCGCCCCCACAACCGCGGACGGTTCCGTCGCCTGAGCGGTCGGCGGCCCCGACTCGACTGCCGTAGCCGCGAACACCTTCTTTGTAGGAGAGAGCCATCCTCTCTGTAGGAATGAGCAATCCTCTTTGTAGGAGCGGGCAATGCTCTTTGTAGGAGCGAATAGGCATGCAGCGCCTGCGTTTCCGCCGGGAGCGAAAGGCAACAAATTGCTTGACGGCGCAGCGATAAACTACTTACATAACCCCAAACTCGAGATTGTCTCTTCGCAGCAATCGCCACAGGGAAAACCTATCATTGTCACTCAATCGTCAAGGGGCCAATCCGGTCGTCGACCGGGGACCATCAGCAAGTGCCTCTCGGGAATTGCCGGCTTAGACGAAGTCACCGGCGGAGGCCTGCCGCGCGGTCGTGCATCTCTGATTTGCGGCAGTGCAGGCTCAGGTAAAACGCAGCTCGCCATGGAATTCATCGCACGCGGCGCCCGCGACTTGAACGAGCCCGGCGTTTTCATGAGCTTCGAGGAATCCGAGGACGAGCTGAAGAGCAATGTGCGCTCTTTAGGCTTCGACCTGGATGACCTCATCGAACGAAAGTTGGTCGCCCTCGACTTTGTCGCGGTGGAGCGCAGCGAGATCGAGGAAACCGGCGAGTACGATCTCGAGGGCCTGTTCGTTCGGCTGCAGCATGCGATCGATTCAGTCGGCGCGAAGCGCGTTGCGCTCGACACCATAGAATCGCTCTTCTCCGGCCTCACCAACACGTCGATCTTGCGCGCGGAGCTTCGGCGTCTGTTTCGCTGGCTGAAGGCCAAGGGCGTCACGGCCATCATCACCGGCGAGCGCGGCGATGGAACTTTGACGCGCCAGGGAATCGAAGAATACGTCTCCGACTGTGTGATCACGCTGGACCATCGCATCACCGATCAGCTCTCGACCCGGCGGCTGCGCATCGTCAAATATCGCGGCTCCACGCACGGCACCAACGAGTATCCCTTTCTCATCACCGATAGCGGCATCAGCGTCCTACCGATCACATCGCTGAGCCTCAATCACGCCGTGTCCGACGAGCGGGTTTCCTCCGGGGTGTCCCGCCTCGATACCATGCTCGGCGGCCAGGGGTACTATCGAGGCACCACGATCCTTCTCACCGGCACAGCGGGTACCGGTAAAACCAGCCTCGCGGCCACTTTTGTCGATGCGGCCTGCCGACGCGGCGAGAGGTGCTTGTATATGGCGTTCGAGGAATCGCAGGACCAGATCATCCGCAACATGTGGTCGATCGGCATCGATCTGCAACCGCACGTCAAGAAGGGGCTGCTGAAGTTTCATGCCAGCCGGCCTACCTTTTATGGGCTGGAAATGCATCTGTTGGTGACTCATATGTTGGTCGAAGAGCACCATCCGGTCATCGTGGTGGTCGATCCGGTCACCAATCTGGTGAACGCCGGATCTACCATGGACGTGCACGCGATGGCGATGCGCCTGGTGGACTATTTGAAGGGCCGCGGCATCACCGCACTGATGACCACCTTGACGGGCGGTGGGCGGAATCTGGAGCAATCCGAGGTCAATATCTCCTCGCTCATCGATACCTGGCTCCTGGTCAGAGACATCGAGGCCGACGGCGAACGCAATCGCGGACTCTACATCTTAAAGAGCCGCGGCATGGCCCATTCAAATCAAATTCGAGAGTTCCGTCTGACGGACCGCGGCATCGACTTGTTGGATGTGTATTTGGGGCCGGAGGGTGTTCTCACCGGCTCGGCGCGGCTCTCGCAAGAAGCAAAGACGCAAGCCGCGGAGACCGAGCGGCAGGAGAATGCGCAGCGGCGGCTTTTGGAAATCGAGGCCGAACGCAAATCGCTCGCAGCGCAGGTTTCGGCACTCGAGGCGAAGATCTCGCTGCAGGATAAGGAACTGCACGCGCTTGCATCACGCCAAGCGGCACAGCTGCAGCGGCGCGAAACGGACGCGACCGCGATGGCACGGAGCCGCCAAGCCGATGACGGGTTGACACCTCGCCCTAAGCCGGTGCGCGAAAAGACCAAGGGTGCCCGGTGAAAAGAGCCGCTTCAAACTCGGCACGGCCGTCGCCTGCGCTGGATGACTCCCCCGTCGGCTGGGACTTGAGGCTCTACGTCGCAGGCCGCACGCCGAAATGCGTGACTGCCTTTAACAATTTGCAGAAGCTCTGTGAGGAACATCTAGCCGGCCAATACCGCATCGAAGTGATCGACTTGCTCGAGAACCCGACGCTCGCCAAAGGGGATCAAATCCTGGCGATCCCGACTCTCGTACGAAAGCTCCCCGAGCCGATCAAGAAGATAATCGGCGATTTGTCGAACACCGAGCGAGTTCTGGTGGGTCTGGATCTGCGGCCCCGGGTATAACCGCTATGCCGAAGGTCACGAAAATAGATCAGTTGGGACCGGCGGCCCGAGAATTCCAAAAAGCGATTGCGGCCTCTGCGGGTGAACACTTCGTGCTGCGCCTGTATGTAAGCGGGCTGAGCGCACGCTCCCGCCAAGCCATCGATAACATCAAGAGTCTCTGCGAGACGCATCTCGTGGGGCGGTACGAACTGCAGATCATCGACATTTACCAGCAACCGGAACTCGCCAAAGCTCAGCAACTGATTGCCGCGCCGACGCTCATCAAGAAATTGCCGCTGCCGCTTCGAAAGTTGGTCGGCGACATGCAGGATTCGGCGCGTGTCCTGATCATGCTGGGCGTCCACGCGAAAGGCGCAGGGGTGGCGCCGTGAGCGCTTCGCCGCAGCACCGCCTCGAGGAATTGGAGGCGCAAGTCGCCGAACTGCGGGCGCGCCTGGCGGACACCGAGCAGACGCTCGACGCCATTCGAAGCGGCGCGGTCGATGCGCTGGTCATTGACACCCCGGAAGGTCAGAGGATTTTCTCCCTGACCGGTGCCGAGCGCCCTTACCGCACGTTGATCGAGCAGATGAGCGAAGGCGCGGCCACGCTGGGCACGGACGGCTCCATACGCTATTGCAACAAAGCATTCGCCGCGATGCTGCAGCGTCCGCTCGAGACTTTGACGGGCGGCGGGATAACTCAATACGTGCCGGCTGCGGATCAGCCCGTGTTCACGGCGCTGTTGCATAAGGCTCGAAGCGCCGGTGCTCAGGGAGAAATCGGCCTTTGCGCGATGGATGGCGGCGTGGTTCCGGTCTACGTGAGTTTGACGCTGCTCGTGGATGCAGGACTCGAATCGATCTGCATGGTGGTTACCAACCTGACCGAACGCAAGCAAGCCGCCCGCATCTCCTCCAATGAGCAGTTCGTGCAACGTCTCATCGAGAGCGCACCCATCGGCATCGCCGTGGTCGACGAGCGGCTGCGCTATGTCCTTGCCAATCCGGTCTATCGCGCACTCGCCGGCACGCAGCTCGTGACAGGGCGCGATATGGCAGAGGTGTTTGCATCTCCGATCCTGCGTGTCGTGGAGCCGCTGGTTCGACAAGTGTTGAAAACCGGTGAGTCCTTGAACCTGCCGGAATGCGCTCTTCCGGACGGTGCGGAAGGTTGGTGGAATGTCAGCCTGGTCCCCCTCCGAGAGCCCGCGGGTAGCATCTCGTCGATATTGATCCTTACCGAGGATATTTCCGAACGCAAGGCGGCGATTTTGCGGGAGGCGCAAGTCCTCGAGCGTAATCTCACCGAACAGCAGCGCTGGCATGCGAAATTGCAAGCGAGCGAGGACAGACTACAAACTGGACTCGCCTCCGCCCAGGCCGGTGTGTTCGATTGGGATGTCATCTCCGGGGATGTCGTCTGGACTGACGGGCACTACACCCTCTTGGGGCTCGAACCCCGTACGCAGTCGGCTGGCTACGAGTTGTGGCGCCGGCACGTGCATCCCGATGACTGGGGATACGTAGAAGCGGCGATGCAGAGAGCGATTGCAACCGGCGAGCGCTTCGCGGCGGACTATCGTGTAGTCGGCGCCGATGGCAGCGAGCGCTGGGTACAGGGGCAAGGGCTGCTCATTGCGCGAGCGGGAGAATCGAAGCGCATGATCGGGGCGATCGTGGATATTACGGCGCGCAAGAAGGCCGAAGAGGAACTGCGCCGCAGTCAAGAAGCGCTCAAGGAGGCCGATCGCCGCAAGGACGAGTTTCTGGCGACGTTGGCACATGAGCTGCGCAATCCCCTTGCGCCCATCCGCACAGCAGCCCATTTGTTGCTCTCTCCCAAACTGACGCCCCAGCAGCTGCATTGGGCTCAAACTCTCATTCAACGGCAGACCGGCCATATGGCTTTGCTGCTCGATGATTTGCTCGATATCTCCCGGATCACACAAGGCAAGCTGTTCCTCAAGAAGGAACGGGTCAAATTGACGGATGTGGTCGATGCAGCCGTCGAAGCCTCGCGCCCGTTCATCGACAGCAAGAACCACTCGTTCACCGTATCGTTGCCGGCCGAGACCGTCTTGGACGCCGATCCCTTGCGTCTGTCTCAAATACTGTCCAACCTTCTGACCAATGCAGCGAAGTACACTGATCCGGCGGGTCATATCGAACTGTTCGGTGTCGCGGAGACCGACACCCTGATTTTGTCCGTGAAGGACGACGGTATTGGTCTGCCGTCCAACATGCTGAATCGAATCTTCGACATGTTTTCCCAAGTCGACGACTCATCGCAGCGCTCGGATGGAGGCCTCGGAATCGGCCTGGCATTGGTTAAGGGCTTGGTCGACCTGCATGGCGGCACGATAGAGGCAAAGAGCGCCGGCCCCGCGCAGGGCAGTGTCTTTACGGTGCGGTTGCCGCTGACCTCCGGCGAACCCGTCGCCGTCGGCGGTAATGCCGATAAATCATCGCCTTCGTTGATTGCTCGTCGAGTGCTGGTAGCGGATGACAATAAGGACGCGGCAGATGCGCTCGCAGCGCTCTTGGAATTGGACAACCACGAGGTGCGGGTCGCCCATAGCGGTCGGGCGGCACTGACGCTCGCGCAAACGTTTCGCCCGGATGTGGCGCTTCTTGACATCGGGATGCCGGAATTGAGCGGCTATGAGGTCGCCCACGCCCTGCGCCAAGAACCGTGGGGCGCTAACATCCTCCTCATAGCACTGACCGGCTGGGGACAAGATGACGACCGGCAACGGGCAAAACAGGCGGGCTTTGATCGGCACATGACTAAACCGATCGACCCCGACGAACTCGAGGCTTTACTGCAACCCATACCACGGCCGCATCCTGCATGACATAGGGCACGTAGCGGTAATCACGGATGGTCTTGATCTTCCCCCGCTCGAACCCGAGTTCGATGAAATAGCCGGGCCGCGCATCGCCCGGGGCGCGGAACACCGCGATCACTTCGCGCCCCTCCAGCCAGGCCGGGATCAGGTGCCAGTCGCGGTAGCGGTCATAATTGGACGTGTAGTTGCCGACGGCGCGGCCGGCGCGCTGCGCGCGCGACACGAGGTCGAGCTGCACGTCTTCTGCCAGCAGGGCGCGCACTCCGTCCCAGTCGCGGGCGTTGAACAGGGCGACATAGCGGGCCACGGCGGGCGAGGTCTGCCGCCGCGGCGGTTGGGGCGGCTGTATCGTCGCGAGTTCGCGCAGCCGCACCCGTCCGCGGTGCAGGGCGGCCTTCACCGCGGGCGGGCTCAGCTCCAGCAGGCCGCCGATCTCCTCCAGCGAATGGCCGAGCACGTCCTTGAGGATCACGCAGCTGCGCTGCGCCGGCACCAGCTCGACGAAGCGCGACACCGCGAGTTGCACCGCCTGCTCGTGGGACAGCGCATCGCCGGGATCGGGCGCCGGATCGACGGCGCTGTCCTGCGCCCCTTCCAGCGGTTCGCCCATGCGCACCTCGTATCGGCGCAGATGGTCGAGCGCACGGTTGTGGGCGATTCGGAACAGCCAGGGCCGGAACGCCGGCACCTCGTCCATTTCCGGCAGCAGGTAGTAGGCGCGGGCCAGGGTCTCCTGCACGATGTCCTCACCGTCCGCCACCGAACCTGTCATGCGCGCGCAGTAGCGGTGCAACTCGGGCCGCAGGTCCGCCACCAATTCGAGGAAGCGGCGGCGGCCCTCGTGCTGGCCGGCCAACAGCGCAGCGTCGGACACCGGATCAGGCCTCCAGCGTCATGATGCCGTGGTCGCCTTTGATGCCGAAAGCCGGAGCCTTCTCGTATTGCGGCTCGGTGAGGATGCTGACCACGTACTCGCCGAAGTCGCGCGCCGACAGCGGCTTGCCGAAGCCGGCCAGGAACTGTTCCGGCGTGACGCCCTTGCGCCGCGCATAGACTTCCGCTCCGGCGCGTCCCACGGCGCCCGCCCCCGTCATCTGCTGCGGCACCAGCGCCTGGAAGCAGATGCCCAGGTTCAACTCGGCGGACACCACGTTGGCGTAGCTGGCCATGAGCCACAGCATACGCTTGGCGCCGGCATAGCCGCCGGACAGGGGCGAGCCCGCGATGGCCGCGCCGCTGGAGCCGATCAGCACGCGGCTGCCGCGCGCCAGCG
>Ga0307470_10000999_pt1 | contig 11706 bp, 12 predicted proteins | sample atmos_gasesAM3C__FD_204565 | JGI IMG/M metagenome (GOLD analysis project Ga0307470, IMG submission 204565) | Hardwood forest soil microbial communities from Morgan-Monroe State Forest, Indiana, United States - atmos_gasesAM3C_05 | ecosystem: Environmental > Terrestrial > Soil > Temperate forest... | reverse complement strand
CGTTGAGCAGAACTTGGGGCAGCCGTGCCGGCAGCAGCCGGGGCTCTTCGAGCGTGGCGTCGAAGTTGGGTCCCCACTCGACCGTCCCCTGCCCGAGCTCGGAGAGCAGGAGCTGGGCGAAACGGGTCAGACGGGCCTCGGTGTAGCGCATCGCCGCGAAGGACTTGGGGTCGTCCTGCGAGCCCCAGTTGCCCTGTCCGTCGACCAGCGGGTAGCGCGAGCTGAACGGCTGCGCGAGGAGCACCATCGCCTCGTAGCAGGCGGAGTCGCCGTGAGGGTGGAACTTGCCGAGCACGTCGCCCACCGTGCGCGCCGACTTCTTGAACTTGGCGGCCGCCGAGAGGCCGAGCTCGGACATCGCGTAGACGATCCGCCGCTGCACCGGTTTGAGGCCGTCGGCGAGGTGGGGCAGGGCGCGGTCGAGGACGACGTACATCGAGTAGTCGAGATACGCCTTCTCGGTGAAGACCGCGAGCGGCACCTTCTCCGAGTCGACGAACGGCAGCGTCGGCGCGGGATTGCCATGGCCGTTCCGGGAGCGCCGGCGGGTCGCCACCTAGGGCCCCACCTCGGCGCGGTCGCCCTTCTGCGTCAGCCATTCTTTGCGGTCCGCGGCACGGGATTTCGCCAGCAGCATGTCCATCACCGCGCCGGCGCCGTCGTCGGCGGCGAGGACGAGCTGGACGAGGCGGCGGGTCTCGGGGGCCATGGTCGTCTCGCGGAGCTGCAGGGGGTTCATCTCGCCCAGCCCCTTGAAGCGCTGGACGTTGACCCTGCCCTTGATCCCCTCGGCCTCGATGCGGTCGAGGATGCCCTTCCGTTCGCGGTCGTCCAGGGCATAGAAGACCTCCTTGCCGACGTCGATGCGGTAGAGCGGCGGCATGGCGACGTAGACGCGGCCGTCCTCTACCAGGGTGCGGAAGTGGCGCAGGAAGAGGGCGCAGAGGAGGGTCGCGATGTGGGCGCCGTCGGAGTCGGCGTCGGCGAGGATGCAGATCTTGCCGTAGCGCAGGCCGTCCAGGCGGCCCGATCCCGGGTCGACCCCGAGGGCGACGGCGATGTCGTGCACCTCCTGCGAGGCGAGCACCTCGGCCGAGTCGACCTCCCAGGTGTTCAAGATCTTGCCGCGCAGGGGAAGGATGGCCTGGAACTCGCGGCTCCGCGCCTGCTTGGCCGAGCCGCCGGCCGAGTCGCCCTCGACCAGGAAGAGCTCGGTCTGCGAGAGGTCCTGGCTGGCGCAGTCGGCGAGCTTGCCGGGGAGGGCGGGGCCCGAGGTGACGGTCTTGCGCTGCACCTTCTTGCCCGCCCGCTGGCGGGAGACTGCGGAGGCGATCGCCAGGCGCGCGATCCGCTCGGCGTCGGCGGTGTGCTGGTTGAGCCAGAGGCCGCAGGCGTCCTGGGTGACGCCGGAGACGAAGGCCGCCGCCTCGCGCGACGACAGGCGCTCCTTGGTCTGGCCGGTGAACTGGGGGTCCTTGAGGCGCACCGAGAGCACGTGGCAGCAGCGCGCCCAGACGTCCTCGGGGGCGAGCTTGAGGCCCCGCGGCAGGAGGTTCCGGAACTCGCAGAACTCGCGGAGCGCCTCGGTCAGGCCGGCGCGGAAGCCGTTGACGTGCGTGCCGCCCTGGGGGGTCGCGATGAGGTTGACGTAGCTCTCGGCGACCAGCTCGGCGTCCTCCTCCTCGCCCAGCCAGGCGACCGCCCAGTCGACCTCCTCGTCGCGCCCCACGAAGTGGCCGACGAAGGGCTCGGCCGGCACCAGCTCGCAGCCGGCGAGCTCGTCCTTGAGATACGCCGGCAGGCCGTCCGCGTAGAGCCACTCGCCGTCGTCCTCCGGCGTTCCCTCGTGGGTGAAGGTGAGCCGCAGGCCGGGACAGAGCACAGCTTTGGCACGAAGGGAGTGCCGGAGCTTCGCCGCGGTGAACTTCGGGTTGTCGAAGTACTGGGGGTCGGGCGTGAAGCGGACGGTGGTGCCGGTCGAGCGCTGGCCGACGGTGCCGACGACCGCGAGCTTCTCGACCTTCTCCCCGCCGGCGAAGGCCATGTGGTGCTCCTGGCCGCCGCGCTTGACCCACACGTCCAGGCGCTTGGAGAGGGCGTTGACCACCGACACCCCGACGCCGTGAAGGCCGCCCGAGAAGCGATAGCTCTTGTCGGAGAACTTGGCGCCCGAGTGGAGGCGGGTGAGGATCACCTCGACCCCCGACACCTTCTCACCCTTGTGGAGGTCGACCGGCATGCCGCGGCCGTCGTCGGCGACGGTGAGCGCGCCGTCGGCGTGGAGGGTGACGTCGATCCGCGAGCAGTGCCCGGCGATCGCCTCGTCGACCGAGTTGTCGATCACCTCCTGGGCGAGGTGGTCCGGCCGGTCGGTGAAGGTGTACATGCCGGGGCGCTTGCGCACCGGCTCGAGGCCGGTCAGGACCTCGATGGCGGAGGCGTCGTAGGTGACGGTCATGGTTGTGCTGCGGTTGCTTCGCGGCCGGTCGGGCAAAGGGCGCGGGAGCGGTCCATGATACCGGAGCGGGCGGCCCGGGCGGCCGGGCGGGATCGCCGCTTGACCTGCGGCGGCACCCGCGCTAGTCTAGCGGTAACGAGTCGTAAGGCCGATCTATTTCCGAAGCCTCGCAGCCTCAACACCTCGCGGAGCCCAGCCCCGCACACAAAGGAGACACGCATGCGCACACGGAAAGCCTGGCCGTCCCTGCTGCTGACCCTCGTCCTCGCCGTTCCGGCCGTCGCCGCGCCGCAGGACAAGCCGATGGCCGCCTCGGCCGCCCCGGCGATGGACGCGATGACCGAGGCCTACATGAAGGCCGCGTCGCCCGGCCCGCAGCACGAGCGGCTCGCCAAGATGGTCGGCCACTGGACGACCCAGACGAAGATGTGGATGGACCCCTCGAAGCCGCCCCAGGAGTCGACCGGCACCATGGACTCCGCCATGGCGCTCGGCGGCCGCTATCTCGTGTCCATCCACCGAGGGCAGATGATGGGCATGGCCTTCGAGGGGCACGAGCTCGACGGCTACGACAACGTCTCCGGCCGTTACGTCGGCGCCTGGATCGACAACATGGGGACGGGGGTCATGTCGCTCACCGGCGACCTCGATGCGAGCGGCAAGGTGATGACCATGACCGGCGAGATCGTCGATCCGCTGACCCACAAGAAGATGACCTACAAGGGCGTCTCGACCCACGTCGACGACGACACCTTCCGCTACGACTCGTACATGGTCGACGGCGGCAAGGAAGTCAAGGTCATGGAGATGACCGGGAAGCGGGTCAAGTAGACGGAGCCGAGGTCGAAGCCAGGAATCGCCGGCGCGGGCCCACCTGGACCGGGAAGCGCGCGATCGGCGGGAGACGCGGGCGCGGAGAGCGGAACGCCGGGAAACCGGAACCGAACGCCGTGCCCGCGCTCATTGTTCGTCGTTCCTGTTCTAGGGGTCGTCGAGCGGGTTGCGGTGCCGCCTGGGCGTATACTTTATGTAGATACAGGAGGCCGGGATGACTACCAGAGTTCATAAGTGGGGCAACAGCTTGGGGTTACGGATTCCGAAGCACTTGGCGGAAGAGATCGGCCTACATGAGCAAGTCGAAGTCGATCTGTCCCTGGTGAAAGGGTCCCTCGTGGTGCGCCCCGTCCGCAGGCCTCCGTTGACTCTCGAAGAGCTGCTCGCGGGTGTTACGGAGAGCAACCTTCACGAGGAAGTGCCCACCGGACCTCCGGTCGGTCGTGAGACCTGGTAGCTCTCATGGCCTACGTTCCCGGCCATGGCGACATCGTCTGGATCACGTTCACGCCCCAGGCCGGGCACGAGCAGGCAGGCCGGCGCCCGGCGGTCGTCCTCTCGCCGCGTGCCTACAACGGGAAAGTCGGTCTCGCCCTCCTTTGCCCGATCACCAGTCAGGTAAAGGGTTATCCGTTCGAGGTCGCCGTTCCCGCAGGCTTGCCCGTCTCGGGCGTCGTGCTCGCCGATCAGGTCAAGAGCCTCGACTGGCGGGCGCGGAAGGCCGAGCTCGCCGGAGCGATGCCCGCGGCAGCCGTTTCCGAGGTCCTCGCCAAGCTCGGCGCCTTGTTAACGGTTTAATCTGCGATCAGTAGAGCGCGGGCGCCTTCACGGCTTCGGCACCTTCGGCCCGATCGTCTTCACCACCGGAGGCAGGGGCTTGCCGCCCTGGTCGAAGTAGTTGGCGACGTTGGCCTTGGCGCGGAGCTCGTCGGTCCAGCGCTCGATCTCCTGATTCAGGCGCTGCTCGCGGAGGATCAGGCGGATCTTCTCGCGGACGTCATCCACTGGAGGCACCGGCTGGTGCGCCTTGGCGAGCGCCGGCGTCAGCGTGTCTCGATAGTAGGCCCTGACGTCATCCAGGCTGACGAAGACCCGCGGCCCCAGCCGCTCGTCGACGTAGGTCAGGACCATGAGCTGGCGGGTGACGAGCTGGCGCAAGCTGTTCTCCGACATGCCCAGCTCCTTCAATCGGCGCTGGAACGCCGCCGGGTCCGGGAAGCGGGCGCGGATCTCGCTCAGGTTCTGCTCGACCTGGTCGACCGGCACCTGGACGAAGCCGAAGCGGTCGATCTCGTGGAAGCGGAGACGCTGCTCGATCAGCAGCCCGAGGATGCGCCGGCGGTAGGCGGTTTCGCTCTCGCCGGGGTTGCGCGCGACGAGCCCCAAGGCCGCGTCGCGCTCGATGTCCGAGCCGAGGATCGGGTCCTCGTCGACCACCGCGACGATGCGGTCTTTGAGGATCGGGGCGGCCTCCTTGGCGGCCGGCGCCGCGGCGGCGGCACGAACGCCGGCGAAGGCCGCGGAGAACAGGAGCAGAGCCGCGCAGACGGCGCCGCGGCGGTCGAGCTTGGGCATCGAGGCCGCATGCTAGCATCGACCCAGCCGCCGACGAGGACCCCTGACCCCGTGAGCCCGAAGATCGAAGCGCCCGTCCGCGAGCCGCCGCCGGCGACGACGGAGTGCGGCCCGGCCTCGGCCGTCACCCCGAGAGGGAACCACGGCCCCGAGGTTCCGACGGAGCTGACCGTCGGCCTAGCTCAGATCGACTGCCGCCTGGGCGACCTCGACGGCAACGTCGAGCGCCATCTGGAGTGGATCGAGCGGGCGCGCGCCGGCGGTGTCGACCTCCTCCTCTTTCCCGAGCTGTCGCTGACCGGCTACCGCCTGCTCCACCTGACGCCACGGGTCGCCCTGCGCGGCGCGGGCGAGCCGCGGCTGGCGCGCCTCGCCGAGGCGGCGGGGACGATGTCGGTCGTCCTCGGCTTCGTCGAGGAGGACGAGCGCGGTGTGCTCCGCAACAGCGCGATCCTCCTAGGTGGGCGCCCCGAGATCCGGCGACCGGACGTCCCAGCGTTCATCCACCGCAAGATCTACCTCCCCACCTACGGCATCTTCCAGGAGGAGCGCTTCTTCGGCCGCGGCCGCCGCCTGGCGCTCGCGCCGTCCATCTTCGGCGGCGCGCGCTGGGGCATGCTGATCTGCGAGGACCTCTGGCACCCGCACCTCGCCTCCCGGCTGGCGGCCGCCGGGGCGAAGCTCCTGGTGGTGCCCTCGGCCTCGCCGGGGCGGATCGGCCCGGGACCGGTCCCGGAGAGCGCCGAGACCTGGGAGACGCTCACCCGCGCAACCGCCCTGGTCAACACCTGCTGGGTCGTCTACTGCAACCGGGTGGGCTGGGAGGAAGGCTCCTTTTATCCCGGCGGCAGCCACGTGGTGCGGCCGGGCGGCGAGGTCGCCGCCCGCGCGCCCTTCCTCGAGGAGCACCTGCTCGTCGCCAAGATCGACCTGCGCGACGCCGATCGGCTGCGCTGGCGCCTGCCCATTCTCGACGACGAGCGAACGGACGTCGTCGGCCCGGAGGGCACGTGATCCCCGCGGCCGGGAGCCTGCCGCGGCAGGAGGTCGGCGCCCGCCTCGAGATCGACGCTCCACTGGCGACGGCCGTCCTGACGAGCTTCATCCGCGACGCGGTCGAGACCTCGGGGACTCACGGGGTGACGGTCGGGCTCTCGGGGGGTGTCGACTCCTCGCTTGCCGCGGCCCTCGCGGCGCGCGCCCTGGGGCCGGAGCGGGTGCACGCTTTCCTCCTTCCCTACCGCACGTCGAGCGCCGACTCGGTCGCCGACGCCCGCGAGGTGGCGCTCCACCTGGGGATCGCCCACCGCCGGATCGACATCTCGCCGATGATCGATGCCTACTTCGTCGCCGCCAGCGGCGAGGCCGACGCCGACCCCGGCCGGCGCGGCAACAAGATGGCACGCGAGCGGATGACGATCCTCTTCGATCAGGCGAAGAAGCTCGGCTGCCTCGTCCTCGGCACCTCGAACAAGACCGAGATCCTGCTCGGCTACTCGACCGTCTTCGGCGACAACGCGAGCTCGATCAACCCCCTGGGGGACCTCTACAAGCGGCAGGTCTGGCAGCTCGCCCGCCATCTCGACCTGCCGCGGTCGGTGGTCGAGAAGCGCCCCTCGGCCGACCTCTGGCCCGGCCAGACCGACGAGGGCGAGCTCGGCTTCGCCTACGCGACCGCCGACGAGGTGCTCTATCTGATGTTCGACCGCGGCATGACGCCCGTGGAAGTGGCGGCCCGCGGCTACGACGCGGCGGTGGTCGAGAGGATCGTCCGCCTCGAGCAGGCCAACCGCTTCAAACGCCGCCTGATGCTCGTCGCCCGCCTCTCCGGGAGCGCCATCAACCTGGACCAGGAGATCCCGCGGGATTAGCCGGATGTCCGGCAAGCTCGTGGTCGTCGCCACTCCGATCGGCAACCTGGACGACCTCTCGCCGCGGGCGCGGGCGGCGCTCGCCGGAGCGGATCTCGTCGCCTGCGAGGACACCCGGCGCACCGGCCTCCTGCTCCACGGCCTGGGCATCTCCCGCCCCCTCATCTCCCTCCACGAGCACAACGAGCGGCAGCGCCTGCCGCGCCTCCTCGAGGCCCTCGAGGCGGGCTCGACGATCGCCCTCGCCTCCGACGCCGGCACGCCCCTCCTCTCCGATCCCGGCTTCCTCCTCTGCCGCGAGGCGGCGGCGCGCGGCATCCCGATCGAGCCGGTCCCCGGCCCCTCGGCGCTCCTCGCCGCCCTGGTCACCTCGGGGCTCCCGCCCTACCCGTTTACCTTTGCCGGCTTCCCGCCGCCGCGCTCCGGCAAGCGCCGCACCTTCTATCGCCGCTGGGGGGGCCTCGGCCACACCCTGGTGGTCTACGAGTCCCCCCACCGCCTGCTCGCCAGCCTGGCGGACGCCCTGGCGGAGCTGGGCGACCGCCCGGCGGCGGCCGCCCGCGAGCTGACCAAGCTCCACGAGGAGATTCTCCGCGGGCCGCTCTCGGAGCTCCTCGCCCGCTTTTCTGAGCGCCCGGCGCTCAAGGGCGAGCTCACCCTGGTGATCGGCGGCGCGGAGGAGGAGAAGACCCTGTGAGGTGCCAGGTGATTCATAACCGATAGATTTTTCAAAGACTTCCGAGGTGCCAGGTACTTCGCGGCAGAGGTGCCAGGTACTTTTCGAGTCGGCCGCACGTATATACGGATCGACACGCTTCGACCGGGGTCGGGCCGATCCGGGAACTCCAGCACGGGCCGTGCGTTATGGTTGGCTGGAGACGACGGTGATCCAGCCCATCGCCATGCAACGATTCGAGGAACAGGAGGCGAGCGACGCCGAGCTGATGGCGCGCCTGCGCTCGGCGGACGACCGCGAGGCCTTCGCCGAGCTCGTCGACCGCCACAAGGATGCGGTGGTCGCCTACCTCGCCCGCCTCACCGGGAACCGGGAGCGGGCCGAGGACCTCGGCCAGGAGACGTTCCTGCGCCTCTACCGGGCCGTGCCCGGCTACGTCGAGCAGGGTCTGCTGCGGGCCTTCCTGTTTCGCATCGCCACCAACCTCGCCCATTCCGAGGAGCGCCGCGAGCGGCGCCTTCGGCTGCTCTCCCCGTTCCTGGTGGGGAGCTCCCAGGCCGAGGCGGCCGCCCCGGCGGGACTCCTGCGGGAGGAGATCCAGCGCGAGGTGGGGGCGGCGGTGTCAGCGCTGCCGATGAGCTATCGGGTGCCGCTCGTCCTCCACGAGCTCGAAGGGTGGGCCTACGCCGACATCGCCCGCGCCCTCGCCGTCAGCGAGGGGACGGTCAAGTCGCGGATCCACCGCGGGCGCCAACGCCTGCGGCGCGGGTTGGCGCCGTACTGGTACGGAGGGATCGCATGGAAGACGAGCGAGTAGACCGCCTGCTCCGAACGTTGCGCGAGGCGCCGCCCGCGACGGCGGGGCCGAGCTTCACCGCGCGGGTGCTCGCCCGCCTGGACGCCCCCGAACGCGGGGTGTCCGCAAACTGGCTGCCGCGGCTCACTCTCCCCGCGGCTGCGCTGGCGGCGACTCTCGTGGTCGCCGCCAGCCTCTTGTTCACCGCTCAGCCCGTGCAGCAGCCGGGCCGGCCGGTGGCGCACCCACTGGCCGCTGCCGCTACCGTCACGGCGCCGGCGGCGAGCCCGCTGCGGGCGGTCGCCCTGGCGCGCTCTCCGGGCATCCTCGAAGCGGCGCGGGCGCGGCGGACCCTGGAGCAGATCCGCAGCGAGCGTGTACGCCTCGAGAGCGACCTGCGGCGCCTGCGCGAGGCCGGCGACCAGCCGGTCCTTTATGTAGGGGGCGATGAGCAGGTGGACCTCATCGTGGACCTGAGCCGTGTGCGCGACCTGCCGGTCAAGCGGCGGGCGCGGCCGGTGCTGGCCCCCGCCACGAGCCAGAGCTTCTGAGCACGCTTTCGATTCGCATGGCTATCTTGGATCGCCAATCAGGAGGAAGACCGATGCAGCGACGTCCGTTTGCCCGAGAGACCACGCTCTGCCTGCTCGCCGGGGTGAGCCTGCTCGTGGGTGCGAGCCCACCTGCCGCGTCCGCCGCCCTCGCCCCGGCCACCGCTCCCGCCCCGGCTCCCGCCATGGACAAGACCGCTCCCAAGATCCGGGGGCAGAAGATCATCGTGATGGACGACGAGAGCGCCGACCGCCCCTACGTGATCGATGCCGCCAAAAAGGTGGCGCGCGGCTACCTGGGGGTGGGCCTGACCGACCTGACGCCGGAGCTCCGCGGCCACTTTGGCGTTCCGGAGGACTCCGGAGTGATGGTCTCCAAGGTGGACGCCGGAAGCCCGGCCGACAAGGCGGGCATCAAGGTCGGCGACATCGTGACCTCTCTCGACGGCAAGCCGGTCGGCACGACCTTCGACATGCGCCAGCGCATCCGCGCCGCGGACGACGGCGCGCCGGCGACGCTCGAGGTGTGGCGCAACGGCAAGGTCCAGACCTTCTCCGCGGCGCTCGAGAAGCGCGACCGCCCCGAGGTCGACCTCGCGCCGCTCTTCCTCCGCAAGATGGACGGCGACCGGATGATCCTCCGCCTCGACGGCGAAGACCTGCCCGACAAGCTCGCGCTGCCGCCGCCCGGCGCCCCCCGCCTGCGCGTCCAGAGCCTGACCGGCCGCGAGGCGGAGCTCGAGAAGCGGCTGAAGGAGCTCGAGAAGCGGATCCACGACCTCGAGCGCCAGCTCGGCGCCGCCGCCCCGAAGGCCCACTAGCGGCGCCGCGCGCCGCTCCCTCTCATCCTCGCAGCGCTGTCCGAGCCCCTCCCCTCCGGGAGGGGCTCGATCCTCTCTTTCGTCTTCCCCGGAGCCGCGGAGTCGGTTGCCTTGACAATCTAGGCTTCAATCGGGCAAGCTACGCCTAGATGAACTAGGCTAAGGCCGAACGATCTTCAGGAGGGTTTCCCGATGCGCCTCGCCGACCGCTCCCACGCCTTCGCCCTTCTCCTCTCGCTGGCCGCGGCGCCGGCGCTCCCGGCGGCCGTCATCACCTGGACCCCGCTGGGACCCAACGGCGGCACGGCCTACGCGGTGGCCGCGCCGCCGAGCTCCCCCGGCGTGCTCTACGCCGCCACCGCGGGCGGGGTCTTCAAGAGCAGGGACCGCGGCGCGAGCTGGACGGCGCTCGACCGCACGATCGGCCGGCGCGACGTCCGCGCGCTGGCGGTCGACCCCCTGGATGCCGACGTCGTCTACGCCGGCACGGCGAGCGACAACGTCTACAAGAGCACGGACGGCGGCGCCACCTGGCGCTTCTCCAGCAACGGCATCTCGATCCCCGACATCCGGGCGCTGGCGGTCGACCCGCGCAATCCCGACGTGGTCCTCGCCGACGCCGCCTCGCCGACCGCGGGCGGTCTCTTTCGCAGCATGGACGCCGGGGCCACCTGGCACCAGGTGAGCCCCGGCCTGCCCGCCGCCGCCCAGCTCACCAGCTTCGCCTTCGACCCCGCCGACCCGCGGACGGTCTACTCGGCGGCGAGCTACGTCTTCAAATCGAGCGACAGCGGCGCCACCTGGCGCCGCCTGGACGGCTCGATCTTCGCCGCGCCCGCCAACCAGGTGCTCGTCGACCCCCGCCGGCCGGCGACCGTCCTCGCCTGCAACTTCAACAGCGCCGTCCGCAGCACCGACGCGGGCTCCACCTGGACCCCGCTCGCGCTGCCCGCCGGAGTGCCCCCTTGTCCCTTCGTCTTCGCTGCCGACGGCCTGCTCCATGCCGCCGGCGCCTCGAGCACCGACGATGGCTCCTCCTGGACGCTCGCCGCTCCGCTCGCGGCCGGGGTCCTATCGCTCGCCGCCGACCCCTCGTCCCCCGGAACGCTCTACGCGGCGACCAGCGACCGCGGGGTGTACCGCACGGTGGACGGCGAGGCGTCCTGGCAGGGTGCGAGCCAGGGCCTCCGGGCGACCTACATCTTCAGCGTGGCGGTCGATCCGGCGAACGATGCGGCGGTCTATGCCGGCACCGCCGGGGCGGGCCTCCTGCGCAGCCGCGCTCCCCTCGGCGCCACCTGGCGAACGCTCCTCGCCTCGCCTCCGGGGTTCGTCGTGGTCGACCCCATCCATCCGCAGAACCTCTACGCCGGCCTCTTCCGCGACGGCTCGGGCGGGCTGCTGGCGAGCAAGGACGGGGGCGGCACTTGGGAGGCGGTGGATTTCGGAGCGGCCGGCGACTCCTGCGAGGTCCCGGTCAACCTGACCGTCGACCCGACCTCGTCCCAGACCCTCTACGTCGGCTTCGAGAGCTGCGGCGTCGGCCAGTTCGGCCTGAAGAGCACGGACGGCGGCAGGAGCTGGACCCCGCTGCGCGGGCTCGACACCGCCGGCAACGTCCTCGTCGCGCCGCGCCGGCCGAGCACCCTCTATACCCTGGGCCCGACCACGGTCTACCAGAGCGTCGACGCCGGATCGACCTGGACGCAGGCGAGCGGCGGCCTCGGCAGCCGGTTCGCTAGGGCGCTGGCGCTCGACCCCATCGATCCGCGGACGCTCTACGTGGCGACCGACGACGCGCTCTTCGCCTCGACCGACGGCGCCGCGCACTGGCGCCTGGTCTCGCGCGCGCTCTCCGGCATCCAGCAGCTCCTCGTCGATCCCCACGCCCCGTCGACGCTCTACGCGGCCGCCGTGAGCTTCGCTTCGGGCGCCGAGATGGCGGCCGGCGTCTTCCGCAGCGCCGACCGCGGCCGCACCTGGACGCACATCGATCCCGGCGTCCTCGGCGAGCGCGTCAGTGTCTTCACCGTCGACCCCCTGCGCGCGGGCACCCTCTTCGTCGGCACCAACGGCGCCGGCCTCTTCAAGGTGACGATCGATGCGACAGGGCGGTGAGCAACC
>Ga0307470_10000998_pt1 | contig 11717 bp, 12 predicted proteins | sample atmos_gasesAM3C__FD_204565 | JGI IMG/M metagenome (GOLD analysis project Ga0307470, IMG submission 204565) | Hardwood forest soil microbial communities from Morgan-Monroe State Forest, Indiana, United States - atmos_gasesAM3C_05 | ecosystem: Environmental > Terrestrial > Soil > Temperate forest... | reverse complement strand
TAGGTCTGTACTACATGCGCTTTTCGCCGCGCCGCCTCTGATTTTTCAGACACTTACCTCGCCGCAAGGGCCCCAAATCGCCCTTCCGGCGGGGTGAACTGCGCAAGTTGGGCTAGAATCATTGAGACCTTCCGTCTCGCCGAGCCGCCCGCTTCCTCCTGACCCCCTCTACGGCCCGATCCGCGTCAGCGTCAGAATCGGGCCGTCGACCGCTTCGGGGTCGGTCAAGTCGATTGTGGCGTAGAGCGCCCAGAGGTTGTCGCCGTCGCGGTCGAGGAGGATCTGGGTGGCGTTCCACGTGCGCTCGGTGGTCTGGCGGAGGTCGGTCCACTGGTGGCGGCGGGCGTCGGGGGTGAAAAGGGGGTCGCCGTAGCTCTCGTGGAAGGTGGCGAGGGCGGCCTCGAAGCGCGCCTCGTCCCATGGCCCTTCGGGGTCGTCGGGATCCTGGCGGATGGAGGCCGCGGCCTCCTCCCAGTCGCGCGCCGCGATCGCCCGTAGCAGCAGGTGCATCTCCGCCCGCACCCGCGCCGCGAAGGCCTTCGGGTTCTCCAGCAGGTCGCGGATCCACAGCGCCTCGCGCGCGGCGTCGCGGGCGGCGCGGTCGGCCGTCTGCTGCGCCAGGCGCAGCTCGGGGTGGAGGAGGCTCTCCCACTCCTCGAGCAGGCTGGTGTCGGTCAAGTCGAGGAGGGCGCGGAAGAAGCCCAAGGCGTCCCACACGCCCTCGCTCTTCGCCGGCTCGGGAACGCTCTGGTCGAGCGTCTTGTAGAGCTGCGAGAGGTAGCGCAGGAGCACGCCCTCGCTGCGCTGCAGGCCGTAGCGGCGGACGTAGTCGGCGAAGGAGAGGAACCCCTCGAACATCTCGCGGCCGATCGACTTGGGGGCGATCTCGCGTCCGCCCACCCACGGGTGGTCGGCCTTGAAGTGGTTGAAGGCGCCGTAGAGGAAGTCGGCGAGCGGCTGGGGGTGGGTGACCTCCTGGAGCCGCTCCATGCGCTCCTCGTAGGCCATCCCCTCCGCCTTGAGCTGCGCCACGACGTCGGACTTGAGCTTGTCGACCTGCTTCCTCAGCACGGCGTCCGGGTTCTCGAGGATCGACTCGACGAGGGTGAGGACGTCGAGGGCATAGGTCTCGGAATCCACCTCCAGACGCTCGAGGGTCGAGATCAGGTAGAGCGAGAGCGCCTGGTGGAGCGAGAAGTCCCACTGCAGGTCGGCGGCGATCACCACCCAGAGGTAGGGCGTCCGCGAGTCGCGCGCCAGCCGCAGGATGCCGGCGCGGTAGAGCGAGCGGACGAGGACGGCGGCCTGGGCGAGGAGGCGCGCCTTCGTCCCCTCGTCCTCGTGGCAGCGGCGGATCAGCTCGCGCAGCGAATCGAAGTTGCGCCGGTTGGGGTCGTCCTCCTCGGCGTCGCGCTGGAGGAGGGCGAGGACCATCCCGTGGGTGATGCGGAAGCGCGACTTGAGCGTCTCGGGCGGGCGGGCGATGAGCTTCTCGAAGGTCTCCTCGCTCCACGACACCTCGCCCTTGGCGGGGGCGCGCGCCGGCGCCTTCGAGCGCTTGCCGCCGCTCTCCGCCTTCCTGTCGCTCTTGCGCTTCTCGATGATGTGCTCCGGCGCCTGGGCGACGACGCTCCCCTGGACGTCGAAGCCCTTCCGCCCGGCGCGGCCGGCGATCTGCTGGAAGTCGCGCACCGAGAGCATGGCGATCTTCTTGCCGTCGAACTTGGTGAGGCGGGTGAAGAGCACGGTGCGGATGGGGATGTTGACGCCGACCCCCAGGGTGTCGGTCCCCGAGATCACCTTGAGCAGGCCCTGCTGCGAGAGCTGCTCGACGAGGAGCCGGTACTTGGGGAGGAGCCCGGCATGGTGGACGCCGATGCCGAAGGAGAGGAAGCGCCGGAACTCCTTGCCGTAGGGGGTGTCGAGCCGGAAGTCGCCCACCGCGTCGCGGATCCTGTCGCGCTCCTCGCGGCTGGCGATCTTCATGCTGGTGAGCGACTGGGCGAGCTCGGCGCACTCGCGCTGGGTGAAGTTGACGATGTAGATCGGCGCCTTGCCGGCGGCCAAGAGCTCCTCGACGGTCTCGTGCAGGGGGGTCTCCCGGTACTCCCAGTCGAGCGGCACCGGCCGCACGCCGGAGGCGACGACGGCGACCTCGTGGCGCGACTCGCGGGCCAGGTGCTCGGCGATCTGCGAGACATCGCCGAGCGTCGCCGACATGAGGAGGAAGCGGGTGTCGGGGAGCGTGATGAGCGGCACCTGCCAGGCGACGCCGCGCTCGGGATCGGCGTAGTAGTGGAACTCGTCCATCACCACGTAGGGGGCGTCGAGGCCGCCGCCGCGGCGGAGAGCCATGTTGGCGAGCACCTCGGCGGTGCAGCAGAGGACGCGGCCGGTCGAGTTGATCGAGGCGTCGCCGGTCAGCATCCCGACCTCGGCCGGGCCGAGGTCCTCGCAGAGGAAGAAGAACTTCTCCGAGGCGAGGGCCTTGATCGGGCTGGTGTAGAACGAGGTCCTCCCCTCGCAGAGCGCCTTGAAGTGGAGGCCCAGCGCGACGAGCGATTTGCCGGAGCCGGTCGGGGTGTTCAAGATGACGTGGCGCCCGGCCATGATCTCGAGGAGCGCCTCCTCCTGCGCCGGGTAGAGCTCGAACCCCACCTCGGCCACCCATTCCAGGAACTGGCCGAGGATCCAGTCCGCATCCGACGTCGGCACGGCCGGCAGGCGGGCGGCGAGCGACGGACGTTTGGCGGGGGAGGCGGAGGCGGCCGCGGCGGCGGCGAGGTCGGCCATCGACGAGATTGTTTCACACGGCTACCGCCCCCTTCCGCCGGGGGTGAGATGATACAGGCGTGACCGGCCACCGCCGGAACGCAGCGGAAGGTAGGAGGAGAGCATGGAAAGCCGCGAGATCCCGCAGCAGGAGTGGAAGGACTTCCTCAACAAGCTGAGCAGAGAGCACGCCGGTTGGCACGTTTCGGTCGAGGTGCTGTTGGGAGAGGAGGGGGCGCAGCACCTGGTCGAGGACCTGCCGCTCCTCGGCATCGCGATGGAGGAGAAGGGAACCCGCGCGACCTCGATCGACATCGACGCCGGCGTCTCGGCCGACGACCACATCGAGCACTCGATCGATCACCCGAGCCACCTCCGCTGGCAGGCGGGCGAGGGGCTCGCCGGGGCGCTCGAGATCGAGGCGGACGGCGGCCCGACGACGCTCGTCGAGTTCCTCCGCCCCAAGGCTTAGGGCCGCTCGCCGGTGGCTTGCCCGCCCCCTTGAGCGAGCGCCGCGTCTTCCGCGCCGACCGCGGGGACGCCGGCGTCCGTCTGGACCGCGCCCTGCTGCGCCACCTGGCCGACCGGCCCGAGGTCTCGCGGAACGCCGTCCAGGGCTGGATCGCGGCCGGCGGGATCGCCGTCAACGGCCTCGCCGCGGCGCGCCCTGCCCTTCGCCTGCGGCTGGGCGACGAGGTCGCCCTCGACCTCCCGCCGCTCCCGCCGCGGCGGGTCCATGTCGCCCAGAAGCTGCCGCTCGCCGTCCTTCACGAGGACGAGCATTTGCTGGCGATCGACAAGCCCGCCGGGCTCGTCGTCCATCCCACCGCCGGCCATCGCGACGGCACGCTCTGGAACGCCCTCCTCTTCCGCGCCCTCGGCTGGAGCGATGCCGCGGAGGGGGAGCAACCGGCGCCCCGTCCGAGCCTCGTCCACCGCCTCGACCGCGGCACCTCGGGCGTGCTGCTGGTGGCGAAGAGCGCCGCCGTCCATGCCGGCCTGGCGCGGGCGCTGCGCTCGCCGTCGGCCGAGAAGGTCTACCTCGCGGTGGTCCATGGCCGCACCCGCCTGCCGCACGGCCGCGTGGCGCTCGCGATCGGCGTCGATCCGGCGGACCGCCGCCGGCGCGTGCCTTCGGATGGTGGCCGCGCGGCGCTCACCCTCTACGAGCGCCTCGCCGAGTCGCCCGCGGCGCCGCTCTCGCTCCTCGCCTGCCGGCTGAAGACCGGCCGCACCCACCAGATCCGCATCCATCTGGCCGCGCTCGGCCACCCGATCGTCGGCGACCGGCTCTACGGCGAGCCGCGCCACGTGGCGGGCCTGCTGCGCTCGATCGCCGCCCCCGAACTCGCCGCGGCCTGCCGCGATCTCCCCCGGCCGGCCCTCCACGCCTGGCGCCTCGCCTTCACCCATCCGGTCACCCGCGAGCGGATGACGCTCGCGGCGCCGTTGCCGCCCGACCTCGCCGGGCTCCTCGCCGCGGCGAGCCTGGCGCCCCCTCACTCGGCCCGCGCGCTCCCCGGCTCGTAGCGCCAGGCGGTCGCCGCGGCGGCGCCGTCGGCGAAGCGGGTGTCGACGTACTCGGAGAAGTCGATCCGGCGGTCGAGGACGCCGGTCTCCATCATCAGGTCGCGCACCAGGTCGAAGTCGGCCTTGCGCGGCGCGAGCGGCGAGTAGACGACGCGCTGCAGGTCGCGCGAGAGCACCCAGCGCAGCAGCGCCGGCGGCTGGCTGAAGTAGTAGCGGCCGACGAAGTCGGCGGCGGCGTCGCGGTGCGCGCGGCCGCGGTCGAGCCAGAGGCCGGAGCGCGCGATGCCGTCGACCAGCACCTGCACCGCCTGCGGCCGCCGGTCGATGGCATCCTGGCGCACCACCAGGACGCAGGACATGTAGTCCGGCCAGTAGTCACGGGCGAGGAAGAGGATCCGGCCGTAGCCGCCGATCTCCGCCTGCGACGGGTAGGGCTCGCCCATCGAGAAGCCGTCGATCGCCCCCACCGCGAGCGCCCCGGCGACGTCGGGGGGCGCCATCTCGACCATGTGCACGTCGCTCCTCTTCATGCCGTTCTTCCGCAGCGCCCGCACCAGGATCAGGTGCTCGTCGGAGAAGCGGCTGGGGATGGCGATCGTCTTGCCCGCGAGGTCATGGACGGAGCGCACGGGTCCGCTCTTCTGCACCACCACGGCGCTGCCGTAGCGGTGCCCCAGATAGACGATCTTGATCGGCACGCCCTGCGACCGCAGGGCCATCGCCATCGGTGCGACCATGAACCCCGCCTGCATCCGGTTGGCGATCAGGGCTTCCTTGATCTCCGGAAAGCCCTGGAACTTCCTCGGCAGGAAGACGTGCCCGTCCCGGGAGTAGCGGGAGATGTAGTCGGTCACCGGGCAGGTGAGGTGTCAGGTGACCGGGATGTAGGCGACGTGGAACTTCCGCCGCGCCGCCGGCAGGCGGTCGTTGAGGAGCGACGACCAGTCGACGTTGAGCGTCAGGTGAAGGGCCGTGATGGCGGCGGCCCAGGCGGCGACGAGAGCGAGGGTGCGCTTGACGGTCATCGAGCAGGACCTCCGATCGGAAGAGAGCGGATGATGAGGGGGAAGGGGAGCGAGCCGGTGGGGGGTGCTTCAGTCACCGCGGAACCCCCAGCGCACCCGCGGCAGCCGCTCGACGCGGCGGGCGAGGAGGTCGAGGGCGAGGCCGATCACCCCGATGAGGATCATGGCGGCGACGACCAGGTCGTAGCGCTTGCCGGCGTTCCTGGCGTCGATCACCAGGTAGCCCAGCCCGGAGTCGACGGCGATCATCTCGGCGGCGACGACCACCAGCCAGGAGATGCCGAGGGCCACGCGCAGGCCGACCAGCACCTGCGGCAGCGCCGCCGGGAGCGCCACGCGGACGAGGACGGCGGCCGGCTTCAGGCCGAAGTTGCGGCCCGCCTGGAGGACCATCGGCGGCACGTTGGCGACGCCGTTGGCGGTCGCCACGACGATCGGAAAGAGGGCGGCGAGAAAGATGAGGAAGATCGTCGCCGCGTCGCCGACGCCCCAGAGGACGATGGCGACCGGGATCCAGGCGAGCGGGCTGATCGGGCGGAGGATCTGCACCACCGGGTTGATCGCCCACGCGAGCGCCGGGAACCACCCCATCGCGAGCCCCAGGGGGATCCCCGCGGCGAGCCCCAGGAGGTAGCCCGAGCCCACCCGCCGCAGCGAGTCGAGGACGTACGGCGCAAGGACGCCGCGGCGCGCCAGCTCTCCCATCGCCCGCGCCACCGCGAGCGGGGTGGGGAAGGTCGTGCTGTGGGAGGCGGCGACCGCCAGGTGCCAGAGGGCGATCCCCGCCACGGCGACCGCCGCGGGGAGGAGGAAGGCTTCGGGGTCGAGGCGCCGCGCGGCCCGCATGTCAGACCCGGTGGGCGAGGCGCACCTTGGCCCGCTGCGCCGCCCGCTCGCTCACCGCTCGCTCGCTCCCCAGGCGAAGGCCGGCAGGCGGCCGAGCCGCAGGATGGCGGTGTCGAGCGCCAGGCCGACGCCGCCGATCAGCACCATGCCGGCGACCACCAGGTCGTAGCGGTTGCCGGCGTTCCTGGCGTCGATGATGAGGAAGCCGAGCCCGGAGTTGACGGCGAGCATCTCGGCGGCGACCACCACCAGCCAGGCGACGCCGAGCGACAGCCGGAGGCCGACCAGCACCTGGGGGAGGATCGCGGGGAGGAGGATGCGCCGGGCGAGCTCCCCCGGCGCGAGGCCGAAGTTCCGCCCCGCCTGGAGGTGGACGAGCGGCACGCGGCCGACCGCGTTCTTGACCGTCAGGACGAGCGGCAGGAACGAGGCGAAGAAGATGATGGCGAGCGCCGCGAGATCGCCGACCCCGAGCCAGAGGATGCTCAAGGGGATCCAGGCGAGGGGCGAGATCGGGCGGGCGAGCTCGAGGAACGGCCCGAAAGCGAGCTCCGGCCGCCGGTAGGTGCCGAGCAAGAGCCCGGCGGGGAGGGCGACGGCGACGGCGGCGAGGTAGCCCCATGTGACGCGGAACAGCGAGGCGACGACGTGATGAACGAGGAGCCCGCTCGCCGCGAGCCCGGCGATCGCCTTGACCACCGCCCACGGGCCGGGCAGGAGGGTGTGCGGCGAGGCCGCGAGCCCCAGGCTCCACAGCGCCACGAGCGCGGCGACACCGGAGAGGGAGAGGGCGATGCGCGCAGGGCCGGCGCCGAGAGCGGAGCGGATCACGAGCGGTTCCTACCACACGCGGCGCCGCCGCGCCATCCTGCCGGGACGCGCACCGCGGCGGGGCTGGGGCCGGCTACGATTTCACCGGAGCCTTCTTGAGTGTGAGTTGGTCTGCCCGCGGCGCCTCGCGCACCTCGATCCCACACTCGGCGGCGAGCCGCGCGCGGAGGTCTTCCGCGATCGGCTGCTCGCGCCAGCGCCTCCACCTCGTGCGCTCGCCGTGAGGGCCGAAGAGGGCTATACCTGGGCTCCGCGACGGATCGTGGCGCAACCAGTAGAGCAGGCCCTCGCTGCCGGCTTCGCGCAGGCGGGTCGCCCACGCCTGCGGCAGCTCGTAGGGGACGATCGTGTCGATCTCGCCGGTGATGCCAAAGCCAGCAGCCTGGCGCGAGGTGAGGTCGGCGAGCGTCACGGTATGCGGCAGGGTCAAGCGTCGCAGTCGCCGCTCGCGGAGGAAGTCCGCCGAGACGCCGCCGTCCGTGCGATCCGCGCCGATCGCCTCCAGGAGCGCTGCGAGCGGGTCGGTCGCTAGGTAGCAGGTCCCCTCCGGCACTGGGAGGTCGAAGCGTCCTCCCAGCGAGCTCCCGAACCACCACGGGCCGCGGCCTTGCCGAACCACGCGAAACAGCGAAGTGTGGGGGCCGATCTCGCAGTGGGGGAATGCGGCGAGCACCGATAGATCTGCGGGCGGTGCCGCGAGACTCGCCCGCTCCCGCCATCGGGAGGGTGGTTGGTCGGGCCTCAAAGGGAGTCAGCGCGAGAAGCGCTGGGCGGCGTCGCGGGCGAGCGCGAGGATCGGAGCGGGATCACGCCCCTCGCGCAGCCAGTCAACGGGGGAGCGGCCAGAGAGCGCGCGCGACGAAGCCATCAACCAACCGGCGAGCGTCCAGTCGTCGACCTCGGCGCCGCGCAGGATCTGGAGCGTCTCCGCCAGCCCGGCGATCACCTGGTTGTGCTCGTCGAACTGGAAGATAGGGTAGACGAGGACGCCGTCGGCGGTTTTCAGAGCCAAGATCGTCCGCCGCTCGCGCCGATCGGCGAGCGCCTGCCGCGAGCAGCCGCCCAGCAAGCGGGAGACCTCGGCCGTGGTGTAGAAGGGTCCGAGGAGGTCGTCCCAGCGCGAGGGCGCGGGGACGGCCGCGAGCATACGCTCGGCGAGCTCCGCCGGGGCGCCGATCTCGGCGAGCGAGTGCCCGTGCTCGACGAGCTGGGTCAGCCGCTCCTCGAGCCCGTGTCGCACCCGGTCGGTGATCTCATCGAGGAATGCGGTCGAGCCGAGCGGTTGGATAGCCATGGCTTCATGCTACCGTGCGAAGCCGGCAGCGTCAAGGGCGTCAAGGAAGACTGAGAAAGAGCGTCAGCATGAGGGAGCACTCTCCTTCTCCTGCAGATATCCCAGGCACTTGTAGACCAGCTTGGCGGCGAGGAAGTCGCTCGCCGGTTGGCCGCCGATGGGGGCGAGCTCGACGATGTCCATCGCCATCACGGTCTTGGCGCGGAACAGCTCGCGGAGCAGCCGGAGGGTGGGGTACCAGGCCCCGCCGCCGGGCTCCGGGGTGCCCGTGGCGGGCATCAGGGCCGGATCGAAGAAGTCGACGTCGAAGGTGAGGTAGATCCTCTCGGGGAGCGCCGCGAGCAGGCGGGAGAACCTCTCGCGCGAGAACCGCTCGGCCTCCCCCTCCAGCTCGTGACCCCAGATCACCGGCAGCTTGCGCTCGCGGACGAGCGCCGCCTCGGGCGTCGAGAGCGACCGGATGCCCACCGCCAGGGTCGGCACCCCGAGGTCGACGATCCGCTTCATGACGCTCGCGTGCGAGTAGTGAGTCCCCTCGTATTCCTCGCGCAGGTCGGCATGGGCGTCGAACTGGACGACGCCGATCTCCCCGTGCACCGCGCGGGAAGCGGCGACCGGCGCCTGCGTCAGGCTGTGCTCGCCGCCGAGCGTCACCAGGAACTTCCCCGCCGCCATGTGGCGCCGCGCCTCGGCCGCGAGCTCGCCCATCGCCGCGTCCATCTCGAACGCCTCGGGCAGGTAGGGCGGCAGCGTCGCGATCCCCTGGCGGAACGGCTCGCTCGCTAGCTCCTCGTCCCACAGCTCCATCATCTGCGAGGCCCGCACGATCGCCGCCGGCCCCGCCGACGTCCCCTTGCCGTAGGTCGTCGTCCGCTCGAACGGCACCGGCAGCACCGCCACCCGGCTGGCGTCGTAGCGGCAGTCCTCTTCCGGGAGCAACCCGAAGCTCGTCGGCAGGAAGGGCATGGGGCGGGGTTGTAGCAGGGGGCGGGGAGGGCGTCAAGCGCGGCGCTCCCGATGGCAGAATCGCGTCATGCCGCCCGCGCCGGCGTTCTCCCTCACCCCCGACCTCCGCGCCCGCCTCGCCGCCGCCCGCGCCGTCGTCGCCTTCACCGGCGCCGGGGTCTCCAAGGAGAGCGGGCTCGACACCTTCCGCGACGTCGGCGGGGTCTGGCAGCAGGTCCGCCCGGAGGACCTGGCGACGCCGCAGGCGTTCCGCCGCCATCCCGAGCGGGTCTGGCAGTGGTACGCCGAGCGCTTCCGCCGGGCCTCGGCCGTCGCCCCCAACCCGGCGCACCTCGCCCTTGCGAGATGGGAGCGGCTCTTTCCGTCTTTCCGTCTAGTGACCCAGAACGTCGACGGCCTCCACCAGCGCGCCGGCAGCTCCGCTCCCCTGGAGCTCCACGGCACCCTCGCCTGGGCGCGCTGCGACGCCTGCGGCCGGCGCAGGCCCATGGCCGAGGCCGTCGCCGCGTCGCCCGGCGCTCCCCCCCTCTGCTCCTGCCGCGGGCGGCTCCGCCCGGCGGTCGTCTGGTTCGGCGAGGTCCTCCCCGAGGACGTGCTGACAGAGGCGACCGAGGCCGCCGCATGGTGCGAGGTCTTCGTCTCGGTCGGCACCTCGGCGACCGTCTACCCGGCCGCCGGCCTCATCGACCTCGCCCTCCAGGGGGGGGCCTGCCTGATCGAGGTCAACCCCGAGCCGACCCCGTTCTCGCGCCTCGCCGCCCTGCGCCTCGCCGCACCGGCGGGGGAGGCTCTCCCCTGGCTCACCCGGGAGATCGAGGAGGAGATCGCGCGATGCCGCCCGTCGACCTGATGATCCGCGAGCTGCCGGCGGCCGAGCGGCCGCGCGAGCGGCTCCTCGCCCAGGGGAGCGCCGCGCTCTCCGATGCCGAGCTGATCGCCGTCCTCCTGCGCACCGGGAGCGTCGGGCGCTCGGCGGCGCAGCTGGCGATCGAGCTGCTGCAGGACGTCGACGGCCTGCCCGGCCTCCTCGGGGTGGGCGCCCGCGCCCTCCGGCGCCACGGACTGGGGCCGGCCAAGGCGGCGAGCGTCCTGGCGGCCGTCGAGCTCGGGAGGCGCCTGGCGCGCGAGGAGGTGCCGCAGCGCTCGCCGATCCGCAAGCCGGCCGACGTCGTGCGCTACCTCACCCTGCGCTACCACCTCCGCGACCAGGAGGTGATGGGGGCGATCTTCGTCGACGTCCGGAACCGGCACCAGGGTGACTGCGAGATCTTTCGCGGCACCCTCCATCGCGCCGCCGTCGAGCCGCGCGAGATCCTCAAGGAGTGCCTGCTGCGCGGCGCCGCCGGGGTCATCCTCTTCCACACCCATCCCAGCGGCGACCCCTCGCCGTCGACCGAGGACCTCCTCTTCACCCGCCGGATGGAGCTCGCGGCCGACGTCGTCGGCGTGCGCCTGGTCGACCACCTGGTGGTCGGCGGCGCCGGGCGCTGGCTGTCGCTGCTGCGCCGGGCGGCATGGTAGCGTGCGGCGCCATGGCGAGCTATCACCTCGACTGCTGGAGCGGCCTCGCCGGCGACATGTTTTTAGGCGCCTGCCTCGACCTCGGCATGCCGCTCGCCGTCCTCGCGGACGCGGTGGCGCGGCTCGGCCTCGCCGGGGTCGCCGTCGAGGCGCGGAAGGCCGCCCGCGGCGGCGTCACCGGCACCCGCTTCCGGGTGCTCGTCGACGGCCGCCCGCTCGAGGGGCCGGACCCCGGCGAGGCGCCGGCGGAGCCGGGCCCCGCGGCGCACCACGGGCACGATCATTCCCACTCCCACTCCCACTCCCATCCCCACGAGCATTCCCACGATCACGCCCCCCACGCACACGCCCACGACTCCGCGCATGGCCGCGACCTCGCCGGCATCCGCGGGCTGCTCCGCGCGAGCGGGCTCGCGGCGCCGGTGCGCGAGCGCGCGCTCGCCCTCTTCGAGCGCCTGGGGGCGGCGGAGGCCAAGGTCCACGGCATGCCGCTCGACCGCGTCCACTTCCACGAGGTGGGCGCCGTCGACTCGATCGTCGACCTGGTGGGGGCGGCGGCGGCGATCGAGCACCTCGCCCCGGAGCGGCTGACCTGCGGTCCGGTCAACGTGGGGAGCGGCCACGTGCACACCGCCCACGGCGAGCTCCCGGTGCCGGCGCCGGCGACCGCCGAGCTCCTCGCCGGCATCCCCGTCCATGGCGGGCCGGGGGGCGAGCTGACGACGCCGACCGGGGCCGTGCTGCTCGCCGAGCTGGTCGACGCGTTCGTCGAGCTGCCCGACCTCGTCCTCGAGGCGGCCGGCTACGGCCTGGGGAGACGCGAGCTCGCCCGCCAGCCGAACGCCGCCCGCCTGCTGCGCGGCCGGGTCGCCGAGCGCACGGCAGGGCCCGACGATGCCCGCGGCGAGGTGATGGTCGTCGAGTGCGAGGTC
>Ga0307470_10000997_pt1 | contig 11727 bp, 9 predicted proteins | sample atmos_gasesAM3C__FD_204565 | JGI IMG/M metagenome (GOLD analysis project Ga0307470, IMG submission 204565) | Hardwood forest soil microbial communities from Morgan-Monroe State Forest, Indiana, United States - atmos_gasesAM3C_05 | ecosystem: Environmental > Terrestrial > Soil > Temperate forest... | reverse complement strand
ACGCCAACCGCCGCACAGCACCCTTGACACCGCACGGCCCTTGACACCGCACGCGACACCACTCGGGGCATCCGACAACCCTGGAGGTTATGCAAAACCCGGCACGGACCTAGCGACCACCTCGCTGACCCGCGAGCATACAGTTTGATGACCTTCTACTGAAAGGCGTTCCGCATAAGCCTCCAGGGGTACTTGAACTGTTGGATGCCAAAGCTGCTACAGGCTGGATGGCATGCGGGGGCAGTGGTGGTCGATGCGTTCAGTGTGGCCGGGTACTACACGGACGGGTTGGACGGTAGCCCGGTCCTCGTCGCCCGGACCTATCTTGAGCATCAGGCGCGGGCAAGGTTCAGGCAGCCACTTCGACTGGTAACGCTTGAGAAAAGAGAGGATCGAACGCGGCTCCTGCGCGACCGCCTGCGGCAGCTTCCGACCGATCCGGGGCTGACACCTGACGTGCAGCATCCCGGAGAGTTCGCGGCGAACCAACCGAGAATTCTTGCCGAGTACTGCGTCGGAAAGGCTCCAACGCTCTGGATAGTCGATCCCTACGGCGTGAAGGACATACCGTGGAGCGCGGTAGCTCCCCGCGTTACTCCCTCATACTCGCGACGCGCCATCCCAAGAGCCTTGAATGCTGGAACCCTGTCCTCTGGCACCTGGACCCGAACCGCGGTGCCGGCGCGAGCGCCCAGCTAGAGCTGCCGTTCGGCCCAGACCTGGACGGGCTCAGGCGCGCCTTGTTCTCGTTCGCCGGCCGACCGCTAGCCTGGTCGGAAGCCCAGCAGGCGGCGCTCCGCGCTGGCTACACCTCGGCCCACCTGAGGTCGGTCCTGAACGAGCTTGGTGATGACGGGCTAGCGGTCCGTACAGCTCCGGCTACGGCCAGAACCCCCTGGCCCGATGGATGCACGGTCGTGATCTTCGCACCCGACGTCGCAACGGACGACCAAGGCTAGCTCGGGGGACCACCGGTCAAGGCCCGGTTGACCCGGGAGCGCGGTGAGAGGGGCGCTGCGTCACCTCCCACTGGACGTCGTCCCGGGACGACGTCCAGGTCAGCGGCTGGTTAGCGCAGCGGCCAGTCGACCTGGTCCGGGCCTCGGCAGGTTCACTGCGGACACCTTCTCGGCCGGCACCTGGGCGATGAGCTCGAAGCTCGGCACCTCGACGACGAGGTTGCTGCGGCCCCGGCTCGCCCTGCGGCGGGAAGCCGCGGCGGAGGTTCCGCGAGGCGGCCGCGAACCTCTCGGAGATCGACCCGCCGGCCAGGAGGGTCACGGTCGCGCTGGCCACGGCGGAGCGCTGCCGGCGGGATGGGCTCGTCGCCAACCTCTTCCACGACACCAGCGCCCCCAATGACGGTGCGGCGTCGGCGCGGTCTTTCCTGTGCCGGGGCCGCGGGCGAGCGCCTGGGTAGGCGTGAGAAGGCTGGGTTCGGTTCCCGATTGGGCATTGTTGAGTGAAACTTGGCGGCATTCCCGGGCTGGCCGGAATATGCTCCGCCCAGCGTCGTGCGGTTTGAGTACGGGGGTGCGCTGGCGATGAAGGTTGACTCCGATGTGCTGGCTGGGGGCATTGAGCGGCGCTGGGAGGCCACTGCCGACCAGGTCGCGGACACCGCGGCCGCCGTCCAGCAGGGAAAGCTCCACCTGGCGAACACCGTCGGCGAGATCGACGAGCGCCGTGCCCGGCTGAGCCGCCAGGGGCTTGAGCTGGAAGGCATCATCGACCAGGACGACTCCGTCTGGCTCAGCTTCTTCAGCCGGGGCCTCACCGCGTCCCGCGCGGTAGGCCGGGTCGTCCGGGCGCCGAAGCACCAGCCGGTCACCCCGGTCGGCACCGGCGTGCTTATCTCGGCCCGGCTCCTGCTGACGAACAACCACGTGGTCCCCGACCCCGATGAGGCCACCGGGATGTGCGTCGAGCTCGGGTACGAGTTCAACGACGACGGCAAGGAACGCCGTTTTGACACCTGCCAGCTTGACCCGGCCGCCTGCTGGTTCACCGACGAAGAGCTCGACTTCACCGTCGTCGCCGTCACCGACCTGCGCGGCAAGGCCCCGGGCGAGAAGTACGGCGCGGTCCCGCTGATCGAGCAGACCGGCAAGGTGCTCAAGGGCGAGACCCTCAACGTCATCCATCACCCCGGCGGCGACCGGAAACGGGTCAGTATCCGGGAGAACCGGATGGTCGCCGAGGACGAGCTGTGGCTGCGGTACACCAGCGACACCCGGGCCGGGTCCTCCGGCGCGCCGGTCTTCAACGACCAGTGGGAGATGGTCGCACTCCACCACGGCGGCGTGGCCAGGCGGGACGCCGCCGGCAACCGGCTCAGCCGCACCGGCCAGCCGTGGACCAGGGACATGGGCGATGACGCCGTGGCCTATCTCGCCAACGAGGGTGCCCGGGTGAGCCGGGTCGTACGGCGGCTGAAGGCCGCGAAGCTCGACGGGCCGGGCAGCGCCCTGGTCAATGAGGCGGGTCAACAAAGCACGGGTCAATGAGGCACGGGAGGGGAGCACAGTCATGAGCGCGACAATGGTGTTCGTGCACGGGCGTGGCCAGGAGTTCAAGGACCCGGCCGAGCTGGTGAAGAAATGGCAGGCTGGCCTCGCGGCGGGCCTGGTCAAGGCGGGCGCGCCGGCCGTATCCGACGCCCCCGTCGTACTGCCGTACTACGGCAACCTGCTCTACCGGATCACGGCCGAGCTTGCCCAGCGCGGCGAGAAGATCGAGCTGGAGGCGCTGCCCGCCGACCCCGACCAGGCCGGGCCACTCCATCCACAGCTTCCCCGGGACGTCGGCGCGCTGGAACGCCAGCTAGTCGGTGACATGGCCGACGTGGCCGGGGCGCCGCTTCCGGACGAGGAAGGCCTGGAGCGCCTGCTGTCCTGGGGTGGGACGCGCCGGGCGCTCACCTGGCTCTCCCAGCACAGCGCGGTCGACCAGGAGATCATCAAGAGCCACCTGCGGGACGTGGCGGTGTACCTCACCAAGGCGCGGGACCAGGTGCTCGAGCTGTGCCACAACGCCATCCCGTCGGACGTGCCGATCGTCCTGGTCTCACACAGCCTCGGCACGGTCGTCGCGCGTGACCTGCTCGATGACGCCGACCTGCGCGGGCGAACCGTCCTGTGGGTGACCGCCGGCTCGCCGTTGGGGCTGGAGGCGGTGCAGAAGAACCTGCTCACCAAGGGCGCGCACAGCCCCGGCGTGGAATGGCTGACCACCTACGACGTCAACGACATCGTCGCGCTCGGGCACGCGCTGGGCCAGGAGTGGGGCGCCGTCACCAACATCGAGGTCGAGAACGGCGACTCGCCGCATTCGATCGAGCGGTACCTCGGTCACCCCGAGGTCGCCGGACCCATCGGCACGGCTGTCGCCGCACACTGAGGTCGCCACGCACGGAGGTCGCCGCACACGGAGACAGACGATCGGCGAAGACGATCAGCGGCCGGTGGCCAACGCACCCGATCGGGTGTGCCGCAGTGGTATCAGCGGGAGTCAGCATTCCTCCTTTATCACGAGTCGTCCATCTTGAGGGGGAGTCGAGAGCCATGTTCACCCAACTGTTCTGGAAGTCAGCGATCGAACGGGCCGTCAAGACTTTCGCGCAGAGCCTGGTCGCGGTACTCAGCGTTGGCGGTATCGGGCTGGTTCACGCACCGTGGACGACTGCCCTGTCGGCGGCCGGCATGGCGACGTTACTGTCCCTGCTGACGTCGGTGGCCTCGGGAACGGTGGGGGATCGCGGGAGCCCAAGCCTCGTGCCGGCCCAGCCAGCCCCGCAGCAACCCGTAACGAGCAGCTCCGTCACCCCGGACAAGACCTCCGTCGCCGTCTGACACCGCGAGACTCTGACATCACAAGACTCTGACACCGCGAGACAGGACGGGTGCATTCCGCATCCGTCCGAACCAGCGGCAGCATGTCGCTGGATCCCCGTCGCCGTCCACCGGCCTGCCGACTCCGCCCGCAGTGCCGGTGGTGGCACGAAGAAGGCACCGCCGCGTGTGTCCGCTGCCCGCCGGTTGTCACCGAGCAGCCGAACCCAACCCCGGCGATGGCCGACGCGGCCCGCCCCCAGGGGGCTGACCAGCCGCGGTGATCCTGGGAGAGCCCTTACGGCCCTGGCCGTAAGGGCTCTCACCATCTGTGTGTCACCACGCGCTTCCCGCGGAGCTGCCGCACGCTCGGGCTCGGGGCCTACTCGGCGCCTGCCAATACTATACGGGGGTATAGTGTTGCGGCAGTGAGGGAGGCGACGAGGGTGGCGGGATACGTCGGCAACAAGGACGCCGTCCTCCGGCGGCTGCGCCGGATCGAGGGCCAGGTCCGCGGGCTGCAGCGGATGGTCGACTCCGACACGTACTGCATCGACGTGCTGACCCAGGTGGCTGCGGCCACCAAGGCGCTGCAGGCGGTCGCCTTGGAGCTGCTGGAGGACCACCTCTCTCACTGCGTCGCCGACGCCGTCCGCGAGGGCGGCGCCGAGGCGACCGCGAAGGTCCGCGAGGCCGCCGACGCGATCGCCCGGCTGGTCCGGTCGTGACCGCCGGCACCACTGTTCTCAACGAAGGAGTCATCCCGATGGCGACGGCCGTCTATCTCGTTTCCGGTCTGACCTGCGGGCACTGCGTCCACGCGGTGACCGAGGAGATCTCCAGCCTCGACGGCGTGCGCGGCGTCGAGGTCGACCTGGTGAGCGGGGGTGAGTCCCGGGTCACCGTGACCAGCCGGGCGCCGCTGGCGAGGTCGGTCGTGCGGGACGCCGTCGACGAGGCCGGCTATGCCCTGGCCGGTGTCGCGGGGTGACCCGGTGACGCACGATGTCGGGTCGCGGCGGGTCGGGACGACGTACGGCGCCGAGCCGCACGCTGCTGAGCCGCACGCCGTCGAGCTGCGGGTCGGCGGGATGACCTGCGCGTCGTGTGCCGCGCGGGTTGAGAAGAGGCTGAACCGGCTGCCGGGGGTGGAGGCGAGCGTCAACTACGCCACCGGGACCGCCCGGGTGCTGCTGCCCGCGGGTGTGACGGTCGAGGACGCGGTCGGCACGGTCGAGGCCACCGGCTACACCGCGACGCTGCCCGCGCCCGCCGCGACCGAGGCGGCCGGGTCTGATGGGCCGGACAAGCCGGATGAGCAGGACGCCGAGGTCGGCGCGCTGCGGCAGCGGCTGGCCGGGTCCGCCGTGCTGGCGGCACCGGTGCTGGTGCTGGCCATGGTCCGGCCGCTGCAGTTCGACAACTGGCAGTGGCTGGCGCTGGCGCTGGCCGCGCCGGTGGCGGTCTGGGGGGCGTGGCCGTTCCACCGCGCCGCCTGGGCCAACGCCCGGCACTGCGCGGCCACCATGGACACGCTGGTCAGCGTCGGCGTGCTGGCGGCGTTGGGCTGGTCGCTGTACGCGCTGTTCCTCGGCGGCGCCGGGATGCCCGGGATGCGGATGTCGTTCGACCTGCTGCCGGCCCGCGGCGCGGGGACGAGCGACATCTACCTCGAGGTTGCCTCGGTGGTCACCGTGCTCATCCTGGCCGGGCGGTACGTCGAGGCGCGGGCCAGGCGCCGGTCCGGGGCGGCGCTGCGGGCGCTGCTCCAGCTCGGCGCCCGGGACGCCGCCGTACTGCGGGACGGCCGGGAGGAGCGGGTGCCGGTGGGCCGGCTGGCGGTCGGCGAGCTGTTCGTGGTGCGGCCAGGGGAGAAGATCGCCACCGACGGCGAGGTGGTCGACGGCACCTCGGCGGTGGACACCTCGATGCTGACCGGCGAGCCGGTGCCGGTCGAGGTCCGCCCGGGCGATGCGGTGGCCGGCGGCTGCCTGAACGCCGCCGGCCGGCTGGTCGTGCGGGCCACCCGGGTCGGCGCGGACACCCAGCTTGCCCAGATGGCCCGGTTGGTGGCCCAGGCGCAGTCCGGCAAGGCGCCGGTGCAGCGGCTGGCCGATCGGATCTCCGCGGTGTTCGTGCCCGTGGTGATCGTCTTTGCGCTGGCCACCGGGGCGGGGTGGCTGGTGGCGGGCGGCGGCATGCGGGTGGCGTTCACCGCCGCGGTCGCCGTACTGATCATTGCCTGCCCCTGCGCTCTCGGCCTGGCCACCCCGACCGCGCTGCTGGTCGGCACCGGTCGCGGCGCGCAGCTCGGCGTCCTCATCACGGGCCCGCAGGTGCTGGAGTCCACCCGCGCCGTCGACACGATCGTGCTGGACAAGACCGGCACCGTCACCACCGGGCGGATGCGGCTGGTCGACGCCGTCCCGGCCGACGGCGTGACCGAGGCCGAGCTGCTGCGGTTGGCCGGAGCGCTCGAGCACGCCGCCGAGCACCCGATCGCCCGGGCCATCGCCGACGGCGCCACCGAACGGCTCGGTGCCACCGAACGGCTCGGCGCCAGCCTGCCGCCGGTCACCGACCTCACCGCCACCGGAGGCCTTGGCGTGCGGGGCGTGGTCGAGGGGCGTGCCGTGGTCGCCGGCCGGGTGTCCTGGCTGGCCGAGCAGTGGGCGCTCCCGCTGCCCCCGCCGCTGGCGGCGGCCTGCGAACGGGCCGAGGCCGCCGGCCGTACGGCGGTCGCGGTCGGCTGGGACGGCGCCGCCCGCGGCCTGCTCGCCGTTTCCGACACCGTCAAGCCGACCAGCGCCCGGGCCGTCGCCGAGCTGCGCGCGCTCGGCCTGCGCCCGGTGCTGCTCACCGGCGACAACGCCCGCGCCGCCCACGCGGTCGCCGCCGAGGTCGGCATCGATGAGGTCATCGCCGAAGTGCTGCCGGCCGGCAAGGTCGAGGTGGTACGCCGGCTGCAGGCCGACGGCCGGGTGGTGGCCATGGTCGGCGACGGCGTGAACGACGCCGCCGCGCTGGCCGCCGCCGACCTGGGCATCGCGATGGGCACCGGCACCGACGTCGCCATCGAGGCCAGCGACCTGACCCTGGTCCGCGGCGACCTGCGGGCCGCCGCGGATGCGATCCGGCTGTCCCGCCGTACCCTGGCGATCATCAAGGGCAACCTGTTCTGGGCCTTCGCCTACAACGTGGCCGCGCTCCCGCTGGCCGCCGCCGGCCTGCTCAACCCGATCGTCGCGGGTGCGGCGATGGCGTTCTCCTCGGTGTTCGTGGTCTCCAACAGCCTGCGGCTGCGCCGGTAGCCTCGGCATGCCGGCCACCCCCTCCTCCCGTGTCATGCGGCTCGTTTTCGGTGTCGGTGGTGTCGGATGGGTTTGCGTTCGGGGTCGATTGCCTGTGGGGGGATAAACTCCGGCAAGCCGTCAGGGGCTGTTCGCACTTCCCAGCCGTTATGGTGGATCACCCGATGGTGATGTCCGCAGAGGAGCACGCCGTTGTTCTGGTCGGTACGGCCGCCGTCGGCCCAGTGAACGCAGTGGTGACAGTGGCACCACTGGTACGGCCGGTCACAGCCGGGGAAAATGCATCCGCGGTCGCGGAGAATAATGGCCCGGCGGGCCGCGCCGACGTAATGCCGGCTCCCGCGGCCGAGGTCGAGCACCAGGCTCTCCCCGCTGAGTACGGCGGGGATGACCTGGGCGTCGCAGGCGAGGCGCCGTACCTGGCTGGCCGGGAGGATGTCGCCGCTGTCGAGGGTCCCGACGCCGGTGGCGGCGGCGAGCTTGTCATAGGGCATGGTGACGATGAGGGTGGGGCGTTCGCCGCCGTTGTCGGGCAGCTCGCCCATGCGTAGGGCGCGCTCGCCGAGCTCGACGAGAGCGTCGGCCATCCGCTGGCCGTGGGTGCGGTCGTCCCGCACCCCGGTGTCGGGGTCGGCCGGGCGGGGCGCGGCCAGCGGGTCCAGCGCGACCCGCAGCGTCTCCGCGCCTTCGGTGTCGAGAAACCCGGAGATCCGCTTCAGCCCCGGACCGCCGGAGCAGATCCGCAGCTCACGCCGCTTATATGCCTCGGCGGCCTCTCGCTCAGCCTGCCGGGCCTGAAGCTCCGCGCTGCCGTCGGGATCCACCACGTCCAAGACGCGCCGCCCGAGCAGCGCCACCTCAGCAGGGTTGACCGTGGCGCTGCGCCGGACCAGCTCCCGCTCGGCGGCGGCCCGAGTCTCCGCCGGGGTCTCGGCCGGCAGTGCCCGCATCGCGTCGGCGACCACTTGGGCGTGCTCGACGCTGACCGCCCCGTCCGCCAGCGCAGCCGCCGTCTCGGTCAGGTCACCGTCCAGCGCGTTGGCGAGCCGGAGCAGCCGCCCCGCCTCGGCTGGCCGCATGTTCAAGGAGCCCTGCAGCCACGCCCGCATGTCCGGCGCGTCATGCGCAGACGCAAGACCCCGGGCCTCAGCCTCCCGCACCAACGGCAGCAGCACACTGCCGGTGAACCGCCCGACCTGCCGGAACCCCCGCACCAACACCTCGTCAACCTCGGCGTCGGAAAGCAAAGACCAGTCGACGCCACCACACAGGTCAAGCAGAGCAGACATCCGCTCGACCAGCACGACCGCGTTCGACATACAAGAAGGATAGAGGAGGCCACCGACAGAACCACGACGAAAGCCGAGACGAGAGGAAAAAGTGAGAAACTTCGGTGAGTACAGTGCCAGGTACCAAGAGTAGTTCCGTTGGCAAGCCGCCGCAAGGCGACTGCCGCGGCAGCCAAAACGCGACCACAAGACCACAGCAGCTTCCAGCCCACCAAAAGCGTCTGGAACATCGTGCCGCGCATTCCCGCACCCCCGGGCAGCTACCTCAAGGGGGCTCTTGTGGAAGATCATCCTCGCTGGCATGGTCGCGGCCCCTCGCCTGCCTCGCGACCGCCAGCACCGCCTGCGCAACACCGCCGAACCGCCCGCAGACATCGACACCGTCCACGCCAACCTCGCTTCGCTGCCGTAAGGGATGACGACACCCGGATGCCTCAACCCGACCGGCAAGGACCGGACCGAGCTGCTGAACTGCCTGGCCGGTGGAACGGCGCTTGCCCGGCGGTTCTCGGCCGACCTAGCGGTCGCGCGGGCGCTGGCCGAGTCCAGCCGGTCACGGCTACGGCCCCGGGCTCGCGTGCTGCCGCCGAGCGGTCTGAACGGCTCATGATCCAACCGGCATTGCCTCGCCTCATCGACCCGAGCTAGCTCCGGGCCGGCTCGGCCCACCCGAGCTGGTACGCGACACGCTGGCCGACCTCGCTGCGGCCCACGGCGTTGACGAGATGGTGGTGAACACCATCGCGCACGACCCGGCCGAACGGCTCCGGTCCTACCAGCTCCTGGCCGACGCCTTCGCCCTCGGGGCCGCCGTGGGTGCGGGCGCCGTGCCGGCGGCCGCTGTCTGACCCGCCCGGCCGTCGGCGTCAGCGTGCCGGGGGTAGGTCCGGGACGACGATGCCCAGGTCGGTCGCGACGACGAGCGTCTGCGGCGGTGGCAGCGCATGGCGACCTAGCCGGACTGGTTCCTTGGTGGGTTGTCGTCGTCGAAAGTCTTGACAGCATGCTGGGGGCTGTGGCGCAAAGTCATGCCGGGCCTGGTCAGGGCGTACGCGCGGAGATTGTCGGCCAGATCCTCCTTCGGACTGGCGCGTACGACGACTACGAGCCCCACGAGCCAGACGAAAGCAAGAACGACCACGACGCCGAGACCCGCCAGTGCGCTGCCTCGAAGGATGTCGGCACCGGTCATGAAGGCACCGGCCGACAAGTCAACGTGCCCATGGCGTCCTTCTCTCCCGCGCCTCGCCTGACGGGACGCCGTGTGACGGACCGACCGGATCAAAGGGGCTAAGGTGCTGACACACATCGATGGCAAGTGGAGTTTACGGTAGCTTACAATAACCACCACGGGTAACAGAGGAGGTGAGCCGTGGCGTCAGAGGAGTCCGGAACGCTCCAGGCAGCGCTGCGCCGGCTCCGTTCTGCCGCGGGTGAGCCCAGCCTGCGCGAGATCTCGAGGCTCTCTGGGTTGAGTCATACCGCCGTAGCAGACCTGCTGAAGGGATCAACCACTCCAAGGTGGCGCAGCGTGGAGGGAGTCATCGTCGCACTCGGAGGCGATCCAGGGCAGTTCCGGCATCTGTGGGCTGGCGAATCCGGCGACCACTTGGAGATAGCTGTCGGTGACAGCGTTACGAACGTCAGAAATGTCAGCCAGCACATCAACGTCCAGGGTGACTACTACTACGCCACCTTCCCGCGGGTGGAGTGGCCGGTTACGGTGGGCCGGCCGCCGTTGCGGGCGGACGCCTACCAGGAACGGCCGGCGCTGCAGGGCACGCTCGCTGCGGCGCTGGCCGGGGGCGGTATGACGGTGGTTGCGGGTGACGGCGGGACCGGCAAGACCCAGCTCGCCGCCGCCGTGTTTGATACGGCCAGAGGCGCGGTCGACCTGGCACTGTGGGTGAATGCGACAAGTCGTGCTGCGGTGCTAGGCGCCTACGCTGACGCCTACGTCATTACGCAGCAGGCCGGGAGCCCGCTCGACACGGAGCGGCAGGCCGAGCTCTTCCTTGGCTGGCTGTCTGGCACTGCCCGACCGTGGGTGGTCGTGCTGGATGATGTCGCCGACCCGGCCGACCTGACCGGGCTGTGGCCGACCGGCCCGGCCGGGCGGGTGATCGTGACCACCCGGCGCCGGGACGCCGCACTCCTTGCCCGCGGCCAGGTCATCAGGGTGGACACCTTCACCCCGGCCGAGTCACTGGCCTACCTGACCGCCAAGCTCGGCAAGGCCACCGGTCTGCCGGCCGAGGTGTTAGCGCAGGCGGGTGAGCTGGCCGAGGATCTCGGGCAGCTTCCGTTGGCGCTGTCCCACGCCGCCGCAGTGATCATCAACGACGGCATCGGCTGCGCCGATTACCGCGCACGGCTGGCCGACCGGGCACGCACCCTCGCCGAGATCCTCCCTGACGACCCGGCCCAGGCCGGCGACGACTACCGGTACACCGTGGCAGGCGCATGGTCCCTGGCCCGCGACCGCGCCAACACGCTGCCCCCGGACGGGCTCGCCGGGGCGATGCTCGACATGATCGCGGTCCTGAACCCCAACGGCATCCCCGAGACCGTGCTCACCAGCGCCGCCGCTCGCGCGTGGCTGGCGACCCGGTTGGCCGCGGGCGACGAACCCGGCACCGGGGTGGGGGTCACGGCCGAGGACGCGCGCCGGGCGGTCCGGAACCTGCACCGGCTCAGCCTGGTCAGCCACGACCCCGCCACCACGGCGCGCGCCGTCCGGATGCACGTCCTCGCCCAGCGCGCCACACTCGAACAGCTCGACCCGGCCAGGGTACCGGCGGTTGTCCGGGCCGCCGCCGACGCGCTGCTCCAGGCCTGGCCCGAGGTCGAGGCCGACACCACCCTCGGCCAGGTCCTGCGTACCAACACCACCGCCCTGACCGGCCGGCATGACGCCGCGCTGTGGGAGCCCGACGCCCACCCGGTCCTGTCCCGGCTCGGCCGCAGCCTCGGCGAGGCCGGGCTGGTCACCGACGCCACTCGCCACTTCACCACCCTGGCCACCCGGCACAACCTCGCCTACTGGCGGGGCGAGGCGGGGGACGCGGCGGGGGCCGCCGCCGCGTTCGAGGTGCTGCTGGCCGACGATCTGCGGGTTCTCGGCCCGGACCACCCCGACACCCTGGCCACCCGGCACGACCTCGCCTGGTGGCGGGGTCAGGCGGGGGACGCGGCGGGGGCCGCCGCCGCGTTCGAGGTGCTGCTGGCCGACCGGCTGCGGGTCCTCGGCCCGGACCTCCCCGACACCCTGACCTCACGGGGCAACCTCGCCTTCTG
>Ga0307470_10000996_pt1 | contig 11729 bp, 9 predicted proteins | sample atmos_gasesAM3C__FD_204565 | JGI IMG/M metagenome (GOLD analysis project Ga0307470, IMG submission 204565) | Hardwood forest soil microbial communities from Morgan-Monroe State Forest, Indiana, United States - atmos_gasesAM3C_05 | ecosystem: Environmental > Terrestrial > Soil > Temperate forest... | reverse complement strand
GATTCGCGACCGCGCGACCGGGCAGGCGTGGCTGGCGGCCGAACCCGGCTTCGACGCCTTGCTCGACGAATTCGAGCATCGTGTCACGGCATCGCGCGAGCCGGCGGGCACGAGCGCCGCCGCATTCCGCGTCGAAGAGGACGAGCCCGAGAAGTTTCTAGAATCCGTACGCCGGGCCCTCGAGTACATCGCGGCGGGCGATGTGTATCAAGCCAATTTGTCGAGGGGTTGGCAGGGGAGGGCGGCCTCTCCGGTCGATCCCGTCAGCGTTTACCGGCGCCTGCGGACCACCAATCCCAGTCCGTTCGCGGCGCTGCTGCGGTATGGCGATTTTGCCTGCTTGAGTTCCTCGCCCGAACGGCTGGTGTCCATACGGGGGAGCACCGTCTCGACTCGCCCCATCGCCGGAACCAGGCCGCGCGGCGCCACGCCGGAGGCCGATGCGGCGCTGATCCGCTCGCTCCTCGACAATGAAAAGGAACGCGCCGAGCACGTGATGTTGATCGACCTGGAGCGCAACGATCTGGGACGGGTGTGCGCGGGCGGATCGGTGCGCGTCGACGAGTACATGAGCATCGAGACCTATGCTCACGTGCACCACATCGTGTCGAATGTCAGCGGCCGTTTGCGCAACGGCGTGTCGCCCATCGGCGTGATCCGCGCGCTGTTTCCCGGAGGCACGATCACGGGGTGTCCCAAAGTTCGCTGCATGGAAATCATTTCGGAGCTCGAAGGAGTGGGTCGCGGGGCCTACACGGGTTCCATCGGCTACTTGAACCGCGACGGCAGCTGTGACCTCAATATCTTGATCCGTACGATCACCGCGCAGGGCGGACTGTTCAAGTTTCGCGCCGGCGCCGGAATCGTGGCCGATTCGAACCCGGCGCAGGAATTGGCGGAGACGCGCGCCAAGGCCGAAGGGCTGCTGCGCGCCCTGGCGAGTCCGCGTTGAGCGCGTGGAGTTGAGTGCGTGGATCAATGGCCGGAGAGGCGCGAGGATCGACTATCGCGATCGCGGATTGCAATATGGCGACGGCGTTTTCGAGACCATGCGGGTACACCGCGGCCGAGTCCGGCTCCTGGAATATCACCTGGAACGGCTCGACCGGGGATGCCGGCAACTGAAGATCGCGGCCCCGCCGCTGCCCGGGCTGCGCCGTGAACTCGTGCGGGCCGCCGCCCTGCGCTCGGAAGGGGTATTGAAACTGATCGTCACGCGCGGCCCCGGACCGCGCGGCTATCGGCCGACGGGCCGCGAACGATGTACGCGCATCCTTGCCCTGCACGCCTTGCCGAAGGCCGTTCTGACGGACGCACCGAAACCGGCGCGGGTGCGGCTATGTACGACGCCGCTGGGCTCAAATCCCCGTCTTGCCGGCCTCAAAACCCTCAATCGTCTGGAGTCGGTGCTCGCCCGCGCCGAATGGAGCGGCGCGCGCATTTGGGAGGGATTGATGCGGGACATGGATGAGAACATTGTCTGCGGTACGATGTCGAACTTGTTTCTCAGGCATGGCTCCTCCCTGATGACGCCGCTGCTGGACCGTTGCGGCGTGGCCGGGGTCATGCGCCGCTGGATACTGGAAACGGCGGACGAACTCGGTCTGAACGCGGTGGAGCGCCGCATACGATGGCGAGAATTGAGCGAAGCGGAGGAGGTGTTCATGAGTAATGCCGTCGTGGGATTAAGATCGGTGGCAGTGATCGAGCGCGGCAGGGAGCGGCTGCGGCTCTCGGCGTTCGAGACGGCGAGTCGGCTCCGTCAGCGGTTGGATGCATTGTGAGACGCGCGTGGCGCTACGCGCTGATCATCTGCGTGTTCCTGATGGTGTCGGGCGCCGCCGCCGTGGTCTGGTTCGGCATGCGCAGTCTCGATGAACCGGTGAGGCTCGCGGAGCCCCTGCGCTTCAAGGTGCCTCCGGGCGCGCGGTTTGCCCGGGTGGCGGCGGAGTTGGCGGCACAGGGCGCGATCGTCAACCCGCGGGCGTGGGTTTTCTATGCGCGCTGGTCGCATCTCGCGCCTGCGGTCAAAGCGGGAGAGTACGAAATTCAACCGGGAACGACGCCGCGCGAGCTGTTGACGAAAATGGTCAACGGTCAGGTGCTGCTGCATTCGTTCACCATCATTGACGGCTGGAGAGTCCAGGATATGCTCGCCGCCCTGCGCCGAAATCCCGACATCATTTCCACCCTGGGCGACACGGCACCGAATCTCATGGACAAGCTTGGGTTCCCGGGCGTCGATCCCGAAGGCCAATTCCTCCCCGAGACCTATCGATTTGTCGCGAACACCAGCGACATCGAACTGCTGCGCCAGGCGCACGCCGCGCTCACCAAAGAGCTGGATGCCGCTTGGATGGGGCGGGACCCCGGCCTGCCGCTGCGGGACTCTCGTGAGTTGTTGATCATGGCCTCGATCGTCGAAAAGGAGAGCGGCTTGCCGCAAGAACTTGGGCTCATCGCCGGGCTGTATCTGCATCGCTTGGAGATAGGCATGCGGCTGCAGGCCGATCCCACGGTGATCTACGGGATGGGGGACCGGTACGAGGGCGACATACGAACCGTGGACCTGCGCACCGATGGTCCGTACAACACCTACACCCGCGTCGGGCTGCCGCCCACGCCCATTGCCTTGGCCGGCGCCGCGGCAATTCGCGCGACCGCACGCCCGCAGAAAACCGACGCGATTTATTTTGTGGCCTCGCCCAAGGGCGACGGCAGCCATGTGTTCTCACCCACGCTGGAGAAGCACAACGCGGCCGTCGCGTCGTATCTCGCGCATCAGCGGCAGAAGGCGGCGGGGGTCAGGTGAGCACGATTCAGGGGCGATTCTTGACCATCGAAGGAATCGAGGGAGTCGGCAAATCGACGCAGGTGGCGCGTCTGTCCGAAGGCTTCAACGAGCGCGGCATCGCGCATGTGGTGACGCGTGAGCCCGGGGGCACGCCGCTGGCCGAGAGAATCCGCCAGATGGTGCTGTTGGATAACGCGAGCGGCGAATCTATGCCGCCAACGGCGGAACTGCTGCTCATGTTCGCGGCGCGAGCGGTGCATTTGACCAACTTCGTGGAACCGAACCTGCGCGCCGGGAGGTGGGTGGTGTGCGATCGCTTCATCGATGCCACCTATGCCTATCAGGGAGGCGGGCGCCGCTTGAACGTCGAGCACATCCGCCAGCTGGAAGCCATGGTGGTGGGAGCACGGCGCCCTGATCTCACCGTGTTGCTGGATGCGCCGGTGAAGCAGGCGCTCGAGCGCGCGCGGCGGCGCAACGCCGGCGCCGCCGCGGATCGCTTCGAGAGCGAACGCGCCGAATTTTTCGAGCGCGTGCGGGATGCGTATCGCGCACGCGCCGCCGCCGAGCCCAACCGAATTGCCGTGGTCGATGCGGGTCAACCCGTCGATCGCGTGGCGTCGCAAATCCTCGAGCTGCTCGTGGCGCGATCATGGATTTCCTGAGCGCCGATTCCCTGCCGTGGCTCGAAGGCGCGCGGCAGCGCCTGCGCGCCTCGCTCGCCGCGCAGCGACTGCCGCATTCGCTGCTGCTGCTGTCGACGCCCGGGCTCGGCGCGGAGCAACTGGCGAATTGGATGAGCGCTCTGGTCTTGTGCGAGTCCCTTGGGTCCCGGCCGTGCGGCGTGTGTGCATCCTGTCTATTGCTTCGATCGGACAGTCATCCGGATTCCTACGTCGTACGCCTGGAAGAGGACGCGCAGCAGATCAAGGTCGACCAGGTGCGCGGCCTGATCGAGTCCTTGTCCCTCAAGAGCTATCGCGGCGGGTACAAGGTCGGCGTCATCGAGGGCGCCGAGGCGCTGAATGTCAACGGCGCCAACGCCTTTCTGAAGACGCTCGAAGAGCCCACCGCGAACACCATGCTGATCATGATTGCGAGGCCGAGCCATCGCCTGCCGGCGACCATCGCCAGCCGCTGTTTGCGGCTGACCTTGACACCGCCCCCGGCGGAGGTCGCCGTTGCCTGGCTCGAGGCCCGTGCGCGCGCTCATCCGAAGGCCGGCAGCGAAGCCGCCGCCCCTACAGCCGTCCCCGCAGCTGCAGACGCGCAATCCTGGGACGCGGCCTTGAGCCTGGCCGGCGGCGCGCCCCTGCTGGCCCTGGAGTTGAATTCACCGGAGATCGCGGCGCTCGATGAAGACATGCGGGAGTCGTTGAGACAGTTGGCCACGGGTTCCGTGGACGTGACCTTGCTCGCCGACCGCTGGATGAGATCGAATCCGGGGCTGCGCATCACCTGGCTTGAGAACTGGATCACACGGCGAGTACGCGCAGCCTTAGGAGGCGGCATTTCGCGTCAAAGTGCGGAACCGGTCCGCTTGCCTGCCGCTTTACTTAAGCCCAAGATAAGAGCCCTATTCGAGCTGCTTGACGCCGCGCGCGAGTTGCGGCGTCTTGCGTCGACCGGCATGAATCAACAACTGGCGCTGGAGGCCTTGCTGCTCGGTGGTCGAACCGCGCTGGCGAATTGAGCTTTCCGTGGGAATGTCAAGAATTGCGAAGTCCAAGTAATAAACCGGGGTTGCTGACGCTCACGATCAAGGACAAGAGCGCGCTGTACCTTGCCTACATGCCTTTCGTAAAGAACGGCGGCCTGTTCATTCCGACGAACAGCAATTATCGCTTGGGCGACGAAGTTTTCATGCTGCTGAATCTCATGGGCGAAGAAGAGAAACTCCCGGTCGCCGGCCGGGTGATCTGGATGACCCCCAAGGGTGCGCAGGGCAAGCGTACCGCCGGCATCGGCGTGCAATTCAGCGATCAAGACCGCGGCAACACCCAGAAGAAGATCGAGAACTATCTCGCGGGTGCCTTGGGCGGAGATAAGCCGACGCACACCATGTAGATCAAGGCAGATTGAACTCCCAGAAGTCTCTTGGACTTCGCGTTGTTACATAACACAGGCATCAGCTGCCGCGAGCTGTCGTGAATAGGAAGCGCAGGCCGCGCGGGACTATTGACAGTCGGCTCGGTTGGGAGTCTCCTCTCAGCGGCCCCGAACGCTAACTAATAAAAGTTGGGGCAACACGTTCGATCCTGTTTGCGCACCCGCGCGACGGAATTGGCGTTGACCTACGCAGAGTTCAGGGGAGTACTCACCATGCGGAAATATCTCTGGATTATCGTTGCTGTATCGGCTCTGGCGGGGTCGGTCGCCATGGGCGAGGAGCTATCGCCCAGCGGAGTCAGCATTGCGGGAGAAGGCGGCGTACATGGCGCCGTTGCGCGTCAACATGCGCGGAGGGAGTACGTTCGTCAGCATGGCGGCGCGCCGAGCCCCACCCACACTCCGGAAGACGGTGATCTAGCGGATCAACAGGCTCAGTACGACTTCGAGCGAACGGCGCCCGCCGGCATCGTGTCGGGGCAAGCCCTGGTGAGTGCCGCGCAGCAGGCAGCGACGCTGTCGCTCAGCGGCGGTGCATGGAAGGAATTTACCAACCAGCCGTACAACGCTGAGCCGAACAACTACACCGACCCGTTCTGGGGGAACGAGGGTGCAGGCTTCTCGCTCGTTGGCGGGCGGGTCACCGCGCTCGCTACGACGCCTGACGGGACTTGGTTCGCCGGCGCGGCCGGCGGCGGCGTGTGGCGCTCGACCGACTCGGGACAGCATTGGACTGCGGTATTCGACTCGATGCCGACTCTGTCCATCGGCGCACTCGCAATCGACCCGACCGACGGATCTCTGTGGGTCGGCACCGGCGAGGCGAACACTTCGCAAGACTCCTATGCGGGCACCGGCGTGTACCGCTCGACCGACGCCGGCGCCACCTGGCAGCGGGTGGGCGACGACAGCTCTGCCAACAACCCTTTGACGTCCCATACCGTATTCCGGATCGCGTTCGATCCGAGTGGCAATGCCTACGCGGCCACCAACAACGGCCTCTTCAGGCTGGCAGCGGGCGCGAACCAGTGGACCGAGGTGCTGGCCCCGGCCGGACCGAATGACAACCCACCGTATGACCAGCAAGTGACGGACGTGGCTGTGGTGCCGGCGTCCGGCGGCGCAATCGTGATCGCTGCCATCGGCTGGCACGGGCCCGGCAACACTCAATACAACGGCCTTTACCAGTCGACCGACGGTGGTTTCACCTGGAGTCGAGTCACGCCGTCCGGCGCCGTCAACGCCGGCGACATCGGCCGCACCACGTTCGCGTACTCCGCGGACGGCTCCAAGCTCTACGCGATCGTGCAGTCGCCCGCGGCTCAGGCTGCCGGCGCGCCGTCCGTTCTGCAAGGGATCTATGTTTCCAGCGGTAGCCCGGCGAGCGTGGCCGGCCCATGGACGCTGATCGCGAACGCGGCCAAACTGGGTGCGTCCGGCTCGGCCTCGCCAACCTTCGGCAGCCCCGGCGTTCAGGCTTGGTACAACCAGGACCTGGCCGTTGACCCGAGCGACCCTAACCACGTCTACGCCGGCCTCGAAGAGGTCTATGAGTCCAACGACGGTGGGAACACGTGGGTCACCGCCAGCCCGTACTGGAACTACAATTTTGCCTGCGACTACACGAATCCCCCCGCCTGTCCAAAGGTCACGCATCCCGACCAGCACGCCATGATGATCACCAACGGCACGATCGTGATCGGCAACGACGGTGGCGTCTACAGCAGGCCGCTGTCGGACCTCGCGGAGGACGGCAACTGGACTGACTTGAACGCGACCCTCAGGAACCTGCAGTACTACGACGCGAGGGCTGCCATGGTCGGCGGCACGGGTACCGCCGTCTGGGGTGGATTGCAGGACAACGGCTCGTCATGGCTCAGCACCGGCAGCAGCCCGATGGTTGAGCCGGCCGGCGGCGACGGCTTCGACGTCATCGTCGATCCGCAAAACGGCAACAGGGTGGTGGGCGAGTACGTCGATGGCACGATGTACACCAGCACCGACGGTGGGCATTCGTTCAACGATTTCATCTCCCCCACGTGCGCGGCCCAGGCCATCACGGGACTTTCGGGGGGGCCCAGAGCGGACTGCGATCCCGCCGCTCGGTTCGTGACACCGCTGGTGCCGGACCTGCAGAACAAAAACGTCTGGCTGGTCGGCGGCGAGTTCGTCTGGGTCAGCGCGGACGGTTGGAACACCGCCTGCACCGACACCGCCTGCTCCTGGCGGAACGTATACGACACCGGAGTCGGTCATGCAGTCACTGCTCTCTCGTCGGCCGGTGGCGGCAGCATCATCTACGCCGCCTGGGTGGCTGGGGGCGGTAACCCTGGACCGGCATTCGCCTCAGGCATCGCGACCAACTACGGCGGCGTCTGGCACCAAGTCAATATGACCGGGCTGCCGAACCGCTACATCTCCGGCGTCACCGTGGACTTCAGCGATCCGGCGCACGCCTATGCAGTCTTCAGCGGCTTCTCCCGCCACTGGATTCCCGGGGGTGGCGTGGGACACGTGTTCGAGACCAAAAACGGTGGTCGGACATGGACCGACATCTCGGGGAACCTTCCAGACATTCCAGGTGGTGCGCTCGTGCTGAGCAACCACCACCTGGCACTCGGCACCGACCAGGGTGTGTTCACCGCGGTCGCAGGCCACGGGATTGCGACGAGTTGGTCCCGACTCGGCACCGGGCTGCCCAACGCGGCGGTGAACGACCTCACCGCGGGTCCCGATGGGTTCATCTATGCCGCAACCCATGGCCGTGGAGTGTGGCGGATCAGCTTCAATTAGCCCTTGTGGAGCGCCGGCGGCAACCGAAACCGGGTTGCCGCTGGCGCTGCGGCAAGCAAGAGTGCCTACGGAGGGTTCGTGGGTGCGTTCTGCGGAACCACCTGGATGTAAACCGACTGGGCCGGGGGCGGCGCGGGCGGGCGGGCTGAACGTAGCGACTTGATGAAATATCCCGCCAACGCCAAAGCCAAGATGGCGAACACAACTGCGAGACCCTTGTACTCTTCGAGCATGGATCGCGCCTTGTACTCCCGAATGGAGCCCGGTTCAGGATAGCCGCGAGATTCCTCGCCACGAAACGATCTGGGCACAGGCTTCAACCTCTGCGCGAGCGGGCGGCCTCGGTGGCGGCGAGGCCACCTTTCAATACGTACGCTTCGAAGCCGCGTTCGCTCAAGATGTATGCAGCGGCGGAGCTGCGGCGGCCGGTGTCGCAGCACACTACGTACTGGGTGTTCTTGTCCAGGGCATTCAACTTCAGTCGAATGAAGTACAGCGGAATATTGACCGCACCGTCGATGCGGAAGTTTTGGAATTCACTGGGCAGACGTACATCCAGCCACTTGCCGCCCGCGGCGACTATTTCCTTTGCCCTGTCCTGATCCACCCATTGCAGGAGCGGTTCGTTGAGCAGGGTCTGAAAGTCGGACTTGCCGAGCCGCATGAGCGTGCCCTCAGTGGACATGGTCACGGTGGCATTGCGTTTCGCTTCGGCGATCAGCGCTTCCTCGCCGAAGCTGTCGCCCGGACCCAATTCGGCGAGCTTGATGCCTTCCTTGTTGAGCGGCGTCTCGCGCGTCACGACGCACTTTCCGGCAACCACGACGTAGAAATAGTCGCCCTCGGTGCCCTGCTTGATGACGACATCGCCCGCGCGATAGTTGATACGCTGCATGCGCATGAAGATCGCCTGGATATTCGCCGGCGGAATTCGGTGAAATGCCTTGGTCTGCAGCAGTGTGGTCATCCAGTCGCCGGTCACGTCGAGGCCGTCCCCCCGCAATTCGGCGACTTCGTACTGGCCGGTCTGGTCCCAGGTCAGCAGCACGTCGAGTAGATCGCTGTCGATCATGATGTATTCGAGATCGACCGCCGCGCGCGCGGTGAATTTTCGCGGCAGGCCCGGAGCGAGGGCCGCCCGCGCCTCGGGAGTGCCGGCGCGTATGGTGCCGATGAGCCGATCCTCCGCCCGTAGTTCGACGCTGCCGGCGACGAGATAGAAGGTGCGCTTGTCGGTATCGCCTTCCTTGAACAGGACGCGTCCGGCCGCCAATTCCCGAATGTGCGTCTTGCGGGCGAGCGCATGCAGATTCTCGGCCTTCAGCCCGTCAAGCGGCGAGAAGGTCCTGAGCACTGCAAGATCGAGAGGTCGTTCATCCATCTAACAATTCGCCTGCGCCTATGGTTTCAACCCTATGATTTTGGGTGTAAATCCTACCATATGCGACGGTGGATCCGACGATGTAGATCACAGAGAGTGACGTATCAAGCAGCGAACTGCTGCCAGCCCGGATCGGGTCGAAAGCGCTCGCCGTAGCGCTGCGCCAGTTCGGTGAGCCGCGCGGTGACGTTGGCGATGCCTCGGGCCTTCGCATATTGCAGCGGACCGCCGCGAAAAGGCGCGAAGCCCGTCGCAAATATGGCGCCGGCGTCCAATAAATCGGCATCTTCTATGATTCCCTCGCGTAGGCAGGCGACCGCCTCGTTGAGCATGGGCAATAGCAGCCGATCCTCCAGGTCCGGCGGTACGGCGAATTGCGGCGACTTCGGTATGACGGGTTTGCCGTCCTGCCACACGTAGAATCCTTCCCCGGTCTTGCGGCCCAGTTTTTTCTGCGCGACCAGTGTGAGCAGTATCTCGGGCACGCGCCGTTGGAACGCGTCCGCGAGAACCCGGCCGACGTGGAGCGACACGTCCAGGCCGACCACGTCGGTCAACTCGATCGGCCCCATGGGCATACCGAATGCCTTGCCGACCTGGTCGATGACGGCGGCAGGGATGCCGCCCTCCAGGGCAAACAACGCTTCGTTGACATAGGGCGTCAAAATGCGGTTCACGACGAAGCCGGGGGCGCTTTTGCACGGCAGCGGCAGCTTGTCGAGCTTGCGGGTGAACCTGAGCGCGCTCTGCACGACTTGCGGTTGCGTGCTCGCGCCCTGCACGATTTCCACTAACTGCAGTTGGGCGACGGGATTGAAGAAATGGATGCCGACCAGACGGCTGGGATCCTGGAGGGTCCGGCAGAGGGTCTCGATCTTGATGCTCGAGGTATTGGTGGCCAGGATGGCGTCCGGCTTGAGCTTGGGCTCGAGTTCCGCATACAGAGCTTGTTTGGCGTCGACATTCTCGAAGATGGCCTCGATGACCACATCGGAATCGGCGACGCCGTCGCCTTTCACGTCAATGCTTAAGCGAGCGAGAGCGGCCGCGGCGGCCGCGGGGTCTTTGAGCCGCCTGTCGAAAAACGACTTGGCGCGGTCCAATGCCGGCCGGATCAAATCTTCCGAGCGATCCTGCAAAGTGACCGTCATGCCGCGAAACGCCGACCAGGCGGCGATATCGCCGCCCATGACGCCGGCGCCGATGACGTGCACATGCCGAAACTCGGCAGGCGACTTCCCGCCCAAGCTCTTGAGCCGATCCTGCAGCAAGAACACGCGCACCAAGTTGCGCGACGTCGGCGTGCACATGAGCTCACTGATGGATCGTGCCTCCGCTTCGTAGCTCTCGGCGCCGGCGGCGCCATACCGCTGCCAGAGGTCGAGGATGGCGTAGGGCGCCGGATAGTGCTCGCGCCGCACGCTGTGTCTCAAGGCCGAGGCGGTCTGTCTGGCGATGAACGGGCGCGCGAGACCCAGATTCAAGAGCTTGTCGACGAAGGGTGCCGTTGCCTTCGGCGGCGATCGCAGCAGCCGCGACTTCGCGCGCTGGAGAAGGTCGGCGGGCGGCACGAGTTCGTCGATCAAACCCACCGCGAGTGCGCGCGCACCCTTGTATGGTTTGCCTTTGAGCATGAGATCCAGAGCGGGGCGCACGCCGATGAGCTGCACGCTGCGCACCGTGCCGCCAAATCCTGGATGGATGCCGAGCAGCACTTCGGGCAACCCCAGGGAGAGCGCGGCGTCGTCCGCTGCCACTCGATAGGTGCAGGCGAGCGCGAGTTCCAAGCCCCCTCCCAGCGCGAAGCCGTGCAGCGCCGCAACAGTGGGGCAGGGCAAATCCGCGAGCGTTTGCAGAACGGTCTGGCCCGCGCGCACCAGCTCATAACCCTCTTCGGGGGTCCGAATCTTCAAAAATTCCTTGATGTCGGCGCCCGCAATGAAGCCGCCTGCCTTGGCCGAGCGGATCACCACTCCGACCGGGCGCTTGGCGGCTACGTCGGCAAGCTGCGCGGCCAGATCGCGAAGCACCGCCGCGGACAGAACATTGGTCGAAGCTCCGGGCGTGTCGCACACCACCCAGGCCACGCGGTCCGCGTCGATTTCCAGGGACCACGTGGGAGTATCGGCCATCAAGCCGCCTGCCGAGCCTGGCTGTGGATCGTGAAGTCACAAATCAACGGCAGATGATCGGAGAATTGAACGTCGGGTATTTCGAAGCGATTTACCTCGATCTGCGAGCTGTGCAGGATGAAATCCAGTTCTTTGCGGGGACTGCGGCTCGGGTAGGACGGCAGGCCGTGGAGATTGGCGCTGCTCAGTCCGGCCGCCTGGGTGAACAGGTAGAGCTCATGATCGCCCCAGTAAGTATTGAAATCGCCGGCCACGATGACGGGCTTGCGGGTTTTACGCAGCAAATCATAGAGATATCGGAGCTGATATTGCCGATGCCGGAATTTCAGGGACAGATGCACCAGAAAAATCGCGACATCGTCGAGTTCCAGTTCAATGATCAGGCGCTTGATGCCGGTGTCGAAGTAATGGAAGCGCTCGCCGCGCACCCGCGGCGCTGCGAGAAAGGCATTGGCTTGTTTTCGCACGATGGGAACCAACTGATTCACCGAGGACACGCCGTACTTGCACTCGAACGTGG
>Ga0307470_10000995_pt1 | contig 11736 bp, 12 predicted proteins | sample atmos_gasesAM3C__FD_204565 | JGI IMG/M metagenome (GOLD analysis project Ga0307470, IMG submission 204565) | Hardwood forest soil microbial communities from Morgan-Monroe State Forest, Indiana, United States - atmos_gasesAM3C_05 | ecosystem: Environmental > Terrestrial > Soil > Temperate forest... | reverse complement strand
TTGGTCTTCACGGCGGGTTCGGAAATCCCGAGCCTCGAACAGCAAATCGAGCAGCAAGAGAATTTTATCAGCATCCTTCTAGGGAACAATCCTGCATCGGTACCACGCGGGAGATCGTTAACCGATCAGCCCCACGTACCGACAGTCCCAGCCGGCCTGACTTCCTCGCTATTACAACGGCGACCAGACATACGCCAAGCGGAAGAACTGTTGATTGCTGCGAATGCCCAGATCGGAGTAGCGAGATCTCAATATTTTCCACAGATCGTGCTGACCGCAAATGCTGGATATCAAAGTTCGGCGCTCACTGCACTGTTCACAGGCCCGGCGGGATTCTGGACATTTGGTTCGACTCTTGCTCAGCCCATCTTTACGGCCGGTAGACTCCGATCCAACGTTCGCCTTGCAGAAGCCCAAGAGCAAGAAGCTCTGCTCTTTTACAAGGAGACAATCCAAGGTGCTTTCCGTGATGTTTCCGATGGCTTAATCGCGTACCGTAAGACACAGGAGTTTCGTGAACAGCAACAATTGTTAGTGAACTCGGCGCAAGATGCGGCCAGGCTGTCGCATATGAGGTACAGCGGTGGCGTGGCAAGCTATCTCGAGGTGCTCACCAACGAAACCAACTATTTTTCAGCCGAGCTCAGCCTGGTCCAGTCGCAACTAAATGAGCTTTTGGCACTTGTTCAACTCTACAAGGGTCTCGGTGGGGGTTGGGAACAATAACAATAACTTCGACCGCGACCCACTGGCTTGCGGGTTGTCGCCTGATTGCATCTGCCGAAGATTGAGCCAAACTCCCCGCCCGCTTGCCATTGTTTTGAGTATCCCTTGCAAATTATTTCTGTTCTTCTGAGAGACGCGTGGAGGAGCCAGCGGACGAAAGTCGCTTGGCTGTGAAAGGGAGAACGAAAATGCACGCCCTTTTCGATGAGGGCAACTGTTCGCACGCGGCGGTCGGCTCGGCAACCACCCATCAATTTCGCTTACACCAGATTGCGCTTGCGCAAGCCAGAGTTCACCTAATGGCAACATGGAAAAAAAGCGTGGCAAAAGCGATCACAATAACGATTAGCAGAACGACCACCCCCACATTAGCGCAGTATTGCCTGTCATCTACACCATCTTCACGATAGAAAATCGCAACACGGATATCGTCATCTGTCAGCCGACGTACTGCACCCAGATGTGTCACCGTCCCCTTAGCATTTTTGCCATGTGTTCGCGCTGAAATATCTGAGTTCACCATGACTGGCTGTCCAATCCTAGGGTAGATGGTCGTTGCCGCACGCAGCCATGTGATCGGTCACTGTTGTTGTGATGAACATCACAACCCACGAGTGCGTTGCAGCGCTCACTATTGCCCCACAAAAAGGGGATTGCAGTGAACTGGCCGACGGCTTTGGGTGGCTAGGGAAGCCAATGCATCACCGGCGTGATGAAGCAGACCCCAGGTGGTATCGGGTGTGTGGAACTTACTTATGCGAGGAAAACAATCTGCCTGTCACTTTGATCCGGAATCAGGCTGGTGCATGAATAGAGCCTTCAGCGCCGCTACCACCGTCGCCATCGAAGTCTTTGCCGCCGATCTCGGTAAAGACGTGGGTATACCGATCGTAGATCCGCCTGCCAACTCCAAGGACGCGTATCGGATCGCGGAGCTCACTTTTTTGTTGATTCCGAAGCGGAGAGAGATCCAGAAACGATCAAACAGTTCGTGGAGTTCACAATTAGTGCTGGGCAAGATCAGGCACAGGCTGTGATCCTTGTTCTCGTCGTGGGAACGATTCGAGTCGTTGGCTCCAACGCCAACACTGTTTTCTCACAGGCAGCGAGTTCAATTCAATAGCACTAGTTTGCGATCTCTGCAAGGCTCGCACGTGCAGGCTGCCCGTTCGAGCCCACCTGCCCTCTCTACTACGCAAAATTGCCCGAATGAGTCTGAAATGGACTGTGTTGCCATGTACCTGTATCGGAAGAAGAAAGGCTGTCTCTGTCCCATTGGACCAGTCCCATCGGGGACGTCAGTGGGCCTTGAAAGGGTCCTTCCCCCGGAACTGGTCGGGTACAAATTCGAGATCGCTTGCTTCATTTACCGCCAAGCGAATTTGAAATTCCATCGTATCGAGAGGAACGGGATTCTGGTAATCCGTCAAACATCGCTTTAACGCTTCTCCCGGATCCGTGTTCGAAGTTCTTGCGAGACGATAGATTTTTACGGCGAGTGTCTCCGCTGCACCGGGTGTGAGCAGCAACGGCATGAGCGATTCGAGCCCGGCGTACTCCGATTCCGATATAGCGATGCCCCGCTTCTGACACAACACGCGCAAAAGATCGAAGCTCTCCCTCGCGCTCGCAGTGGGGAAGAGCGGAATCTTCACATCAATGCGTCCCGGGCGCTTAAGATCGACTTCAACGAGGTCCGGGCGGCTCGAAGCAAGGATCCACACCAATTTCCCACGATTCGAGCTGTTTCCCATTTCCTCGGCAAGCATAGAATAAATTCGCCCCGAGATTCCCGAATCGCTGCTGCTCGAGTCGCGACGGCCGATCGCCTGATCCGCCTCGTCAACGAAAACGTAACAACGTCCCAACGCCTGCAACAGGCGGAAAATTCTCTCGAGATTTCCCTCCGTGCTCCCGACCCACTTGTCGCGGAAGTTTTTGAGCTTCACGACGGGGACGCGTGCTTCTCCCGCCAGACACTCCACCATGAACGTCTTGCCAGTTCCGACGGGACCGCAAAGCAGGTACCCTTTGGGCATTGCGGCCACATCACTCTGCTGCCACAATGCGATGTCCTGACGCAGCCAACTTTTCACTTTTTCCTGCCCATGGATATCGTCGAGAGTGCGAGCGGACTCGATGAACTCGATCAGGCCATTGCAGTCTTTTTCGACGAGCTGCTTCTTGAGTTGGACGAGATCTTTTGCGGCGAGCGTCTGCCGGGAGTACTCGCGAGTTTTGAGCAACGTTTCGACAGCTCCGAGGGTTGAGCCAGAGAGTTGCTGCGCGATTTCATGCCATTGTCCCGAGAACTCGCGCAAAGCCGTTTGATACGTCGGGTTCAGAAACTCGAATGCCTGAGTCAATTGCTCAGGAGAAGGCAACGCAATCTTGATGCGAGCTGCGCGAGGATTGTTGACAATCAACGGGTGTAGATCGTTGAGGTTCTCTGAAACCAGGAACGTTGCCAGAGAGTGTCCCACCAGCAGCGTTTCACTCGCCCAGTCGCGGATCAGGCTCGCCAGTGCATTCAGGTCGTAATCAAGTCCTCCCTGCAGAGCTGGAGCCAGAAGATCCGCGCTCTTGATGATGCACCCGACCCGCACGCGCTCCCGGTTCAGGCGCGCGAGGTTGGCCGTATATCGGAAATAGTGCGTCAGGGTCTCCACCGCGGAACGGGGCGATTTTGGGAGATCGGGGTGTTCTTTGATTTGAGGCCAGCGCGAGAAAAAGTCCCCTCCCTTCTCGACGCGAATGCCGTTGCCGATGTCATAGCTGAGAACGACGTCAAAGTTGCACAAGAGCATCTGCAGCAGAAACTCCGTGAGGCCGCCCATATGCGCAGCCGGGGAAGGAACCACCATCTGGTCGTTGACGTTTCCAAAGACGATGAATTGATTCGCAGCGTTGCTCTCATAGAGCTGAATTGCATCGAGAGCCCATTGCGGGAGCTTCGCTCGCGTTGATTCTGCAGTTGCGGTTTCGAGTGTAGCCATCAGGCCTGCTCTTTCTGTGCGGACGGCTTATGCTTCGCATACGTGGTGTCAAGAGCGTTGATGGCCGATTCGTCATCGCCGAAAACGGAGCCACCCAGAAGATCGCTGGCCAACTCGATGTCGGCAGAGATCGTTTGCGGCTTGCCCTGCACGGTGGCATTTTCGAGGATGAGATCGACCTGGTTATCGATACGCGTCAGATCACTTTCGATTTCCTCGAGCGTCTGCTGCTTCTTATGCATTGTGGCCAGGCGCTTTTTGAGGATGTTGAGCGTGGCTACTTTTGACTGGCGCAGTGTTTCGGTTTCTTCCCCGGCCTGGAGGTCCTTGTCCAGTTCCTGAATCTTCTTATCGAGACTCTGTTCGGTCTCGCTACTCGGATTCATGAGGTGATGGCGTGCAACTAGGAGCTTGAGATAGACCCATTCGAGGTTCTTCAACGCCTGATCGTTGCTATCGATAATGTACTGTTCCGTCTGTTGCGTTCGATAGACGTCGAGAATCTGATTGCACTTCTTCGCCAAGTCCCAGAGTCGTGTTTGAGCGCTGGCTTCGAGAAGCTTTACGAGCGCTTGCCGCTTCTCGTCAGCATTCCCCTGTGAACGTTCGAGAGACTGGGCCTCAACAATCCGCTGGAATCGGGGATTGAAGGCTAGAGCAGGAACCACCGCGGCTTCGATGGCAAGGCCTAACAGCCAGAAGGCAGGCTGCGCAAAACCGAGGATTCCAAAGGCAGTTGCCGCCAGCACGTTGACCGGAACTCGGCCGAGGCTCGGTACGTCGACACTGACGAGAAAAGCGGACTTGAGATAGCGCCACACGTGGGATGGGCCGCGCCCCTAGAAGTTACGTTTTCTCCACGCCAGCCGGGCCCATCGATTTGGTTGGACCAACTTCCGGCGTGTGCTCGTCGGCGGCGGCCGCGATGTCCAGTACGATTCCTTCCTTCGCTGCGAAGTCGGCCAGAGCCTGATCGGCGAGCGCTTTTTGCTCCGCTTCTTTTACCACGATGCCGGAAGTATCCATCGTGTCTCGGGCCACGCGGACGCGACCCGCAGCCTTTGAGCGCTCTTCTTCCACGATGTTGTGCAAGCGATCGAGGGTTTCACCGGAACTGCCGATGCTGGTAATCATGCCGGACGCCATTTCGGTCAGTTCTGCCAGAGCGCGCTTCATCTTCAGATCGGTAATGCCCGACTTGAGAGACTCGATCTTGGCGCGGGCCGCACTGATGGCAACGTCCCTGGCGCGTACGAGATCTTTGTAAGTCTTTTCCGCCTGCTCCAACTGGGTGCGATTCTCGGCCAGCTCGCGCTCAATGGTCTGCAGGCGAAGAGCATACTGGGCAGCAGTGTCGCGGTTGCCGGCACGCAGATTGGCGGTCGTCTTGGCGCGAAGATCGCGCTGCTCGTTCTCGAGCTGCCGAACCTGGGCGATGAGTCTCTCGCAGAGGCCGGCGTGAGAAGCAAGGCCCTGGTTGTACTGTCCAATCTGTTTGCGTAGGTTCTCCTGCTCTACTTCGAGCAGAGCCTCCGGATTCTGGCGTTCGAGACCGGAGACAAACAGACTGAAAAAGCCGCGAATGAGATTCGAGATCCGTTGGAACATTGGGTGAACGCCTCCTCTTGAGGTCTACAAAATACTCTATCTACCGCCCTGCGTTCGCTGCCAGCTCGCTAGAAGATTATTGACGACCTCGGCTTTCGGCGGCTCACAGATCTTCTGCAAGTCCACCTGCACACCATTCGCCGCGTACAACACGAAGGGGCTGTCCGCGAACTTTACCGGAACGCTCGGATTTGCCGGGCGAAAGCCATGCACGAGTGACTCCTTTTGTATGGGCTCGGTGAGCAGAAAGTTCAGGAAAGTGTCGGCAGCCTTGCGCTGATCCTTGCTGCTCCAGGACGCATTAATAATGTAGTACGGATTGTCATTCCAAGCGTTGTATTCGGGATACGCGACCCGCAGCTGCCCCCATCGCCCCTCGGCGTTCTTCAGATAATCGATGGCCACGCTTTCGTAGACATAGAGTACATCGTACGACGATGGCCCCTTCAGGACCATCTCCTTCATCATGTTGCCAGTACTATTCGACATTCCGCTGGCGCCGCGCTCCAACTCTTCCAGCCATTTCTGGAAGCCGACGTCCACCACATCTTTCAGGGTTAGATCCTTCGTTTTGTGTTGATAACTGTACGCGGCAAGAACGATCGTCATCAGACCCGAGTTGGATTGATTCGGATGAGTGTGACCAAATTTGAAAAGGCCCCACTCCGGGTGGTGAGCGATCTCATCCCATCCTCCCTTCGCCTGCAACGCTTGGTTCACGGTCTCCAGGGACATGGTTTTGTACTTTTGCAGGAACGGCTGGTAACGCTCTTCCCACACCACAAAGACCATCGGAGTGAGCGCGATTGGCTCCTCGCGGATAATCGGATTGTCGTTGTATTTGATCTGCCACTCCTGAACAAAAATGTCCTTGTACGCCGCACTCGCCGGCGACCATACGTTGATGCGCTGGTCGCCTGACAAAATGGCGTGGGCTCCTTCCAAGGATCCCATGGGGATCAAGTTGACTTTGATACGCTTGCCGTCCGAGCTCTTCGTGAATTCCGTGACTGCCCATTCCAGCCAGCGCTGCTTTTCCGTTCCGTAGGCGACGCCAATCTCCACTGGTGGTCCGCCCCCGAGAATCGATGTCGCTGCGTCCTTCGTGGCCTGCAGCGACTTCTTCCCGACGAAAAGGTAGTAAGCACCGAGAACACAGGCAAGCACGAACAGAGCAATGAAGATGCGTCCCAGTGCCGTGAGTTTCGGTCCATCGCTCGAAGTGTTGAGGTTTGCCATGTCCTAGTCGTTCCCTCTAGAAGAAGGTGGAGATGTCTTTAAAAACATCGACGATGTTTTCGGGTGTCCCGTCATACGACTTGGCTTGAGTGGCTTGAGCGATTTGGCCCAGGATGTCTTTTCTCGCGTCTTTTCCATATGCGATCGTGAAGACGTGAATCTTATGAAGTTCCCCATCAAAACGGACGTCCTCCATCAAATCGTTGAGGTGCATCTTGCTCTCGGTGTCCTCGCCGTCGGTCAAGACAACGATGGACAGGATGCTGTCGGACTCACCGCCCGGATTTTGTGCGAGGAGGTACTGGTAGGCGGTATCAATCGAGTCATAAAGAGCCGTTCCGCCTTGGGCAAAAAGAGTATCAACTGTCCTCGAAAGCTCATCCCTTCCAGTCTTGATCGGCACGTTCTTGCTCGCCCAACTGATCTTGCTGTTGAAGGGCAACAAGGAAAGGCGGTCTCCATCAGACAGCAACGCGACCAACTGCCTTGCGCCTTCACGCGCATTCTGGATTTTGTGGTCGTCGTTCATGCTGCCGGACGTGTCCATCACGAGCACAACATTCGCGGCCTTTTTCTTTTGTTGCCACAAGCTCAGGATAGCGTCGATCACAGGCGCTGATGGCACCTCGAGTGTTGTCTTCGGTTCCTTTGGGTCGACACCATGCGCTTCATCAATAGGAGCGGCAAGCGCAACGTCGACGGCGCCGGGCCGGAATCCATAGGCGATGGCCTTTTCCTGCTGCGGCTTCTGCAGGAGGTACTGGATGTATAGCTTCGCAGCTTCTCGATGTTCCGGCGTCACCCACTCGCGTTCCACGACCCCGATCGGGTGATCGCTCCAGAAGGTTCCCTCCTTTGGATAAATTGCAACTACGGGAAAGGGAAGATTGTTCTGGGAGTAAGACTCGATGACCATATTTTCGTAAAGGACCGCAGCTGAGAGATATTGCGGACCGCTCGAGAACATCTGCCTTCCGAAAAACCCGGTCGAACTCCCATAGTGCACGATAGACTTCTCGATCCCCGCCAGGAACTCGGCCGTGTGCGGCTTGCTCAAATCCGCCGCAGTCAAACCCGCGGTCTTTCCCGAAGCCGCATAGACCTCGGCAAACAGAGAGATCAACCCGCTGTTGCTGAATTGAGGATGGGTATGACCAAACTTGAAGGATCCCCACTGCGGATAGCCATAGGCGGCCCATCCCTTTTGGCTTCGGGCCAGAGCCAGTATGTCGGACCATCCGATGGGCTTCTTTCCCCAGCCAAGAGCCTCTGCCATCGGCTTCCACATGGCGATCACGACGGGCGAAAGAACCAGATTGTCCGTAGACGCAATCAGATCTTTTCCGAACTTGCTCTGGGACTGCGCATTCCCCAACTTGATGAAAGCCGCTGACGCTGGGCTCACGATGTGCGGCTGCCGCCGTCCTTCGAGAATCTCATCGATCGCCTCGCCGGATCCCATCGGAAACGTTCGGACAACGATTTGTTTCCCGCTGCTTGTCCGATGATCGCCACGGTTGAATTCATTCGTGACGTCGTTAATCCACTTTTCCTTCTCGGAACCGTAGGTGAACGTCAGGTCCAGTTGGTCGGCACGCGACACGCTCGATTCGGGGGCAGTCCCGCTCCGCGGCTTGCATGAAGACAGGAGTAGAAGTGGAAGAACGACAAGGAGCGAAGCGATTAAGTTACGGCATCTGGTGGAGGGGCACCCGGACAGCATCCAGGTCACATTCATATAACCTCAATGCCTAACACGACATTGTAGAGGCTCAGCCGACTGGTTCAAAGAGAAGTCGTCAGGAAGCAGTTCCACAAGGGACACAAGTCCTCAATTTTTAACATTCCTTTAACAATTGGAATGTCGGAATTTCGTCCGCACCGGCAAAGACGAGTTTACAGGCGGGCGAAGATTCGCCCCTGCATGTCTTGTTAGGCTGACAGTATTGTTGTCGATTCACGAGGAGTTGGCTCTGCGTTTGTCCAAATCGATGAGGCTCTCGCTAATCTCCAGATGAGAGCTACTGGTCCTCTGCAAACCTCTTACACATCGCGTGCCGCCACCGTTGATCGTATCGCACCACGAAGCCACACATGACGCGGGTCGGAGTTGAGTCTAGGGTGCCATGCCATGAGGAAATAAAACGCATGCAATTCTTGCGGTGCTTTCACGAGCCGCAACCTGCGATCGTTTTTGATAACAGAGGTCATGCCGTTAGTCAGCGTAAGGACCAGTTCCGTGCGGGGAAGGCATTGCAGCGCCACGCCGAAGTAAGGCACTCGAATACAAGAGCTGCGTTTTGCACCGACGGCCGCAAGTTGTTTGTCCGGAATCGTTTGCACCCCCTCATACGTGGCAACCACGATGTGGCTTGCGGCCAGGTATTGCTTAAGTGGCAACCGGTCGCCAAAGTGGCTGTCGCGCGCGACGGCGCAAATCCAATCCTCCTTGTAGAGCCTTTCCGACTGAAAGTGCACTGGCAGGAGCCCGTCATCAATGTGGAGAACAAGATCAAGCTGCCCGTGTTCCACGAGTTCTGCGATGCCGCTCCGCCAGGGCCAGAATTCAAAGTGGACTTGATAGCGCCCGTTCGCGTACTGCCGGCACAAGCGCGGGAGCACGACTGTACAAACATTATCTGGGCCTGAGATGCGGAAATGGCTTTTCTCGCGCATGGGATCAAACAGAGCCGGCGCAACGAGATTCTCCATCCTGGGTAGAAGTCCCTCAAGCTCATCGAGAATCTTTCGACCCCGCAAAGTGAGTTCGAAGCCATTCGGCGATCGAACCAGAAGATCATCCTGAAACATCGCGCGTGCGCGCTGCAGGGCCCGGCTCACGGCGGGCTGGCTGAGGAACAGGCGGGATGCTGCCGCGGTGATGCTTTTCTCCTCGGCAATGGCAGCAAACGTAACCAGGAGATTCAAATCCGCCTGACGCAATTTCTCTAGACGCATAGGCATCATGTTTATTATGCATGATCCGCATGTTGATGTCCGGTCATCTGTAGCTCTGTAAGTCGACAGAACTACACAGACGGAAAATTCAATGCCACGAGAAAACGGTTTCGAGAATAAGCGGGTGGTGATCGTGGGTGGGTCGTCGGGAATCGGTCTGGCAGTCGCTGAAGAGGCGGCATCGCAAGGAGCCAAGGTCGTCATCGTCTCCAGCAAACCAGAACGAGTTCAGGAAGCTATCCAATCCATCGGAGGAGATGCACGGGGCCAGGCGGTTGACGTCTCGGACGAAAAAGCTATCGAAAGTTTTTTCACGAACCTTGGCGCCTTTGATCACCTGGTTTTCACTGCAGGTGACAGCCTGCAATTGCACGACCTTGCTGATACGGATCTCAAGCAGGCGAGACGGGCATTTGAACTGCGTTATTGGTCTGCACTTGCCACGGTCAAATACGCGAGTCCACAAATTCGAAAGGGCGGCTCTATCGTTCTCACGACCGGAGTCGCCGGCCGGCGCCCGCGCAGTGGATGGGTAATTGCCGCAAGCGTCTGCGGAACTATAGAAGCTTTAACCCGTGCCCTGGCGATTGAACTGGCGCCGATCCGGGTTAACGCCGTATCCCCTGGAGTCGTCCGGACGAACCTGTGGCAGAACATGAGCTCATCAGAGAGGGAGCAGCTCTTTGAGAGCGTGGGCAAGCGTCTACCTGTGGGGCGAGTTGGCGAAGCTCATGACATTGCACAAGCCTACCTATTCTTGATGAAGGAAGGATTCAGCACCGGGCAGACGGTTGTGGTCGATGGGGGTACAGTCCTGGTTTAGCGTCGCGGTAACTCCTCCCAAAGCGGCGATCCTAGCAGGAGAATTGTCATGACAAAACCTGATACCGATTTGTATTTCGAACAGAACGGAAAAAGCGACTTCGCCCTACGAGTGCGTCTCAATCAGCAGAAACTCATCTCCGGCCTAAAGTCGCGTTACGACTTCATCGTCTGTGGGTCAGGTTCCTCCGGATCAGTAGTTGCGCGCCTCCTGGCCGAAGATCCCGACGTCAGCGTGCTCTTGCTCGAAGCAGGCGGCGGCGACGAGGTGCCAAGCGTGACAGAAGCGGCTCGCTGGGTTGAAAACCTAGGGACTGAGCGCGATTGGAAGTTTGTGGGCCAACCCAATCCAAACCTCAACGGACGTTCCATGCCGCTAAGTATGGGCAAGGTGCTGGGCGGGGGATCCAACGTCAATGGAATGGGTTGGGCGCTACGTGCGGCAGAAATCCTCCGGGAGGAACACAAGCTGTAGGCAGAGATGTAGATGCAAGGAGATCAGCGATGAGTCAAGTATCAATTCAGACGTTATCGCCGCAAGGAGTCGTATCGGCGGTGCTGAGGCAACTAAACAAAGAACAGATTGAGGACGCTGTCGCTTGTTTCACCAGAAATTTTCGGTACAAGGATCACGGCATTGGATTGGAGTTTGTGGACAAAGAGCGTTTGACCGACTTCTTCCGGAAACACGGGAGCTTTATCCAGATTACTTTCTGCAGGTCGACCAGGCGTTCGTGAGTGGCGAGCATGTGATCACGCAGTGGACACTTCAAGTCACTATCACCGAGCCTTTCTACGCTGGACTCACCAGAAGTATTCCTATTTCGATAGCTGGAGTCTCGATCGTACGTACTGATAACGGCAAGATTGCTCACTGGGCTGATTACTACGAGGGTTTGACCGCCCGGCGTACAGCCCTGGGAGCACACTTTACGGAATGAGTCGAATACTAAAAAAAGGAGAATCTACCTATGACAAGTTCAGCAACGAAGAGCGCGATTGTCACCGGCGCCTCTGGTGGAATCGGAGGCTCGATCGCAAGACGACTGGCTGAAGATGGATTTTCGGTGGTCGTGAATTACGCTGGAAAACCGGCCCCAGCACAAGCAGTTGTCGGAGATATCAAGGCTGTGGGGGGACAGGGCATCGCTGTGCAAGCAGATGTGGCGATTGCCGGAGACGTGGCGCGGCTGTTCAAAGAGTCCATAGACGCGTTCGGTAGACCTAATGTGGTGGTTCATTGTGCTGGAATCATGCCGCTCTTCCTGATTGCCAGCGGAGACGTGACCGCCTTCGACAAGGTGATCGCGACCAACTTACGCGGAACCTTCCTGGTATTCGCGCAGGCGGCTCAACATGTTCTCGATGGCGGCCGCATCATGGCTTT
>Ga0307470_10000994_pt1 | contig 11738 bp, 10 predicted proteins | sample atmos_gasesAM3C__FD_204565 | JGI IMG/M metagenome (GOLD analysis project Ga0307470, IMG submission 204565) | Hardwood forest soil microbial communities from Morgan-Monroe State Forest, Indiana, United States - atmos_gasesAM3C_05 | ecosystem: Environmental > Terrestrial > Soil > Temperate forest... | reverse complement strand
AACTCGATTCTGTCGCGGGCGCACATAGATCTGCCCCACCATGCCCATCTGCAAATGCTCGGGAGGCGTGATGTGGCAGTGCCAGAAATACGTGCCCGCATCCGGGGCAAGGTAGTAGTAGGTGAAGCTCGCGCCGATGTTGATTGCGACCGAAGCGTCTGGTACGCCGTCATAGAAGGCTGACGCATTGGGATACCCGTGGAAGTGGACCGTGTGCTGTTCGAACAAGTCCGGGCGCATGATCATGCCGACATTGGTCAGCGTCAGGAAAAACTCGTCATCCTCGTCGATCGCCATCATGGGCGCGGGAATGTTGCCGTTCATCACACCCACATCCATGATCTGGCGGGGGTCGACGTGGCCGTCGATGGCGCTGCCGTTGTCGAGGTCGGGAACCTGGCCGATGGCGCCGTTATAGGTGAACGTGCCCAAGCCGGTGGTGTCCGGGTCCCCAGGCGCCACCACGCCGGTGAACGTTGTGTTGAACAGATTCGGGAATTGTGTGCCGGGCTTTCCGTTGGCGATGTCCACGATCCCCGACAACGGTCCGAAGGAGAACATGTAGGTTTGCGTGCCGTCGCCCATGGTCGCGTAGCCGTCGCCGCCGGAGATCTGCTGGCATTTGATGGCGCCGTTCACGTTGGCTGACGGCACCAGGTATCCGTTGACCGGCGTAGTCTCGCCCGAGACAGTCGAGACGAGCGTGGTCGGCCCGGTGTAGGTCGGCTCGGCATTGTTGTTGACTCCGGCGACCGTCGACGGGTGAGTGATGGTGCTCGTCGGGCACTGCACCCGGAACGACTGCGCCGCGGCCGGCAGCGACATCATTACCAGAAGAACCGTCGGCAACCCACGTAGAACAAAGCGTGTATTAAGCATGTGACCTCCAACCTCTCGTGCTTGCAGTAGCAGCGCTCAAGCCAAATCGCGGCGAAAATGCGGATGAGGCATCGGACCCTGTGCAGAAATTTCCAGCTGTTGAATCGAACATCCCGTTGCCCACGCCATGCACATTTCTTTCGAAACGGATTTTCTTGTTGGCTAAGATGCCGCGAGTCATGCAATCCGTGTGGGAGGCAATGCTGCATACTAGGTGTAGGAACCACCGTAGCTCTGCTGCGTATAGTGTAGAAATGCGATCTTTATGTTTAATGAGCGCGCGCACCAGACGTGCGGCGAATTTCAGTGAGCGGATCGAAATGATCGAAATCGCAGAGATTTCAGCTCGCGTGATGCCGGCCCATCGGTCGCCGGCGCGCGCGCATGACGCTCAGATTACAAGTTGGCGTTGCGGCGTGCGGAGGATCGCGCCGATGGTGAAGTGCCCGCTGCGGTTCTGCGGAGCAGGTAGGTGGACACCCTAGTTTTCGCCTGCGCGAAACTCAGTATCCGGATCCAAACTTCAGTATCTGGATCCAGGCTTCGTCCGTTATCGAGCGACGAGGGCGGCAGACTCCGCCGTCCACTGGCTGCGCTCGGCGAGCAGATCATCGGCGGAAGCAAAACCGTCGATCCTGATCCAGGGCTTGCCCGGCGCAGCACGCAGCAAGGTGAGCGGCGTGTGGCTCATTTTATCGCCGCGATATGCACCGAAGGCCCGCTGGACGGCAATGCTGGCGGCCACGGTTCCCGTGTAGTGATCCCAACCTCGTGCCGCGTCGAATTGCCGCGCATAGACTTTCAGGCGCGCCGGCGTGTCCTGCTCGGGGTCGATGGAAATCGACACCAAATGCACCGAATCCCGCGCGCTGCCGAGCCGCTTTTGAAACTGCCCGAACACCTGGCTGGTCAGCGGGCAGATCGTGGTGCAGCTCGTGTAGATGAAATTCATGAGGACGGGCCGGCCATCGTTGAGTTCGTCCGGCAACGAGACCGTCTTGCCGTCGTCGCGCACCAATGTCACGCGGGGTGCCGTGTACTGCGCTTCCGATCGCTGCACGCTCTCCGTCATCGCCATGTGATGATGCGCGTGCGGATCGGCCGCCGCGGCCGCCGCGCTCCCGTTCGCCGGCGCATCGCCGTTCGCCACAGCGACCGCGGCCAGCAGCGACGCCGCGGCGATGACGGAAATCATCGCATGCCGGCGTCTCATGATAGGTTTCATGATCAACATCTCCCCGAGCCTGCGGCTGAAGACAGGCGAGCGATCGACGACTGCTATTTACAGTGGCCCCGATTATCGTCGAACCTACGACCGGGCGGGCATGGGTAAAACACTGCACGCCGCCTATGCTCGGTAACCCGGCGGACCGTAGATACCGCGGCCATGCTCGCGCGGCGTGCATCGCCGCCGCGTCTATCGTGTCTTCATCGCCTTCTCGGCGAACGCGGTCCAGAGCGCAAGTTCCGCCGCGTAATCGCCGCGCGCGTCTGCCAAAGATCGCTCGTTGGCCGCGCTGCCCGCTTGATAATAAACCGCCTTGCGCAGCTTCCCCGCCGCCGACGTCAAGTACGCCTTCGTCGATTGGCTGTGTTCGTCGTGAGTCAGCATCACGACGACATCGTGATTGGCCGCGCACACGTTGAACGTTCGGACGGTGTCGCCGTCGCGGACTACCGCCTGTTTGACGGCCGTCGTCCCTTCGGCCCGGCTGACGCCGAGCACCACCGACAGGTGGGCGGGCAGCTGGCTATCGGGGCCGTTGCGTACGATGGCATCGATCAACCCTTGGAGCGATCGCGTCGCGCCATGCGCGCCCGCGATGGCCGCCATCGCGGCTATGACGGCCAGCCAGACTTGCTTTCCGGTGTGTTCAGGCATGATTTTTTCGCCCGGCTCGGCCGCGCGGGTGTACTACGGGAGTAATCGCGGACGAGGTGAGCACCGAACCGGTTTCAGCCGGTCGATGCCAGCAGCTGCGGCCGCGCGGAAACGGCGCCGAACGGCTCACTGCTGGTCATGCCGTTGCGAATCGCAAACATCGTAATGGCCGCGGCATTGTGCAGCTGCAATTTGCGCATCAGATTGGAGCGGTGCTTCTCGACGGTTTTCGGACTCACGCCCAGCTCTCGCGCGATCAACTTGTTGGAATTGCCGAGCGCAATCCGGGTGAGCACCTCGCGTTCGCGTTCGGTAATGGACTGGGTAACCGCCGGACTCGACTGCCGCTGGTCGCCCGAGAGGTAGCCCGAGAGGATTTTGCTGGCGATCGCCTTGCACAGGTATTGCTGTCCCAGCGACACGGTACGGATCGCGAGCATGAGCTCGGCGCTGTTCGCGTCCTTCAGAACGTAGCCGTCGGCGCCTGCATTGAGCGCGGCACGAATGTATTCCTCGGATTCATGCGCCGTCAGCACCAATTTTCGCGTCTTGGGCGAAAGCCGCCGGATCTCGGCGAGCAACTCGATGCCCGAACGGCCGGGAAGGGCCAGGTCCGTCACCACGAGATCGGGCTGCAAATCGCGGATGCCGTTCAGGCTTTCTTCCACCCGGCAGAAATCCCCGACGATGTTGAAATCGGATTCGATCTCGATGAGCGCCTTCAGGCCCTCCCGCAGAATCGCGTGGTCTTCGACCAACATGATGCGAGTTCGCGGCTTGCCGCCCTCCTTGACGGGTGCGGCAGGTCTGACTTCAGGGCCAAATTGCATCAATTTCTCCCCATCCCGCGACTAAGGACTTTTCCCGCCAAATACCGCCGCTCCACTGGGAAACTTGAAGTATTTACAACTGTAAAGAAGTCTAAAGGTACGCTGAGGGGTGACGCAAGACAGCGACACCAAAGGTTTCGCACTAAGGGAGACCCTCAAATGAGGATTTCGTCAGCTTTGTGACGCGTCTCACACTTTGGCCATATTCTGTCAAATCGCGCTGAGGGGCTGGACGGCAAGCCGATTGCGCCGATCTCGCCGAACTCGCCGGCGTTTTCGGGTATGGGATCAGGCGTGGCCGACGCCCAGCACTTGTTCGATGGAGTGGAGCAGGTCTGCGGATTCGAAAGGCTTGGTCAGGACCAGGTGCGCCCCCGCGCGCTCGGCGGCAGCCAGATACGCAGAGGTGGTGATCGCATGGGGTTTGTAGGCGGCAATGCCGAAATTGCCGCCGCCCGAAATCGCGATGATTCGAACCGCGGGGAACTCCCTGCGGATGCACGTAATCCCTTCAACCCCGTCGATTTTCGGCATGATGATGTCGGTTATCACGACATCCGCATGGGAGCGCCTGAGTTCGGCCAGGGCATCCGAGGCATCGCCCGCGGTGCGCACGGAATAACCTGCACGCGTGAGTACGCGCTCGATGGCGTCGCGCACATCTAGTTCATCATCGACGACAAGGACGTTTTGCATTTTTCGCCTCACGCGACCGGCACATTGGACTCCGCGGATCGGTCTTCCTGCAGGACCGCCGGGAAAAAAATCCTGAATGTCGAGCCCTTGCCCGGTTCGGTCTCGACCACGATGTTAGCACTGAAGCTTTCGACGATGCCATGAACCACCGACAACCCCAGTCCCGTGCCGACGCCCACGGAACGCGTGGTGAAGAACGGCTCGAATATGCGTTCGGCGGTCGCCGGATCCATGCCGTGCCCGGTGTCGCTGACCCAGAATTCGACGCGCGCACCCTTTCCGTCCGCCGGCGGCAGGTGATTCCGCAACCCGATCGTGAGCACTCCCTGTGCTCCCTGCATGGCTTGATACGCGTTGGTGCACAGATTGATCACCAGGTGCGCCGCCAGAGTCGCATCCGCGCGCACCGGAAATATGTCATCTCCTATCTCCGTGCGAATCTCGATGCTCGGAGGGGCAAGCGCGGAAAAGAGATTGAGCCCGTCGGCAATCACGGTCCGTAGATCGATGAGCGCGAGCTGTACGTCGCCGAGTTCGCGGCTGAAGGTCAGTATCTTTTTGACTACGTCCTTTGCGCGCTGTGCCGCCGCCAGCACGCGCTCGAGGTCAGAGCGCGACGCGCTCGAGGCCGGCAGATCCTGCAGGGCCATCTCGGTGAAGAGAATGATGGGCACGAGCACATTGTTGAATTCATGTGCGATGCCGCCGGCGAGCGTGCCCACCGTCTCCAGACGCTGACGGTGCCTCAGCTGCTTCTGCAATTCCTCGCGCTGAATTTCGGAAATTTCCTTTTCCTTGATTTTCGCCTGCAGACGGTCGTTCACGCCCACCAGTTCGCGGCGCATGTTTTCCAAGTCCGCCGCGAGCTCGTGAAGCTCGCGAATTCCCGTGCTGATCTGCAGCGCCTGTGCATAATCGCCCGACGCGATGGAGCGCGACACGTCCTGCAGCCGATGGATCGGGCGCGACAATCGATGGCTCAGAATGATCGCGATGACCATGGCCACGCCGAAATAGACCGCCAGCACGACGAGCATGCGGTTGAGCGCGAGGTGAATGCGCTCCAATGTGGGCTGTTCGTCGAATCCCAACCGTAGTTCCGCGTTTCGGCCCGCATGAATGATCGGCAGCACCACGAAGTAGATTTCGTCGGGGGCTTCGGTGAAGGTCAAATCCGTGTGGCGGGGCGCCTTGATGTTGGGCGATCCGAGCTTGCTCCGCACGCTGCGCGCGCCGTCGGTCAGTTCCGCATACCGGCCGTCTCCGTGAACGATGGCCAGATCGAGCAGGTCTTCCGTCCGCGATTCCGATTCCAGCGCAACGCCGAGTTCGAATTCGTCCGCGAGCACCCGCGCGAAGGTGCGCGCATGCTCGATGAACAAATTCTCGTGACTCTTGCGCACCACGTAGCCCAGCCCGTAGTACAGCGCGGGTAGAAGAATGAGGTGCAGCGCGACTACGAAGGCGGCGACGACGTTCGCGAACGATTTTCTCAATCGTGCCATAGGATCCGCAGGACTTTGATGCGCCTGTCGTGCTGGACGTCCTTGGCCCATGCGAAGCTTACCGCAGTCGGATCGGACGCAACGCTGTTGATCAACATGACCTTATCTGCATAAACGGCCGGCAGCGAGCGGCCTCCCTGCAGAGCCAGCCGCAGTATGCGGCGATCGTATGTCATATCCGTCATGGCGACGATATTCTGCAAGAATACGTCCTTGAGCCTCGGTTCGGCTTCATTCAGCAGCGGCCTTAAGCGGTCGCCGTTGTGGATGACCGTCATGCCGAGAAACAGTTTCCTGACTTCGAGGGAGTCGAGCTGTTCCACCTTGCTGTCGGCGCTGACGATGAGCACCAAGGTCTCGTCCGCCGACGCCGGCATGGTTAACACGGCGCTGACCAGCGCCGCGAACAGCCACGTCACCGCGATTTTCTTCACGGAATGACCGCGCTCCATTGCAGGCGCACTTCATCCGAGCGCTGCTTCAGGGACACCACGTGGGACACCTCGATGGTCAATGCTTGGCGTCTCACATAGTCCCACCGCAGTCCCAATGCGTTGCGGCGTAGAGCGATGTCGATGTCGCGGTCATGGTCGTCGAACAATGCAACGTAGGTCGACTCCTGCATGCGCGCCGAATCCTCTATGCGCCCAAAGACCGTGAGCTTGTACGGAAGCTGGCGCTCGACCTGCAAATACCCTGATATGAAGCTCTCATCGCGCGCCTGTTGATCGAGCGCCACGTCCACGTAGTAGTTTGCCCCGATGACGCGCCACGGCTCGCTGTTCCAATCGACATAGGCGCCGTAGATGCTGAGTACTACGTGGCGTGAATTCAGAGCAGACACGACCAACGCCGAACCCGTGCTGATTTGATCGTGTCCGTACAACAAGCCGAAGCTGCTCGCCCCGGTGTATTCGGGCAGGTAGGCGACGCGGCCGGTCAGAGACAGGCGATGCCGTCCCGGATTGTGGTCGATGAGATCTATGGGGTCGTATTCGCCGTTCCGCAAAGCGGGCCCGGCTCCGGCGCCGCCCGAAAGCTGGACCGCCCCGTCTGCGCCGACCGGCCGCCGGGATTCGAGCAGCGCTCCGGTGATGTGCTGCGGTATGAGCCCTTCCTCGTCCTCCCAGCGTTCGATGAAAGGGCGGGTGATGGCGGTCTGCAGGTACCGTCCGTGATGGTGTTCGGTATTCCATGCGCTTGCGGGCTGATGAAAGCGGCCTAGCCACAGCACGGTCTCGGGAACGAACTCGTAGCCGAATTGCAGGCGTTCCAGATCATGTTCGTCCGGCGTGATGTAGAGTTCGCCGAACACCCGGAATTGATGTTGCGTGAGGCCGAAGACGACATCGGCATCGAACCAGGTATCGTCATCCCCGGGGCGGACCTGTCCGGACCCGTGGTAGGCCTCTCCGGCCAGGAATACCTCGAACTCGTTCGACGCATGCTCATGTTCGGCCGAGGCCCGGTGCGCCGAAAATAACGTCAACAGTACGAAAGCGATTGATAATCGCGACAATGAGTTTGGCATGCCAAAATCCCTGCCCCGGTGTATGCATCCGGCGGCGTTCTTATGTGTCCGTCTCGCTCGAGCCCGGCGGTATTTTAAGATTGTCGCACACAAACGACAGTGACTAACCGCTCGATTCTGTTGCAATATTCGAGGATGATCCATCGCTCCCTCGTCAGGGTGCTCGCGTTTGCCGCCATGAGCGCATTGTGGGGCGGACCTGCGTGCGCCGGTCTCGGCAGCGATGCGGCGGGCGTGGTCGCCGACGGGGACGAATTGCACGGTGCCCTGAACTCCACCAGCCTGCCGCAATATGACATCGAAGAGATCACCACCGACACCGGGATGCGCGTGCGCGAGTACCTGGGTCGGGACGGAGTGGTGTTTGCCGTGAGCTGGAGCGGTCCCGTGTTGCCGGATCTACGGCGGTTGCTGGGCACACATTATGTCGAATACACGGCGGCGTTGGCCGCATTGACTCGCCCCGGCCTGCACCGCTCGGTGCGGATCGCCTCGTCCGAACTGGTGGTCGAATCGGGCGGGCACCTGCGAGCCTATGCCGGCCGCGCCTATTTGCCCGCGCGGGTTCCGGCCGGGATATCGACGGCGGATCTACGTTGAGCCGCGCCCTTACCAGATTCAGCCTCGTCCCTACCCGAACCCACCTGCGCTCGATGGCACGCATTGCGACCGTGCTGACGGCGGCCGTGCTCTGCGCCTGCATCGGCGGCAAAGGCACGACGGCGTCGGCCCCGCCGCCGCCGACGCTCAACACGCTGATGCTCACCGTCGATTCGGGACCGGCCGCCGCAACCGGCCAGATCAACCATGGCTATGTAACGGTGAAGGTTTGCGCTCCCGGCAGCCAGACCCAATGTGCGAACGTGGACCATGTATTGCTCGACACCGGTTCGGTCGGCTTGCGGCTGGTGCGGTCCGTGCTGGCCGCCGGCGGCGTGACCTTGAACGCCCAAACCGACGGCCAGGGGCTTGCGATCGAAGAATGCGTCAGCTTCGGCGGCGGTCAAACCTGGGGACCGGTCGCGCTGGCCGATGTCACCCTGGCTGGGGAGAGCGCGGCCAAATTGCCGATCCAGATCCTGGACGACACCGGCGCCGGTGCGGCGGCGCCGGCCGCCTGCGTCGCCACTGGCCCGCTGATCAACGGCGTTTCCGGCTTCGGCGCCAATGGAGTGCTCGGACTCGGCGTCTTTGCCCAGGACTGCGGCTCGGCCTGCGTCAATGCAAGCACGCCATTGCCGCTCTACTACGGCTGCACCACGGCCGGGACCTGTACCGCCGAGAACGCCGCCCTCGCCGTTCAGGTCGCGAACCCGGTGGCGATGTTCGCCGCCGACAACACCGGCGTCATCATCAATCTGCCCACCCTGCAGAACGCCAACGGCGACGCGTCGGTCCAGGGCGAGCTGATATTCGGAATCGAGACGCAGGCGGACAATGCGCTGCCCGCGACGGGACTGGTGGTGCTCGGCACGGACGCAAATGGGGATTTCACGGCCACCTTCAACGGCAGCGCCACCGTGTTGCCGGCATTGATCGATTCGGGGACCGACTCGTATGCGCTCAATATCAATGATCCAGCCATCCCCGTGTGCACGACGGGAAACCTCATGTTCCTCGGCGGCTACTACTGTCCGACGGTGGCTCCCCTCAGCGTGTATGCGGTGAATACGGGGGTGGGCGTGAACAATGCCAGCAGCAGGGTGGACTTTGCGATCGCCGACCCGAGTGCTACCTTCGTGACCACCGCGTCCGCCTTCATCGATCTTGCGGGCGGCCCCGGTTCGACCAACTTCACTTGGGGCATGCCGTTTTTCTACGGCCGCAAGATCTACGTCGGCATCGAGCAGCGAACGGCGGGCGCGTACACCGGTCCTTACTACGCCTACTGACCTACGCCTGCTGACCTGCGCCCGCCGATCGAGCGCCGCCTTCAGCCCTTGCCGCCCAGCTCCTTGGCAATCGGCGCGAATCCTCGACCCGCAGCGATGTCGCTCGCCGTCACACCGGCGGAGTTGCGCAGCGACTTGTTGGCACCTGCGGCCAGCAGCATTTGGCAGACGGCCAGGTAGCCCCCGCGGCTGGCGGCCATCAACGCCGTGTCGCCGGCTTTGTTTTGCACGTCGAGTTCGGGCTTTTTGGCAAGCAGCGCTTGGACCACGTCGGCATGGCCCGTGGCGGCGGCGATCAGCAGCGCCGTGTCGCCGCCGGCGCTGCGCGCATTGATCCGAGCATTGGCTGCAAGCAGGGGGGCAAGGACGGCCGGCTTCTTTTGGGCGGCGGCTGCATGCAGGACCGAGAGGCCGCGAGCATCGGCCGTCTCCTGATTCGCGCCGGCGGCAAGCAGCGCGACGACCACTTCGTGCGAGCCGAAGGCGGCCGCGAACCACAACGCCGTGCGCCGCTCATGGTCCTCCGCGTCGATCTGGGCGTGGTGGGCCAGCAGCATATCGACGAGCGGAGCCGCGCCGACTGCGGACGCGAGCATCAAGGGCGTGTGACCTTGTGCATCCGGCGATTCGGGGCTGGCGCCGGCGTCCAGCAGCATCCGAACCACATCCGCCGAATGCGCTGCGTTGAGCGCCGCAAGCAGCGCCGTCGTTTCCGAGGTGGCGTGCGCGTCGGGTTTGACGCCCGCATTCAACAGCGCCTTGATCACGGCGGGATCGTTGCGGGACGCGGCAAGCCACAGCGCGGTGTGGCCGGCATGATCGGTGGCCGCCGCGATGGCTCCGTGCGCCAGCAGCACTTGGAAACTCTCCATGGCGTGCGAATCGGCGGCGACTTGCAGCAATGGATCGCCCTGCGGCAGCCGCAGATTGGCATCGCCCCCCGCATTCAGCAACTGCTGCACGCTGGCCGAGTCGTTGCGCGCCACGGCCAGCGCAAGCGGCGCCCAACCGCGGTAGATTTCCCCCGGGTGTGCCGCATCGAACTTGCCGGTGCGGCGCGCCGGATTGCCTGTGGCCAGATTGGCGCGCATCCCCAGTGAGCGCAGTTCCGCGGCGGCGTCATCGGCGTCCACGGCGACCGCATCGTCGAGGGCGTTATAGCCGCGGCTATCCTGGGCATCGAGCAGCGCACCGGCTTGCTGCAGAGGTTTTATATTGGCGGCGCGATTGGCGCGTGCGGCGTAGAAAAGCGCCGTGCGCTTTTCTACGTCGGCAGCCCGTGCATCGGCGCCGTGCTGCAGCAGCAGCAGGGTCACGGCTGCATCGGGCTGCTCGGCAGCGATCATCAGAGAGGTCGTACCTGCCTGGTCCACCGCGCGAACATCGGCGCCCAATTCCAGGAGAGCCGTCGCGGCGGCAACGGTGCCGGCCTCGGCCGCGTACGACAGCGCGCCGCGCCCGAATTCGTCGCGCACGCCGGCACTCGCGGCACCCAGCCGGCGCAGCTCGGCCGCATCGTTCTTGCGCACGCAATCGATCACCCATGCCGTCAGCAGCGTGGGATCCGCGGCGCCGACCGACTCCCGATCGAGCAAGGGCCGGCCCGACTGAATGGCCTCGACGGCGCGTACGTAGCCCAACTTGGCCGAGCGCTCCAACCACTGGTGCGCCAGGTTTGGCGGCGCGTCCGGCTCGCGCGCGAATTCACCGGCCAATACATAGGCGGCGGCGGCCTGACCGTGATCGGCGGCCGACTGCAGCAGCGCGCGTCCCCGCGTGCGATCGGACGCAATGCCCACGCCGTTCAAGTACATGAGCCCGAGCAAATACTGAGCGTCGGCGTTGCCCGCGTTGCCGGCGCCGCTGAGCAGCTCGATCGCCTTGTTGAATTGCAGCGTACGCAGCGCCGCGCGAGCCGGCTCCAGAGGATCCTTCGGCTTGCTCTGCCTGGCGGGTGCCGCGGCGGCCGAGAGGCTGATGATGCAGCAGAGTGCGGCGATCGAACCGCGGTATCGTCGGCGCACCTGCATCACGCGGTCCCGTACTTGGTTTCGACCTTGATCCCGATCGAACGCAAGAAGTCATTCGGCAAGACGCCCCCCGCGCTCACGATCACCGCGTCGTTGGCCACCTTCAGCTCCTTGCCGGATTGCTTCATCAGGACTTCGTCAGGCCGAATCTCGCGGATCTGTGAATTAAGGAGCACCTTGAGCTGCCCCTTGGCGCTCGCTTCATCGACGCGCTGACGGTTCTTCTGCTTGGCGCGCTGGAAGGCTTCACCGCGGTACGAAAGTATCACTGAGGTATCGCCCAGTTCGGCAATGCTGGCCGCCGCCTCGAGCGCGCTGTCGCCGCCTCCCACGACCACTACCTGCTGACCACGGTATTGTTCGGGGTCGATCAGCCGATAAACGACTTTTGGCAGCTCTTCGCCCGGCACGCCGAGTTTGCGCGGTGTGCCGCGCCGACCGATCCCAAGCAGTACGGCCGACGCGACGTACTGCTGCGTGCTGGTTTTTACGT
>Ga0307470_10000993_pt1 | contig 11771 bp, 9 predicted proteins | sample atmos_gasesAM3C__FD_204565 | JGI IMG/M metagenome (GOLD analysis project Ga0307470, IMG submission 204565) | Hardwood forest soil microbial communities from Morgan-Monroe State Forest, Indiana, United States - atmos_gasesAM3C_05 | ecosystem: Environmental > Terrestrial > Soil > Temperate forest... | reverse complement strand
TGACGAGCTGAGCCACGGCGGACTGCCGCGCAACCGCATCAGTTTGCTCAAGGGCGGACCGGGCTCGGGAAAGACGGTATTCGCTCTGCAATCATTGGTTAACGCGGCGCGGCAGCGCGGGGAGCCCGGTATTTTCGTGGCGTTCGAGGAACGCCCGCAGCAGATCATCGCCAACGTTGCCGGTTTCAATTGGGATCTGCCCGCTCTCCTCAAGAGCAAGATTTTCTTCATGGACGCGCAGTTGTCGCCCGATGTCGTCCAGTCCGGAGAATTCGACTTGGGCGGCATGCTGGCCATGCTCGAGGCAAAGAAACGAGAGATCGGCGCCCGCTGGATCGTATTCGACGGCATCGACGTGCTGCTGACGCTGCTGGAGAACTCGAAGTCGGAAATGCGGGAGATTTACCGCCTCCGTGATTGGCTGGCAGAGAACGAGGTGGATGCCGCCATCATCACGGCCAAGATCGATGGCCGCGGCTCGGAGATCGTGAACTACGGCTTCATGCAGTTCATGGTGGACTGCGTGATCGGGTTCGAGTCGCGCCTGGAGTGCGGGGTTGCATTACACCGAGTTCAGATCACGAAGTACCGCGGCTCGGCCTTTTCCAAGGGCGAGTATCCGGTGAGCTTTGGCCCGGGCGGGATGGACATCGCTCCTCCAGAACCGACCGAAATCAAGCAGGTCGCCTCGGGCGAGCGGGTCTCCGCCGGCTTCGAGCGGCTCGACACCATGCTGGGCGGCGGCTTGTTCCGCGGCAGCAGCACGCTGATCACGGGTGTGCCCGGCACGTCGAAAACGACCTTGTCGGGTAAGTTCGTGGAGGCCGCCTGCCGGCGGGGCGAGCGTACGCTGTTCGTGAGCTTCGACGAAGGCGCCGATCGGATCGTGCGAAATCTCACGTCGGTCGGAATCCAGCTCAAACCATACGTCAAGAGCGGCGTTTTGCGGATGTATTCGGGCCGCACCGAATCGATCGCCGCAGAGGACCACTTGGTAACGCTCAAGGCGCTGATTCGCGAACATCAGCCCAGCTGCATGGTCATCGATCCCTTGTCGGCCATCGCCAAGGCCGGAGGACTCGCGGCCGCGCGCTCCGTCGCCAACCGTTTCATCTATACGGCGAAGGACGAGAAGATCACCGTGGTAGTCACGGCCATCAACGAGGGCGACGAGCCGGAAGCGGAGGCGACCGATTTGCAGATATCCACGATCGCGGATACGTGGATCCACCTGTCGTACTTGATCCGCGGCGGTGAGCGCAACCGGGCGCTGACCATCATCAAATCGCGGGGTACTTCCCACTCGAACCAGGTGCGCGAATTGATCCTGAGCGATGCCGGCCCAATGCTGGCGGATGTCTATACGGCGGGGGGCGAGGTGCTGATGGGCACCCTGCGCTGGGAAAAAGAAGACGAGGAACGAGCCAAGGCCATACAGCGCCGCACCGAGTTCGATCAGAAGCGTGCGTCGCTGGAGCTTGCCGAAGCGGATACACGGGCGCGGATCATGGTTTTGGAGCATGATCTGGAGCGGCAGCGGGATGGGCTGGCGACCTACTCCAGCGATGATCAAGCGCGCACCGTTTCCTCGAGCCACCGCGAGAAGGCGTTGCGCAAGATTCGAAGCGCGGATCCGGCGGGACGCGGGGCAAACGGTGCCGCCGCCTCTTTGGAGAAGGGTCACGACTCCAATGATTCCGGGAAGTCCGCCAAGAAGAACAAGACGGAGACGCGCCATGGCCCGTAAGAGGAAGGGTCACGGCGCATCCAATCCCGCGGTCTCGACAGCGGTGGTCATGGTCCTGTACGTCACGGACAGCGGACCCAACTCGGTTCGGGCGATCGCCAATCTTGAAGCGATTTGTAAGGAGCATTTGAACGGTAATTTTCGGCTGGAAATCATCGACGTTCTCGAATATCCGCTGCGCGCTCTGGCGGACGGCGTCGTCGTCACTCCCAGCTTGGCCAAGCTGTTTCCATTACCAGCCGCAACGGTCGTCGGTAATCTGAGCGATCGAGGTGGCGTACTTCGCGCGCTTGGAATAGTGGAATAACACTGATGGAGCCTGCACTTTCCTTGCCGCGCCCGACGCCCTTCGACACGAATGTCGAGCGTGGCTTCAAAAAGGCGATCCTACGCCTGGTCAAGGGCGGCCCAGAGCGCTTGGCGATCGAAGCCGGCGAGATAGACTCCATTATCGATCCCGCGAACGGAAGGGCCATCCTGCTGCCGGACGCGCAGAGGGCGCTGATCGAGCGTAAAGCGGGATTTCGCAGTCTGATCGGGCTCGCCTTCGACTGGTATTGGGAGCAGGACGAACTCTACCGCTTCGTGTCGTACAGAGGCGCCATGGATGACCCCGACGGATTCGCCGAAGAAGGCATCATCGGGAGGGCGCTCTGGGATCTGTCCATCGACAACATGAGCGAGACCGATTGGCAGACCCACCGCCAGCAACTCGAGTGGCGCATCATCTTCCGTGACCTCGAAATCAGGCGCGTGAATCACGCCGGCGAGGTGCGGTACTTCAGCATCAGCGGCGAGCCGATCTTCGATGATCGAGAGCAGTTCAAGGGCTACCGAGGGGTCACCCGCGAAATCACCGAGCGCAAGGAGGCTGAGACCTCGGTGCGGGAGCAGCATCGCTTCGCCGGCGCCATCCTCGATGCACTCGGCACCCCAATCGCGGTACTCGGCCAGACCGGGGTCGTGCTCTCGTCAAATCAGGCATGGCGTGACTTCGCGGCCACTCACTCCGGCGTCGGCACGGGCGTAATGACGGGCTGCAACTATCTTGCGGCATGCGACGACGCTCGCGGCGTCGAACAAATCGACGGCATGGCGATCGCCGCGGGGATTCGCCAGGTGATCGGCGGCAAGCGCGCGCTGTTTCGCTACGATTACCCCTGCGATTCACCTGCCGGGCGGTCCTGGTTCGCGCTCAGCGTCAGGGGCTTTACCGGAAACGGCGAAGCATGTGCCATCGTTTCGTGCGACGACATCACCGATCGCAAGCGCGGAGAGCTGCTGCTGGGACTCGAGTTCACCGTGGCACGTTGTCTTGCCGACTCGGGTACGGCAGCCGCCGCGTTGCAATCAGTGATTCGCGTGATATGCGAAACGCAGGGTTGGGACTGCGGCCGCTATTTCTGTCTGGATCAGTCGGCCGGCGTGCTGCGCTTCATGGAGTCATGGGGCGTACCGAGCGCCATTGTCGGCCAATTTCTGGAAAAGTCCCGCGGCATGGTGTTCCGACCCGGAGCTGGTCTGGCAGGCCGCGTGTATCAGTCGGGGCAGCCGCTTTGGACCGGTGCTACGCCGGGCGCGGGAGTGTCCTCGATGGCTCTTGCGCCCGAAACCGGCGAGGACGGCGGCTGTGTCTTTCCGGTCACCACAGGAGACACGGTTATCGGCGTGCTGGCTTTCTCCGGCAGCCATGTCCGCGAACCTGATGATCGAATGCTGCAGGCGGTGCGTTCCATCGGCAGTCAACTGGGCCAATTTCTGCGGCGGCAGAAAGCGACGGACGCGCTGCGCCGGAGCGAAAAGCGTTTTCGTGTATTGAACGATCTTGCATCAGACTGGTACTGGGAGCAGGACAGCGACTTTCGATTCACGCAAATCGCCGGATGCAGCGCCTTCGGCACGGCCGACATCCTTGGCATGACGCACTGGGATCTGCCTAACGTGGTTCCTGCCGATGCCGGATGGGCTGAACACAAATCACAACTCGCCGCGCGCTGGTCGTTTTGCGACTTCGAGTTCGCGACCGTCCTGTCGGACGGAAGGCATGCCTACTATTCCATCTGCGGCGAGCCCGTGTACGACGAAGCGGGAATTTTTACCGGTTATTGCGGTACGGGCACGGACATCACGAAGCGTAAGCGGGTCGAGATCGCGTTGCGCGAGAACGAAGCGCGCTTGCGTGCCCTCGTTGAGCCTTCGCCAACATTGTCAGCGCGGTGATCAATATGGGAAGAAGTTTCGGTCTGAAAGTGATTGCGGAGGGCGTGGAGACGCGAGAGCAATTCCTGAGGCTGCAGGCCCAACAATGCGCCGAGGGACAGGGCTACTATTTCCAAGCGCCGGTTGCTGCCCGTGAGTTCACCAAATTGCTGGGATCCGACTTGTCGGCGACAGACATTGCTTGAAGGGCGCTCCATGAGGCGCTCGAAAAATCGTGGTTAGCATTGCCCAATAGCAACTCGAGGACGCCAAGCCCCTTCATGTGACGCCCGGCAACTAGCAGACACACGGTGAGTGGCGTGGACAGGATCAGGCCGGCCGGACCCCAGAGCCAGCTCCAGAATATTGCTCCCACCACTACCGAGAGCGGCGACAGCCCCGTGGCGTGACCATAAAGGTGTGGTTCCACCAACTGTCCCACGACGATGTCGAGCAGGATGAACACACCCAAGCCGCTCAGGGCCAAAGACCATCCTGGATCGACCGCTAGAGCAAGGACGGCGGCGAAGAGCGCAGCCATTGCCATACCGACGTAAGGTACAAAGCGCATCACACCTGCCAGAATTCCGCAAAGCAGGGCCTGCGGGAGGCGCAGCATGCTCAAGCTCATCCAGATGGCCAGCCCGAAGCCGAGGTTGACCGCGAACTGAGAAACAAAATACCTCGAAAGTCGGTCGCCGGCGTCGTTAAGCGCAAGAGTGGCCGAGCGTGTGTCGGTGGCGCCGGCGATGCGGATGAAGCGGTCGCGCAGTGATTCGTACTCGAGTAGCACGAAGATAAGGACGAGAAGCACGATGCCTGCGAATTGGACGGGGTGCCAAACGGTTGTCAGGAGCTTCCATACAAGCCGCAGCGGGTGGGACTCGAATTCCGGCGGCGTGAGCACCGCAACCTCCGGCACCGCTGCTGGCGGCGAGCGCTCGACATCACGGGCGGGGACGGGGGGCGTCTCTGCGGATTGGCGGATCCCGGTAAGGCGCCTCGTTTCGTTAGTGAGCCTTAGTATCGGGCCGACCGTTACTTCCTCGAGGGTCTTGAGTTTTCGCTGTACGTTCGATTCATATTGAGGAAGGCTCTCGGCGATGTGCAGGATTTGCGTGCCAAGTGCTGCCGCAATACCCACGCATGACACGGTCAGTGCCGCAACCGCGACGAGCACTGAAGAGGCTCTGCCGATTCGCAGTCGTCGCAGCGCTCGAATTAGCGGTGCCACCGACAAGCTCAGCATGATAGCGAGCGCGAGCGGTATCAGCACGGACCGCCCAAGGTATAAGAGGGCCAGAATGATTCCTGCGGTGACGATGCTGGTACTGTGATCGCGCAGCCATCCGGTCGCTTCGGGGACACTCATGCCGTTGCCAGCCCCGCGCCGCTCGAGACTTTCATTCATGGCCTATCTCCAGCCGTGAGCTGCACGGGGGTTGCGGTACTGAACATGGTGGGTGGCGCATCCCGACGGGGGAGGACGCAGCCAACCAGCGCCAAGACATTGAGCACGCACGCGCAGCGGCGAGCCCTTGCCACAGAGCAGCGGTGGAGTTTGCTTCGCGTCGTGACCATACCTTGATTCCTTCGTGCGTAATTGCCAATCAATGGCCGACCGAGGCCGGATCGACCGTACGAGCCGCCTTGGGCGCAAGCACGATTGCTATCGAGGCGGCGAGGAAGACGACGGCGATCACCATCATCAGTCCGTTGGTCGCGAGCATCAGGCTCTGGCTCGTCACGAGGTTGTTGAACATCTCACGGATCATCTGTCCGGTCGTGCCTGGGGGGAGCGAGGCGGCTAGTTGGCCTGTAGGATCGACGACGTTCGCGAGCTTGGCGTGCGCAATGATGGTGCGGTTCTGCCAGGAGGTCGTCACCAACGAGGTGGCAATGGCACCGGAGATCGTTCGCACGAAGTTCATGAGACCTGCCGCCGAGGCGGTCTCTTCCTCCCTGACCGAGCCCATAGCGAGTCCGGTTAAGGGCACGTAGTACATCGGCATGCCGACCCCCATGAAGAAGAGCGGAATAACGATCACCCAGTAGCTCATGTCGGAGGTTGCGTAGGCCCGCCAAAACGTGTCGAGGCCGAGCCAGGCGCAGCCGATAAAAATCAGAATGCGTGGATCGAGCCGATTCGCGAGTTTGGCGGCAATCGGCGAAAATACGACCGAGAGCACACCGCCCCAGGCCACCACGAGTCCGGCCCAAGTGGTGGTGTAGCCCATGTTGTACACCAGCCATTGCGGCGTCAGCACGTTGATGCCGAAGAAAGCGCCGAAGGCGAGGGCAAGCACCAGCATGCAGGAGGAGAAGCCGCGATGCCGGAACACCCGCAGATCGACGATCGGGTACTCTTCGGTCAGCTCCCAGATCAGGAAAGACACGAACCCGATCACGGCAACGATGGCGAGCACGCAGATCTCAGTCGATGAGAACCAGTCAAGATCCTTGCCTTCATCGAGCATGATCTGCAGCGCCGCCACCCACACGATCAAGAGCAACATGCCCACCTTGTCGACAGGCTTGCTGACCGCCGGCTCGTGATAGCGCTTGAGCATCGACCAGGCGATGGCTCCGAAAATCAGCGCCATCGGCACATTGATCAGGAATACCCAAGACCACGAGTACTGGTCGCACAGCCATCCACCGAGCACTGGACCCACCACGGGCGCGAGCAACGTCGTCATAGCCCAGAGGCCCATCGCCTGCATCGACTGATGCTTAGGAAAAATCCGCAGCAACAGCGTTTGCGATAGCGCCATCAGCGGACCGCCGGCCATTCCCTGCAGCACCCGCATACCAAGGAGCATCGGGAGTGATGTGGACAACCCGCAGAGGAGCGAGCAGAGCCCAAATAGCACGACAGCGATACAGAAGAGCCGCACTGCGCCGAAGCGGCCGGAGAGCCACCCCGTGAGCGGCACCGTGATCGCCTCGGCGACGGCATAAGAGGTGATAACCCACGTGCCCTGGCTCGAGCCCGCGCCGAGGGCGCCGGCAATGTTCGGGACGGTGACGTTGGCGATCGTCATGTTGAGCACTGCGACGAAGTTCGACAGCGCGAGGACGATGCCGGCCGTCCAGAGCATCCCGCCCTCGAGAGAGGGCGGGTCCTTAGAGTCGATTGCAGGGTGTGTCATGGCGGGTTCCTCGATGGTTGCTGCGCGGGATCAGGAATTGCTGTTCAGGTCGACCTTGGCATCCATCGAGAGCCCCACGCGCAGCGGATGGGCGGCGAGTTCTTCGGGATTTAGGCGGATGCGCACCGGTAGGCGCTGCACCACTTTGATCCAGTTGCCGGTCGCGTTTTGCGCCGGGATCAGGGCAAAAGCTGCACCGGTACCGCCATCAAACCCTTCGATGACGCCGTGATACACGACCTTGCTGTGATACAGGTCGGACTCGAGCTCGACGCGCTGACCGGCGCGAACCTTGGTGAGCTGCACTTCCTTGAAGTTCGCGTTGACATAGAGTTGGGCGACCGGCACGACGGACAGGAGCGGCATGGAGGGCTGCACGCGCTGACCGAGCTGCACCTGCCGACGCGCGATGACCCCATCGATGGGCGCGCGGATCACCGTGCGGCCGAGGTCGACGTCCGACTTGTCGAGGCGCGCGCGGGCGAGAGCGACCTGCGCCCGGGCGGCGTCGAGTGCGGCTCGCGCGCCGCCGGCACGGTTCTTGGCGTTGGTCAACTCGTCCCCGGACACCGAGCCCGACGCAACGAGCGCTTCGCGGCGCGTGAGGTCAACGCCGGTACGCTCGACGTCTGAGATGGCCGCGATCACCTGCGCTTGGACGCGGGCAAGATCCGCCTGAGCCTGACGATGGGTCAGTTTGGCGTCCGTCTCGTCGATCACGACGAGAATGTCGCCGCGCTTGACGCTCTGACTGTCGACGACATTCACCTGCATCACCGACCCTTCCGTCTCGGAGGCGACCTGCGCCACCTCGGCGGCGGTGTAGGCATTGTCGGTGCTCACGTAGCGGGAACCGATGAGCTTCCAGTACTCGACGGCGCCGCCGATGGCAGCTGCCACGGCGAGGCCGAGAAGCGAGAACAGCACGGCGCGCCGTTTCTTCGCGGGTTTGACCACTGAGGTCTTGGCTGCCGATTCATAAACGGTTGAAGCTTGCATATCCATGGACATTCTCCTCAAAAAAAAGATTATTTAGGTTTGGGGGTTATGAGTCAGAGTGCTCCAGCTGTCCGGCGTGAAGCCGCCGCCCAGTGCGCGTACCAGCGATACGTCGAGAATCAGCGCCCGGGTCTCGAGCTCGGCCTCAGAGCGGCGCGCCGATATCAGCGAGTCCTCCGCCGACAGGACATCGAGATACGTGGCGAGCGCTCCTTCGTATCGGGAGCTGACGATTTGGTGCGCCTCCGCCGCGGCAGCGACCGCGGCCCGAGCGGCGGCGAGCTCCTCATCGACGGATTTGCGACTTGTGGCCGCATCAGCCACCTCGCGCAGCGCTGTTAAAAGTGTGCCGTTGTATGTGGCGACGGCGTAGTCGTACTCCGCCCGTGCGCCCTTGAACTCACCCTGAAGGCGCTCGGTGTTGAAGATCGGCAGTGAGATCACGGGACCTGCGGCACCGGACTGCGAAGCTGACTTGAAGAGGTTGTCGATACCGACCGACTGGAAGCCTGCGAATGCGAGCAGGTTCACGCTCGGGTAGAACCCGGCCTTGCGCTGATCGATGCGGTGTGCGGCGGCTTCGGTGCGCAGGCGCGCCGCGACGATGTCCGGACGACGCCCAAGAAGCTCGAGCGATAGGTTCGAAGGCAACCCTTGAGAACTCGCCCAGGCGACCTTCGGACGAGTGATTTGAAGGCCCCGATCAGGGCCTGCGCCAAGGAGCGCCGCGATGGCGTTCTTCTGCAAACCGATGCGCTCATCGATTGACAGAAGATCGCCCTTGGCAGCCGCCTGCCGTGCTTCGACCTGCCGCACGCTCGAGAGCGTCTCAAGGCCGAATTGATGGCGCTGGCCGAACAAGGCGACTGTCTGCTCGCGCAGGGAAAGGGTGTCGGCCGCGTTGTCACGCAGCGTATAAAGTTGCATGAGGCCTGCGTAAGCGGAGACGACCGAGGTCGACAGGATAAGTCGCGTCTGTGCGATCTCGACCTCGACCGCGCGCTGCTCCGACACGGCGGCCGCCAGTGCGGCGCGGTTCTTGCCCCAGAAGTCGAGTTCGTAGGACATGTTGAGGGTGACGGTGCCGTACCCGTTCCAGCCCTTTGGCAGGGCCTGCCGCGGAACTAAGAAGTCGTAGCTCTGCTTGGCCTCGGCGATTTCGGCGGACGCCGTGACCTCGGGCAGGCGCGTGGCGCCGGCACCCTGAACCTGCGCGGCTGCGGCCTTGAGGCGCGCCTGGGCAAGGTCGAGGTCGGGCGCGTTGTGCAGCGCCTGCTCGATGAGCGCATCGAGCTGCGGGTCGCCATAGACGCGCCACCACCGATCAACCGGCCAGGCTGCGACGGGAGCCGCGAACGAGTTCGAGCTGCCGAGCTCATCGACTTTTTTCATGGCAGGGGGCGGATCGAGCCGGGGGATCTGCGCACAGCCACCGGCGAGGGCGAGGCAGACGGCGAGCAGCAGGGTGAGGCGGCAAGGCCGCCTGGCGAGGGGTGGACTATTGATCGTTTCCATCGGACTTAGCTCCTTAAATGAACTGTACGGTACAGTACCTTGACTTAAGGCTCGATGTCAACAAAAATGTACTGAGTGGTACAGTACCGTTCAGGCAGCGACTTGAGTTATGACCAAAAGCGACAGCAAGCGACAGGCAATTCTCGAAAACGCCTATCAACTATTCCGCGCACAGGGGTTCGACGGGACCTCGATGGCGGATATCACCTCTCAAGTCGGCGGATCGAAGGCGACCCTCTACAGTCACTTCCCCTCGAAGGAAGAACTGTTCGTCGAATGCATGATGGCGGCCCTGGAGAACTACATGTCGGACACTCTGAAGCACCTTGACGCATCCCGGAGCGATCCGGAGGCCGCGCTTCGCAACTTTGGCACGAGCGTCCTCAATTTCATTTGCTCACCCGAACAGGTGGAGGTGCGTCGCTTGATGATCGCGGAGGCGGCGCGCTCCGGCACCGGGAGGCTCTTCTTTGACAAGATCACGGCCTTGCGCTCGCAAATCTCTTCATTCCTGGCCGCATGCATGGCATCGGGACTGCTCCTCCGGGACGACCCCGACCTCGCCGCCGATCATCTCGGTGCACTGCTCGAGGCTGAAATCCTTGAACCGTTGCTCCTGCGCGTGCGAGAAGCAGCGCCGGATGAGAATGAGACTGCGCTCGCGGCGCGACGTGCGGTAGCCGCCTTTCTCAGGGCCTACGCGCCAACCGCCCCACGGATAAAGGTCGCTGCAGGGCTCAACGCCCACGTGCGAAGGCTTCCCTCGCATGAGCTGTGATCGAGACCCCTCCGATCAGGTCGAGAACGGGCGCTGCTCCGAGTTAGTCCTCGCGCTAAACTGGACCTATCGGTTCTGTTGATACCACCCATGAAGAGCTATGAAGACCAAAACTGAATCAAAACGCCAGGCCATCATCCAAGCCGCTGCCGAAGTTTTTCGCGAGGTCGGTTTCGATCGCGCGTCCATGTCGGATATCCGTGAGCGGTTCGGCGGCTCCAAAGCGACGCTCTACAACTACTTCCCCTCAAAGGAGAAGCTGTTTTTCGAGGTCATGCACCATGCCAAGGAACTTGAGCTGGAAGCGATCACGGGTGAACTGGACGCGGATGCAGATGACTTGAAGCGCGAGCTGGTTCGTTTCGGACAGAAATTCATCGCAGTGTTGTATTCAGCAGAAACGATTGCCGTAAGACGTCTGGCGATTGCCGAATCGCGACACTCCGACATCGGCAAACTATCATTCGAGCAGGCGACCGTTCCTATCGAGAAGCAGGTCGCTGAGTTCTTACGAAGGGTAATGAAGCGGGGGGAGCTGCGAACCGCCGATCCCAAGATCGCCGCCATGCACCTTCTCAGTTTGCTCGAATCAGAACTGCTGCAACGTGTCCTTTTAGGCGTGATTGACAGCGTGAAGCCGGAGGCCATTAATGGGGCCGTACGGCGCGCGGTGGATGTATTCGTCTCTGGGTACGAGCGACGCTAGTTGGACGGATGTAAAGAACGCAACAGTCCGCCTTGGAGCGGATATCGTCTTTTCACGCTTCGCTCCGTTTTATGGTGATCGGGGCGACATTTCCAGTATTTACCTTAATCTTCTACTGCAATGCATTTTAATCCTTTACCGCAGTGCATCGTTACCGGCAGACGTTGACATGCGCCGCCGATGCTTTGTACGGTAGAGAACATAGATAGCTGAGGGAAGGCTGCAGCGAGATTGGGACGCGTCTCGCAACTATCGCGACGGAACGGATTGGACACCCAAATATCGGGAAAACTGTGAATACCCCTTCTCCCGACCCAAAAGAGAATCACTTACTTGGTGCGCTGCCGGATGCCGAGTGGCAGCGCTGGCTGCCGAAACTTGAACGCGTCGAGATGCCTCTCGGCCAAGTGCTCTACGAAGCCGGCGGCACGCTGAGCCATGTGTACTTTCCGACGACCGCCATCGTCTCACTGCTGTATGTCATGGAGAACGGCGCTTCCGCCGAGATCGCCGTGGTCGGCAATGAGGGCATCGTCGGCATTTCGCTGTTCATGGGCGGGGATTCGACCTCGAGCCGCGCGGTCGTGCAAAGCGCGGGAGTGGGTTTGCGGCTAAAGGCGCAAATCTTGAAAGATGACTTCAATCGAGCGGGTCCCGTGCTGCACCTGCTGCTGC
>Ga0307470_10000992_pt1 | contig 11775 bp, 9 predicted proteins | sample atmos_gasesAM3C__FD_204565 | JGI IMG/M metagenome (GOLD analysis project Ga0307470, IMG submission 204565) | Hardwood forest soil microbial communities from Morgan-Monroe State Forest, Indiana, United States - atmos_gasesAM3C_05 | ecosystem: Environmental > Terrestrial > Soil > Temperate forest... | reverse complement strand
CAGCGCGCACTCGCCGTCAATCAAGAGGTAGCTGACAAGCTTGCGGCGCTGGGCTTGGCAATCAAGTTCAGCGGAGCCGGCGCCGTCGGGGCGCCGAAAGCCTAAGGGAATGCCCGAGTTTGACTTTGACCTATTTGTAATCGGTGCGGGATCGGGCGGCGTGCGCGCGTCGCGCGTCGCCGCCGGTCATGGCGCCAGGGTCGGAATAGCGGAGGAATATCGGGTCGGCGGCACCTGCGTCATCCGGGGTTGCGTGCCCAAGAAGCTGCTCGTCTATGGCGCACATTTCGCCGAGGACCTGAAGGACGCCCGTCGCTTTGGGTGGAAGGTGCCTGAGTTTGATTTCGACTGGGCCACACTACGCGACAATGTACTGGCCGACGTAGACAGACTGAACAAGGCCTATGAAAGCACGCTCAATACCCATAAGGTCGAAGTCGTTCCTGAGCGCGGAACGATCACCGGCCCCCATAGCGTGAGACTGGCGTCGGGCCGCACAGTGACGGCGAAAGTCATTCTGGTCGCAACGGGCGCTCAGCCGAGAGTCCCGGAAGTGGAGGGCGCCGAGTACGGCATCACCTCCAACGAGGTATTCCACCTGGACGTGCTGCCCAAGCGTGTGGTAATCGCCGGCGCCGGCTACATTGCCAACGAGTTCGCCGGTATCTTTCATGAGTTCGGCGCACATGTGACGATCGTAAACCGCTCCGACAAGATCCTGCGTGGATACGACGAATCCATCAGCCAGCGGCTTCTGCAGATCAGCATAGCGAAGGGAATTGACTTCCGCTTCAATTCGCCGGTCGAGAAGATCCAGAAGAGCGGCGATGGGACGCTATGCGTGCGAATCAAGGAGGGCGATCCGATCACTTGCGACCTGCTCATCTTCGCGACCGGACGTGTGCCCGACACGGCAAATCTCGGGTCGGAGACGGCGGGCGTCAAGCTCGATGATAAGCGCGCAATCATTGTCGATGAGTACAGCAAGACAGCCTGCGAAAGTATCTATGCCGTGGGCGACGTTACCAACCGGGTGCAATTGACACCGATCGCGATCCGCGAAGGGCACGCCTTCGCGGATACGGTGTTCGGCGGGACCCCCCGCACCGTAGATTATAGCTGCATTCCCACTGCGGTATTCAGCCATCCGCCGCTGGCCGGTGTCGGCATGACCGAAGCCCAGGCACGTAACAAGCTGGGCAACATCAGGGTCTTCATATCCGACTTTCGGGCGATGAAGAATGTGCTCGCCAACCGCCACGAGCGCGCGCTCTACAAAATGATCGTCGATGCGACAACAGACAAGGTGATCGGCCTCCATATGATCGGTCCCGACGCGCCGGAAATCCTACAAGCATCGGCGGTTGCCGTGACGGCAGGACTTACCAAGCGAGAATTCGATGCAACCGTGGCGCTGCACCCGACCATGGCCGAGGAGCTGGTCTTGCTCATGTAGGCTATCCAATGACACCAGGCAGATTGACCCACAACTATCGCTGATACCTCACAACACCCGATGTGATTTATTAATTTCCACTAAGAAGTTGATCATACGTATCGACAACTGACAGGTCGCATGGGTGGGGGGGCGCGGCACGTGGTGTCCGGCAAATGTCGGTCGAAACCTATTATGCCTGCAAAGTAATTATGCGCGAAGTCAACCGGCCCGTGGTGGCTGTGTGATCGGCAAACCAGAACAGGCGCAGGTAATCTAATGAATAGTCACATCAGGATCTCAGCGTGCGCACTGGCGATCATTTGGCCTGCCGGTAGTTTCGCCGAGAATCAGACAACGTCCGAAGGTGGCCTTGAAGAGATTGTGGTGACCGCTCAGCGCCGCTCTGAGAACCTACAGAACGTACCCATCGCGGTTACCGCGATTACCGCAGCACAACTGGAAGCGTCCGGCATCAACACTTCGCAGGACCTGAGCCTCGTCACGCCTGGTCTCGTGACACCACAAACTGCTGGCTACATCCAACCTCATATCCGCGGAGTTGGCACCACGTCGAACGGTCCGGGCGTTGAAATGCCCGTTGCCACCTATATCGACGGCGTCTACCTCGCAAGCGCTCCCGCCTCGCTCATGACCCTCAACAACGTGGACAGGATAGAGGTGCTCAAGGGCCCCCAGGGAACCCTATTCGGGCGGAACGCAACAGGTGGTCTTATTCAGGTCGTCACGAAGGATCCGCAGCACGATCCGTCGCTCTCCTACGACATCACCTATGGCAATTATCAAGATGTGGCGTCGGATCTTTACGCAACGGCCGGCCTCACTAGTAAACTCGCGGCCGACATTGCGTTGCGCTATGAGTCTCAAGGAGAAGCCTGGGGCCGAAACCTCTACAATGGCGAGCCGGTGGGTCGTCTCAACAATGACGTTGCGAGCCGGACGAAATTCCTGTTCGATGCGTCGGATACGACCCAGATCCGGTTGGCGCTGGACTATGAGCAACGCACAACCAGCCGCGATACTCAGCACACCGTCCCAGGCTACCCGGTCAATTTCAGCAATCCGTTTTTTGGCGGACCATTCAACTATGGGACGGCCTTCGATATCAATAACAACATTCAGCCGCAAAACCGTCTCAAGGCCGGAGGAGCGGCGCTGCAGGTCAACCACGACTTTGGGCCCGTTTTGCTCCAAAGCATTACCGCATGGCGCCAGTCCTTCTTTTTCTTTCCATTGGATACAGACCAGACGCCCATCGACATCCTCTCGATTAACGCGACAGCGGACTCGCAGCAGTTCAGCCAGGAAATTCAACTGTCGTCTGGCCGCAACGAAGACCTGAAATGGGTTACGGGTGTCTACTATTACCATGCTCGGGACAAATGGGACCCGTTGATCATCGGCTTCGGTCCGAGCGTCATATCGCCGGTTCCCGGCACTCCAGTATCGATCATCGAAAACGACTCGCAAGAAACAAACTCGATTGCAGGCTATGCGCAAGCGACATGGGAGTTCTTGCCTGGCACGAACGCTACCGCTGGACTGCGTTACACGAATGAGGACAAAAAGCTGGCGGGCACTGAGGAGTTCTCCGTTGCCGGATCGCCCGGGCCGACAACGCCGATTCCGCCGCCCGGGGCAGGTATTCCAGCCAAGAGTTCCTTTAATAATCTGAGCTATCGGGTGGCCCTCGATCAGAAGTTTGGGCAGAACGTCCTCGGCTACGCTTCATACAACACCGGATTCAAGAGCGGTGGTTACAACCTTACACTGGCGACAAATCCCGTCTACCAGCCCGAAACAATTCGGTCTGCCGAGATTGGCCTGAAGACGGAGTTGTTCGATAAGCATCTGCGTCTCAACGCGGCGGCATTCCACTACGACTATTCGAACATTCAAGTGGGTCGCTTTACGGCCGGTACGGAGGCGATCTACAACGGAGCGGCGGCGAAAATCTATGGTTTGGACCTGGATGCGGACTTCGTTCTGACGCATGAGCTGACCCTGAGCGGTGGATTGTCTTATCTGCATGACCGCTTCACATCCTTCCCGAATGCGGACTTCTTTGTTCCCGGCGGTGGCTGTGTTCCGGTCGCCCCGGGTGTACCTTGCGCCGGCAATGCCGCGGGCAACAGGCTAGCCTACTCGCCGACCTTCACCTATAACATTAGCGGCAACTATAGGCACTCATTTAGCGCTGGCGCGCTGTCCATGAATGTTACTTACTACCACAGCAGCCGCTTCTATGCGGCGCCGGATGATTATCTTTATCAAGGCGATTTCGGGATCCTAAACTCTTCGATTATGTGGACCGACCCGAGCAATCGCTACTCGATCAAAGCGTGGGGGAAAAATCTTGGCAACACTATTTACGCGACCTCGTTGATCGAAGCGAATCAGGGCAGCCTTCGTGCACTGGGATCACCGGTCACCTACGGTGTGACGTTCGGTGTCAAGTTCTAGACCATGACGTCGAGACCATCTCAAACGCTCATCGTGAGCGGGAAAGTTCTGGGTCGGCGGATCGCCGAGTGAGCTCATGGATATTTGTCAACTTGAAATCGGAGATTTTACGGGATGAAAGTCAAGAGCTTGGAAGACCTAATTCGATCTACCGGAAATCCCATAGACTATCTTCGCAATTCGCAGGTCGGGGTGTTCACGTTTCCAGTCGTTCCTGCCGAGTTCACGTCCTGGCGGAATGAACAGCGAGGATGGCGCGAGACGGTTGCGCTTTCGGATCAGTCCTATCATATGGGCAATCTGCTGGTTAAGGGGCCGGATGCTCTTCGTCTTCTCAACTCGCTCGGGGTCAACAGTTTCGGCCAATTCGCGGCGGGCAAGGCGAAACAGTTCGTCGTGTGCAATTACGAGGGCTACTTTATCGGAGATGTAGTTCTGTTCTTCATGGGAGAGTGCGAACTGTTGCTCGTGGGGCGCGCTCCCGCAATGAACTGGGTTCAATATCACGGGACCGTAGGCGGCTACGACGTCCAATTCGAGCGTCGCGACCGCTCGCCCCTCCAATCTGGCGGTGCCGCCATCGTTCGTGACTACTATCGGTACCAGATCCAGGGTCCGAACGCTCCCCAGTTGTTCGAAAGATTGAATGGTGGCCCCGTTCCGGAGATTAAGTTCTTCTGCTTCGGGAAAATCAACATCGGTACGTACCAGACCGACGCTCTCCGGCACTCGATGTCCGGTGTTCCCGGATTTGAAATCTGGGGGCCGTATGCCGAGGGGCGGGAGGTGCTCGCCACTATTGTCGAAGCGGGGATGGACTTGGGCTTGCGCCTAATCGGCGCCCGCGCCTATGCAACCGCCGGAGTGGAGGCCGGCTGGATTCCCGCGCCGGTGCCGGCCATCTATACCGGCGACAGAATGAAACCGTATCGTGAATGGTTGCCGGCCCAGGGCTATGAATCGAATAATTCCGTGGGCGGGAGCTTCGCCTCGCACAATATCGAAGATTATTACGTCACTCCCTATGAACTCGGCTATGGCCCATTCATAAAGTTTGACCATGATTTCATCGGAAGCGCTGCTCTCCAGTCATTGGCCCAACAGCCCCACCGGAAAAAGGTAACGTTCGTTTGGAACGCAGAGGACATCGCGACGATCATCGCCTCAGCTTTTATTCCCGGGTCAGAGCCATTTAAGTTCCCTGACTTCCCAGTGCCAAATTACGCAGCGTCGATGTATGACCGTGTCATGATGGGCGACAGAGTTGTGGGATTTTCGATGTTTGCAACCTATACCTACAACGAACGGGCAGTGATTTCGATCGGTATCGTCGATCCGGAGATTCAGAACGGCGACGTTCTCAACCTTGTCTGGGGCGAGGAAAATGGGGGAACACGAAAACCCACTGTGGAACCGCATAAACAGAAGGCTGTGAGAGTTAAAGTAGCCAGCGCTCCGTTTGCGCGTGATGCGCGCGCTAACCGGGCGGTTGCTTGGCTACTGCGTCATTCATAGAGGGTTCGAGGTTGAGTCGGAGCGATATTCAAGATCGATCGGAGCGCGCCTGAGACCTGAAGGACACTGGCATGCTGGAATACTTCCCGACGAATTATGTGTGGAATCTGTCCACCAATATTGCGCTCCTCATGGGCGGCAACATCGGCGAGGTAGACACCGTTTGCCGCCAACTCATCGGCGTGTCCAAGAGCGGCGACGATTCGGGAACTGTCGCTTTCTTCGAGGCATGGTGTGAGCAGGCGGATCGCCTCGTCGAGCTGGCAGCCGAGGATATGGCGGTGGGCCGCCATTTCAGTGCGAGCGCCAAGTATGGCCGCGCGGCGGCTTATTACATCACGGCGGAACGCATGCAGAGCCGGTATTTTGAACCGCGGCGCCGCGCGTACCGGCATATGCTCGATTGTTTCGCGAAATACGTCGAATTGGGTGGCTTGAACTGTGAGCGAGTGGAAATACCTTACCACGGAAAGGTGCTTGCCGGCCTGTTCATGCATGCGCACCGCACCGATGCGAGCCCGGCGCCCTGCATCGCATTCTTTAATGGGCTCGACAGCACGAAAGAGATGATCTACGGTTCGCGCATCGGGCACGAGCTCGCGAGGCGCGGCATATCGACGCTCATGGTGGATCAGCCCGGCGTTGGGGAAGCCCTTCGACTGCACGATCTGCGGGCGATCGTCGAGGCGGAGAGGTGGGCGGGCGCGTGTGTCGATGTGCTCGACAAGCGACCAGACGTGGATCCTAACTACCTCGGGATATGCGCCTGGTCTCTCGGCGGATTTTTTGCGCCACGCGCGGCGGCATTCGAGAAACGATTTAAGCTGTGCGTCGCCTGGGGCGCCAACTTCAACTGGGGGGAGCTGCAGAAGCGGCGCCTTGCTCGCGAGGGCGATCGTCCGGTGCCTCACTATTGGGAGCACGTACAGTGGGTGTGGGGCAAGGAGTCGCTCGACGATTTCATGGCCTTTGCACCGCGCGTCACTCTTGCGGATTGCATCGACAAGATCACCGTTCCATTTTTAGTCACTCATGGCTCGAACGATCGGCAGATTCCGCGCGAATACGCGGTTCAGCAATACGAAGGAGCCGTCAATAGTCCGAAACGTGAATTGAAGTGGTTTACGCCGCGGGAGGGCGGGGTAGAACACGTCAGCGCAGACAATCCTGAAAACGCGAAAGATTACATCGCCGACTGGATCGGGAGGACCTTCTCGGAACTCGGTGCCCAAGGAGTACGCCTGTGAGCCAGACTATCGTGGATTTGTCGATTTTTTTGGAAAACGACGTGGTGTCCGATCCCCCGGCGTATCGGCCAAAGATCGATTACATCAATCACCGAATGTCGGTGCCTGAGTTGGTCAGTTTCTTTCCGGGGCTTAAGGCTGAAGATCTGCCGGATGGAGAGGCGTGGGCGATCGAGCGAATTCAGCTCATCACTCACAACGGTACGCATCTCGATGCGCCTTACCACTTTGCTTCGACGATGAACCGGGGCGAACGCGCCATCACCATCGATGAAGTGCCGCTCGAGTGGTGCTTTCAGCCTGGCGTGAAGCTCGATTTCAGGCACTTGCCTGACGGGCATGTCGTGACCGCGGGCGAAGTGGAGCGTGAACTTAGTCGCGTCGGCCATCGACTCGTTCCTCTGGAAATTGTTCTGATCAACACGCGCGCCGGTTCGCGCTACGGTTATGACGACTACGTGAGCGCCGGCTGCGGAATGGGTTACGAGGCCACCATGTATCTGCTGGAGCGGGGCGTGCGAGTCACGGGAACTGACGGTTGGAGTTGGGACGCTCCGTTCGTTCACACCAAGGAACGATATCAGGAGTCGGGCGACGCCGGGCTGATATGGGAAGGCCACAAAGCAGGCCGCGACATCGGTTATTGCCATCTCGAGAAACTTCACAATCTCGAAGCATTGCCGAGCGACGGATTCAAGGTTGCCTGCTTTCCTTGCAAAATCAGGGCGGCATCGGCCGGCTGGACTCGCGCCGTCGCAATACTCGATTGACGCAACGGAGCGATGGTGGCTCCCCCAAACAACACAAGGACCAAATATGAGCTATCTTGCGGGGCACTGGTACGTGGCGGCCTTCATCCACGAAATCACGACGCAGCCAATTAGAAGGGTGCTATTCGATCTGCCGGTCGTCCTGTACCGCACGCAAGACGGACAGGCGGTTGCGCTTAGCGATGCCTGTCCTCATCGCCGCGCACCTCTTCATCTCGGCCGCGTCATAGGCAACGAGATTGCCTGCCCCTATCATGGCTTGCGCTTCGAGCCGTCCGGCAAATGCTCTCACAATCCCAATTTTCGGGACCCCACGCCCAACGTTCGCGCGCGCCGCTACGCGGTGGTGGAGCGCCACCATATGACTTGGATTTGGATGGGCGAGGCGGACTCCGCAACCCCAACGACGATACCTGATTTTAGCCGATTGGCAGCGCCCGACGTAAAGCCGGTCCATGGGTATTTGAAGATCAATGCGCGTGAGCCCCTCATTTCAGACAACCTTCTCGATCTGTCTCACACTGAATTTCTACACCCTTACCTGGCAAACGATGGTTTCAATTCCAGATTGCAGCAGGATGTGCGTCAAGACGGGGATACAGTCTTCTCACTCTATTCGATCGCCAATGAACCGATGACGCCCCTTCTCGCTCAGCTTTGGGACAAGGACCCTATAACCCACGCGGACATGCGGTTTCACATGCGCTGGGAGCCGCCGTCATGCCTGCTGTTGGAGGTTGGCGCCACTGCTCCGGGCCGTGCAGGCGCCGAAGGGGTGACCGCCTATGTATCCCATCTACTGACTCCTGAAACCGCGACGTCCACCCACTATTTCTGGACGTTCGCGCGTGACAGCCGGAAAGGTGACCAGCAATTCGATGCGCACCTTCAGGCAAGCATTTCGCAGGCCTTTCTCAACGAGGACGCGCCCATCATCGAATGGCAGGAGAGGTACGAACAGCCACCAGATTCCAACCCACCTGCGCGTCATTTTCTTCGCGGCGACGCCGGCGCAGCGCGTGCTCGGCGAGTGGTGGAGAAGCTAAAAAGCGGGGGATAACGCGCGCGTGATTGCCCCGCTAACAAAGTGCACATGGCGTTCGATTCATCACGCACGGACCGGTTTCGTGTCGAGTCGGTCGCCCTTTAAAACACTTATAGCCTGGAGAAGCAATGGATCACTCGCTGATGAAATTCGAAAACCTTGAAGATATCCTGAACGCGACGGGGGGAGCGGTGTCTTTGCTTCGAACCTCCTCGACCGGTCCCTACGTATTTCCGGTTGTGCCACCGGAATTCACGAACTGGCGTGACGAACAGCTGGCCTGGCAAAACACGTGCGCCCTCTTGGACATGTCGTATCATATGACCGACCTTTACCTCAAAGGGCCAGATGTCATGGCGCTCTTAACGAAGGTGGGATGCAACAGATTCGGTTCGTTTCCAATCAATCGCGGCAAGCAAATCATAGCCGCCAGCCACGACGGGTATCTGATCGGCGACGGTATCTGCTTCCATACGTCGGACGACGTGTACCGTGTAACCGGGGCGCCGGTCATCAGTGATTGGCTTCAATTCAACGCGGAGATCGGCAAATACAACGTTGACCTCGAGCGCGATGAAACCGTTGCTTTCAGGGGTGGTGAGCCCAAAGTCTACATATTCCAAATACAAGGGCCACGCGCCCTCGAACTGATGAGGGAGGTTACGGAGGGCAAGTTGCCGGACATCGGATTCTTCCAGATCGGCGAATTTTCGATCAAGGGACGGCCGATACGCGCTTTGCGTCACGGCATGGCTGGTGTGCCAGGGTTTGAACTATTCGGGCCCTGGAAGGATGCGCAGATCATCAAAGAGACCCTAGAAGCGACCGGCGAGAAATACCAGCTGAGAAAGATCGGAGCACTGGCCTTTCCGACTACAACGCTGGAATCGGGATGGATGCCGTTGCCGTGCCCAGCGATCTATCACAGCAAAGAGATGAAGCCGTATCGCGAGTGGATGACGCCAATGCACCTTGAGGTTATGGGTTCCCTCGGCGGCAGCCTGCTGTCGGACAGTATTGTCGACTACTATATGGATCCGATTGAAGTCGGCTACGGTCCGCTTATTGACTTCAATCGAGATTTTATCGGTCGGGATGCACTCGCAGAAAAGATCAAGAACCCGAAGCGCAAGAAGGTTACCCTCGTTTGGAACGAGAGCGACGTGATGGACGTCATCCGGTCATCATTGTTCGGAGGGCGCAACAAGAGCAAGTACATCAATATGCCGCTCGGAGGGTACTCAACCTTCCAGTGTGACGAAGTCATTAAGAATGGTCAGCGCGCAGGGATGTCACAATGTGTAGGATTCAGTGCGAATGCAGAGGCAATGCTGTCCTTGTCCCTTATCAATGTCGAGTATAGCGAACCGGGCACCGAAGTGGCTGTACGGTGGGGCGAGCCCAATTCGCGCCGACCGACAGTTGAGGTAAATGACGTTCATGAAATTCGTGCCAAAGTCGCGCCCGCACCGTTCTATCAGAAAACAATAAAAAGTAACTAGAATGAGGGGTCTGACCTCCGGTTTTAGGTTCGTCGGGCCAAATCGCTTGAGCTTGCCGGTTGCATACGGGTTTAGGAATACCAAATCGGCGAGGCCGATGCGGCCGACCCTGGATTCTAAGGCATACAGCGCTTGGGTCTGCGACGGCGGATTTTGACGAAGGACCAATCATTACTCAAAACACTCTACCGGTGAGCCATACCGACACGGCTGACACTTCTAGCTGAGGGTCAGATCTCTGTCTGTTGTGCATGGGCGGTGCAATCCATTCTGATGGATTCCAAGAGTTCATCGCGAGTTCGCAGGGAGGGCACCGTCTTTTGCGGGGCCGGCGTGGGTTCGACCGGGTCCGCTTTAATCTACGCTGCCGCAGCTCCCCGCGACTTGCGAATCTGATACAGGCCGCGACTGCGAGCGACCACGACGCCCGTTGCCGATTTGAGCTCGCCGACGAGCTCGAACCGGACCTTACCGTAACGCAGGGCCTCCTCCTCGAGGCTAGAGATTCGTTCCTGATCCAGGCTCACCTCAATGTTGACGGCGCTGTCCGCCGGTTTGACAAACTGAATGTTCATTTCCACCACAACCGCGAAGTAGCGGGCGACGTCGAAGCTCGCAACGAACAAGGCTCCGCCGGTAATCTCCGCGAGCGTGAACAGGGCGCCCGCGTTCATGGTAGAGATGTGATTCTCGTTACCCTCCAAGGGCATCATGCATTTCGCATAACCAGGTCTGAGCTCAAGCGCCCGCAGGCCTGTATTGGCCACGAAACGGCTCCCTCTTTCGACCATTTGCCGGGCCGATTCGAGATCCAGATGCACTACCGAACCCTCCGGTGATGTCCGCCTATCATATGCGCAAGGCACAACTGAGAGTCGAGCAGGCCGGGCCATCGATGCCCTCATTTAAGGGGGGTGGTCCTTTTATTGCTTTGGGGTAACCCTTGGTGGTGCGCTCTTCCATAGCCCTCCCCGAGGGCCCGCTCCTGAAGGATAATATTGGCCGTGCACAGTGGGCCGAAGAGGCGGGTTATGACGACCTGTGGCTTGCGGACGGCACCGGCCCGGATGGGCTTACGCTCGCGGCTGTGCTCGCGTGCCACACGAAGCGCATTCGCATCGGCATGGCCGTGACGCCAGCCTTTACGCGCCCGCCCGCTCTTCTTGCAGCGACTATAAGCGTCCTCGACCAGGTGCTTCCGAATCGCTGCCTTTGGGTTATCGATCGAGATCGCGTGTTGGAGTTTCACGGGGATTCTAACATTGACGCATGCGATCAAGATTGACGCTCGGGCACCGCTGTTTCACGCTTGGTTTCTAGTGATCTATCCCAAAGCACGCAAAGTTGTGGTCACGCAGAGATTCTTCGATGCCGAGACGATGTCGTATCTGCGCTCAAACGGTTGCGATGTAGTCATCCCCGAACTTCCTCGCGGACAAGCGGATGGGGATGTTCCTCATGAAATCCTGGTGGAATGGCTGAGAGGTGCCGTTGGCTGGATTGTCGGGCATGCCCGTGTCACACGGGAGCTACTGAAAGAGCTTCCGGAACTTCAGGTGATATCCAGAAGAGGAGTGGGATTCGATCGCGTGGATGTGACTGCGATTCGGGATCTCGGGCGCGTGGCAACCATCGCCTCGGGTGGAAACGACGCTACAGTCGCCGACCAGACCATCGGATTGATGCTCGCACTCGGGCGTCGGTTCCGTGAGGGTCAACAGGCCATGAGTGAGGGGTCTTGGGCGATACCGCTCGGCACCGATCTTTACCGAAAGAC
>Ga0307470_10000991_pt1 | contig 11780 bp, 13 predicted proteins | sample atmos_gasesAM3C__FD_204565 | JGI IMG/M metagenome (GOLD analysis project Ga0307470, IMG submission 204565) | Hardwood forest soil microbial communities from Morgan-Monroe State Forest, Indiana, United States - atmos_gasesAM3C_05 | ecosystem: Environmental > Terrestrial > Soil > Temperate forest... | reverse complement strand
GGGCTCGTGTCCATGAAGACCATCACGGCGACCGCAGCGAGAGCCACGCTCTATCGGCTGCTCCAGGAAGCGGCCGAGTCGAGTGAGCCCACCCGGATCACCGGCAAGCGGGGAAGCGCGGTACTGGTCTCCGAGCGAGCCTGGCGGGCGATGCAGGAGACATTGCACCTCCTGTCAATCCCGGGCATGCGCGAATCCATCCTGGAGGGTGGCCGCGAACCGATCGAGGATTGCACCGAAGCCCTGGACTGATGACCCGCTGGCAGGTCGTCTTCGCCCGGCAAGCTCAGAAAGATTTCCAGGAAGCTGGTGGCGGGTGGGCGTCGGCCGTACTGACGGGCGTCGCGCCGCCTCAGGCGCCGCGAGCTGACGCCAGCAACCTTTCGAGCTCGGGTAGGAGATCGCTTCGGGAAAGCGCTTGTTCGAGCACTCCGAGAAGCGAGCGCACTCGTGTCAGATCGAGCTGGGCGTGGCGCTCGGCAAGGATGGTGCGGACGTCTTCGAGGTCTTTGGGCCGGCTCGCAAGAACCTTGGTAACGACGAGATCTTCAGGACTGATGACGGGAACCGTGATGCCCGCTAGCTGCACGGGGATGGCGCGGTCCAAGAACTCGTCTTCGAGGCCCGGGCCTGCCAGCACCACATCGAACGGAAGCTCGCTCGCACGATAGAGAAATGGCAGCACCCGCGTGCGCGCGAGGAAGCCTCGCCAATCGTCGACGCGGAGGTCGAAACCCGCCCCCTGCATCGCCTCGACGAAGGCTTCATGCTGGCTCGTGATCGCCGCAGTGACATCCACGTCCGCGCTCATCCGGGGGTGCCCCCATATGGCGACGGCCTGCGCGCCGAAGAGGTACCAGCGATCTCCGGCGCGGCGCAGCACGGGAGCCGCCGCCGCCAGAGCCTGGACGACGGCCGATTCAGCGCACAAGCCGCAAGCTCGCGGAAACCCTGGAATGCACCTCGGCATCCTCCAGGCGGTCGTCTGCCGACGGCCAGTCAGGACGCAGCGCGCGCGCGTGCAGGCGCAGGCTCTCCGCGATGGCCAGCGCCTGGGCAGGGAGCAGTGTGCGCTTGCGCTCGATCCAATAGCGCTGCTTGGCCGCGGCAACCAGCTCCCAGTCGCGCTCCGCGTAGCTCCGGAGATCGTCCTGGTTCATTCGTTTACCGTATCACTCGGCCGCAAGGGCGGGACAGCCGGCTGAGGAGGATGCTGTCAACAAGTAACTGACCGACGATTATCCTAAAGCCTTACAAATTATGCGACTTCCGGGCTCTGCACTCTTGTAGCTTGCGATCGGCGCCGACAATTGGAGGTGCAGCTCGAGGCGATGGTAGCTTCTCTCCGTGGCGCATTGAAGCGTCACACCACACAGCGGAGGATACGCCGTGACAAGCGATTTGAATTCGAGCCGGCTGTGCCGGGCCTCGCCGTCTGTCCTCATTGCGGACAGACACCAGAAATGCGCCTGCTAGATACCGCCAGCGGCTACCTAATCTGCTGCGACTGCCCTTGGACAATCGAGGCACCTGACGCACTTGATTCCATCAAGACCGCCTGGAACCAACGGGCAGAGCCAGAGCCGAGATTTGGCAAGGGTGCGAGGATTAGATACCTCGGACTCGCCTACGAAGTGCTCAATATTGACTACGCCTACCTGCTTCGCAGGATCGGAGGACCGATTCAGAGCGATACGCTTCGACTGACCTCCGCGAAGGAAGACGAGATGGACGCCGACTGGTAGAACGACCGGACTAGGAGCCAGCTCAGTTCGGGGCTGCCTCCTCTCACCGCTTGGTCGCCTCCACTCGCACGAGGAGCTTCTCCGGGCTGCCGTTGGTGCTGACGTACTCTTCGCTGACGATCTTTCCGGGCGCCGGATTCCGGGTGGTGTTCCGGAGCGCCACCTTCGTGTCGCCCATGGAGAGCTCGCCGCGGTACACCAGCGCGTCGCCTTCGAAGCGCCCGGTCTCGACCACGCAGCCCGGGAGCTCGTTGCCGAAGACGTAGGCCTTGTACGCCTTCTCCCGCAGGTCCCAGGTCATCACCAGGAGGCCCTCGAAGTCGCGGACTGGACCCTGCGAATGGAAGGTCTGCACCAGAGAGTTCCCGCCCGGGCCCAGCTTGCTGGTGTACAGGCCCGTGTTCTTGCCGCCGTTCTTCCCGTAAGTCTCCGTGTAGTCCCATTTCCCGAGGTAGAAATTCAGCTTCTCCATCTCCGCCGCGCCCGGCTTCGGCGCCGTCGCCGTCATCGGCTTCGCCCCGCCCTCCGGACCTCCTCCCCACAGCGGGAGCGCCACCAGAACGCTCAGCCCAAAAACACCGATCCCAATTCCTACATGCCAGTCCCATCGCTTCATGGCATCTCCTCCGTTCCCTGGACAGGTCAATAACTTGCCAGCATTCACCCGCCGGCCCAAAGAATGCCATGGCCGAGTGGACCGGCGGCGGGTTTGCCTTCGCCGACCGCAGCGTTCCGAGAGTCGATCTCCGCATGCCCTCGACGGTTCCACGCAACGGGAGGACCCTCCCGATGATGCCGTCAGCGGAGCCGATCAACAGTAACGTCCTCCCGACGATGCACTCAGCCTAGCCGATCGACGGGAGCGTCCTCCCGGTGACGCCTTCGGTGGTTCTGGTGAACGGGAGCGTCCTCCCGGCGGCCCGGTCGGCGCGCCGAATCGACGGGCTGCGCACGGTCAACGGCCGTAGACCGCGAGGATCGCGATCCCGGCCAAGACCAGCGCCGCGCCGGCCGTTCGCCGGGCTCCGAACCCTTCCTTGAGGAACAGCCAGCCGGCGAGCGCCGCGAGGACGACGCTCACCTCGCGGACCGCCCCGGCGTAGGCCACCGGAGCGATCGCATAGGCGGCGAGGACGAGCATGTAGGCGACGCCGGAGAGGAAGCCGACGAGGGCGATCCGCGGCCAACTCGCCCGCCACTCCTCGCCGACCGCCCCCCAGCCGAAGCGCTGGACGACGAGCGGCGCCGCGACCAGCGTCGACAGCGCGAAGACGAGCGCCGTGTAGGGGGCCGGGCGGAGGATGCGGATCGCCGCGGCGTCGATCGCCGAGTAGGCCGAGATGGCGAGGGCGGTGAGCAGCGCAAGGCCGATGCTGGCGCGCGAGACGGGTACCTCGCCGCCGCCGTCGGCGCGGCTCCGAGTCGAGAGGGCGCCGCCGCCGATCACGAACAACCCGGCGACGATCACCGCGAGCCCCACGAGCCCGGCCGGCCGCAGCCGCTGCCCCAGGAAGAGCACCGACCAGAGGGCGAGGAAGGCCGGAGCCGCGCCGCGCGCGACGGGGTAGACGAGCGAGAAGTCCCCCTCGGCGTAGGCCGCCGCGAGGGCGCCGAAGTAGACCCCCTCGAGGAGCGCCGAGGCCATCGCGTAGGGCCAGATCCGCGCCGGGATCGGCACGCTCGCGAGGAGGAGCGGCAGGAAGGCGACCGCCCCCACGGCGAGCGACCACCAGGTGAAGACCAACCGCTGCCGCGCCCGCTTGACGAGCAGGTTCCAGCCGGTGTGGAGGACCGCGGCGGCGACGAGGAGCGCCAGGGCGACGGGGGACATCGAGTCGTCAGCGCGGCGACGGATCGAGGCGGCGGCGGGAGCGCGCGCTCACCACCACTCCCGGTAGAGCTCAGGCCGCCGGTGCTTCCAGAACAGCCGGCGGGCGGTCGAGGTCCGTGCCAGCTCGAGGTCGAGGTCGCAGACGACCAGGTCCTCCTCGCCGCTTCTGCCGCGCGCCAGCACCCGGCCCTCGGGGTCGACGACGAACGACTCGCCGGCGAAGGCGATCGCGCCCTCGTCCCCCACCCGGTTGACCAGCGCCGCGAAGTAGCCGTTCTGGAAGGCGGCCGTGCGCACCTCGGCCTCGAACATCCCCTCCGGCCACTCGCCCACCGCGCCGGCCTGGGGGATCACCGCGAGCTCCGCCCCGCCCACCCCGAGCGCCCGCATGACCTCCGGGTAGTGGCGGTCGTAGCAGATGGCGACCCCGACCCTGCCGACGCGCGTCCCGTAGACCGGCACGCCGCGGTCGCCGGGGTCGTAGTAGCACTGCTCGTGGAAGCTCTCGTACTCGGTGATGTGGACCATGCGGGTGACGCCGAGGAGCGCGCCGTCGGCGTCGAAGACCGGCGAGCTGTCGAAGCGGCGGCCGGATTCGTCGCGCTCGTAGAGGTTGAAGACGGTGACGAGCCCGTGTCGCCGCGCCCGCTCGGCGACCGCCGCGGTCGCCGGGCCGGGGATCGGCTCGGCGAGGCGCTGGGCCGCCGCGTCGTCCGGGCGCACCGGGAAGAAGCGGTCGAGCACCACCTCGGGGAAGGCGACGAGATCGGCGCCGGCCTCAGAGGCTGAATCCATGGCGGCGAGGACCCGCGCGAGGTTCGCCGCGCGGTCGGGCGAGGAGGCGAGCTGGGCGAGGGCGATCCGCATCGCGGCGAGGCGCGATCTCGGCGCGCGGGCTACGCGGCCTGCCGCCGCCGCTTGTACGACCAGCGGAAGGTGAAGCGGGCGACGACGGTGCCGTCCGGCAGGCGCCCGACGGTCGCGAGCTCGGCGGTCGCCGGCTCGCCGGTCGCGAGCGTCGCTGCGACCGCCGCAAACGCATGCTGACCGTCCTCGCAGGTGAAGGTGGCGCGGGCCGTCGCCTTCTTCTCGAAGCTCGCCGTCATGCCGACGATGAGCATGGCGACCGGCTCGGGAGCCAACCGCGTCGCGAGCATCCCGAGCGCCCCGGTCGACAGCTCCGCCGCCATGCTCAAGGCCGCGAAGTAGGTCGAGCGGAACGGGTTGGTGGTCCGCCAGCCGTAGGGAACGGAGGTGATACAGGTCCTCTCGTCGAGCGCCTGGAGCCGCACTCCCGCGGCGAGGGCGAGCGGCAGCTTGCCGAGGAAGAAGAGGCGCAGCTGGAAGGGGCTGGTGAACCGGCGCACGAGCGCGCGCGAGGCGGCAGGTCTCGCCGCGTGCGGACGATCGATGCCAGGCGCGGTCACGTCACGGGGATTCTACCGCCTCGCTCACCCGGCCGGGTCGAGGTGCGCCGCCTCGGCGTCCCCCATCTCGACCTTGGCCGTGGGGAAGTACTCCTTCCAGCGGCGGGTGACGGTCGCGGCGGTCTCCGGGTCGGCCGAGAGCTCTTTGGGGAAACCGGGCTTCAGGCGCGCGTCGATGAGGATGGGGGCGCGGTACGACAGGTGGTTGCGGGTGACCTCGACGCCGGCGGCGTGGAGGTCGGCGGCGGGCTCGAAGCGGGTGAAGGTCGTCCACAGGAAGTTGATCGCCGAGGCCGCGGCGCGGCGCGGCTCGTCGGTGAGGACGAGGAGCGGCCAGCCGGCGAAGGCGGGGTGGGCCGCGAAGCGGGCGGCGGCGCCGGGGTCGTCCGCGTAGCGCGGCCCGCCGACGACGAGGCAGCCGCGGCTGAAGACGCGCACCTCCGTCGCCCCCGCCGGCAGGCCGGCGGCCCCGGCGTCCGAAAATTCTCCCGGCAGCTCGCGCACCGGCTCGCCCAGGCCCAGCCACACCCCCTTCGAGCCCTCGTTCACCCTGGGGCCGGTGTAGTCCAGGGTGTCCATGGAGAGGTTGGCGAAGACGTAGAGGTCGGTCTCCGTGCGGGTGCGGGCGAGGACGTGCTCGAGGGTCGCCCGGAAGTCTTTCAAGTCGACGGGCGAGTCGGTCGCGAGGAGGAACTTGGTCAGCGAGAGCTGCCCCTCGCCCAAGATGCGGAAGGCGGCGCCCATCGCCTCGCGGCGGTAGCGCTCGCGCACCACGGCGGCGGCGAGCGAGTGGTAGCCGGTCTCGCCGTAGGACCACAGGCCGCGCACCGCCGGCATCGCCAGCGGGAAGAGCGGCGAGAGCAGCTCCTGGAGGAGGTCGCCGATGTAGAAGTCCTCCTGGCGCGGCTTGCCGACCACCGTCGCCGGGTAGATGGCGTCGCGCCGGCGGGCGAGGCGCTCGACGGCGAAGACCGGGTAGTCGTGCTGGAGCGAGTAGTAGCCGTAGTGGTCGCCGAACGGCCCCTCGGGACGGCGGACGCCGGGCGCCACGCGGCCGGCGAGGGCGAGCTCGGCGCTGGCGACGAGCGGGTGCGGGAAGCCGGGGGGGTGGACGAGCGGCAGCTTGCCGCCGGCGAGCATCGAAGCCAAGAGGAGCTCCGGGACGTTCTCCGGCAGCGGCGCGACCGCTGCCAGGGTGAGCGCCGGCGGGCCGCCGAGGAAGACCGTCACCGGGAGCGCCACGCCCAGCCGCTCGGCCTCGGCGTAGTGGAAACCGCCGCCCTTGCCGATCTGCCAGTGCATGCCGGTCGCGGCGGGGCCGTGCACCTGGAGGCGGTACATGCCGAGATTGCCGGCGCTCCCGGCGCGCTCTTCCCCGTCGCCCGCAGGCCGCTCGGTGTAGACGAGCGGCAGGGTGACGAACGGCCCGCCGTCCTCCGGCCAGGTGGTCAAGACGGACGTCCTCGGTGACGACCTCGGCGACCGGCCCGCGGCGCCTGCGGACGGTGCCGATCGAGAGGGCCTCGCGAAACAGGTCCCGCGCCGCCCAGAGCTTTCCCGGCGTCGGCGGCAGCAGCGTCTCGGCGAGCCCCGCGAGGCGTTTGACGAGGGCGAGCGGCCGCTTGCCGAAGGCGAGCTCCGCCCGCCGCGCGGTGCCGAATAGGTTGGTTGTCAGCGGAAACCCGGCTCCGCGGACGTTCGTAAACAGCAGCGCCGGCCCACCCGCCGCGATCACCCGGCGATGGATCTCCGCCGCCTCGAGCCGGGCATCGACCGGCGCCTCGACGACGGCGAGGTCGCCCTCCGCGCGCAGTCGGTCGAGGAAGGCGCGGAGGTCCGGGAAGCCTGGCTCGCTCATTCGCCGGCAGTGTATCCGCTACCGTTCCCGCTATGCTCCCAGAACGTGAGCCGTCGCGAGGAGGAAGCTGTGACCGAAGCCACGAGCGAGACCCCCGCCGTCCGCCCTTCCCGCCGCCGCGGGCTCCGCGTCGTCCTCTGGCTCGCCGCGGCGCTCGTCCTCGCCGCCATCGGCGCCGCGGTCTGGCTGCGCGGCCGCCTCGCCGCCAGCCTGCCGATCGAGACCGGCGAGCGCCCGCTCGCCGGCCTCACGGCGGCGGTCACCGTCGAGCGCGACGCCATGGGCGTGCCGACGATCCGCGGCGCCAACCGGCTCGACGTGGCCCGCGCGACCGGCTTCGTCCACGCCCAGGAGCGCTTCTTCCAGATAGACCTGCTGCGCCGGCGCGGCGCCGGCGAGCTCGCCGAGCTGGTGGGGCCGCCGCTCCTCGACCTCGACCGCGCCACCCGCCGGCACCGCCTGCGGGCGGTCGCCGAGAGGGTGCTCCACGACGCCGCGCCCGCCGACCGCGCGCTCCTCGACGCCTATACCCAGGGGGTCAACGCCGGCCTGGCGGCGCTCGGCGCCCCGCCCTTCGAGTACCTGCTGCTGCATGCGCAGCCCCGAGCCTGGCAGGCGGAGGACTCGGTGCTGGTCGTCGCGGCGATGTTCTTCGACCTGCAGGCCGACGGCGGCGCCCACGAGTCGACGCTCGGGGTGATGCGCGACACCCTGCCGCCGGCGCTCTTCGCCTTCCTCGCGCCGCGCGGCAGCGAGTGGGACGCTCCTCTCGTGGGCGGCCCGATGCCCACGCCGCCGATCCCCGGCCCCGAGATCGTCGACCTCCGTAAGCAGGCCCCGACGGCGGCGGCGCCCCGAGCCGCGACGCCGCAGGGAGCCGAGGCCTTCGCTCCCGGCAGCAACGCCTGGGTGGTCTCCGGCGCCCACACCGCCGACGGCCGCGCCCTCCTCGCCGACGACATGCACCTCCCCCTGCGCGTCCCCAACATCTGGTACCGCGCCTCGCTGGTCTGGCCGGATGAGGACGGCCGGAGCGGGTCTCCCGAGCGGCGGGTGACCGGCGTGACGCTCCCCGGCCTGCCGGCGGTGGTGGTGGGGAGCAACGGCCACCTCGCCTGGGGCTTCACCAACACCGAGGCCGACTGGAGCGACCTCGTGGTGCTCGACGTCGACCCGCGCCGGCCCGACCTCTACCGCACGCCCGACGGCCTGCGCCCGTTCGTCCACCACGCGGAGACGATCCGCGTGCGCGGCGGCCGCCCGCAGACGCTGGACGTCGTCGATACGATCTGGGGGCCGGTGGTCGACCGGGACCACGCCGGGCGCCCCCGCGCCATGGCCTGGACGGCGCAGCACGCGGAGGCGCTCCGCCCGCCGAGCCGCGGCCTGGAGACCGCGCGCACCTTCGACGAGGCGATGGCGGTCGCCCACCAGAGCGGCATCCCGGCCCAGAACCTGATGCTCGCCGACGACTCGGGCCGCATCGCCTGGACGGTGATCGGCCGCATCCCGCGCCGGGTGGGCTTCGACGGCCGCACCCCCACCTCCTGGGCGGACGGCACCCGGCGCTGGGACGGCTGGGTAGCCGCCGGCGAGGTGCCGAAGGTCGTCGACCCGCCGTCGGGGCGGCTGTGGACGGCGAACTCGCGGGTCGTCGATGGCGCCGGCCTCGCCATGCTGGGCAACGTGAGCTACGACCTGGGGGCGCGGGCGACGCAGATCCGCGACGACCTGATGCGCCTCGACAAGGCGACGCCCAGGGACCTCCTCGCCGTGCAGCTCGACGACCGCGCCCTCTACCTCGCCCATTGGCGCGACCTGCTCCTGCGAATCCTGACCCCCGCCGCGGTCGCCGGCCATCCCGAGCGCGCCGAGCTCAAGCGCCTGGTCGAGACCACCTGGAGCGGCCGCGCCTCGATCGACTCGGCCGCCTTCCGCCTCGTCCGCGCCTTCTGGTCCACGGTCTACGACACCGTCGTGGCGCCGCTCGTCGCCCCCTGCCGGGCGGCCGACCCGCGCTTCGACTACCACCTCGTCCCCCACAGCGAGGCGCCGGTCTGGGCCCTCCTCAAGGAGCGGCCGCCGCACCTGCTCGACCCGCGCTACAAGAGCTGGGACGACGAGGTCCTCGCCGCGGTCGACGAAACGATCCGCTCCCTCCAGCGCTCGGGCCGCGACCTCGCCCGCCTCACCTGGGGGCAGCGCAACACGACGGCGATCCGCCACCCCCTCTCGGCGGCGATCCCCTTCGCCTCCCGCTGGCTCGACATGCCGAGCCGGCCGCTCCCCGGCGACACCAACATGCCGCGGGTGCAGAACCCCTACTTCGGCGCCTCCGAGCGGTTGGTGGTCTCGCCGGGGCACGAGGAGACGGGGATCTTCGAGATGCCCGGCGGCCAGAGCGGCCACCCCCTCTCGCCCCACTACCGCGACGCCGAGAGCGCCTGGGAAAAGGGCGAGGCGACCCCCTTCCTCCCCGGCCCGGCCGCCGCCAGGCTCACCCTGGTGCCGGCGGCGGTGCTAAAATAGGCCCATTGACTCGGAGGACGCCATGAGACCGAACGTACACGGTTCGCTGGCGACCGGCCTCGGGATCGCTGTGATCGCCGGGCTACCCCTGCTCGCGGGCTGCGGCCAGCCAGCCCAATCCAACGGCCTTCAGGTCACCTACTACTACCATCCCGGCTGCTCGGTCTGCGAGCAGGCCAAGCCGGCGGTGGCCGCCCTGGAGCACGAGTTCTCGGGCAAGGTGACCACCCACGCCGTCGATGCCACGACCCCGGAGGGCTCCCGCGCCGCGGATGCCATGGGGCTCGACCGGCACGGCCTGGTGATCCGCTCCTCGCGCGGCTTCGTGCTCTGGAAGCAGCCGGGCAGGGACGTCGATCTCCAGGAGGTGCGCCAGGAGATCCATACCCTGGTCGACACCGGGAGAGCGAGCGCCTGACCGGCGCGGGCCCGCAGGCGGCGCGCTCCGGACGCACCGCCTATCTGATCGACGCGAGCCCGTACATCTTCCGGGCCTTCTTCTCGCTTCCCGAGAGCCTGAAGAGCCGCGACGGGAAGCCGGCGGGAGCCGTCTACGGTTTCGTCAGCTTCCTCCTCAAGCTGGTGGCGAACGAGCGGCCGACCCACCTGGGCGTCGCCTTTGACCGCAGCCTGACGACCAGCTTCCGCAACCGCATCTATCCCGCCTACAAGGCGCAGCGCGTGCTGCCGCCGCCGGAGCTCGAGGCCCAGCTCCGCGCCTGCGAGGAGGTCGCCGCCGCCTTGGGCGCCGCCACCTTCATCGACGACCTCTATGAGGCCGACGACCTCATCGGTACGCTCTGCGCCCGCCTGGAGCGCGGCGGCCACGGAGCGGTCGTCGTCACCTCGGACAAGGACATGGCGCAGCTCGTCTCGGAGCGGGTCTCGCTCTACGACTTCGGCAAGGGAGCCCGCCAGACGGCGGCCGAGGTCGAGGCAAAGCTCGGCGTGCGGCCCGACCAGGTCGCCGACCTCCTGGGGCTCGCCGGCGATCCGGTCGACAACATCCCCGGGGTGCCGGGGGTCGGCCGCAAGACCGCCGCCGCCCTCCTCCAAGCCTTCGGCCATCTGGACGACGTCTACGCCCGGCTCGCCGAGGTGGCGAGGGCGAAGGCGATCCGCGGCGGGGTGGCGCTCGCCGAGCGCCTGGCCGCCCACCGCGACCTCGCCTTCCTCTCGAAGGAGTTGGCGACCGTCGCCCGCGACGCCCCGGTGACCGCGGATCTCGACGATCTCGAGTACCGGGGCGCCGACCGCGAGGCGGTCGACGAGATCTTCGACCGCATGGCCTTTGGTAGGATCCGCAGCCGCGTCCCGCTCTGGCGGCAGGAAACCGCGGAACGCCGCGGAGGTGCATAGATGCGCAAGAAGATCGTTCTCGCGGTCGCCCTGCTGGCGGGCCTGGTCCTCGTCGGCGGAGTCGGCTTCGTGCTCGTCAAGATGGGCCCCAGGAACGTCATCGGCATGCTGCGCTACGACCAGCGGCACGCGGGCACGCTCAAGGTCGGCGACCGGGCGCCCGACGCCGCGCTGACCGCCCTCGACGGCAGGGAGCCGGTCCGCCTCGCCGACCGCTGGACGGCGAAGCCGCTGGTGCTCGTCTTCGGCAGCTACACCTGACCGCCCTTCCGGCGCTCGGTCGAGCGCATCGCAGGCCTCTACCGTCAGTACGGCGACCGCGCCGAGTTCCTGACCGCCTACATCAAGGAGGCGCATCCGCTCGACGAGTGGCGGATGGACGAGAACGACCAGCAGAACGTCTGCTACCCGCAGCCGAAGACCATGGCGGCGCGCGTCGCCATCGCCAACGACTTCGTGCGCCGCTTCCACTACCCCGTGCCCCTCGCCATCGACGGCATGGACAACCACGCCGAGAAGCTCTACGCCGGCTGGCCCGAGCGCATCTACGTCATCGAGCCCGACGGCCGCATCGCCTACAAGGGAGAGCCGGGACCCTTCGGCTTCCACCCCGAGGAGCTGGCCGCGTGGCTCGCGAAGCGGTTCCCGGCGTGAGCTCCCGCAGTCGCGAAATCAGTCCGGTTCCAGCAAAGCCGGATTCATCCGGCGCCCTCGCATAGCACGGGCATTCATGCCCGTGCGGGCGCCCGCACGGGGGCTACGGCCCCGCGCGCGGCGGCCGGGGAACGGACCTTAGCTCTTCTGCTTGCCGGCGAGGATCACGCCGCGGCCGGCGAGGTAGAGGAGCGTGAGCAGGACGAGGAACGGGATGAGCGAGAGCAGGTCGGCGTGCCCTCCGCCGAAGAAGGGGTTCTTGGCGTTCATCAGGTGGGTGACCTTCTCGGTGAAGGTGGTCAGCACGCTGGTCATGAAGGCGTACAGGATGCCGGCGATGGCGCCGCCGGCGATGTAGCCGGAGGCCATCAGCACGC
>Ga0307470_10000990_pt1 | contig 11781 bp, 7 predicted proteins | sample atmos_gasesAM3C__FD_204565 | JGI IMG/M metagenome (GOLD analysis project Ga0307470, IMG submission 204565) | Hardwood forest soil microbial communities from Morgan-Monroe State Forest, Indiana, United States - atmos_gasesAM3C_05 | ecosystem: Environmental > Terrestrial > Soil > Temperate forest... | reverse complement strand
TCACTCAAGATCGGGCGGTTGGTTTGCGTGCCTTCACACCCCCCATAGGCGCCCACGCTCCACCGCGTTCCGCTGAGCATGGCGCTATCGCCGTTGAACGTATCGCCGCACTTGAACAGCACACGCTTGCCGCTGCCCATGTGCGAGCCCAGTGCCGTGTTGAAACTCGAGGTCGTGAGCGTCGCCGCGCCCGCCGGGCATCCGCCGGCACCGGGCGTCGGTGCGCCCGAGGCCGACACGCACGTGGTGTTCGTGCCGGCAAAACCGCTCGCTCGGGCCGGATCATGGGCCGTCACCCCGAGCTGGCAGCTGGCCGTGTTGGTCCCGTCATGCGCCGTCACCGTCGCCACGTAGGCCGTGTCCACCCCCGGGGTGACGTACAAATGCGCCGCCACGCCGCCGGTCGCGCGGTTCCGGCTATTGTGTCCGGGGTTCGAACCGTAAGCCCAGGTGCCGGTCCCGGACGCACCGGTATCGCCGAAATCCCAGGTGTAGGTCACGTCCTGGAAGGCCGTGGTATTGCCTTTGAGCGAGCTATCCGTGGTGCCGGTGGCGTCGAAGAACACCAACAGCGGGGATATCCCGACATCCCGAACCACGCTCGCCTTCAGCGTCAACGGACCGCTCGTCCCCGTGCAGGACAACCCGGTCGGCGGAGTCACAGGCGGAGTGACCGGCGCGCTGACGGCAACGGTCGCTGATTGACTGGTACTGCCGCCGGCTCCGGTACAGGTCAGCGTATAGGTCGCACTCGCCGACAGCGCGCCCGTGCTCCGGGTGCCGCTGACCGGCTCGGATCCGCTCCACGCGCCTGAGGCCGCGCAGGTGGTTGCGTTGGTTGAGGACCAGGTCAGCGTCGAGCTGCCACCGCTCGCCACGCTCCCAGGACTCGCACTCAACGACACGCTCGGCGCCCCCGCCGACGCAGTAGCCGACGCAGTAACTGTCGCCGTCCGCGACGCGCTTCCGCCGCCGCCGGTGCAGGTCAAAGTGTAAGTCGCACTCGTCGTGATCGTACCGGTCGTTTGTGATCCGCTAGTGGCGAGCTGGCCGCTCCATGCGCCCGAGGCCGAACAAGCCGTAGCATTGGTCGAATTCCACAACAATGTCGCTGATTGCCCCTTGACGATCTGCGTCGGGCTGGCTGACAACGCGACCGTAGGGGTGCTCTGCCCCGCAGGGGTGCCCTGCCCCGCAGAAGCACCAACCGAAGTCCCTGCGCTTGCACTCGTCGGAACCGTGGCGGGACCGCCGCACGCGATCAATCCTGCCACTGCAGGCACCAAGAGTACGGGCCATTTGAGACTCAAAATTTGCATGCTTCCTCGCACTATTCTTATTGGCAGCTAGCTTTCAGCGGACTTCCACTTGAGATCTAATGCCGCACAAGACCTGACCGACCTGCCGCAGGATGCGGCTCCGCATAGGGAATAGTCGACGGCCGCGCGAAAGCAGGCAAATGTCGCCAATTGCTTACACTAGCGATGAGCGATAATCTGAGGAATTGCATATTTTGAGCGTCAGCCCACTCACCCAACGAATGGCCATAGCCCGGGCGGCGCTGGAATGCGCGACAGCAAGGAGGCCGGGCGCCGGTAAACCTTCGCGCAACCATGCTGTTCGGTGGCCTAGGATGCCGTGGACCGGGAAACCTTCGATGAAGAACCGCACATTAGAGGTTTTGGCCTAGGCAATGCCGGTTAACCTCAAAGAATTGATCGTTGTCTTGGCCATCTCCAGCCTGGTTTTCTGGCTGGCGAGATCGGTCGCGCCGTCGTTTTTCACGTCGGAAGATTTTACAAGGCGCCGGAATGTCTGGTATGCGTTGACCGTGGCTGCGTTCCTCAGCCCTAGCTTCTGGCTATTTGCGATCGTGGCGATTCCAATAATTACAATCGCCGGGCGCAAGGACTCCAACCCGAGCGCGTTTTACTTAATGCTGCTGCAAGTCATTCCGCCGATCGACGTGCCGGTTCCCATGATCGGCATGGCGTATTTGTTCAATATCAATAACTACTTATTGCTTTCGTTTTGTGTCATGACGCCCGCGGCAATCCGCATCATCCGGTCGAAGGATAGAGCCGGCATTTCACGACTCGGGCCAACGGATTACTGCCTGCTGGGTTACGGTCTTTTGACCGCGATCCTTTATATCCACACGCAAACTCCCTACGGCGGCCTATACCCGAGTTCCATGACGGAGAGTCTGCGTCGCGGATTCGTATTTGTGTTCACTATTTTCATTCCCTATTTCGCAATTAGCCGCGGCGTACGCAGTCGTAATTTGTTGATCGACTCAATGGCCGCCCTTTGCCTCAACTGTGCGTTGCTATCGGGAATAGCCGTCTTTGAAAGCGCGCGGCATTGGTTGCTGTATGGCGAAATGGCCGGCCGTTGGGGCGATACGATGCTTTTGTACGAGCTTTACATTACCCGCGGGTCGAGTCTTCGCGCAATGGCATCCACCGGCCACGCCATGGCCCTCGGGCAGATGCTCGTCATAGCGTTCGGGTTCTGGCTTTACCTCCAATCTCGCATCGCATCCAAGCGCTCGCGATTCGCCGGGACGGGCATATTATGGGGCGGTCTTATGGCTGCCTACACGCGCGGTGCTTGGATAGGTGGCGTCCTTGTCTATTTCGTGTTTGTCGCCCTGCAACCACGCGCACTTTCCAAACTTTTCAAGGCGGCGGGCGCGGCCGTAGTCATTGCGGTGCTTATCTCACTGACACCCTTGGGGAATCGGATTGTCACCGTACTGCCCTTCTTTGGCGGCCAGGTGGACAATTTCAACGTCGTCTACCGTCAGCGACTGTTCCAGCGCTCTTGGCAGGTGATTCAGGAGAGCCCGATGCTGGGAGATCAGGCTGCGCTGCTCAAAATGCAGGACCTTCGCCAAGGTGAGGGAATCATCGATTTAGTGAACACGTACATGGGGATTCTGCTGGAAAACGGATTTGTCGGGATGACCCTTTTTCTGTCGTTCATATTGATCGCGCTCGCGAAGGCCTGGTCATTCAGCCGAAGGGCCGTGCAGGATGACCCGGACCTAGGCCTGATGGGCGCGAGCTTGGTGTCGTGCATCATCGCGACGCTGGTGATAATAGAAAATGAAAGCTTCAGCGGAGTTACGGTAGTCTTGTTTTATTGTCTGGCTGCGCTCGCCTTAGCATACGCGGCACTCGGTGAGGCATGGCAACCGAACACGAAAACACGGTCGCTTGCGATCGATAGTGCTGTCGTGCGCCGCTAGCCCATGAACACGCCGGTAATACCGAAAGTCAGCGTGCTGATGCCCGTGTTCAACACGGCTCGCTATCTTAGCGGCGCATTGACCAGTCTCAGTGCTCAAACCTTCACCGATTTTGAGTTGGTCGCGGTGGACGATGGCTCCAATGACGGGTCCACACGGATATTGGAGCTGTTCGCCGCTCGCGACAAGCGAATGCGGCTCGTGACTCGAGAGAATCGCGGACTCATACCAACCAGGAATGAACTTCTTGGAGCAGCCCGCGGAGAGCTATTGGCTTGGATGGACTCAGATGACGTCTCGCTGCCGGACAGGCTTGCGCGGCAAGTCGACGCTTTCCGGAATGATCCTGCTCTGGTGTGTTTGGGCTCGGCGGCCCAGTGCATCGATCCCGACGGAAACTTCTTGAATATCGAGCGTTGGCCGATCTTACATCGAGAGATACTGATCGAACAGCAAATGGGTGGCGCGATGAGATTTCCAACTACGATGATGCGGCGAGATTTCGCCCAACGAGTCGGGGAATTTCGGGAGCCCTTCAGAATCGGTGAGGATTTCGATTTTCTTCTCCGGTTGAGCGAAAGCGGCAAAATGGCGAATCTTCCCGACGTGCTGTACCTCTACCGCCAACATATCTCGAGCGTCTGCGCAATTCTGGGTCCGCAATGGCCTGTTTATAGAGACCGCATATTGGAATTGGCCCGCGAACGCCAGCACGACGGAAAAGACCAACTCCAACAGGGCGGCTCTATTTGCATAGATATGCCCGTCAATGCGGACCGAAGGCAAACAGAGCGGAAGGTTTACCTTGGCTGGGCGCAGCATGCCCTGATGAACGATAACATCCCATTGGCGTGGAAATATGCGCGCGCGGCCGTTGCCAGGCGGCTCATGTCGAAGTCTGCGTGGAAGTTGATATTCCACATTTTCCTTCGAGCTGGGCCGGCAATGCTCGGAAGAAAGGGGCATTGATGCATCGGGGACCCACAACGTTGCCGGACCGCCGGGCCCCGCCGGTGTCTGCCGACATTGCTGATTGGTCTCGTGAGCGGAAATCGGCGTTCGAATGGTCGCCATCCCGGTCTCTGTTGGCGAGCATTCGCGACTATCAGCGCCTGTCGGATTCGAGAGGCGTGTACGCCGGTTGCTTGCGCCGCTTGTCCGTACTCAGGCATCGGTGGTGGACGATCGTCACGGGTGCGGATATTCCCCTGAACTGTAAGATCCGGGGCGGTCTCTTGATGCCTCACCCGAACGGCATCGTGATTCATCCAGACGCCGAAATCGGTCCAAATTGCTTGCTTTTCCATCAAGTTACGATCGGCCAAGGACCGGAAGGTGTGCCCACCCTCGAAGGTCACGTAGACGTGGGTGCCGGCGCAAAGATCTTGGGCCGACTGACGATAGGGAAACATGCCAAGATCGGTGCCAATGCAGTAGTGTTGCAGGATGTTCCGGCGGGCGCGACCGCCGTCGGGATCCCGGCGAAGATCGTCCCGCGCTGATGCCGTCCAACACTCTCGGTCAGCTCCGCCATTTGCCGTGCCGGCATCCTTCCTGGCGATACCGTGGTCACGGTGTATCGGGGCAAAAGGTGCGATATTTCGATCTTTGGCTATTGGAATGCTGATTTGAACACGCCACTTAAGAACCGCTACGTACTGATTTCCCCCTGCCGCAATGAGGCGCCATTCATGCGCCAGACGCTCGATAGCGTCGTTGGGCAATCCCTGCGGCCGGCGAAGTGGGTCATCGTGGATGATGGTTCGACGGACGAGACTCCCTCAGTTTTAGCGGAATATGCATCGCGGTACGAATGGATCTCGGTGGTTACTCGGGCGGATCGCGGTCACCGCGCGGTGGGTCCCGGCGTCATCGATGCCTTCTATTCCGGATACCAAAGCATTGATCGCAGCGAGTACGATTTCGTCTGCAAGCTCGATTTGGATCTTCATCTACCGCCGCGCTATTTCGAAATCTTGATTCAGCGGATGAATGCTGATGCGCGGATCGCCACATGCAGCGGAAAGTCGTATATCTACGAGGGCGGGAATTTGGTTCACGAGCGCCATGGCGACGATACGTCTCTTGGGATGACAAAGTTTTATCGTATGGATCGATTCGAGAAAATCGGCGGCTTTGTGAGGGAAGTCATGTGGGACGGCATCGATTGCCATCTGTGCCGGATGCACGGGTGGATTGCCTGCAGTTGGGATGAGCCGGATCTGCGGTTTACCCATCTGCGCCCCATGGGGTCCAGCCAGCATGGCGTGTACACCGGCCGGATGCGGCACGGTTACGGACAGTATTTCATGGGCACCGGATTTTTGTATATGGCGGCGAGCGCGCTGTCGCGAGCCAATCAAAAGCCCTATCTGTTCGGAAGCTTGGCCATCATGTGGGGTTGGATCAAGAGCGCGGCGCTGGGGAAGCCGAGGTATCAGAATTCGGACTTTCGGCGGTTTCTTCGACGCTATCAAATCCGAGCCTTGCTTTTCGGAAAGCGGCGGGCCATCGCGCAGTTGACCCGGGAACCCCCCGCGGATTCGATGGCCGAAGGCCTGCATAAGACGCAACCCAGGCGCGATTGACGGTGATTCGGATGTCCCGAGCGGCTCCGCCAAAACCATAGCTACCTTTGAATCAGTTGAAGAACATAAACACATCCTCCCTGAAAGCCCTCGCTATCAGAGGATCGATATGGACGCTTGCCGGTCATGGCGGCGTGATGTTGATCCGCATGTCTCGAAGCCTGATCATGACTCGTCTGCTATTTCCCGAGGTCTATGGGCTGATGACGCTGGTGTGGGCGGCGCTGACCGGCCTGCATATGTTCGCAGACACCGGAATCGCCACCACAATCATTCGAGACAAACGGGGTGACGATCCGACGTTCCTGAACACGGCGTTTACGACAAACGCGCTTCGCGGGGCCTTGCTTTGGCTCGCCTCTTGCTTGATCGCTTATCCAATGGCGGCCTTCTATCATCAACCTGAACTCGCGGCACTCCTGCCCGCCACCGGGCTCACGGCGCTGGTTTACGGATTCGTATCCACCGCAATGTATACGCGCCGCCGCCACATGGACTTCAAGCGCTTGGCGATACTGGAATTATCCACGGAGACCGTGACGACGGTGGTGCTCGTGGTTTGGGCATATTTCCAGCGAACCGTTTGGCCCCTGGTGGGCGGCGTCGTAGTCGGTCAGATTTTTCTGGTCATCGCCAGTCATCGATATCTTCCCGGCATCCGCAATCGGTTCCAGTGGGATCGATCGTCCCTGGCTACGTTCATGGGCTTCGGAAAGTGGATCTATTTGAGCAGTATGGTCTACTTTCTTTCGACCCAAAGCGATCGACTGTTGCTCGGCCATTACCTCAACATGGTTCACCTGGGCGTATACGGAACCGCCACCGTATTGACCAGCGCCATACTGGCAATCATTCTAAAAATCAATTCCGACGTGCTGTTTCCGGCGTACAGCAGAGTAGCGCAAGAAGGGACCGCGAGACTCAAGCAAGTCGTGCTGCGCACCCGGCTCGTCACGGATGCCGGCATGATGTTGCCCCTGGCGGCGATTACGGTGCTTGGGGGCCGCATCGTCGACCTCTTGTACGACTCCCGCTATCACGAAGCAGGATGGATCCTTCAGGTGCTGTGCGTGCGCCTTCTATTGGTGGCCACCCTCTCCAATAGCGAGTCATGCCTTGTCGCCCTCGGGCACCCGAAGTACTCGCTCTTCGAAAACTCGGTTCGAACGATCGCGATATTTGTGGCCATTCCGATCGGTTGGTCCCTCTCAGGATTCAAGGGCGTGATTTGGGCGCTTGCTTTGTCCGAGGCGGCGCCCCTGGTGGTCATCTGGTTCGGCATGATGAAACACAGGATGTTTTCACCGGCCACGGAATTGCGCTCCTTGCTGTTCGTCGGAGCCGGCCTTTTGCTGGGATTGGGAATCTCGCACTTCTGGCGCTGATCGCGCAGGCGTAAGCCGCCACAGATCCGAGGAACGATCGATCAACTCCAAAGTGAAGTTCTTTTCAAGCTGCGTGCGAAGATGCAATGACGGCTTGACCGCAAAAATCGTTCCATAGCCGTTGTGGATGTCCAGTGGCTGCGGTTCCGCCGTTAGTTGATAAACGACATCGGGTCGCAGTTTGTGCTCCAGCGAGAGCATCGGCACAAACCAGGCGTCGCTGACGACCAACACGGGAGCCTTCGCTGAATTGATTATTCGACTGGCGGCTTGAACATAGTTCTCGGGGTCCTTGTTCCACCATTCGTTCGCCCGAACCATGGTCACGGAGGACGCCAGTCCGAGCGCAAGAATGAGGGCAAGACTGCCTTGCCAGGCTCCCCGAGACCGCGCCGCGCACGATGCGTCCGTCTTCATGGCGAGCATGTACGCTACGGCTATTTGCAGCCCGATCAACGATGGGAATATATAGCGAGTAACGAGAGAAACTGAGGAGCCTTGCGCGGCGTCGAGCATAGTCAGCGGCAAGCAGACCGAACCCATCAATATGAGCACATACGCCGCCTGTGTTGGCGTCGCCCGCCTGCACAAGAAATATATCGAGTATCCGCACGCCGTCAGCAACACGAGAAGAAGAAACGAATACGGCACGAGAATCCATCGCGAGGTCTCCTTGCGCAGATTGAAATCGGCAAAAAGGATTCCAATGCTCCGTACCCATTTGATCGCATATTGACCCAGCGAATAGTGATCGTTTCCCGCCCCGGCATGCTGTCCGCGATACGGCCAAGGAATGAATGAAACGATCGCCGCCGATAGAGCGACTGCAAACGCCCTGGCGGCGGCGGTGAACCTGAATTTATTCTCGATCGCCACAAACAACGCGTGCCCGCCCAATACGAGAATCGAAAACAGGAACGTGTACAGGCTGAGCGCCGCACACAGTGCGTAAAGCGCCCAAGCGGCGGCGGTGCGCCGGCGCACGGCCCGGAGCAACAAGGCACTCGATAGTGTTGCCGCCGCGCACCACATGCCATAAGGTCTGGCCTCCTGCGCGTACAGCAGTTGAAATGGAGATATCGCCATCAACGCAACGCAAACATATGCCACGCGCGGCGACGATGGAAAAATCTCGCGACAAAGCAAAAATGCCGCCCCCAGCGCACATACGCTGAATATTGCCGACAATGCACGTATTGCCGCAATCGACCCGGGAAACAGCGATGACCACCAGCGCAACGCCACGAAGTACGCAGGCGTGTTTTGCGGTTCTATTGCAATGAGTCCCTTGACCGTATCCGTCGCCGTCTTCGGCGATTTTGGGGTGGGGAATTGATACTTATTGATTTCCCCGCTCGAGACCACGCGTCCAGTCAGAATGTCCGCCGCTGCATCGCGGGGCGAATAGCCGGAAACTTGAAGCGAGCTGAATGCTTCGTCGTACCAATATACCTTTTGATCGAGGTGCGTGAATCGCAGGCATATCCCGGCGGCGATGATGCATACGAGCAAGACGCCCTCCACGGACCATACCGCGCCTGACCTCGTCTTGTTTTCCTGGGGCGGCCCGTTGATCGGGTCCGACGGCGTTTGCTGACGATCAGCGAACTTGGTGAGAGCTTCAATCATGTGTCCACTGATGAGGCAAACAACTCATGCCTGTTCCAAAGTCCAGAAGGTCCGCCGCAACAACCTGCACCGCCGCAGAAAGCTTAAGCCATGCCGAATGGTCGTGTCACGGAATTGATCCTGGCCGTCGGCAGCGGACAGGAACATAATCCGGCGATGCATCCCGCATATATGGTGTTAACCTCCTCGGATAGCGGAAAAACGCCTCGCCGCGCGGGGCAAGATTTGTTATCTTCAATCGCTCAGAAGTCTCTACGATGAACAGCGCCCTCATTCCTCGATCGCCGATTGATCGTACGCGTAGTTTGAACGCACCCTCGATAGTGGACGGATCTGTTGTACCTCGTTTAGAGGCGGGGATAAGCTAATTAATAGCGGGGTTGCTAACGCCATGCCGGCTACGCCAAACGGTGCGCTCGTCGTACCCTCGATGCCGCGAGATCGCGGAACCGAGATACGGTTGTCGATCGTATTGCCGACGTACAACGAATCCAAGAATATCGGCGAGATGATCCGCCAGCTCACGCAGCTCCTCGAAGTTTCATTCGATCAGGGTTACGAGATCATCGTCGTCGACGACAATAGTCCGGACCGTACATGGGAGCTGGCGCAGAATCTCGCATCGGAGCATCCGCGCGTCAGGGTCGTACGCCGAGAGAATGAACGTGGATTGTCCACGGCCGTGATCCGCGGCTGGCAGGTGGCCCGCGGCGAGATGCTGGGGGTCATCGACGCGGATCTCCAACATCCGCCCGAGGTGCTGCTCGGCCTCATTCAAGCCATGATCCGGGGTGCCGACATCGCGATAGCGAGCCGGCACATCGACGGCGGAGGCGTCAGCGACTGGAGTCTTGCGCGCCGCCTCATATCGCGGGCCGCCCAGATAATCGGCCTGGTGATTCTGCCCGGCGTAGTGAGCAAGGTTAGCGATCCGATGAGCGGCTGCTTCTTGATCCGGCGTTCCGCGATCGAGGGTGTCGCGCTCCATCCCATTGGATACAAGATCCTGATAGAAGTATTGGGGCGTGGCCGCTGTCGCTGGATCAGCGAAGTCCCCTATGTCTTTCGTGAGCGGGTCCAAGGGGAAAGCAAGGCCACCCATAAGATCTATGTCGAATATATTCGGCATTTGATCCGGCTGAGATTCTCCACCCTGCTCACCGGCCGCTTCGCGCGGTTTGCAGTCGTGGGGTTGAGCGGTGTCGTGGTCGACATGGGATTGTTGTTCTTTCTGAGCGACCCATCCATGCTCGGATGGGGATTGACCCGCAGCAAATTGCTTGCCGCTGAAGTAGCCATCATCAATAACTTCGCTTGGAATGATGTATGGACGTTTGGAGATGTCTCGCGTAGCCAGCGCCAGTTCGGTCAGCGGCTGCGGCGATTCGGAAAGTTTCAAGCCATCTGTTTTGTGGGACTGGTGTTGAATGCCGTGCTGCTCAACGTACAATTCAATCTGCTCGGCATGAATCGATACGTTGCGAATGCCGTTGCCATTGCCGTCGTAACCGGCTGGAATTTTTGGCTGAATCTCAAATTGAGCTGGCGTGTCACGGGCGTTCAGTCGGCTGTGCCGCTGGTGGAAGGATCTGGAACGCAATCGGCGGATGCACCGACTCGTACGGTGGCTGAGTAACCCCCCGCCCCGCACCCAGATCTGGCTGCGGCTGATGGCCTGGGAGCCCCCGGCTGATATTTGACGAAACAGGCGATTTTCTAGACGCAATTCAACATCATCTCCCACAATCGTGCGTCATCTCCCACAATCGTGCGATTATTGTAGACTTCGCGGCAATTGGGCCGTGAAATGTGTGAGATTTGGCCAAAGTCAGGAAGAGATCGAACATCGGCATGGAGAGCACGAGCTTCCATAGCCGAGCGGTTGATATTCCCTTAGTTGGCGCGGGCCAGGGTCGCCTTAATCGATGATCACCACCGACACGCAGACGAATTCGCACGTCGTGACCCCACACGGCATTACCCGGCCTTTGTACTTCAAGTCCGACGACGATCAACTATTCGCGTGGCTGCATGCTCCCGCGGCGCCCCTCGCATCCAAGGTCGGGGTGGTGATTTGCGCTCCGTTCGGATATGAGTCGATTTGCGCGCACCGCAGCATACGTGAATTTGCCGAGACCATCGCCGCCGCCGGAATTCCGGCAATGCGTTTTGATTATTCAGGTACCGGCGACTCCGCGGAAATCGATGAGAGTGCCGATCACGTCGCGCTGTGGACGCGGGACGTGATCGCCGCCGTGCGCGAGCTGAGGCGGCAAACGGGGGTCGAGCGGGTCTGTTTGTTGGGAATTCGGCTCGGAGCCATGCTCGCGGCGCTGGCAGCGGCCGAATGCCGGGCGGTCGACTCGCTGATCTTGATCGGGCCGGTGGTGAGCGGACGACGGTATGTCCGCGAGCTACGCACGACGCAGCTCGCCGGTATCGCCCTGAGCGGGTCCTCCGGCTCCGACAGCGACCCCGACGCCAAGAGTACGGCACCGAAAGTTCTAGAGGCCGGCGGCTTTTCATTGTCGGCCGCCACGTTGGCATCCCTCGCACTCGTGGACCTTCAGGCAGCCGCGCCGCCGGTTCGGTCCATTCTGATCCTCGACAACGATAAGCTGCCCTCCGCGAAACGTTGGTCCGAATCGCTTTCTCATTCCGGAGTTGAACTGGATTACAAGATTCTGCCGGGACTCATCGAGATGGCGATCACTGCGCCGCAATTTGCCGCGGTACCACGAGCCATGATCGACGCGACTCGCGAATGGTTGACGGCAACCGCCATGTCCGGCGAGGCGGATAGAAAAGCGGATGGTTCACCCGCAGATCGATGGCCGGCGGCGTGCGGCTCGTCGTTGCCCGTGGCGCTGACCCTCGCCGACACTCCGAATTCCCGGCAGTTGCCGATTACCGAACGGCCGATTTT
>Ga0307470_10000989_pt1 | contig 11782 bp, 9 predicted proteins | sample atmos_gasesAM3C__FD_204565 | JGI IMG/M metagenome (GOLD analysis project Ga0307470, IMG submission 204565) | Hardwood forest soil microbial communities from Morgan-Monroe State Forest, Indiana, United States - atmos_gasesAM3C_05 | ecosystem: Environmental > Terrestrial > Soil > Temperate forest... | reverse complement strand
GGCGTATCCCACAAGAGGCGCTCGTCGAAGGTCCGCGCCGCGAGCAGCGTCAGGACCACCACCGCGGCGAACGCCCATGCGCCCCAGCCGACGATGACCGACGCAAAGGACTGGACCTGCACCAAGGTGGCCAGCAGTGACACGGCGTAAATATCGAGCATCGACCATCGTCCGATGAATTCTACCATCCGATAGAGCTCGCTGCGTTGTAAACGGCGGCGGGGCGAACCGCGCCACGCGGTGAACAGCAACACCCCCAAGGCGAGAATCTTCAACAGGGGCACGACGATGCTGGCGACGAACACCAGCAAGGCGATCGGCCAGGATCCGGAGTGCAGCAATACCAGCACGCCGCTCATGATCGTGTCGTCTTCGTCGTCGAAGATCGTCCGAGTGATCATGACGGGCAGGAGGTTCGCCGGTACATAGAGCACGGCGGCGCTCGCCACCAGCACGGCCGTGAGGACGAGGCTGTGCGGCTTGCGTTCGTGCAGAGCTGCATGGCACCGGGGGCAGCGCAGGTGCGCCGCCTCCACGCCGCGCACCGTCGCTCGGCAATCGAGGCAGACGAGCAGTCCGAGGCTGCGGCCGGTGGCGGGGCCGGTCATTCCCGGCTCCTCTCGACCCAGCGCCATAGCTGCTCGGGGGAGGTGATGCCGGACAGCGCGGACAGGCAGATCATGAGCAGGACGCACGACCACAGGGCAATTCCCGGCGCGATGTGCGCGAAATTCGATAGCCGCACCAGCGCGACGATGGCGCCCAACATGAACACTTCCATGAAATTCCAGGTCCTTACCCGCATGAGCAGGCGAAGCACGGTAATCTCGCCGAACGCGCGCCGTCTTTGGCGCACTGGAATCAATACGTACAGTAGCGCGACGATCTGCAGCAGCGGAGCGACCACGGTGGTCATGAAAACCAGCGCCGCGAGCGACTTGAACCCTTGCGCGTAGAATCCCAAGGCGGCGCCGATCAAGGTCGTGTCGCGGAAGCTGCCGTTGACCTGCATCGTCACCAGCGGATATGCATTGCTCAACACCAGGAGAACCACGGCACACATCGCCACCGCGATCGCGGTATCGATGGAGGCGTTTTCCCGCCGCTGCAGCGGCGCACGGCAGCGCACGCATTGCCTGCGTCCGCTGGACGGAGCGGCGGTGAATCGATGCGCCAGATCACAGGCGGGGCAGACGATCACCGAGGGCATGCCGCGGCCTCAATCAGCCGCAGCGCTGCGGTATTCGCCGGATCCGAAAACATCACGCTGCTCATGCATCAGCTATTCTACGTGGAAAACCTGCTTCTTTCCCATGAGGGTCAGGGCGGCTTCGCTCCTGTCTCCATCAAGAGACGCGTAAAAAGATACAGCCGCGGTACGATGCTGTTTAAATCTATCCATTCGTGGTCGGTGTGGAAGTCGCCGCCCACGTACCCCAGGCCGTCGAGCGCCGGAGTGCCCGCGGCCATCGCCAATGCGGATTCCGATGCGCCGCCGTTGCCCGACCATTGCAGCGTCTTGCCGATCTCGGCGTAAATGGTTCTGGCACGGGCGGCGAGGGCATCGATCTGGGAGTTCTCGGTGAGCGGCGGATAGGCCGGATCGTGCAGCACCGTGACGCGGGTATCCGCCACCAGGGTGGTGCGGGCGCCGGCTTCGACCTTGGACAGTACGGCGTCGAAATCCTCCGGCCTGCGAAAGCGCACATTGAGCGTCGCCTCCGCGAGGTCGGGGATGATGTTGGTCCGCTCGCCGGCTTTGAGAACAGTGAGGTTGACGGTGATGCCGTCGCCGGAATGCGGGAAAACGCCCTCCAAGGCCGCCAGCTGATGCACGAGTTCCGCCGCGGCGTTACGGCCGTCCTGCGGCGCCATACCCGCGTGGGCCGCGCGTCCCTTGACCTGGAGACGAATTCCTGCCGAGCCTTTGCGCCAGACGGTGAGCGCATCCGGCGGGTCTCCGGGCTCCATGTTGAATTCGACATGGTGCTGCTTCGCCAGGCTCGTGATCAGTTGTCGGGAGCCGGGCGAACCGCGCTCTTCGCTGTCATCGAGCAGCAGAGTAATGGTCGCATAGTTCTTGAAGCCGAGATCGTGCAGGATCTTCAACGCAGTGATGGCGTTGACCACGCCGCCTTTCTCATCGCCCACGCCGGGGCCGAAGCCGCGTTCCCCCTCGAGGCTGAAGGGCCGTCCCGCCGCCGTTCCGGGGCCAAACACCGTGTCGATGTGCGCGATGATGAGGATCTTGCCTTTTCCGGTACCATGAAACACGGCGAGAAGGTTGTCCGGCAATTCCGCCGCTTCGGCGGGTTCGGTCCGGACATCGGCGCCGAGCGCTCTCAAGCGCGCTGCGAGCAGGGCCTCGACCTTGGCGCCGCCGGCGACGTCCCCGGTGCCGGAATCGATGTCGACGATTTCCCTGAGAAGCTCGAGAGCATCCGCGCGGCCGTCCGTCGCCGCCTGATAGACCTTGTCGTTCCGATGCGGGGAGGCCCCCGCGCTTGCGCAACAAATCAGTGCCAATACCGTCGAAACCACGCTCACCCGCCGTATTGTCCGCATTGTCCCTCGCTCCTGTAGACGTTCCGCGAAACGTTAGCACGAGGCGAGGGGGCTATCCTTTATTTTGGAAACCGCTAGGCTTGCCTTCTTGATCCAAAGGTCGATCCAGGGAGTGAAGGGCATGAGAGCGACATCCACGGTTCAAGTCGAGAACGAACGCCTGATCGTGACGGAATGGCGCTTTGCCCCGGGCGCGGACACGGGTCACCACGTGCACGCCCACGACTACGTCGTGGTACCGCTGACGAGCGGTACCCTGCGACTGGAAGATGCCGCGGGCGTGAAAGAGGCTGCTCTGCAGGCGGGAGTGTCGTACGCGCGCCGCGCCGGCGTCGCCCACAATGTCATCAACGCCAATGACTACGAGTTTCGATTCGTGGAAATAGAGCTCAAATGAAGCGCCGGCATCCCGGCACGCAGCCTCGGCTCGGACGCCGTCGATTGTTGGCCGGGGCGGGTGCGGCCCTGTTGGTCGCCGCGGTCGATGGCTGCAGCATGGGCGTTCTCGACCAGCGGCGTACCCCGCCCGCCGCCCGTCTCGAACTCGCCCCGCTGCGCGCCGCTGTCGACCGGATCACACAGATCACCGTCTGCACGCGGCCCTTTCGCGCCCAGGGGCCGCGCTTGGATGTCGAACGGATCGGACAAAAAGTCATCGTTCACAACTACGGCCATGGCGGCAGCGGCTGGTCCCTGTCCTGGGGTTCGAGCGGCATCGCCGTGCGCAGTGCGATGGCAACGGGTGAACGTGAGATCGCGGTGATCGGCTGCGGCGCTCTTGGGTTGACCTCCGCTCTGCTCCTGCAACGCGCCGGCGCCCGCGTCACCATCTATGCGAAGGAGCTGCCGCCCAATGTGCGATCGTCGCTCGCCACCGGTTTATGGACGCCGGACTCGCGCATCTGTCTCGAGGACCAGGCAACGCCCGCATTCAAACAACTGTGGGCCGGCATGGCCCGTCAATCGTTCCAAACCTATCAGACACTGCTCGGTCTGCCGGGCAACCCGGTGGAATTCATCGACAGCTATTTCGTCTCCGATGATCCGAACACCCCGCGGCGCGGCGGCCCCCCGGCCGATACGCGGCCGAAATTCGCCGAATTGCAGCGCGAGCTGATCGGCGATCTGATTCCGCGGAGCGAGGACTTCGGACCCGGCAGCCATCCGTTCAGCGGGCGCTATTTGCGGCGCAATACGCTGATGATGTTCAATATCAGCGCCTATGCCCGATTACTCATGGGGGATTTCCTCGCCAACGGCGGCAAGATCGAGATCGCGGAATTTCATGCGCCGGCCGACTTCGTCAAATTGCGTGAAAAGGTGCTCATCAACGCCACCGGCTACGGTTCGCGCGCCCTGTTCGCAGATGAATCGATCGTGCCGGTGCGCGGTCAATTGGCGCGCATGATCCCCCAGCCGGATGTGAACTATGGATTGTTCTACAAGGGCGTGGCCTTCGTCCCGCGCCGCGACGGCCTGGTGTTCCAAGTGCTCGGCGACGACGACTACTATGGCTTCAATGACGATACCGCGGTACCCAACCGCGCCGAGGCGGAGCTCGCGGTCGACACCATCGCAGGACTCTACAAACCGGCGTAAACACAGGGATATATTTCATGGCGCTTCAGATCACGGGTTTGTCCAAGACCTATCCCAACGGCGTGCGCGCGCTGAAGGACCTGTCGTTGACCGTCGGCAACAATATGTTCGGCCTGCTCGGCCCCAACGGGGCCGGGAAGAGTTCTCTGATGCGGACCATTGCCACTCTGCAGGATCCGGACGCCGGCAGCATCAGCCTGGACGGGCTGAATGTGCTGACGCAGAAGAACGAAGTCAGGAAGATCCTCGGCTACCTACCGCAGGAATTCGGCGTGTATCCGAAGATGTCCGCCCTCGACATGCTGCACCATCTGGCAGTCCTCAAAGGCGTAGCCGCCAAGGGCGAACGCACCGGCATGGTCGACGCCCTGCTGCACCAGACCAACCTCTGGGACGCGCGCCACAAGGCGCTGTCGACCTACTCCGGCGGCATGAAGCAGCGTTTCGGCATCGCCCAGGCGCTGCTCGCCAATCCGCGGCTGATCATCGTCGACGAGCCGACTGCCGGCCTCGATCCGGCCGAGCGCAACCGTTTCCTCAATCTGCTGTCCTCGATCGGCCGGGACGTGACCGTCATCCTGTCGACGCATATCGTCGACGACGTGCGGGAGCTCTGCTCGCGCATGGCCATCATCGCGTCCGGTGAAGTTCTGCTGGAAGGGTCGCCCACCGAGGCGCTGCTCGCGCTCGACGGACAGATGTGGTCGCGCATCGTCGCCACCGACGAGGAACTCCGTACGCTCGAGAGCGAACTGCACATCGTCAGCACTCACCTGGTGGGCGGGCAGCACGAGATCCGGGTGTTCGCGCCGTCCTCTCCCGGCGCGAATTTCCGTGCGGTCGCCTCGGACCTCGAGGACGTCTATTTCCTGAATCTGTCGCGCGGCGCCAAAACCTAGCGCGCAACGAGGACCGTCATGGGAATGTTTTGGGAGTTCTTCACTTTCGAGCTTCGCTTCCGCGCCAAGAGCATCTCGACCTACGTCTATTTTCTGCTGTGGTTCGCGGTTTCGTTCTTCTGCGTGGCCTCGGAAAGCTTCGGACCGGTCGCCAACTCCAACGGCAAGATATTGCTGAACGGGCCGTTCGGCAACGTCCTGGATGATGCGTACTGCAGCTTGTTCGGCGTGATCGTCATCGCCGCGATATTCGGTACGTCGATTCTTCGGGATTTTCAACGCGACACTTATCAGATGCTGTTCACCAAGCCCATCTCCAAGTCTGCCTACCTGGGCGGACGCTGGGCCGGTTCGTTCGTCACGACGGTCCTCGTGTTCTTCGGGCTGTTGGCGGGCGCGTATGTCGGGACCTTCGCTCCCTGGGCCGATCATGCGCGGATCGGGCCGAACCATCTCTGGTGGTATCTGCAGCCCTACCTTTCCATCGTGGTGATGCAGATTTTCTTCATCGGTTCGCTGTTCTTCGCCGTGGCCGCGCTCACCCGCAAGCTGTTCGTCGTATATCTGCAGGGCGTGGCGCTGTTCATGCTGTACGTCATCGGCATCACGGTATTCTCGGCGACCCGGTCGCTCGAGCACTTTTGGTCCGGCATCCTCGATCCGGTCGGTCTGCTGATGGTCGACGTCATCACCCGCTACTGGAGCGTGGTGGAGAAGAACAGTCATCTTCTGCCCTGGGATTTTTCCGGCTATGCGCCCGGTGTTTTTCTCTACAACCGATTGCTCTGGATGGGCGTCGGAGCAGCGGCGCTCGGCTTGGTCTGGACGCTGTTTCCCATGTCGGTGGAGGCGCTCGCGGCACGCTCGCAAAGCAAACGCGCCGCCAAGGCGCGTCAACACGAGGCGGAGGCGGCGCGGCCGCTGCGGTCCTGGGTGGCCGTACGGCTGCCGCGCGTGCGGCAAGTCTTCGGCCCGGGTACCGCGTTCCTGCAGTATCGATCATTGACCCGCCTGCGCATCCGCACCATCCTGCGCGAAGTCCCCTTCTGGGCCATTGTCGGACTGCTGATCGTATTTGCCGTCAACAATGGCTATTTCGCCGGACGGGTGGGCGGAGACAACGTGTGGCCGGTCACTTACCTGATGCTGCAGGCGGTGGAAGGATCGGCGACGCTGTTTTTCGTCATCGTCGCCGCCCTGTATGCCGCCGAGCTGATCTGGCGCGAGCGCGACACGCGTTTCGACGGAATCCACGATGCCTTGCCGCTGTCCGAATCGATCGATTGGCTGTCGAAGTTCACCGCCATCGCGGTCATCGAAATCATTCTGCTCGCCATCACCATGTTGGTCGGCATGATGATGCAGACCATCGACGGCTACTACCATTACGAAGTGCTGCAATACCTCGAAGAACTCTTTCTGATTACACTGCCGCAGATGTTGGCATTCGCCCTGTTCGCCATGTTCGTGCAAACCATGGTCCCGAACAAGTTCATAGGCCACGGCATCGTCATCGGAATATTCGTGCTGCAGCCCATCCTATTCGCCTTCGGCTGGGAAAACACGCTGTACCTTCCAGGCGCCGTTCCGGCGTACATGTATTCGGACATGAACGGCTACGGTCATTTCGTTCCCGCGCTGTTCTGGGCGATTACCTACTGGTTCGCCATCTTTGCATTTCTCGGCGTGATCTCCATCGCCTACAGCCGGCGCGGGGCCGAGGCGTCCTGGCCGTCCCGGAACCGTCTCGCGCTGCGGCGTGCACCGCGTCTCGCGCCCGCGGCGGGCCTGTTCTCGCTGCTCGCAGCGGGTTCCGGCGCCTGGTATTACTACAATGCGCACGTACTCAATGAGTATCTGACGGCGGCCGATCGCCGCCATCTGCTCGCCGGCTACGAGCGGCGATTCAAGCAATTCGAGAGCCTTCCGCAGCCGAAAATAACCGCGGTCGAGGCGGTCATCGATATCTATCCCGAGCGCCGCTCCTTCGACGGCACGGGGCGCTTCACGCTTCAGAACAAGGGCGCCGCGCCGATTTCGCAGATTCATCTGACGGATATGCGTGAAGCGGTGACCGGCGTGAAATTCGACCGGCCGTTTCATCTGGTCAGCCGGGAGCCTCGCGATCTGTATTCGATCTACGCCCTCGAGCAGCCGCTCGCCCCCGGCGAGGTCTTGACGCTGACATTTTCCGTCAGCCACCAATCGCGAGGCTTTCGCGACGGCAACGAGCCGGCGCAGTTTGCCCGCAACGGTACGTTTTTCGATTCCGAGTTCTTTCCGCAGATCGGCTATGACTCGAGCGCGGAGATCGACGACCCGCGCCGCCGCCGCGAAGAGCACTTGGGTTCCCTGGCGGAGATGGCGCCGCGCGGCGATCCAGAGCGCTCGCGCATCAACCTGTTTACGCCGCATGCCGACTGGATCACCTATCACACCGTCGTCAGCACCTCCGACGATCAGATCGGCATTGCGCCGGGCTATCTGCTGCGGACGTGGGACAAGGGCGGGCGCCGCTACTTCGAATACAGCATGGGCTCGACGCATATCTTGGACTTCTATGCGTACCTGTCCGCCCGCTACGCGGTGCGCAAGGAAGTGTATACGGGCCCCGGCGGTTCGGTGAACCTGGAGGTTTACTATGATCCTGCGCACCTATTCAATGTGCAGGAGATGATCGAGGCGTCGCGCGCCGGGCTCGACTACTACCAGACTCATTTCAGCCCCTACCAGTTCGCGCAGTACCGCATCATGGAGTTTCCGCGGTATCGCAGCTTTGCGCAGTCCTTCCCCAACACCGTGCCTTTCTCGGAGGGTATCGGCTTCATCACCCGGGTGCTCAAGTCCACGGATGTCGATCTCACCTATTTCGTGACCGCGCATGAGCTCGGGCATCAGTGGTGGGCGCATCAGCTCATCGGCGGTCAAGTCGAAGGCTCCAACATGTTGTCCGAGACGCTGGCGCAGTATTCCGCCTACATGGTCATGCAGCACAAGTACGGCAAGGATTACATGCACCGGGTCATGCACCATTTCCTCGACCGCTACTTGCGCGGGCGCGCCGGCGAAGTTCGCCGCGAACGTCCGCTGGCGCTGGTGCAGCGCGAAGACTATGTGTGGTATCAAAAGGGCGGCCAGATCATGTACACGCTCGCGGACTACATCGGCGAGGACAAGGTCGATCTTGCACTGCATGATTTTCTGATGCAGTACCGCTATGCGAATGCCGCCAACCAGGTGGATGCGGCACAGCGGACGGAGGGCGCAGCGGCGGTGGACGAGCCGTATCCCGACACCCGTCTGCTCGTCGACGCCCTTCGCGCTCAGACTCCGCCGGAACTTCAGTACCTGATCGACGATGGATTCAACCGCATCGTCCTCTACGACAACAAGACGGTTTCGGCGACGTCGCAGAAGCGGCCGGACGGCAAGTATTCGGTGACGCTGACGGTCCAGGCGCGCAAGCTGCAGGCGGACGGCAATGGATTGGAGACCGCCTTGCCGCTGGCCGACTACATCGACATCGGCGTATTCAAGGGCAAGAAGGACGAGGAGCAGCCGCTATACATGCGGCGAGAGAGGATTACCCGGGACCATCAAACCTTCAACGTGCTCGTCGATGAGCGGCCGACGCGCGCGGGCATCGACCCCTACAACAAGCTGATCGATCGGGTCGCCGACGACAACATGATCGACGTGAGCGAACAGTGAGGCGGCGACCTGACATAATGATTATTGAGGTGCGCAGCGCCGCACTCCGTCGCGGCACGGAGAACTAGATAATGAACCGCGACACCCGGCAGCACGGAGGCGATCGTCAGGGTGTCCATGCGAGAAAAGCCGCGCGCACGGATGCGCGTGCATCATCAGGATGGCCGCGCCGGACCCGCCGCACGTAGCCGCTTTAAACCTTCACGCTTCCGCTCGCCTCTAAGGGGATAGACGAAGGGCAATGGGGGCGCGGTGGGCATAGTTCAGATGCTGCAGACGACAGGAGCCATGGAAGCCGCCGCTGAGCCGGTCGGGCTCATCGCCGCCGCGGCCGGCGGGGACCTGGTGGCCTTCGAGCACCTGTACCGCCAGTTCGCACCGCGAGTCTACGGTCTGTGCTTGCGGCTCACCGGGCAGCGCGAGGCCGCCGAGGACTGTACCCAGGAATCCTTCGTTGCCGCATGGCGCGCGTTGGGGGACTTTCAACAGCGCAGCCGATTCTCGACCTGGCTGCACCGTATCGCCGTCCACACCGTACTCGCCCGGCGCCGGGGCCTCCGAGTCGAATATGAAGTGCCGGAGCCCAGGTCGGGTCTGCCCGACGTGGCCGATCCCGCCGGCGAAGGGGTGCCGCTCGATCTGGAGCGTGCGATCGCGGGCCTGCCGGAAGGTGCCCGTCACGTGCTCGTACTGGTGGGTATCTATGGTTTCAGTCATGCAGAGGCGGCCCGCACCCTGGACGTCGCCGAAGGTACCTGCAAGGCGCAGTTGCATCGAGCGCGCGGCCTGCTGGCGGCGGCGCTCGGATTGGAGGCATCATGAACGATCCTTGGCAAAAATCTCTCGACGAACAGCTCGCAGAGCTGCGGCTCGACGTGCCGCCGCCGCGGAATCTCTGGCCCGGCATCGCCGCCCGCCTGGAGCGCCGCCCGCGGCGTGCGCGTCCGATGCTGTTCGCCGCCGCCGCCGCCGTGACTGCCGCCTGTGTGGCGAGTGCGCTCACCTGGGCGGTACTGCATGGGCGCCCGGCATCGCCGGCGCCTGAATTGGCGGCGCGGGCTCCGGCCTTCGATGATCGGCCGAACGCGAGCTACGTCGCCGCGCGCGATTCTCTCGAAGGGAGTTTCCGGGAACGGCTGGCGCTTCTCGATCCGGCCACGCGCGCCAAAATTGAGGCCAGTCTGGCAGTCATTCGCCGCGCCCACGAAGACATCCGTGAGGCGCTGGCGAGCGATCCGGCCAGCCCGGTGCTCGAGCAGCTGTGGCAGAGCACCTGGCACGACGAACTTGACCTGTACGACCGCGTCGTACGGGCCACTCAACCCACGATGACGAGGACCTGACCATGTCGAAAGCACAACCTGACACCCGCCATGGTGCCTGGATCCCGATCTGCGCACTGGCGGCCTTGATCGTTCCCTGGTCGCTGGTCCAGGCGGGCAGGGCGATTCAGGAGCATCGGGCCGCCGATCCGCAGGGCGAGGTCGAGATCGTCAACGTCTCCGGGACGGTGGAGGTCGAGGCCTGGGACCGGAGCGAGGTCGAGGTCGGCGGCACGGCCGGCGACAATGTGGAACGGGTTGACGTGTCGAGCGCCGGCAACCGAACCTTGATTCATGTCGTATCGCGCTCGGCGCACATGTGGGGATCCGGAGGCGAAGCCCATCTCGTCGTTCACGTGCCGGCCAAGAGCGCGGTAACGGCCTCGCTGGTCAGCGCCGATTTCAAGGTGACCGGCATCCTAGGCGACCTCAAGGTGCAGTCGGTGAGCGGCAATTTGAAGGGTGATGCGGGCGGCAACGTGCGCGCGACCACGGTGAGCGGCGACGTGCGCTTGACGGCGCACGCCGCCAAGATGATCGAGGTCAAGACCATCAGCGGCGATATTCAGCTGATGGGCGGCGGCGGCGAGGCGGATGTCACCACCGTGAGCGGCAGCGCGTTGATCGAGTTGGCCGACGTGACCCGCGGCCGCTTCAAGAGCGTGTCGGGCGACATGACGGCTGAGCTCGCGTTGGCGCCCGACGGGCAGATCGAAACCGAGTCGGTGAGCGGCGACGTCAGCCTGAAGTTCGCCGCCGCGCCGGCCGCGGAATTCGACGTGCAGTCCTTCAGCGGCGACATCCGCAACTGCTTTGGACCCAAGCCCACGGAGTCGCATTACGGCCCGGGATCCCGGCTGATGTTCAAGAACGGCGACGGACGTGCACGGGTACGCGTGAATACCAAGAGCGGCGACGTGCGGCTGTGCGCCAAAGATATGAACAGCGCTCATGTGTCCATGCTCTCGTTGGCGCGGGTAAGAGAGGTGCGGATGGTGTTCCCTTACATCTACTAGCCGTCAGCGTATGCCTACGCCTCTCGGTAATGGATGCCGATGGCAGGCACGAACGCCCCTCCGTAGTGTGTAGTGCAGTCACCACCACAGCCACAGGAGAGTCAATGAACTCGACGACCATATCATCGCCCACCATTACTTTGCCGGCGCTGCCCTACGAACAGAGCGCGCTTCAGCCCGTCATTTCCGCCAACATGCTCGGTTTCCATTACGGCAAGCATCACAAGACCTACGTCGACACCTTGAACAAGCTGATCGCAGGCACCGAGTTCGCGGACATGCCGCTCGAGAAAATCATCAAGACGGCGGCGGGGCAATCCGACCACGTCGCCATATTCAACAACGCGGCGCAGGCCTGGAACCACACGTTCTACTGGCGAAGCCTGAAACCCAAGGGCGGCGGCGAGCCGCCGGCAGTCTTGAAACGGCTGATGGAATCCTCCTTCGGCAGCGTCGAGGCCTGTAAAAAGGAATTGTCGAGTGCCGCCGTCGGGCAATTCGGCAGCGGTTGGGCCTGGTTGGTTCACGAAGGCGACAGACTCAAGGTCGTGAAGACGGGGAACGCGAACACGCCGCTGACGCAAGCGGCACGAACTTTGCTGACGATCGACGTATGGGAACACGCCTACTACCTCGACTACCAGAATCGGCGCGTCGACTACGTGAATGC